>ENA-ORUB01004082-ORUB01004082.1-human-gut-metagenome-genome-assembly--contig:-NODE-4082-length-11613-cov-2.249351_pt1 | contig 11613 bp, 5 predicted proteins | sample MGYA00241918_ERZ509200 | MGnify/ENA primary metagenome ERZ509200 (study PRJEB26280, sample SAMEA2338853) | human gut metagenome | biome: human gut; feature: human-associated habitat; material: faeces... | reverse complement strand
GACTTGCGCCGTCAGAAGCGTAGAAAGCGTAATGAACTTGAAAATAGGGAAGATGAAATATCTGTTCGTAGAAAAGAGCTCGTTGCTGAACTTGAGAGAAAAATGATTCAAACAACTTCATCAGACAATCTATTTATTGTTCGTTGGAGTACTAACTAATTAATAAATAACATAATGAATGAATATCAGAAGCGCTTCGTCGCATTATTGAAAACTATATTTGAGTTAGATAAGTCTGACCTTGATTTCGGTATTTACAGAATCATCAATATTCGTCAACGTGAGATTGTTGATTACTTCGAGAATCGTCTACCCAAGAAAATACAAGAGATTCTCGCCCCATTTGCAAATGAAAAGACTGATGAAATCAAGCAAAAGTTGGCTAAGATAGAGTCGGATGTTGAATCAATGGGTATGACTATTGATGCTCTTCAAGACAATACTCCCAAAAAGCAAGAATATATTGCTTTGCAGAAACAATTATCTCAAGGTTCAGATATGTCAGCACTCGAAAGCGACGTCTATTCTGCACTATATTCATTCTTTAATCGTTACTACGACGAAGGAGATTTTATCTCTAAACGTCGTTATAAAGAAGGTGTCTATGCCATTCCTTATGAAGGTGAAGAAGTAAAACTGTATTGGGCTAACCAAGACCAGTATTACATCAAGACTGCTGAAAACTTCAAGGATTATTCGTTTGTTACAAAGGAAGGGATAAATGTTCATTTTCGCTTGGTTGATGCTACAATCGAGCAGAACAATAATAAGGAAACTGACGATTCTAAACGTGCGTTCATGCTGTATACAGAAAATGATGAGCGGCCTGAATTGAAGACATTCGAATGGAATGCTGAATCGAAGGAACTAATCATTCGCTTTATCTTTGACATACCTGCAGACAAAAAGAAGAACTATGTTGATGATAACTATGCAAAAATTCGTGAATATATTATTGGTGTACCTGAATTGATGATGCCATTGATGTACCAAACATCAACAGACCCAAAGAAACCTGTAACTTTGATTCAGAAACATCTCAACGGATATGTAGCAAAGAACACATTCGATTATTTCATTCATAAGGATTTAGGTGGATTTCTCACACGTGAACTTGACTTCTTTATCAAGAACGAAGTAATGCATCTCGATGACCTTGACACAGATAACGAAGTACGTGCAGAAAGTTATCTTGCAAAGGTGCGTGCGGTAAAACGTATCGGTAAGGAGATAATCACATTCTTGGCGCAGATAGAGAATTTCCAGCGCAAACTTTGGCTGAAGAAGAAGTTTGTGGTGGAAACAAATTGGTGTATCACCCTCGACCATATTGATGAATCGTTCTATCAAGAGATAGCAGATAACAAGCCGCAGATTCAAGAATGGATTGATATGTATGCTATTGATGAAATCAAAGGAGATCTACATACAACAGCATTTACAAATCCTCCAAGCATAGATTTTTTGAAGGAGAATCAGAACTTGATTGTTGATACAAAGAATTTTTCAACCACATTCCGAGATCGTCTAATTGCGTCTATAGATGATATAGATGAGAAAACTAATGGGTTGATGATTAATAGTGATAATTACCAAGCTATCAATTTGCTTCTTCAAGGGAATACTGAAAAAGTAGATTGCATTTATATCGATCCTCCCTATAATACAGATGCAAGTAAAATACTTTATAAAAATGGTTATGAACATTCTAGCTGGTTATCATTGATTCATAGTCGTTTAATTAATAGCAAAGCGCTTTTAAAAGATACTGGAATTATTGAGATGGCTATCGATGACTATGAAATGAGATATTTAAGTTGTTGTTTGGACTCTGTGTATGGAGCGAACAACGCTATCTCTAATATTGCGATTTTTACAAATCCAAAAGGGCGAGATCAAGGATTCATAGCTCAAGCTCATGATTATTCAATCATATATGCAAAAAACAAACAATATGCTGAAACATATAACTTTATCCTATCTGACGATGAACTGTCAAAGAAATTCTCTAAATCAAAAGGAGGTGAAGCATTAAGGGAATTGCCACTAAAAAGAACAGGGACAGGAAAATTTAGATATGAAAGACCTTATATGTTTTTCCCTTTCTTTTTTCATCCAGAGACAAAAGAGTTTTTCGTGATTCCAAAAGATAATTACATTAATATATATAACAAAGATACTGATTCTTTTAACGATGCATATCTTAATGATGTAATAAAATCCTACACAGATAAAGGATACTATGCAATTCTCCCTAATAGTGGAAAAGGAGAATTTCTTCGCTGGAGATGGGGATATGATAGTTGCGTAAAAGGTATTTCAAATGGTACTTTATTTTGCAAAAAAGTAAAGGATGGTTATGCTGTATATCAATATGATTTTGCTGATATTGAAGTAACTCCAAAATCAATTTGGGTGGGAGATAAATACGATGCATCTTCGAAAGGCACTAACATTTTGGAAAACATAATACCAAACAATCCTTTCAATTATCCTAAAAGTCTATATACAGTTGAAGACAATATCATTGTTGGTTCATCATCCGAAGGACTCGTTTTAGATTTTTTTGCTGGTTCTGGAACAACAGGTCATGCTGTAATTGAATTGAATAGAAGTAATAATTGTAACAGAAAATATATTCTTGTTGAAATGGGGGAGTATTTTAATTCTGTAACCCTTCCACGTATTAAGAAAGTGATATATGGATCAAATTAGAAAGATGGGTATCCAACTGATCGAATAAGTGGCATATCCCAAATGATGAAATATGTGAAACTTGAAAGCTACGAGGATGCTCTTTCTAATATTACGCTTGAAAATAAAGGCTCATTCTTCGGATCCAACTTAGGAGATGAATACCTAATAGGCTATATGCTTGATATGGAATCAAAAGGCAGCTTGCTTAACCTTGAGGCTTTCATCACTCCATTTGAGTATAATATGAAGATTACAGAGAAGAATGAATGCAAAGAAAGACAAGTTGATGTCGTTGAAACCTTCAATTACCTTATTGGTCTTTCTGTTCATAGTCAATCTTCAATCTCCTACTTCTCAACCAAAGAAGCTGTTAATCCTCCATATGAGGGTGCAGTTGATTTGCAAAAAGACCAAAATGGCATATATAGCTTTCGTCAGATAGAAGGAACATTACCAGATGGTCGTAAAGCTCTGATTATATGGCGTAACATTAATCAAGATAATATTCTAACGAGCAATGCTGCACTGGATGCCTATTTTTCGAAATATCGCATCAATCCTGCCGACCGTGAGTTTGATGTAATATATATCAATGGGGATAACAACCTTGAGAATCTGCGTCTTGACGATGAGCAATGGAAAGTGGTGCTTATCGAAACAGAATTCAATAAACGAATGTGGGAGGAATAACGAAATATGGCAAAAAAGAAAAGTTCACCATCAGTCAGCTTTGAAACCTATTTGGTTTTATTCCGTTACTTTCTTGGTGAGATAGGCACCACCGAACTGAAAAGTTTGGGTAACAAGCTCAACAGCATTGAATATGAAGGATTGGATGAAAATGGCAATACTCATTTTCATCACTACATAGCACAGATAGCAAAGATGAAACATTGTAGTATCACAACAGACAAGTTGCGAGAATACGATGAGAGAATCTGTCGGTATACAAAAGAAATTGGAGAAAACCGTGGTGGAATCAGCCTGAAGTATTTTCAATACATCTCCCTGTTATTCACTGAGATGTATCTCGACAACTACTTTGCAGACAGATCAGCCTTCTGCAAGTCGCTTAACGAATTCATTGATAGCGAAAACGCAAGAACATTGGGTGCTCTTGCGATGGAACCATATACCATTAGCTCAATGAACAAGTTAGCGTATATGTGTGCTACAGGTAGTGGTAAGACACTTTTAATGCACATCAACATAAAGCAATTTATATTCTATTTGAAGCGAGCAAAACGAATAAACGGCGGTATCGCTATCAATAAAATTATTGTGCTTTCGCCAAATGAAGGAATGAGTAAACAACATTTAAATGAACTTACTCTTTCTGGAATTAAAGCCACTATCTTCAACAAAGATGGTGGCGGTATGTCTAGCGGACAAAATGAAGGTATTGCCATCATTGATATGAACAAACTCAAGGAAGAAGGCAAAGTGAAAACCGTATCGGTAGACAGCTTTGAACGCAATAACCTTGTTCTTGTGGATGAAGCCCATCGTGGCATGTCTTCAACAGACGGTGTTTGGTACGACTATCGTACACGCTTAAGCGAAGAAGGTTTTGCCTTTGAGTACTCAGCTACATTTAAACAAGCACTGAATGCCACATCTTCAAAAAAGGAAGACAGGCAGATGGTAGCGGAATATGGCAAGTCTATAATAATGGACTACTCATACAAATATTTCTATGGCGATGGCTATGGAAAAGATTATCGTATCTATAACCTCAGAGCAGGTATTGATGATAATCACCGTCATTTGTATTTGATAGGTTGTTTGCTTTCCTTCTTCCAACAAGTGAAGTATTCTATTGAAAAACGAACCGAACTGATTCCTTTCAATATAGAGAATCCATTATTAGTGTTTGTTGGAAACCGTGTAACGGCATCAACATCAAAAGATGAGTTAAGTGATGTTCAGGAAGTGTTATGTTTTATCGACAGATTTGTTCGTAACAAACAAGAAAGCATCCGTTGTATAGAGCAAGTGAAGTCAGAAGAAACAGGTCTTGCCGATAAATATGGACGTGATCTATTTTCACACGATTTCAATGCGCTAATAGATGTGTATGGCCAATTACCATCAGCGCAAGTGCTATATGAAGATATGCTTCATCTGATATTCAATACCGACACTGTTGCCGATGCTCCACGATTGCACATTGAAGCCATAAAGCAAGTGCAAGGCGAAATTGCAATGAAGATTGGCGAATATGGTGATTATTTTGGTGTGATAAACATTGGAGATACAGCTAATCTTATTAAGGCTTGTGAAGCAAAGGGAATAGTAAGCAGAAGCGAAGAATTCGTTTCTACTTCATTATTCAGTAGCATCAACGATAAAGAATCAAAGGTTAGAATACTTATCGGTTCACGAAAGTTTACCGAAGGATGGAACAGCTGGCGTGTGTCTACAATGGGATTGATAAATTTTGACAAAGGTGAAGGTTCGCAGGCAATTCAGTTGTTTGGTCGTGGTGTTCGTTTGAAAGGATATAAAGGAATGCTAAAAAGGTCTACATGCCTTGACGATACCTCAGTAAAGCCTTTGCGATATATGAATTGCGTAGAAACACTTACCATTTTCGGTGTGAAGGCGCAATATATGGAGGATTTCAAGAAATTCCTTGAACAGGAAGGCGCTCCAACCAATGATGATATTATCGAAGTGACTCTGCCGGTAGTCAACCGTTATGATGAAGTGAAGACAAAGAAACTCCGTGTCATAAAAGTAAAGGACGGGAAGAATTTCAAGAAGCAAGCACGACGTATGGTGCTCGATGTACCCAAAGAAGACTTCATGCGATACCTTGTTCGTAACAAGTCGGTACTAGATTGCCGAAGCAAGATTCAATCCATTGAATCATCAGGCTCATTAAAAATGAATATTCAGATGATTGATACAAGATTCACGATTCCAGCGTCAACACTTGCCTTGCTTGATTATTATCGCATTTTTGATGAGATTCAGCAATACAAGAATGAGAAGTCTTATTTCAATATCAGCATTGATAGAAACAAGCTGAAACCTATTCTTGAAACAGATGGTTGGTATGAACTAATTATTCCAGAAAAGCAACTTGAAATAGATTCAATTCGCAAAATTGAGTATGCCACAGATTATGCGATTATGGCATTAAAGTCTTATATGGACAAATTCTGCAAATTCGAGCAAGAAAGATGGGAAGCACCATTGCTTGAATTCCAAGAAATCTCGGCTACTGACAATAATTTTGTAGATGAATATACCTTCACCGTTACACCACAAAATAGCTTAGATACCACTGGTGAAGAATTGGATAAATTCATTGAAGATATAAAATCTATTCTTACAGATAATAATGGATTGAACGAATACGAAAAGAAGTTTGACTTCAACAAAAATCTGTGTCTGTTCGATTTCCGTTCTCACTTGTATGCGCCATTGGTGTGCTTGAAAAAGGGAAATACCAATATACAGATTACCCCTGTCAGTTTGAATGAAGATGAAAAGCTGTTTGTTGATTATCTGAAGGAATTTACAGAGAATAATGGTGATGTACTTGAAAACAAATCTCTTTATCTTCTAAGAAATAAAAGTAAGGTGGGTATGGGATTCTTTGTTGCAGGTAATTTCTATCCTGATTATATCTTATGGATAGACACACCTGAAAAGCAATATATCACATTTGTCGACCCGAAAGGTTTGCTTCGTATTATGCCTGATGACCCTAAGATTGAATTTTACAAAACAATCAAGGATTTGGAAAAGCAGTTAGCACCGACAGCAGGGGATAAGCAGATTGTTCTCAATTCATTTATTATGTCTGCAACAAAATCAGCAGATTTGCATGAATGGTGGCATTGGGATAAAACCACAAGAGAGGCACACAATGTCTATACTCTTGATGATGACCAATGTGTTATCAGTATGATAAATAAAATATGCTTTTTGTAAAGTTAATCAATAAATATATAGTAGATTGCTCATCCTACAAGAAGGTAATTATTTTATTCCAACTGCTTTCTATATACCAAATCCAATGTATTCCCATCCTTATCTTTCCATTCGTTCCATCCATTGGATGGCCGACCTGTGCAGAAATCGGCGGCGGTACTGGGACTGGAGAAGGTCTTGTCCGAGTCCATCGTCCAAATGCCGTTATTCAAAGTCGCATATTCTTCGACCATTCTTTCCCTCTTTGCTTTCCATGTAAAAGAGGGGACACAATTATTGGCTACAATGCTGCCCTTTAATACTGTAAACCCTGCGGAATTATAAAATCCTTTTGCATTACAGCCTCTGGCCTTTGTATAGAACAGATGTTCTTCCTTGGGCTGAGATATTTCAAAGATGCCACAACCAATGAATAACGCAAGGAACTTAATGTCGTCAAAAAATTCATCCATAGCATCCCGCTGATGCTCGGGAAGATTCGGCGCTTTGGGAACCTGTTTGTTTTCGTTTAGCACGAACGAGTTCGACCGCTTGGCCTCAGCAATCGCACGATATTCCAGATATTGCACGTCGGCTTTGGTCATATCTTCGTCTTTCGAGACAAAGACAAGTGCTTTTTGCCAAAATGCTTTTTTGCTGTCGTGGTCTTTTACCCGTTCCTTAAAATTCTCGGTCTCTCCGATATAGGCTTGCGGTTTTGTCGTCTCATCTTCTCCAATCAGGATATAAAACGCCGGCTTGTGCAGTTTCTCCTGCTCGTTCAGATAGGCCAGGTTCGAACGCGGAATCACAAACATCTGACAAATCTTGTTGCTGATAAATGCATACTGCGTCCCCTTTGGATCTCCGTCAATCAAATATGTAGTTACTGTTTTGCCCATGGCTATAATTTAAAAATACTAATTAATTGATCCAATACAGGTTTGAATCCATCAAACCATTCGTCTTTAAATTGAGAGTAATGGTTCTCAATATGCTTTTTTATTGCTTCCGTCGTTTTACCTTGGTCATTGCACCGGAACTCTTTATGTGTATTCTTTTTATGAATATATTCGACTTTTTCTTTATATGATTCCGGTGAAAATAAATCTTCGACCATATACGAATCTTTATCTGCTATATTTTTTATACTGGTTTCGTATTCTTTTGCATAATTGTCCTGATAAAATATGGGAATTACTTTCTCAGATTTTATATTGCCAATATTTTTCCACCCCTCCAATCCTCCTTTATCATAATCGAATAGGAAAGCTATTAGTTCTAATCCGTCAACTTGTTTAGATAAAACATCATTTTTGCGTTTCCTGCGCTTCCGGCTGGGATAATAGCAATTTGTTTAAGAGCTTTATATTTAGAATTTCTTTTTGCAAAAATTGAAATAGCCTTTTCAAGGTATTTTTTATCATAGGGGCCTTCGACAACTAGAATTTTTTTTGTCCCTAATATTAAAGAACCTTCAAAAATGGAAATGCCTCCGCCAGATAAAAGTGATAATTTTTTGCTCCTCTCCAGATCTTCAATCTTGCCATCTTTCAAATACCGAATATTTTCATCGCAAAGACAATTCACAAATACGGGAGAGTGGGTTGTAACTATACTATAGCGGTTCTCTGTATTAATCAATTCTTTTAATTCATCTTTTCTTGCAATATGAATGTGTGAATCAGGCTCATCAAAAAGACACAAACTATTAGGAGCAGAAAGAATATGAATTATGGTATTAGCATTGATTAACTTTTTTTCTCCTTCGCTGAGACCTTCAATGTTTCCCTTATTTATAAATTCAATGTTTATTCTTTGTATAATTTGATTATCACTTTCTGTTCGGCATTTATATAGACAGTAAAATAGAGTACTAGGCTGATCAATAAAATTAATTTCATTTATTGTCGCCCTAAACGATTCGATATTATAAGTAGACTTTTCTTTTAATTTTTCTATAAAACCTTCGATTTCTGTTCCGTCCCACTTCTTTATATTGGTATTATTATACTCAAAAGATATTTTGCATTCAGCACCTTTTGTTATTCCTGCAACAAACTTAACAACGTCAATATCCTCAGAATACAGCAGTGTTAATAGAGAAATATCCCATTCATGCCGACTTATATAAAACATAAATGGAGGAATAAATCCCTGGGTAGCAGTCATTTTGCTGCAATACTTTTCATATATAGGCTTATAATATGTTTTCCATAACCTTGTATCTTCCCCACTATATGAAGCAAGGATATTTTTGGGTAAAATATCTAATGTTACTTTATTCCCATTTTTTAATCTACCATCAATGATCTCATAAAATTCATTATCATTGATATAGCTAATTCGATATTTAAATGGACATGGGTATTTTCTGAGCCCATCTTACCAAGGTGGCAATATGGTACAGACTATAAAAAATGGCACTTATGACCTCTAAAACATTACTTTTTCCGGACCCATTTAACCCGATTAGGCAGCAGTATTTGTCAGTTGATTTAAAATCAATACATAATTGATGTAGGTTTTTATATTCTCCTATATTAAGAGAATATAATTGGAACCTATCTGGTTTAATGGAATATTTAAACTTCAATTCTGTAACATCGTCTATATATCCATCAGCATAATTGGGGACTGTGACTAAATTATATTTATCAAGCCATGAATTAATGTATGCAATATTTCCTGTAGTGCGTTTTTCACATCCGAGAGAATTAATTAATTCGCGTTTAGTTATTGGCACAGGCCGTTTCGTTTTTGAACCTGATTTGCAATATTATTCAATTCGTCACGTGTCATATTATTTAAATATTTGGGTCTCAAATCTTTTTTTTGCGGTTGTGTGGGCTATACTAGCCTGCTGTATTAGTGATTGTACCTTTTCTTTCAGAACCTGAATATACTGTACTATATCATTCTGAATTTCTAAAGGAGGGAATGGTACTAATACTTTTTTTAAATCTTTGTTTGTTATCGCCGGATATAGGGCTCCGGTCATATAAAATTCAAATTGATTTATTGCCAAATATGTATGCAAATACTCATACAGGAAATTCAGATTGTAATTCTTGTTAGCTGCGATTACCTGAAAACCTGACGAACAAACACAACTATCATATTCAGAAGGAACTATTGCAAATTTCTTCAAGTATGGTCGCGTCGTACCGATAATCAGATCTCCTTCTTTTATAATTTGAGTAGCTCTGCTTGGCGCTTTATCCGTACTAAGCTCTTCTGCATTGACAATACCACGCAAGGGTTCGACACTTCCTATTTCCACATATCTGAAAGTATTAGAGTCTCGCACCCATTTTCTATGTATTAGATTATAAGATCCAAGCGTAACTATGGGGTATTTTGTAGTATGGAGCAAGGTATTGACTGCTCCTGGTTCCAATAATCCCATCTGTTTATGTCGGATAAATTTGTGAATTTCAGGTATTTATATTGACATTCTGCAGTCTTATTATTCTCAAGGTTATTACTATCTTTTATGCCGATGGCATTTAATAAATACGATTGTATTTTTTGTCGAATTGATTCAATTTGGATGTCTATTTTATTCCCTTCTTCAATTATAGCATTATACTCCTCCACCAACTTATTTTGTTCTGCTAGTGAGGGAAGAGGAACCTTTATATCTAAAAACAGAGGTTCCTGCAAATAGTGGCGATTGGTCGTACCATTACTTGCTTGTTCGCAGAATTCAATAAACTCATTCGTTGTCGTGAGTAATGCTAAATAATGTGGGTTTACTTTTGAATAATCTACATCAAAAGTCCAGAAATTACCTGTTATGATTCCTCCATCTAACTCCTCTGGGACAACGCCAAATGCACCGTTACGAGCATCTATCTTGGACAACAGGAATTGTCCCTTGGAAATCACGAATTGATTTTTTGTGCCAATTTTACTCCCTATAACTGTATCTCGCAGAAAGATTCCACCGTTGCGTACCTTAATGGTGGCACGCTTGTAATATACATCGTCCTGTATTTCAATAGCTGTTTTATTACGGGTCAGGAACTCTTTAATCTGAACCAGCGGGTATTTGGTGGTGAATCGGATTTTGGAGTCATTCAGATACTGCACACTCCAGTTGTAAAGTTGCGATAACTTTACAAAATCCAAATACTTGTATGTGCTTTTACTCTTTAACATAACTCCTTCGTATTGCCATCTTGATCGGTTCGAACGACTTTATTATCGACTATCTCATAGTGAAATTTCAACTCATTTGAGGCCCACATATGATGCTTCTTGCGATAAGGCGTAAACTCTTCGAGCAAATCGATTAATTGATTCTCGCATTCGGCACCGGTTGTCGTAATGCCTGCTTTTTCTACTTGGGCGATGGGGATAGTATAATCAAATTTTTCTTTAACGATCGCCCATATTTCGGCTGCAATTTTCGTCTCTAACGCACGCCTTTCAGCCCTCTTTGCTTTCTTTTCCTCTGCAGAATTACCCCGTTCCGCCAGGAATGAATCAATCTTATCAAGTTGCGATTGATACTTGGAGCCTACCTCTTCGGTCGCCGCCTGTTTAATTGCATCGAACTGGGCCCGCTCTTCGGTCGTAAACTTTTTGAAGAATAGTAAGCTGGGTTTTACCGTAGCCCCAGAGGCCATGAATACGTCTTGCGGGATAGAGGTGATTAAAATTATTTTGGCCATTTCCTCGAAAAGTTCGCGTACAGCTTGCAAATTAGTGTTATTGAGAACTCCTTCCGGCAAGACAATGCCCAAACGTCCACCCGGCAAGCGGATACAACGTTCGATAAATAATACTTCGGTCAGCCCGCTAAGTTTGCCAACCGTATATAAATCCAGTACAGAATCCCCTATGTGGTCATTGATCTGGCTCCTGGCCTGTTGATATACCTCTTTACCATATTTCTTCTCGTATGCGGCAATCTTCTGCACATCGGTTTCCACATCAGTTTCTGTTATTTCCAGCGATTTTTCTACGCGAGAACCAAATGGCGGA
>ENA-ORUB01004075-ORUB01004075.1-human-gut-metagenome-genome-assembly--contig:-NODE-4075-length-11632-cov-2.439838_pt1 | contig 11632 bp, 10 predicted proteins | sample MGYA00241918_ERZ509200 | MGnify/ENA primary metagenome ERZ509200 (study PRJEB26280, sample SAMEA2338853) | human gut metagenome | biome: human gut; feature: human-associated habitat; material: faeces... | reverse complement strand
ATTGTCACTGCTGACAACCGGAAATTCCGGCAGAATCTGTTCGATAATGCCCAGTTCCTTTAAATCCTGTGCTGTCAGTTTCATTACCTGCGCCGCTTTTTCTGCTTTGGATGCGTCCTTCCACAAAATTGATGCAAAGCCCTCCGGTGAGAGAATTGAATACACCGAATTTTCCAGCATCCAGACTTCATTTCCCGCCGCAAGTGCCAGCGCACCGCCGCTTCCGCCTTCTCCAATGACAATCGAAAGCACAGGCACTTTTAAATCTGCCATTTCAAACAGATTTTTTGCAATCGCTTCACCCTGTCCGCGTTCTTCCGCACCGATACCACAGTATGCACCCGGTGTATCCACAAGGCACAATACCGGACGGTGAAATTTTTCTGCCTGTTTCATCAGACGCAGTGCTTTACGGTATCCTTCCGGATACGGCATTCCGAAATTACGCACAATATTCTCTTTTGTCGTTGCACCTTTCTGCTGTCCAATCACCGTCACCGGCTGTTTTCCAAAAAACGCGATACCACCTACAACCGCGCCGTCATCACGGTACACCCTGTCACCATGCAGTTCATAAAAATCTTTGGTGAGATAGCCGATATAGTCAAGCGCCGACGGACGTTTACCGCTTCTTGCAATCTGCACCTTTTCCCATGCCGACAACTGCTTCTTTTCATTTTTTGCCGCCAACAGTGCTTCTTCTTTTTTAATATCAATTTTTTTTGCATATATGTCATCTAAATACTGCTGATAGCGGCTCATTGTTTCTGCCTGTGGCTTTTTATGCAGCCGCAGCAGTGTCGATAAGGTCTGCTTTAAAAATCTGCGTTCCACGATATTATCAATCAATCCATGTTCCAGTAAAAATTCCGCCCGCTGAAATCCTTCCGGCAGTTCTTCCCCTATGGTCTGTCTGATAACACGCGGTCCTGCAAATCCGACCAGCGCCTGCGGTTCTGCAAGAATAATATCACCCAGCATGGCAAAGCTTGCCGTCACGCCGCCGGTTGTCGGATTGGTAAGCACGGTAATATAAAGTCCGCCTGCCGCATCAAATTTTTTCAGCGCCGCCGCCGTCTTTTCCATTTGCATGAGTGATACAATGCCCTCCTGCATTCTCGCGCCCCCGGAACAGGTAAATATTATCAGCGGAAGCTTTTCTACCGTTGCCCGCTCAATCGCCCTTGTCAGCTTCTCACCCACGGCATATCCCATGCTTCCCATAAGAAATCGTGTATCGCACACTCCGACTGCCGCTTCCATGCCGTCTATTTTTCCTTTTCCGGTAATCACTGCTTCATTTAAACCGGTATCTCTCTGTAAATCCCCAAGTTTTTCTTCATATCCTTTAAAATGACAGGGATTGCCGCCGATAAATTCTTCGTCCCATTCTTCAAATGTCTGTGCATCAAACACCATTTTTATCCGCTCATACGCGCCTATTTTCATATAATGTCCGCATTTCGGGCAGACATAAGCATTCTGCGTAAAATCTTCCGTCAGAATCATTTCATGACAGCTTTCGCATTTTGTATACAATCCGTCCGGGACATTCGGCGCTTCCGCCTGATTCTGATGCCGCACCGGCTGATTTTCCTTTTTAAATAATCCTTTTAAATGCACACTCTATCCCTGCCTTTTATTTTAAAATTAATCCCGTTTTAAGCGGTTTCTTCAAAATTTTTCTCAATAAAATCTGTATGAACCGCACCGCTTTCAAATTCCTTATTTTTTAAAATCTCATACTGAAAGTCCAGATTGGTCGTTACACCTTCAATAATAACTTCCCCTAAAGTACTTCTCATCTTTTTCAATGCTGATTCACGGTCTTTATCATATACCATTACTTTCATAATCATCGAATCATAATACGGTGGTATTATATAGCCCGGATAAACTGCCGTATCAATCCGCACACCATTTCCGCCGGGAATATGCAGTTCCTGAATCGTACCCGGACACGGCGCAAAATTTTTCCCCGGATTTTCGGCATTAATCCGTACTTCCATTGCATGACCCGTCAGATGAATATCACTTTGACGCAGTCCGAGTTTCTCTCCCGCAGCAATCCGTATCTGCTCTTTTACAAGGTCAATGCCTGTGACAAGCTCTGTCACCCCATGCTCCACCTGAATTCTGGTGTTAATTTCCATAAAATAAAACTGTCTGTGGCTGTCTAAAAGAAATTCCACCGTCCCGGCATTGCGGTATCCGACTGCTTTTGCCGCCCGAACCGCCATTGCTCCCATTTGTTCCCGCAAATCCTCGTCCAGCGCGATACACGGTGATTCCTCAATCATTTTCTGATGTCTGCGCTGTACCGAACAGTCGCGTTCACCCAAATGAATCGTATTGCCCTCATTATCCGCCAGTATCTGAAACTCGATATGTTTTGGATGTTCAATATATTTTTCAATATACATGGAATTGTCGCCAAAACCATTTTCGGCTTCACGCTGTGCATTTTGAAAATTTTTCTCAAAATCTGTACTGTTTTGCACCACACGCATACCTTTTCCACCACCGCCAAGTGCCGCTTTTATCATGACCGGATAACCGATTTCATCTGCAAATTTCCTGCCTGCTTCCGCCGTAAAAATGGGTTCTTTCGTACCCGGAATGACTGGAACACCCGCCCGCACCATTGCATTTCTGGCTTCCGATTTATTTCCGGTTTCTTCGATTGTCCTTGCAGACGGACCGATAAATGCAATGTTACATTTTTCACAAAGTGCAGCGAATTTGCTGTTTTCAGATAAAAAACCAAAACCCGGATGAATAGCATCAGCTCCCGATGCAATCGTTGCGCTTAAAATGCGTTCCATATTCAGATAACTGTCCTTTGCTTCTGCCTTTCCGATACAAATACTTTCATCGGCAAGCTGGGTATGCAGTGCGTCGGCATCCGCCTGTGAATACACGGCAACCGTTTTGATGCCCATTTCACGGCATGCCCGGATAATGCGCACCGCAATCTCCCCTCTGTTTGCAATCAATAACTTCTGAAACATTTCTTCTTTCCTTTCCGCAGACATTTTTACATGTTTAGCCAATCATAAAGGTCAATTCCGCGGTAAGTGCAGTTTCTCCATCTACGCTTGCCGTCACTTTTCCGATTCCGACAGGACCTTTGCTTTTAATAATTTCACATTCCATTTTCAGCTTGTCGCCCGGCACAACCTTTCTTTTAAAACGTGCGTTATTTACTGCGCCAAAGTATGCTGTCTTTCCTTTATTCTTTTCCAGTGACAGAATTGCCACCGCTCCGACCTGTGCGCAGGCTTCTATCTGTAAGACACCGGGCATCACCGGTTCTCCCGGAAAATGTCCCGCAAAATACGGTTCATCGTATGTCACACACTTATATCCGACTGCCCGCTGTCCCGGCTCACACTCCGTCACCGTATCCACCAGCAGAAACGGATGTCTGTGTGGAATAATCTCCATAATTTCCTTTGTTGTAAGCATATTTTTCTCCATTCCACAGATGATTTCTCATCTACTATTCGGGTTGTTTGCTTTCACCCGGAAGCAAACAACCATGTGAAAATGCTTTAATTTATGGCATTTTCACATTCCACAGATGATTTCTCAAGGCATCTTTGTGATGTCTGCATCACAAAGTGCCGTGTGAAAATGCTTTGATTTATGGCATTTTCACACTCCTACAATAAACAGCGGCTGTCCAAACTCGACCATTTCACCGTTTTCAACCAGCACTTCTTTGACAATTCCGTCACACTCGCTTTCAATTTCATTCATCAGCTTCATTGCTTCGATAACACCGAGTGTCTGTCCTTTTTTTACGGTATCGCCCACTGTAACAAATGGTTCGTCTTCCGGGGACGGCGCACTGTAGAAAATGCCGACCAGCGGCGAAGCAACAACTGTACCCTCTGCCTGCTTTTCATTTTTTTGCGTATCGGTCTGATATTCACCGCCCGCCGCCGTAAAGCTGTATCCGTCCATGGCTGCCGGATTTCCTGTCGTCATGCTCTGCGTTCTTTCCTCGGAAACACCGGACCGGTTTCCTGCCTGTGATGCCTGCATACAGCCGGACTGTATACCCGGCTCGCCTGTCTGCTGTACCGGGTTGAATTCTTTTACGCGTTCTGCGGTAAGCGTAAGCTTCGTTTCTCCTTCTTCCAGTGAAAAACCTGTCAGCGCGCTTTTCGACACGGCATCTATCAGTTTTAAAATCTGCTCTAATTCCATAACTGCCTCATTTCTTTTATGAAAACTTTTTCACAAGAAGCGTTGCATTGTGTCCGCCAAATCCAAGGGAATTGGACAGCACCGTCTTCACCTCTGTTTCAATGCCTTTTCCTTTAATATACTGCAAATCCATTTCGTCTTCTGTTTCCGTAAGCCCCACATTCGGATGCAGATACCCATCTGTTACCGACTTGATACAGGCAATCAGCTCTACCGCACCTGCCGCACCCAGAAGGTGTCCGACCATGGATTTGGTGGAGCTGACCGGTACATTTTCTGCCGCTTCGCCAAATGCCAGCTTAATTGCCCTCGTTTCAAACAAATCGTTGTGATGTGTACCGGTTCCGTGTGCATTGATATAATCCACTTCCTGCGGTAATACGCCTGCTTCCTGCATGGCATTTGTCATGGCACGTGCCGCGCCGCTTCCGTCTTCCGCCGGAGAGGTGATATGATACGCATCGCTTGAACAGCCGTATCCGGCAATTTCCGCATATATATGCGCGCCGCGCTTCTTGGCATGTTCTAAGGATTCCAGTACCAGAACACCCGCACCTTCTCCCATAACAAATCCGTTTCTGTTCTTATCAAACGGCAGGGATGCCCTAAGCGGGTCTGTGCTTGTAGAAAGTGCCGTAAGTGCCGTAAATCCTCCGATTCCAATCGGTGTAATACTGCTTTCCGTACCACCGCAGACCATAACATCTGCATCACCGCACTGGATAGAGCGGTATGCCTCCCCGATAGAATTTGTTCCTGTCGCACAGGCTGTTACCACATTGATGTTTTTTCCTTTTAATCCGTATGCAATGGATACATTTCCTGCCGCCATATTGGTAATCATAAGCGGAACTAACAGTGGATTAATCCTTCCCGGTCCACGCTCCAGCAGCTTTTTATGCTCACGCTCCATGGCATCTAAGCTGCCGATTCCGGAACCGATAGACGTTCCGACGCGGTATGCGTCTTCTTTTTCCATATCCAGTCCTGCCTGTTCAAACGCCTGTCCTGCCGCCGCTACCGCATACTGACTGAACAATTCCATACGTTTTGCCTGTTTAAAATCCATATATGCCTGTGCATCAAAGCCTTTTACTTCTGCTGCAAGCTTTACCTTAAAATCCGTTGTATCAAATTTTGTAATTGCACCGATACCGACTTTTTGTGCTTTTACGTTTTCCCAGAATTCCTCTACGGTCAAACCAATCGGTGTAATTGCACCCATTCCTGTCACAACTACTCTGCTTTTCTGCATTTCTTCCTCCAATCTGCTCATCTGCCCCTCAAAACTGCTTTACCTTCGTTTAGAAACAATATCGTCTATACCATGCCGCCGTTGACTGACAGCACCTGTCCGGTAATATACGATGCCTTATCCGAAGCCAGAAATACCGCCGCCTGTGCTATATCCTGCGCCGTTCCCATGCGTTTTAAAGGAATTGATGACTGTACACTTTCCTTTACACTGTCAGAAAGCACAGCTGTCATATCTGTGTCAATATAACCCGGTGCAATCGCGTTGACTGTAATCTGTCTGGATGCCAGTTCTTTTGCCGCAGATTTTGTAAGCCCGATAACACCGGCTTTGGATGCCGCGTAATTTGCCTGTCCTGCATTTCCTGTCAGACCGACAACCGATGCCAGATTGATAATCCTGCCGCTTCTCTGCTTTATCATATATTTTGCCGCATGGCGGATACAGTGAAATGTTCCTCCAAGATTGACTGCAAGCACCTGTTCAAAATCCTGTTCTGACATTCTAAGAAGCAGTCCGTCCTTTGTTATTCCTGCATTATTTACTAAAATGTCGATTTTTTCATATTTTTGTACGACATATTTTATCATTTCCTCGACAGCCGCAAAGTCTGACACATCACACTGATATTTTTCCGCACTGCCGCCGTTTTTTAAAATACTATCTACCGTATCCTGTGCCGCCTGTGCATTTCCTGCATAATTTACAATCACAGTTGCACCTTCTTTGGCAAGGCTTTTCGCAATCGCACTGCCGATTCCCCTGCCTGCGCCCGTTACCAGCGCAATTTGTCCGTTCATTTCCTGCATGATGCCCTCCTGACTATTCTGTGATAAGCTGTGCTAAATCTTCTTCCTTTTCAATATTGATACAGGTGATTCCTTCACACTGCATTTCCTTTGCCGTCTTTTTTACAAATCCGGTTAGTGTTCTTCCCGGTCCGATTTCTATAAATGTGTCAAAGCCGTCCGTGATTAACTTACGTAACGTCTGTTCAAAGCGTACCGGTGAATAAACCTGCTTTCTTAACAGTTCCGAAATTTCTTTGCTGTCCGTTACATATTCCGCCGTCAGATTGGCAATATAAGGTATCCTGATTTTGTTAAATGAAATCTTTTCGAGTTCTTTTTGAAGCTGTTCTCCCGCTCCGTAAAGCAACGGGGAATGAAACGGTCCGCTGACCCTTAACGGCACCACTCTTTTTGCGCCTGCCTGCGTTAAAACTTCTGCCGCCCGTTCCACTTCGCCTTTTTCGCCGGAAATGACAATCTGCCCCGGACAATTATAATTGGCAATGCCGATTTTTGCAGTGTCCAGTGATGTTTTTAATACTTCTTCCGTCTGTTTGGCACTAAGTCCCAACACTGCCACCATACTGCCCTGACCTTCCGGTACTGCCTGTTCCATATAAATGCCGCGTCTGCGGATTACGTAACAGCCGTCCTTAAAAGACAAAGCCCCTGCTGCCGTCAGTGCTGCATATTCTCCCAGTGAAAGTCCTGCCGCCGCTTCGTACGGAATCCCTTTTTCCTGTAAAACGTTCAGTATCGCACATTCTGTTGTATACATGGCAATCTGCGTGTATTCGGTCTGATTTAAAGCTTCATTTTCTTCAAAACAAAGTGACGCAACATCAATGCCTGTCACTTCCTGTGCCGTTTTAAAATATTGTCTGACGGCATCATATTTTTCATAAAAAGAACGTCCCATTCCGACATTCTGTGCGCCCTGTCCCGGAAAGAGAAATGCTGTTTTACGCATATTCTGCCTCATTTCCGCACGAATCTTCCGCAAAGATACTGCATTTTTTTATCGTTTCTTTTGCTTCCTGCACAATTTCCTGAATAATTTCTGCACAGGTCTGTTCTTTTTTTATCATGCCTGCAATCTGACCAGCCATGACCGTTCCCATGGCAACATCACCGTCTACAACAGCTTTGCGCAGTGCACCCAGTGTCAGGTGTTCCAATTCTTCAAAGGATACATTGTTTTTTTCCATTTCAAGATACTGGCGTGTCATTGTATTTCTAAGGGAGCGCACCGGATGTCCCGTGCTTCTTCCCGTAACGACGGAATCAATATCCTTTGCGCCAATCACACGGTCTTTGTACGCCTGACTGACGGTGGATTCCTTTGCAACGATAAAACGCGTTCCTAGCTGTACCGCTTCCGCACCCAGCATCAATGCCGCTGCCATGCCTCTGCCGTCACCAATGCCGCCTGCACCGATAACCGGAACCGATACCGCATCGACAACCTGTGGGAGCAGGGACATTGTTGTCTGCTCACCGATATGACCGCCGGACTCCATGCCCTCTGCAACAATCGCATCTGCGCCCGCACGTTCCATCATTCTTGCCATTGCAACAGAAGCAACCACAGGAATCACACGAATTCCCGCTTCTTTCCACTGTTTCATGTATTTTGCAGGATTACCGGCTCCTGTCGTTACGGCTTTTACACCTTCTTCGGCTACAACCTGTGCCACTTCGTCTACATGCTCACTTAACAGCATAACATTTACGCCGATTGGCTTATCTGTAATCTCTTTTGCCCTGCGGATTTCACTCCGTACCCATTCTGCCGGTGCATTTGCCGCCCCGATAAATCCGATGCCGCCCGCTTTTGAAACATTTGCCGCAAGCGCCGCATTTGCGACCCATGCCATACCACCCTGAATGACCGGGTATTCAATTTCAAGCAGTTTTGTAATTCTTGTCTGCATATTTTCTCATCTCCGAACATCTTTATAAACGTTGTCTGCCTTTTTACCTCACTGCTTTTTAAGCTTCTACACCGTGATTTTTTAAATAATCACAGACATCCTGTACCGTTAATAACTTTTCAAGTTCTTCTGACGGAATTTCTACGGAATATTCGTCTTCCAGTGCCATTACCAGTTCAAATAAATCCAGTGAATCTGCATTTAAGTCTTCCTTGAAGCGTGATTCCGGCTTTACATCCTCTGCGTTTACATTTAACTGTCCTGCGATAATTTCTTTCATTTTTTCTAACATCTTTTTAATCTCCATTCTACTACAATATATTTTTGATATTCTCTTGTAATCTACGCATATTCTGCCTGTCATTTGTGCCATTCCAGCAATGCACTGCCCCAGCTTAATCCGCCGCCAAAGCCGGACAGGATCAACACATCGCCCGGTATCAGGCGGTTTTGTCTGTTTAATTCGTCTAAAAGAACCGGTATGCTTGCCGCTGAAGTATTTCCGTGGGTTTCCAGATTCATCGGAAATTTTTCAACCGGTACATCCAGCCGCTTTGCAATACTTTCAATCATTCTTGCATTTGCCTGATGTAAAATAAAATATTTTACCTGTTCCTTTGCCGTTTCCGATTCTTCTAGCACTTCTTTAACAGACTCCGGTACTTTCCGAACTGCAAAAGAGAAAATTTCCCGTCCGTTCATATGCACCGCATTTTCTTTTCCCAGTGTCAAAGCCTGTGCACTACCGCTGTCGCTGTGCAGTCTGAAAATGCTTTTTCCGCTGCTGTCTTCACCTAAAACAACCGCACCTGCGCCGTCACCAAACAGCACACAGACACTTCTGTCTTTCCAGTCCACCACCTGCGACATCACTTCCGCACCGATAACCAGTACCTTTTTGTACATGCCCACTTTAATATAGGCATCTGCCACACTCATTGCATACAAAAATCCTGTACAGGCGGCGCTTAAATCAAAACATGCCGCGCGCTCTGCCCCAATCTCCTGTTGGACAAGATTTGCCGTACTCGGAAATATGTAATCAGGCGTTGAAGTCGCAACGATAATGGCTTCTATCTGCTCTGCCGCTATCCCGGCATCTGCTATCGCCTTTTTCGCGGCTTGTGCCGCAAGCGCTGATGCAGTCTGACCTTCCTGTGCGATATGACGGCTTCGGATTCCGGTTCTGGTGCGAATCCACTCATCACTGGTATCCAAAAATGTTGAAAGTTCTGCATTGTCAAGCACCCTTGACGGAACAGCACTTCCCGTTCCTATTATTTTCGTATTCATATCTGCCTCTGTGCCGCGTTTTCTTTTTCCCGGAAAATGTCCCGCAGCTTTGACATTTTCCTTCTTTAAAATTCTGTTTCGTTTCTTCAGATTTTCGTTTTGAATATCTTACTTTTTGATAATCAAAATATTAATCTAAAAATTTAAGAGTCAAACGAAATCCGTAAAAGCTTTTTGTTTGACTCTCAAACTAATTGTTACTATACAGGAAAACTTTTCCTTTGTCAATAGTATTTTGATATTCAAATTATTTTTTAGAAATTAAAATCAATTTTAATTCCCTTTAAGTCTTCTGCCAGCAGATTATTATCCTCAAGAATATTGCGGATATTCTGTTGTGCAGCTTCGACATTGTTTGTTGTCTTGCGCTGGAGGGATAAATCCTGCTCGGCACTGTCTGCCTCCGCCTGACCCTTGATGAGTTCTTCCTGCTCTTTCCTCTCCTGCTTTGCCTCATCAATGCGCTCCTGCTGTTCGTCACGCTTCTCTTTCTGCTCCTCGGCTTTCTTCTGCGCTTCTTCCTGCTCTTTGTCGATATGCTCTTTTCCGTCCTGAATGAGCAGCCCCATGATTTCTTTGTTGGAAGCTTCCAAAATATCATCTGCTGCACTGCCTGCTTTTAACATATCCTGTGACTTTGCCTGATCGGTCTTTGCCTTTGCGATTGTATCTGTCAGCTCAATCAGCTTATCATTCGCATTGGAAGCAGTTACTTTCATTGAACCGGCAATCTGGTTTAACCGGAGTGCCTTTTCCTGATATTCTGTACGCGGAAGATTCTGCAATTCCTTTAACCGGTCAACGTCTTCCTTTGTAAAGCTTTCATCATGTGAGCCGTTCTTATAATTCTGGAATTTTTCGAGTAATTCCAAATCCTTCTGCTCCTGTGAATCATCAGCTACACCGTATTGCTCCTGAAGCTCCTTTTTGCTCTTTTCAAAGGTTTTCTCATGCTCTTTGGCTTCCTGCATCTGCTCTACATAGTCTGCTTTCTGCTGTTCCATATCTTTTATGCTCTGGGAAGCCAATTCATCCCTGCCCCACGCATCTGTAATCAGTTTCATTGCCTGACGTCTTGCGGTCTGCTTTTTCTGCTCAATCTGATTTCCCTGTCCGAGCATTAAATCGCCAGCAAATACAGTGCTTCTCGTCTTGGTATCCTGTGTTTTGTTTCGTCCCGCTGTTGTACCGCTCATCTGGATTCCGGTATTGTCCTGATTCATCTTAATCGTTATAGACATTTTTCAACTCCTTTTACTTTCCCCTTAGCTTTTGTTTAAATGTTAAATACTGATATCAACACTCACACCTGCAAAAGCCGCTGTTTTTCCTGCCATCTTTACCGTGCCTGTATGACCGCTGTTACCGCTGTCTGCAATCACCGTGACTGTTCCGGCTTTTGTTTTTTCCGGCTGTGCTTCTGCCGTGCTTTCGGTATCCGTACTGTCTGCCGCGTTCTGCTTTGGTGCTTCAAGTACGGTTCCGTTTGCCGCGATTGCCTGACGGATTGTTTCTAACGGGTCTTCATCGTCTGTCGTTACCTCTCCCTTTGTCCTGCTGTTATCCTCTGAAGATATGGTATCGGTGCTGTTATCGGTCTTTTTGGACTTTGTATCTTCATCTTCATCCGGCAGAATTGCATACTGGGCTGATTCCACAAATTCCTGATGTTCTTCCTGTATGCCCATTACTTCCCGCAGCAGCTTTTTTAACATTGCACATTTCTGGTCTTTTGGAATATAAGGACTGGAGGCAATGCTTTTGCAAGAAGACAAAAACTCGCCCATTTTGGCTGTCTTAACACGTTCCACTTCTTCCTTTGAGCGGCAGTTTCTAAGCTGCCTTTTATAGTTTTCGCGCTCTCTTTGTTCTTCCTCGTAATCCTTTAAAGCCTGCGGATTATGCTTTTTTAAATATTCGATTTCCTCAGCGTTTAATCTGCTGCCCGAAGCCAGCTTAATGTCGATTGCCGCCGGTTTCTGACCTTCACGGATATCGTCTGCCTGCGACTGATACATCTGCAATTCACGCTGTTCAGAGGTCAGCTCGCTTGTCTTTCCGGCATTGATGTCATTTTTCTTTTTCTGCCACTGGTTCTGCATTGCCGACAGTGCCACCATGCTTTGAATTGTCCCTGTTCCCAT
>ENA-ORUB01004072-ORUB01004072.1-human-gut-metagenome-genome-assembly--contig:-NODE-4072-length-11642-cov-2.052990_pt1 | contig 11642 bp, 8 predicted proteins | sample MGYA00241918_ERZ509200 | MGnify/ENA primary metagenome ERZ509200 (study PRJEB26280, sample SAMEA2338853) | human gut metagenome | biome: human gut; feature: human-associated habitat; material: faeces... | reverse complement strand
TCCTTCCGGTTTTCATGTTCCTCATTCCCGGCATGGTGGCTTTTGCACTTTCCCAAAAAGCCGGCAGTGGTATTGTCATGGATATCACTAACACCCATGACACCGATGGTGCTTTTGCCATGATGGTAAAAAACATTCTCCCGGCAGGAATCAAAGGTATTGTGACTATCGGTTTTATCTGTGCACTCGTAGCTTCCTTGGCCGCATTCTTCAATAGCTGTGCCACTTTGTTTACAGAGGATTTCTACAAGCCTATGAAAAAAGGAAAGAGTGAAAGTCATTATGTATTGGTAGGACGTGTGGCTACAGTTGTGGTCGTATTGCTCGGATTGGCATGGATGCCCATCATGATGAACATGGGTAACTTATACTCATACCTTCAAGATATCCAATCCTTGATTGCCCCAGCCATGGTTGCCGTATTCACCCTTGGTATATTCTCCAAGAGAATCACTCCGAAAGCGGGTGAATGGGGTCTGATTGGCGGTTTCCTGATTGGTATGGTACGTTTGCTCACCAACGTCATTACCGACTCTGGAAAAGCTGTCATGGACGGCGCATTTTGGGAATATACCAGTTGGTTCTGGCAGACCAATTGGCTCATCTTCGAGGTCTGGCTGCTCGTATTCATCATCATTCTGATGTACATTGTATCAATGTTCACAGCGAAACCATCTGCTGAACAGATTGCTGCTATCACCTTTACAGGCGATTACAAGAAGACCATCCGTGAAAGTTGGAACGTATGGGATGTTATAGCTTCTTTGGGGGTCATCGTTCTCTGTGCTTTATTCTATGCTTATTTCTGGTAATACAAACATAGATAATGACCACCTATTATAATATAAACCCTCGATTCTACGTTTCCGTAGATTGCATCATATTCGGCTTTGACAAGGGCAGTTTAAAACTGCTCTTGCTCAAGCGGAATTTCGAACCGGCAAAGGGAAGTTGGTCCTTAATGGGTGGATTCGTACAAGACGGTGAAAGCGTAGACGATGCAGCCAAAAGAGTTTTGGCGGAACTGACCGGCCTCGAAAACGTATATATGGAACAGGTCGGAACGTTCGGAGAAGTAGACCGTGACCCGGGGGAGAGAGTAATATCCGTGGCATATTATGCATTAATCAACATCAATAAATATGACCGGAATCTGGTACAGCAACATAATGCGCATTGGGCGGAAATCAACGAAATTCCACCACTTGTTTTCGACCATCCCCAAATGGTAAAACAAGCCCGAATTATGTTGCAAAAGAAAGCCTCTTCCGAACCCATCGGTTTCAACCTTTTGCCAAGCCTGTTCACTCTGTTCCAACTACAAAGCTTGTACGAAGCCATTTACGGAGAACCTTTAGATAAACGGAATTTCCGCAAACGGGTTGCAGACTTGAACTATATAGAAAAAACAGATAAGATTGATAAAACAGGGTCAAAACGGGGAGCCGCTTTATATAAGTTCAACGAGAACGCTTACCGTAAAGCCCCTAAATTTAAATTATGAACTATGTTAGAAGAACTCAAAAAAAAGGTATATCAAGCCAATCTTGATTTAGTGAAACAAGGTTTGGTTATCTTCACATGGGGTAATGTATCAGGCATAGACCGTGAAAAGGGACTCGTAGTCATCAAACCGAGCGGCGTGGACTATGATACGATGAAAGCCTCGGATATGGTTGTGGTAGATTTGGAAAGCGGTAAAGTGGTAGAAGGAGAATTGAATCCTTCATCCGACACACCGACACATCTTGTCCTCTACAAAGCTTTCCCTAACATTCAAGGAGTAGTCCACACCCACTCCACTTATGCTACCGCATGGGCTCAGGCCGGCAAAGACATCCCCAATATCGGGACAACACACGCCGATTATTTCCACGAAGCTATCCCCTGCACCTCCGACATGACAAAGGCAGAAGTAGAAGGACAATACGAGTTGGAAACCGGCAATGTTATCGTTAAACGGTTTGAAGGGATTAACCCCGACCACACACCGGGCGTATTGGTAAAAAATCACGGCCCATTCAGTTGGGGTACGAGTCCTGCCAATGCCGTTTACAATGCCAAAGTGATGGAGCAGTGTGCCAAAATGGCTTTCGTGTCCTTTATGGTAAACCCCGGAACCACAATGAATCCGCTGCTCATCGAGAAGCATTATAACCGTAAACACGGACCGAACGCCTACTACGGACAGAAAAAGAAATAAACAAAGTATATTAACTAACAAATCTTTAACAATTTAAAATTTTTATCATGAACGCATTTGATCAATATGAAGTATGGTTTGTTACGGGAGCACAGCTTCTGTACGGTGGTGACGCAGTAGTTGCAGTCGACGGTCACTCCACTCAAATGGTTAACGGTTTGAATGCCTCCGGCAAACTCCCCGTTAAAGTAGTATATAAAGGAACGGCCAATTCGTCCAAAGAAGTGGAAGCCGTATTCAAAGCAGCCAACAATGACGAAAAGTGCATTGGCGTAATCACGTGGATGCACACGTTCTCACCGGCTAAAATGTGGATACACGGTTTGCAACAACTGAAAAAGCCGTTGCTCCACCTCCACACTCAGTTCAACAAAGAGATACCTTGGGATACCATGGATATGGACTTTATGAACTTGAACCAATCTGCTCACGGCGACCGCGAATTCGGGCACATCTGTACCCGTATGCGTATCCGCCGTAAAGTAGTTGTAGGTTATTGGCAAGATGAGGATACTCAACACAAGATTGCCGTATGGATGCGTGTTTGTGCCGCATGGGCTGATGCACAAGACATGTTGATTATCCGTTTCGGCGATCAGATGAACAATGTAGCCGTAACAGATGGGGATAAAGTCGAAGCAGAACAGCGTATGGGTTATCATGTAGATTACTGTCCGGTTAGCGAACTGATGCAATATCATGCGGAAGTAAAAGATGCCGATGTAGAAGCTTTAGTGAAAACCTATTTTAATGAATATGACCACGATGCCGCATTGGAAGACAAGACCACAGAAGCTTATCAAAAGGTGTGGAACTCAGCTAAGGCTGAACTCGCCCTGCGAGCCATCTTGAAAGCCAAAGGAGCCAAAGGTTTCACAACAAACTTCGATGACTTGGGACAAACAGACGGCAGTCATTTCGACCAGATTCCCGGCTTGGCTTCACAACGTTTGATGGCCGATGGTTATGGTTTCGGTGCCGAAGGCGACTGGAAATCTGCCGCTCTCTACCGTACGGTATGGGTAATGAACCAAGGTTTGCCTACAGGTTGCTCATTCTTGGAGGACTACACGTTGAATTTCAATGGAGAGAACAGTTCTATCCTGCAAGCACACATGTTGGAGGTTTGTCCGCTCATTGCAGCTCAAAAGCCTCGTTTGGAAGTACACTTCCTCGGCATTGGTATTCGCAAGAGCCAGACAGCCCGCTTGGTCTTCACGTCTAAGGTAGGTACAGGATGTACTGCTACCGTAGTAGATTTGGGCAACCGTTTCCGCCTCATTGTAAACGACGTAGAATGTATCGAACCGAAACCTCTGCCCAAGCTCCCTGTAGCTTCCGCATTGTGGAAACCCATGCCGAACTTCGAAATCGGCGCAGGTGCCTGGATTTTGGCCGGTGGTACACACCATTCTTGCTTCTCATACGACTTGACAGCCGAATATTGGGAAGACTACGCCGAAATCTCCGGTATCGAAATGGTACACATCAACAAAGACACCACCATCAGCGAGTTCAAGAAGGAACTCCGCATGAACGAAGTGTATTATATGCTGAACAAAGCACTTTGCTAATAGCATACCAGCAAAGGATTTAAAATTAAAAGTGCTCGGCGAGCAATCGTTTGCAGCACTTTTAATTTATTCATTTATTATTGTTATACTTTAATTTATAGGGTTAAATATGAAAACAGATGCTAAGTCAACCATCGAAACCGGAAAAGCTATCCTGGGTATAGAATTCGGTTCTACACGAATCAAGGCGGTCCTGATCGACCCTGAGAACCACCCTATCGCCCAAGGAAGTCATACTTGGGAAAACCAGTTGGTAGATGGCCTTTGGACATACAGTATAGAAGAAATATGGTATGGACTGCAAGATTGTTATGCCGATCTCCGTGCCAATGTAAAAAAGCAATATGACACAGAGATAGAGACCTTGGCAGCCATTGGCGTCAGCGCTATGATGCACGGCTACATGGCATTTGATAAGAATGAAGAGATTCTGGTTCCTTTCCGTACATGGAGAAACACCAACACCGGGCAAGCCGCTGCAGCTCTATCCGAGCTTTTTGTCTACAACATCCCTCTCAGATGGAGCATCTCTCATTTATATCAGGCCATACTGAACAACGAAAAACATGTCAACGAGATAGATTTCCTGACTACACTTGCAGGTTACGTACACTGGCAACTTACGGGTGAAAAGGTATTGGGTATTGGCGATGCATCCGGCATGCTTCCCATCGACCCGGCCACCAAGAACTATTCGGCTGAAATGGTAGCTAAATTCGACAAACTGGTTGCCCCCAAAGGATATTCATGGAAACTGGAAGACATTCTCCCCAAAGTATTGAATGCCGGAGAAAATGCAGGTTGCCTTACTCCTGAAGGGGTCAAAAGACTGGACGTATCCGGCAATTTGAAAGCAGGCATACCGCTTTGTCCCCCAGAGGGTGACGCGGGAACCGGTATGGTGGCCACTAATGCCGTCAAACAACGTACCGGAAATGTTTCGGCCGGAACTTCTTCGTTCTCCATGATCGTATTGGAAAAGGAACTGTCCAAACCTTACGAGATGATAGACATGGTCACCACGCCGGACGGAAGCCTCGTCGCCATGGTACACTGTAACAACTGTACTTCCGACCTCAACGCATGGGTCAACCTTTTCAAGGAGTTCCAAGAACTTCAGGGCCAGCCCGTCGATATGGACGACATATACGGCAAGCTTTACAACTACGCACTTACAGGTCATGCGGATTGCGGAGGACTCGTATCATACAATTATTTCTCCGGAGAACCCGTCACTGGACTTGCCGAAGGCAGACCTTTGTTCGTGCGTTCAGCCAATGACAAATTCAATCTGGCCAACTTCATGAGAGCCCATTTGTATGCTTCTGTCGGTGTTCTTAAAATAGGAAATGATATCCTCTTCAACGAGGAAAAAATCAGAGTGGACCGGATTACCGGCCACGGGGGCTTGTTCCGTACCAAGGGAGTAGGCCAACGGGTTTTGGCAGCAGCCATAAATTCCCCGATATCTGTCATGGAAACAGCCGGAGAAGGCGGTGCATGGGGTATCGCCCTATTGGGTTCCTACCTTGTAAACAACGAAAAGAAACAATCACTGGCAGACTTCTTGGATGAACATGTCTTTGCTGGTGATGCAGGCGTAGAGGTTTCACCCACAGCAGAGGACGTGGAAGGCTTCAACAAATATATTGAAAACTATAAGGCCGGACTGCCCATTGAAGAAGCAGCCGTTCGGTTCAAAAGATAAATATTCGGAAGAAAACCATTATCTTTGTCCTTATAAAATACAAAAGACAGGCTTTAAAACTGTTTAAGTATGGATTCAATTTAAAATTTAATGAATATGAATAGTAAACAAGTAATGAACCACGCAGCCGACAACATCCGTATCTTGGCTGCGTCCATGGTTGAAAAAGCCAAATCCGGCCATCCGGGCGGTGCAATGGGTGGTGCCGATTTCATCAATGTATTGTACTCTGAATTTTTGCAATACGACCCGGCTAATCCGAAATGGGAAGGACGCGACCGTTTCTTCCTCGAAAGGCGATAAATGCACCAACACCTTCAAGTACGACCGTTTCTTCCTCGACCCCGGCCACATGGCTCCCATGCTCTATTCCCAATTGGCACTTATCGGTAAATTCACATTGGACGAGCTGAAACAGTTGCGCCAGTGGGGTTCCCCTACCCCGGGCCATCCCGAAGTAGACGTAATGCGTGGCATCGAAAACACTTCCGGCCCGTTGGGACAGGGACACGTGTTTGCCGTAGGTGCCGCCATCGCAGCCAAATTCTTGGCCGCACGTACCGATAATCCGACTTTTGCCAAAGAGACCATCTACGCATATATTTCCGACGGAGGCATCCAGGAAGAAATCTCCCAAGGTGCAGGCCGCATTGCCGGCTGCCTCGGTTTGGACAACCTGGTCATGTTCTACGACTCCAACGACATCCAGCTTTCTACCGAGACCAAGGATGTAACGACCGAAGACACGGCCATGAAATACCGTGCATGGAACTGGAACGTCATTGAAATCAACGGTAACGACTGCGAACAGATTCGCGAAGCACTGAATGCAGCCAAGGCAGAGAACCAACGTCCTACGTTGATTATCGGCAAGTGCATCATGGGTAAGGGTGCCCGCAAGGACGACAATTCCTCTTACGAACATAACTGCAAGACGCACGGTGCCCCTCTCGGTGGAGATGCCTATAAGAACACCATGGTGAACCTCGGTGCAGACCCGGAAAATCCGTTCGTGATTTTCGACGACGTGAAGGAACTTTACGCCAAACGTGCCGAAGAACTGAAAGGTATCGTAGCCGCCCGCGTGGAAGAAGAAAAAGCATGGGCTTCCGCCCATCCCGAAAAGGCCGCACAACAGGCAGAATGGTTCAGCGGTGCAGCCCCCAAGGTTGACTGGACGGCCATCAAACAGAAAACAGGCGACGCCACCCGTAACGCCTCTGCTGCCGTACTGAGCGCATTGGCAGAACAAGTGCCCAACATGATTTGCGCTTCGGCCGACCTTTCCAATTCCGATAAGACCGACGGTTTCCTGAAGAAGACCCACGCTTTCACCTCCGGTGATTTCAGCGGCGCGTTCTTCCAAGCCGGTGTAGCGGAGTTGACTATGGCTTGTTGCTGCATCGGTATGATGCTCCACGGCGGTGTCATCGCAGCCTGCGGTACGTTCTTCGTATTCTCCGACTACATGAAACCTGCCGTACGTATGGCAGCCTTGATGCAGGTACCTGTGAAGTTCATTTGGACACACGACGCATTCCGTGTAGGCGAAGACGGCCCGACCCACGAACCGGTTGAACAGGAGGCCCAAATCCGCTTGATGGAAAAATTGAAAAACCATCACGGCCAGAATTCCCTCCTCGTACTCCGTCCTGCTGATGCAGAAGAGACCACGGTGTGCTGGAAGCTCGCCATGGAGAATACCGACACGCCGTCTGCCCTTATCCTTTCCCGCCAAAACATCGAAATGTTGCCGGAAGGAAATGACTACGGCCAGGCAGCCAAAGGTGCTTATATCGTAGCCGGTTCCGATGAGAATCCTGATGTTATCCTCGTCGCTTCAGGTTCCGAAGTATCCACACTCGTGGCCGGTGCCGCCCTGCTGCGTGCCGACGGCGTGAAAGTACGCATCGTGAGCTGCCCCTCAGAAGGCTTGTTCCGCAGTCAGTGCCCGTGCTATCAAGAAGAGATTCTGCCTGCCGGTGCCAAGATATTCGGCCTCACCGCCGGTCTGCCCGTCAACCTCCAAGGTCTGGTAGGTGCCAACGGCAAGGTGTTCGGCCTGGAAAGCTTCGGTTTCTCGGCTCCTTACAAGGTGCTTGATGAAAAACTCGGCTTCACGGCGCAGAACGTGTACAACCAAGTCAAAGAAATGCTCTAATGATGGAAGTGAAGACTGTCGGTCTGGCCTCAGACCACGCAGGATACGCACTCAAGCAGTTCGTGAAGGAATACCTCGCCGAAAAAGGCTATGCCTATAAGGATTTCGGCACGAATTCTGAAGCCAGTTGCGACTATGCCGACTATGCCCATCCTTTGGCCCAAGCTGTAGAAGACGGGGAATGCTATCCGGGCATAGCCATCTGCGGCAGCGGTGAAGGCATCAGCATGACGCTGAACAAGCACCAAGGCATACGCGCAGGCTTGAGCTGGATTCCGGAAATCGCCCATTTGTGCCGTCAGCACAACGATGCCAATGTGCTGGTCATGCCGGGGCGTTTCATCGACACGGACATGGCGCGTAAGATCATGGACGAATTCTTCTCCACGGATTTTGAGGGCGGTCGCCATCAAAGACGGATAGACAAGATGCCGGTGAAATAATCCGCTTCTTTCCCTTTTTACATCATACAGCCGTAATTCTTTATAAAGGATTGCGGCTGTATTTCTATTATGGAAGATATACTCGGAAAAATCCCTTTCCTATCCTTCTTAATCACGGGAAAATCATTACATTTGCACATAAGCTTGAACCAACGGCTTTGCAAGACGAAACTCAAAAGAAAAACATCATGAAAAGAATGCTACTTTGGCTGAATGCCATTTTCATCCTTTGCTCATCTTCTCCGGCGCAAAACTCAACCGATGTACCGGGCATAGACACTCTCGCCTCCCGTGTAAAACTTTTCGGAGAAACCCTACCACAAGAGAAAGTATACCTACATATAGACAATACTTGCTATTTCGTGGGCGACACCATTTGGTACAAAGGCTACGTGACCCGCAGCGACAAAGGAACCCTCACGGATTTGAGCCGTATCCTATACGTGGAGTTACTCACGCCGGACGGTTATCTGGTGGAACGCCAGCAACTGGAAATGCCGGACGGCACGGCACACGGTGCTTTCCTGCTCACCGATTCCCTGTACGCCGGGTATTACGAACTACGCGCCTATACACGTTGGATGCTGAACTTCGGCCGTTATGAACATCCTCACTCCCCCTACACAGAAGAGATGTTTTATAACAAACAGATGGCAAAAGACTACTTTCGCGACTACGACAAGCTCTACTCACGTGTGTTTCCCGTATTCGATTGTCCGTCCTCTCCCGGCACTTACCCAAAAGACATGACGCTTCGCCCTCTGCGACGATACTTCCGCACACGGAAAGGGAAACCGGACATGGACTTGAAATTCTATCCGGAAGGGGGCACACTCGTGGCCGGACTACCCGGACACGTGGCCTTCGAACTGAACGATGAGAACGGACAGCATGTCGATGCAGAACTCACAATATACGATTGTCATGAGCAGATTGTTGCACGTACGCATACCGTCCATCGCGGACGCGGCACGTTCTACATCCCCCAAGTCTCAGCCGAAGAAAGATACAAAGCCGTATTCCGATACGGGAAATATGAATATGAAGTGGAATTACCAGAAGTTGAGGATACAGGATGCACGTTGCGCATCACACAAAATGACAGCCTGGTCCATACCCGGATAGAAAGTCATGGACTGTCCGACGAGAAAATCGGCTTACAAATCCTACACGGTGGAGCCACACAGGCTTTCTTGGCCTTAGAACTGGACAGTCAAGGAAAAGCCTCAGCAGATGTTCCGGCCGACAGCTTAGCCGAAGGAGTGAACCAAATGACCCTCTTCGACGGACGTGGACACATCTTGGCCGAACGCCTTTTCTTCGTCAACCACCATAACCCTTCACGTACATTACTGACCGTAAACGGAGTAAAAAGAGAATATGCACCGTTCGAGCCTATAGAAATACGGCTGAAACTCCATGCCTCCCTACCTGACTCTACCCGGTTGTCCATTTCCGTACGTGACCACAGTACGGATGAATCAACCTATGACAACGGCACAATACTTACCGAAATGCTGCTTTGCAGTGACCTGAAAGGCTTCGTGGAGGACCCGGGATATTATTTCGAAGCAGACGACAGTATACACCGCCGCAATCTCGACCTGCTCATACAGGGATGGCGGCGCTACGAATGGCACGAGATGGCAGGCGTGGAACCGTTCCGCCTGTCTTTCTATCCCGAACGGATGCAAACCCTGACAGGCAGCGTGCATCCCACCTACTCACTCTTGCCAGAAGCCGACTATGGCGATACTATCTACATCCCGGGAATGGGAAAAGAGCTTCCCCTCTACACTACGGCCGGCACGCCGTTTTCGTTGGACGACCTTTACGGCACGACTTACAACGGCAAGATGAAAAAGGAAGTGACCGTGACAGCTACTTTCGCCCAAGGCACTGACATCGTGGAAGCCTCACAGGACACCAAAGGAGGGCGTTTCACCATGCTCTCCCCCATCCTGCACGGTGATTGCAGCCTCTTCCTGACGGCTACGGACTCCACCAAATTCAGCAAGCGGAAGGAGAAACGGAATTACAAGGAGTTCCACGACGAAGAAGCCTACCCGGACTATTACGTGAAGCAAGACCGCTTCTATCCCGTCTTCCCCAAGCCATACAGCTATTATCATGATGCCGTATTCGAAAACATGGAAAACACGTCACTTCTGCCGGACAGTCTGGTTTCGGGCACGCACCTTATGTCTGCCGTGACCGTACGCAACAAGCGCGGCGGTTTGCGCAAACTCAACCTGAAGAAACCCACGCTCGTGGTGGATGCCTACGAGGCGTTCAACCTGGCAGCAGATTACGGACTGAACTCTGGCATGTATGACTGGCGCACTTTTACCAAACAAGTCTGCACAGCCTACATCGGCGACATGAACCAGTCCCGCCATTACTTCATACAGGAACGTTACGACAGCCTGCCGCTCAACCACAAGGACAAGACATTACCTGTGGGAGTGGCCATCACCAACCAAACGGAAGCCGTACGCCGCAAATACCACAAGCTCTACAATCTGGACAAACTTTACATCTACACCGACTATTCCCCCCGCGAGGAAAACAGTTGGAAGTACAGCGGTACAGACCAACCCGACGTGGTGGTAGACTACCGCCTTTTCCCGGGTGAAGCACGACAATACACCTTCCGTGACCGCCGTTACCTCGTGAGAGGCTACTCCGTGTGCAAGGACTTCTATCACCCGGACTATAGCCGGCGTCCCCTGCCTGGCACTGCAGACTATCGCCGCACGCTGTATTGGAATCCCGAAGTGAAGTTCAATGCACAAGGAGAGGCACAGCTACGTTTTTACAATAACAACAAAAGAACCACCTTATCCATAGAGGCGGAAGGAATAACCCGAACAGGACTTCCTGTAACCACAACTCTTTCCCTTTCATCCAAATAGACCATTTCTGTCTCATATAAGAACACTTCCGCCCTAAAATTAAGTCCTACCTTTGTAGGACATTCATATTTTTTACACAGATAAAAATACAACAATGGGAAAAGAATCAGCAGAAAGAATTCAAACTTCCCTTCTCAGCAAAGCCGAGAAGAAAGCACTGGTATGGTTAGCCCAAAGACAACCCGGATGGATGACTTCGGACACATTGACTTATATCGGCGTATTGGGCACAGTAATTTATGCCATAGGGGGATGGCTGTCGAATACAGACATCAAATATTTGTGGCTTTCATCGTTCGGGTTGGTACTTCATTGGTACGGCGACAGCCTGGACGGCACACTGGCACGTTTCCGTAATACCCAACGGCCGGTATACGGTTTCTTCATCGACCATACATTGGATGCCGTCACCACCTGCCTCATCTTTCTTGGTGCCGGACTTTCTCCAATGTTCCGCATGGATGTGGCATTGGCTGCCTTGGCAGGCTATTTGAGCCTTTCCATTTACACTTACGTATGTACTATCGTCAAGGAAGAATTCTGCCTGACGTACGGCAAACTCGGTCCTACAGAATTCCGTTTGCTGCTTATCCTTTTAAACATACTCTACATGTACACGTCATGGTCCGAATGGCATG
>ENA-ORUB01004068-ORUB01004068.1-human-gut-metagenome-genome-assembly--contig:-NODE-4068-length-11648-cov-3.141723_pt1 | contig 11648 bp, 9 predicted proteins | sample MGYA00241918_ERZ509200 | MGnify/ENA primary metagenome ERZ509200 (study PRJEB26280, sample SAMEA2338853) | human gut metagenome | biome: human gut; feature: human-associated habitat; material: faeces... | reverse complement strand
GCAAAGTTAGAAATACTACAGGCAGACTACAAGACGCTATCGCGGACGGTTATACAACTTCACTCCGGGGCGGTGCGGTAAAATCAGCCGTTTGGATAAAATATAATCCGGCACCATGACTGATAGAATCACGATAAAGCCCATATTCAAACATAGAGAAATCATCTTGCGAACCAATCTGGTACGGATTCTCTTCCGTTCCATCTCCTTCCAGGCTGAAAACAACTGAGGAAGCGATAATGGCATAAAGCATCTCATCACGCACGGTTACTTTCAACTTCGTGCCCAACTGTTTTCCATTCAGGAAATAGGCCGTCAAGTCATAGTCACTATCCGGGAGTAACTCAACTTTCGGTATAAACAGGCTGTAAGACGGCGAATCGTGCTGAACAGAAGCATCGAATTCAAACACCGTATCATTCGTATGCGACTGGAGTTGGACACGAATCTGAGTAACGGAATCAGGAATTTCCCAAATACCTTTCTCCAAGAAGAACGTACTCAGTTTATAATCGCCAACTTCTTCGAGGGTTGAACCCATCTCATTCGAATTGTAAATATCGTCATCATTACAACCCGTCCATGAGAAAGTAGCCCATGCCAGCAACAAGCTAAAAATATAAATTCTTTTCCTCATATTCATTAAATCTAGTTTTTCATTCGTAATTACATTTTATTCATTCTTTTAGTTATTCCATTTCTGAATGGAATGGTATTGGGAAAAAGCCATCTTTTTCTGTTAAATGCCAAACGGAATTTGTTCCATTAATATCCCAAGTGTGATAATAAGAAGCTTTTTTCAGTTTATCTAGAGACAAAGGGATTCCAGTACCATCATAGTTTCCCAGTACTTCGAAATAATAACAGTTTTCAGCCCCATCCACGTCATATGGAGATCCTAAAACAGCTCTAAACCAAGACTTCCCAACATGCAGACATCTACGCACGTAAGCTTCGGCGCTTTCTTTACCGGCTATACCACCACTCAAAGCTCCTGTATCTCCAACCCCTAAATTCAGACAGTCCTCTACAATACATCTTTGCTGCAAATAACCAACGATACCTCCTGCGTACGTTCCATCATCGGCTTCTAATTTCCCCATATTGACACATTGAGAAACAACGACCACATTATTCTGAAAATTCGTACACGATTCTATAATGGCATTTGTACCTCCTATAAGGGTTGCGCTAAATCCGACTAAGGCTAAACCGGCTGCAGCTGTTGATCCCGCAGTAGCAACCATACTTCCTATCCAAGCAATTGTCCCTGCGGCAATACAAGCACCCGCAATTACTTTTTGTGTAATTTCTTTCACATGATTCCAATGTTCTATTTCTTCGTAACGTTCTTCTCGTTTGAGATTAATATTCAAACTAATCTGTTCTGCATTTTCATTGGATGATTCATAATAGGCTAACAGTTTTGATAAATTAGTATTATAATCTATTACCACCTGCGGATTCAATTGATCATACAATATACCGGAAGCCAAACTATATCCATTTCGGATATCCGCTATTTCTTGCTTAACAGAATTTCCCTTATCTGTTATACTAGAATTTATAGACGTACGCATCAGACTGGCTTCCTCTTCAGTTAGCATACCATAAACACCATATGTCAAAAGGCCACTGTCTGTCAATAAGAAAAGGGCATCAAATAGAACTTCTCCTACATGCAATACAGTCTCAACAGTTTCTCCCAAAGCTTTTCCTACGACTCCAATTACAGGACCTCCAAAAAGCAGAGCTATCTCGGCTGAACCAATGACTACGCCCACAATATCCGTTGCCGACCATTCTCTAGGATCTCCTACTTCTCCTAATACGCCACCAGTAACTCCTGAACCTTGATTCTTAACGAATCCCATATTAGCACAATAGTTGACCATCGTATAATTTCCAGCCAATCCGATAACGCCTCCAGCATGTTCAGCTTTTACATCTAAGTCTCCAAAATTCTGGCATGAAAAAATGGCTCCCCATGCAGTCTTTCCTAGTACACCACCTGCATGTCCCATACTATAAGAGCTGATTTTACCCGTGTTTAACGCATCATGAACAACCGCAATAGACGTATTTCCAGCAATACCTCCAACACAGGCTGCATCACCCGTTGCCGAAACATCACCCGTATTATAAACGGAAACACCTCCAAATTGAGCTTCCCCACAAAGTCCTCCAACAGACAATTTACCTGATATCTTCCCTGCATTTGAACAAACCTTGAGGAGCGTATTATTGAATGTCAATTCTTCAGTTCCCAAACGGGTACTACCAATTATTCCACCAACTCCAATAGAGCCTTCTACGTCACCAGTATTAAAACAAGTATAGATGTAAGAGATACCAGATCCACCAACAATTCCACCTGTTCCATATCCACCATTATTTTCATCTCCTTCCTGATAAGAAATCGAGCCTTTTATATGCCCTCTATTTTCACATGAAGCGATAATCAGCGTATCTACCGAACCGGCCAAACCTCCAGCTCCTGTATATTCGGAAGTCACATCACCGTCGTTTTCACATTCTTCTATCATTGTAGTTGAATATAAAGAACCAGCACCTAAAAGTCCTCCAATCGCATAAGAACCCGATACGGATGTGCTCTCGTTTACACATGCATAAAGATTAAGCAAGCCATACATATCTACTACTCCAACAAGACCTCCGATACCAACACTTCCAGCACTGGCTTTAATGTATCCATCTGTTGTTATACAATTAAATAAACCTGTTTTTCCTCGCTTATCTCCTGCTGTTACAGATCCACCAATCAATGAACCCACAGCATAGTTCCCTTCTACTCGGGCGTTCTCCATCTTGACATTCTTGAAAACGGAGTTTTCTACGAACCCAAAAAGACCGACACCGGCCGAATTGCCACGAAACGACCATAAGTTTTTCACTTTATGCCCGTCACCATCATAAATACCCCGGAAAGGATTGTTGCTCAAATTACCAATCGGTAACCAACCGGCTTCATGGTCGCTGTCCCAGGAAGCTCTATCCATATCAATGTCGTTCGTCTGCAAGAAATGTGTATTCGAGAAAAGCAGATTATTTTTTACCTGATCGTTTGCCACATCGCGAAGCCGTTTAAAATGATCATAGCTGGAAATGATAAACGGATCCTCTTCCGTACCGCTTCCACACAGCTTCATAGCCTTACTATATACATCCAGTATTCTGGCTGAATCGGCAGCTGTTATTTCAACTTGGCAACCCAAACCAAATTCCACCCAAGTTGTATCGCCGTCTTCCACTTCCGGCGTCTTTAAACACAGTAAACGGTAAATACCCGGCTTCAGTCCGGTTTCAAATGTCAAAGTAGATTCTTGTCCCAAACGGACATGATCACCTCTACGCGTGATAATCGTTCCGTTCTCTGCCAGAATATCACACTTAAACGTATTACTACGGAAATCTTCTGTCTCCTCTGTCAGCCGGACAATCCGACTATCTCCTACAAAAGAATCCTCGCCTGAAGGTACAAGCGTACTTCCACCACTTTCATCATCACTACATCCTGTCAACAATAATCCACAAATGCAGCATAAGTGAAAAATGAACCAAGTAAAATGTTTATTCATTCCTAATCAGTTTTGTTGTTGTTATCAAGATGCAAAATTAGGTTGGTTATTGATAAACAAATTTAAATTAATAGCGACAATTTTGGTCCTAGCAGGCGACAATTTCAGCTATTATCAAATAGATAGCTATAAAACGAACAATTATTTCCTATCACGGATAAATCCCCGATATTGGGACGGAGGCATTCCATAGCGATCATGAAACAAACGCTGGAAAGTCCGTAGTGTTCCGAATCCACACTGTTGGGCAATATCTTTAAGAGGGAGAGATTCATTGGCAGACAATAAATGACAGGCATATTCCAACCGATAAGAAGTAATGTATTCCAGCACACTCTGATCAAATGTTTCCCGGATGAGAGATGCCAATACTCTTTCATTTATTTGTAAATACTGTGCCATATCTTTCCGCTGCAGAGCCGGATTCAAGAAAGGACGCTCGTCCATCATGTATTTCTTCAACCGTTCAATCACATCCGAATCGGAATCTTTGGAAATGGCTGAAGTTTTCTCTTCCCGCTTCTCTTGAACTTTCTTATTCTCTGCAGAGACCCATAACTGAAGAGTCTTAGCCCATTTATCATATTCCTGCAAACGGGCAACCAACAGGCGTTTGTTGGCCCTTAACTTATAAGCGTAAGTGATATAAATAATCAACGCGAGGGTTATCAACAGGAGAATTACCCAGGAAAGTCCAAGCAAACGAGTCTTCTGTTGGTTTTCCAATTGGCTCTTTTCCACCTCATAACGGACTTTTAGTTCTTCCAACTGGTAAGAAATTTCTTCATGAGCGATCGAATCTGCTGCGGCTATATATTTTTCATAAAATGATACACTTTCTTCCTCATGTCCTCCTAATGCTAAAATTTCGGCTTTTGCCAATATATCATCCAGATAAAAAGGATAATAACCCTGATGGGTATCCAGCAGAATATTGACATCCGAAAGAGCTTTCCCATATTCTCCTGTCTGCTTGTTATATAAAATACGGGCTTCATAAAAATGCTCATACGCACGGGCAGGGAAATGAGGCAAAATACAAGCTTCCGCCAGTTGTAAATAAGTTTGTGCAGTACGCATATCTCCTGCTTTCAGCCGGGAAATAGCCTGAAAGACATAACGGGTTGCCATAAAATGACCACTGTTGTCTTTCCATCCTTGCGCTAACCAATAATCGACCATCTCTGCATAATAGTCTGAGAGTTCCTCCAGTGCTTGCCAAGCTTCCTGTTTCAGGCAAGTCATCATCTGCCACTCACATAAACTCTGTACTGTCGAAAAAGCATTCAGACTTTCTTTATACGAAGGACAGGTCTGCAATCCCTTCTCAAAGGCAGTAAAGGCTCTATCGTAAAACCGGAGTTTATAATAGGTTTGCCCCTGCACCCGAAAAGCCATCGCCATACCGATCGGCTGGTCAAACTCACGCGCTTTCTCGAACATACGTGTAATGGCCTTTTCTACCTGATCATATTCCCGATTGGAAAACCAGCGTGTGATACAAAGATTGTACAAAATGAAATAGTAGTCATATTGCCTGGCCTTTGAGAAAAAAGAAAAGATCGAATCCGTCTCCTTCACCAAGTTTACCGAAGGAATCCGATTGGCATACGACTGATAATAGGATATATAAGCCAAACCCAAATCAGCTGTATCCCTGCGGTTACGGGCATTTTCAATCACCCGTTGCCAATCTGCAGGTGTATCCTTCTGCTGGGCCTGTTGCATTAATTCTTTAAATGGAAGATCGCCCGTCTTGCGGTGTTGTGCCTGTAACGCCTCTGCAGGCAAACCGATTAGAAATACAGAAAGGAAAAGGATTAAATATGTAAACCGGGCGTTAAACATGTGTTTTAGTAATTGAACAAGCAAATATAAGGAGATTTTATTAAACGAAGTGCTTAAAAAAGAATATTTTGACACAATTCCAATAAATAAAAAAGGGCGATACTTTTTACATGGAGAGAGGTAAAAAGTATCGCCCTTAGCACTTTATTATAAGACTATCCTTATCGGATCTGATTCATCATTCTTCCTTCGTCTTCTTATAAGAAGTATATAACGAATAACCCACAGCGACAATCAGCAATACTAAAATCAGGAAGCTGCTGTAGGCTTCTACATTGGCTGCGATTATATAGCCTTCGGGTTTGAATTCGAATACGATTTCATGCTCCCCGGCGGGTACTCGCATAGCGCGTAGAATCCAATCGGCACGTAAATGCTCAACCGGTTTCCCGTCGACCGTAGCCTTCCATCCCGGCTGGTAATAGATTTCTGAGAAGACAGCCAACTGATCAGTAGCGGATTTCGACTGATAAACCAGCTTATTCGGCCGGTAGGATTGTAACTGAATGGTTGCTGTCGAATCGGCTTGCGGCGTAAATCCATCCACCTGAGCGGTGAAACGCTGATCTACTACAGCCGTCTGTTTCGGATCAATCACATCCAAAGCAGCCATTTCCTCATCCGCATTGGCTACGACTTTGATATCCTTTACAAACCAGACGTTTCCATCTGCCGAAGGATTCACCAAAGGTGGTTGTCCCGGATTATAAACGACATAGCGCGTATTCAGCATATTCAACGTCGGACAAGCCTGGAAGACAGTCCAAAAGTCAGCCGCACTTTTGGCTGTCTGGAACGAAGCGATGATGGAGTTGATTTCCTTCTGCAAACGATAGTCGATCAATTCCTGGTATCTTCTCAACTTGGCTGCATGATATCCACCAATCGAATGATGGTAATACGAAGTATTTGTCTCGAGGAAAGTATTGTTCAGATTCAATACCCGGAAATTATCTTTATCCTTCAGAATTTCCTGATCGGATACTGATTCCTGGTAAGTAGCCTGAATATCTTTCTTCGGGAAGAAATTCTTATCATTCAAATACCGCTTGTCCACCGTCCATAAATCGACGAAGATCAAGACGGTCATACCGATACCCACCCACGTAGCGACTGTTTTCTTATTCTTAGCCACCATAAACCAAGCCACCAGAGCGGCACTCAGCAGAACAAACAGCAAAGAACGCAACGCATCATCAGAAGCCAACGTCGCACGGTCCATCAAGAGGGCATTGTAGAATTGTTCTGGTAATTGATACTGGGCATCGTAAGCCGAACGGAAATCAAGCAACAACGACGGCATCAGCCAGACAATCAGAGAAAGACCGCCGGTAATAACCAGGGCTCCGATCAGTCCTTTCTTCACCTGTTCATAAGCAACCTTTTCCTGCAGAATTTCTTTCAGTCCCCAGATTCCGATAATTGGAGCAACCAATCCCGGAATAACCAAGGCCATTTCCACCGTACGGAACTTATTATACATAGGCAGATAATGGAACATGAAGTCGTTAAACCAGTCCAGATTCCGTCCAAGTGCCAGTAACGTCATAAAGGCTCCTCCGGCAAACAACCACCATTTCATCGGATTCCGAACCACAAACATTCCCAAAACAAAGAGGAAGCAGACCACGACTCCGAAATAAACTGGACCCGAAGTAAAACTCTTATCACCCCAATACGTAGGCGCCTGTATCTCTTTTCCGACCTTCATGCCTCCGGCTTTCGCCATCTTGTAAAATTCAGAATCCTGTCCTAACATACCACCTGAACCACCACCGTAGGCATTCGGAATCAGGGTTGTCAGCAATTCCATCTTACCATAGCTCCAGGCAAACGCATAATCCTTATCCAATCCAGTAGATTTCTTCTCGACTATTCCATCAGCATTAGGCTTAGGAGTCAGTTCTGAAGCTCCACGAATAGACTGTTGACCGAGTTCCCAGTTACTATACAAACCCTTTGCACCCGGAAGTACAGCCAGTACCGCACATACTACCATAATTCCGGTTACCTTTCCTAACTCAGCCCAATCTTTTTCCTTGATTTTCCAAACCAGATATCCGATGTAGATAAACAGACAGAGGATAAACAAATAATATGTAATCTGAATATGGTTGTTACTGATTGATAAGGCAACACCCAAGAGGAAGAGAATCGCTCCCCACAAATGTTTCCGTTTGAAGAGAAGCGCCATACCAGCCAACGTTACCGGCATGTAACCAATTACATACCCCTTTACGATATGTCCGGCTTCAATAATAATCAGATTATAGGAAGCCAAAGCAAAGGCAAACGCACCTGCCAAGGCCAACCACCAGCTGGCTCCCATCACACACATCAGCAGGTAGAAACAAACCAGTCCCACAAAAACCATGGAGGCATCTTCATAGCTCAAGGATTTAAAAAGTTTATCGACAAATCTGTATTGAGGCAGATCGGGAGCCGGATTTCCATACGTAGCCACATAAGGCATACCACCGAACATGGCATCCGACCACGCACTGAATTCTCCCGGCTGTGCTGTTTCTTCATATTGTTTCATCTGGCTAGCTCCCATACCTGTAGCCTTGATATTATCTCCTTGCCGAAGTACCTTCCCATCGATTACCGACGGAGAAAAATAAACCACCGTAGCTACCAGCAAGATCAGAATAGCCACGATGTGCTTAACCCAATTTTTTAATAGTTTCTGCATATCGTCATTCGTTATTAATTCCTATTTCAAAACCCGAGAGTTTCGTTTTCGGTTCCAACGAGGATTCTTTTCAATTCTCATTAATTCAGAACATCAAACTTCTATACCCTTCCTTTGAACAGCTTGGCCGTATAAAAACGGACAGCAAACCATCCATGTAAAACCGTGGTGGCAAATTTACCATAATATTTGCACATGATGGCATAACGTTCCTTCAAAGAAGCTTTTCTTTGTTGCGTACTCATCCCGGCTTCCAAAAAGTTGGAAAGAATTTGATTCGTATTACATACATACTTCGCTTCCTTCAAACAACGGATACACCAGTCGTAATCTGCACTCAACCGATAATTCAAATCATACAAAGGAGCAATTTCCCGCCGGACAATAAAAGACTGGTGGCAAACCAGCATTCCCATACGAAAACTCTTCCACGAAAGCTTCTTGGGCGGACGCAGACGACGCATGCCCAACATCTTTCCCTGCGCATCTACAATAGCTGTCTCTCCGTAGATAACATCCGGCAAATGTTTCCGCTTCTCCATCTTCTGAACAATCCGCTGTATGATATCAGCATGGGGCAGCGTATCGCCGGCATTGATAAACCAGACATAATCGCCGGTAGCATGCTGCAGCCCCTTATTCATGGCATCATACAAACCCTTGTCCGGTTCACTGAGCCAAAAAGAAACACCGGGAGCATATTGACGGATTATATCCACAGTCCCGTCGGTCGATGCCCCGTCGATAATCACATATTCAATATTCCCATACGACTGGCTCAAGATACTCAAGATGGTTCGTTCCAGCCATTGCGCCGCATTATAAGTGATTGTTATAATCGTGAATTTGACAGTATTATTCCCCATTATTCATTCTTTCAATGTAATCAATTCATATACATGTTTCATGAAAACTTCCGTCTTTTCAAAAAAAAGGGCGACATCTTTCTCTGTCCAATCAAATAAATCATCATAATCTCCCGATGTCATAGAACGATTCCTTCCTTTTCTATATTTTTATAAAACGGAGTAAAGCACCTTTTCTTCCAATCCTTGAATGTATAAAGTATCGGATGAATATACTCATCTAACTCCCAACCCAACTCTATCAACGGATAAGCTATTTTATCAAAATCATCATTCAGAATCTTATCTTTTTCGATGAGAATCAACAAATCCCAGTCTGAATCCTCCTGGGCATCATTCCTGGCTCTCGATCCAAACAAAATTATCTTAGCATTCGGTGCGACCAAATGCAATGTCTGTTTGACTGCCTGTAAAATATATTCACGTGAGACTTTCATATCTTTTCTTTCTCCATCAGCTTCTGATACAAAGCTATATATTTTCCGGCAATAACCTCTTCCGAATAATGAGTTTTTACCTTCTCCACACAGGCCTCAGCCAATTGTTGCGGATGAGGAGGATCCAAAACCCACGTAATTCCCTGCGCCAGATCCTCTGCATCTTGATAACGGGCTACATACCCGTTCTCCAGATGATCAATCATCTCCGGTATACCTCCTGTCTGAAACCCGACACAAGGAGTTCCACAAGCCATTGCCTCCATGATGGTGTTGGGGAGATTATCTTCTAATGAAGAAATGACAAAGGCATCCGATAAAGAATAAATTTCTGCTATTTGTTCCAAAGATGAAACATATCCCAACTGATGAGAAGGAACCGGCAACTGACATTGTATTTCATCAGCCTTACTACCCATCAGTAAGATTTCTATGTCAGCATGTCGTCCCGCCAATAAATGACAGGCTTCTATTAAATAAGTCAGCCCTTTTCGGCTATCCGAGACTTTGGCCGCTGCGAATAAAACCAATTTCTTTTGAATAGGCAAATTGTATTTACCTCTCACGTTCTGTTTGTTATGAGGTTTAAACAAGGCTGTATCTATTGGATTGGGAATTGAATAGAAAGAGGCATTTCTAAGTAACCTGCTTTGTTCACACATTTCCGTAATCCAACGGCTGCAACCCACAAAAGTAATCTTCTCTAACCCTATTGTACTCTTATGCCGATATACAGTTCGCACCAAATTCCAGAAAAAGGGATGTTTCATCATGGGACATTGCGTACATTCCGATCTATATTGATCACACAAACCTGCATAATGACAGACTCCTGTTGCCGGCCACATATCATGTAAAGTCCAAACGACAGGTTTACCAGAATCAATCAGCCTCTTAATATCTGATAGAGATAACATACCCTGGTTAATCCAATGAATATGGATAACATCAGCCTCCTTTACTAAAGCAGAATGAAGTATGTCAGTCCCAGTATTCGCGATAGATACCTGAAACAGATTTTCTTTAGATAAATGATTACAAAGGAATATGACCAATCGTTCCCATACAAAACGAATCCGGTTTATCAGCTTTTTTATTACAGAAGTATTTATAGAAACAACGCTTGTATCTTGCGTTACTTTATCCCGGACCAGCATGTTCGCAATAATCCCTTTCTTCTGCAATGCCTTCAGCAGACGATTGGCAGCTACAGCAGCACCACCTGTCCGGTCAGATGTATTTATAAGAAGAATGCGCATGATTGAGTTATTTTTTAGAATTCAGTAAACTTATTGCGACCTCTTTACTAAATACTTCCAAATTAAAAGATTTCTCTGCTAATCTTCTTGCATTTTCTCCCATATTCTTTGCAATAATAGGATTATCCATAAGAAAATTTATAGCGTTTCTCCAACCTTGAACATCTCCATAAGCAACCGTTACCCCTATCTGTTCCTCATCAATATCCATCTCATAATACGGATTTTTGGTACATATTACAGGCATACCCAAAGCCAAGGCTTCCACCAACGTAGTCAAACCTACCGTATAGGAATATTCTAAGCAAGGGATAACCACAAATTGTTTCGTCGCGACAATTTGAGCTAAAATATAAGGAATAACACCATTTGTATAATGAATTTTTATTCTATCACAAGGACTATACTGTCCTAACTTCTCCTCATAATTAATTGATCCACAGGTTTTAGAAATATAAATTTCCAATGAGGCATCCGTTTCAAGAAATGCTTTCATCAACGTATCTACATCTCTATTTTCTTTTCCTGTCGAAATAAATCCTGTACGATGTTCATCTGAAACAGCAGCCAAAATATGATCGTAAAATTTTAAATCTGGTCCCCAATGAACCAATTCCAATTTTTTCGATGGGACCTTATCTAACTGAATGGACTCTTCTATATGTTTTTGACTGAAGAAAAACATATGATCAATTCCTTTATAGAAAAAACGAGATAGAAGCTCTCTTACTTTATTCCTTGAACGCCTAAGAGCTGTATGATGCCAAATAACAATTGGTTTCCGATATAAACCCATGGCATGGAGAAAAATAATTATTTCTAAGCCTCTAAATGAAGTTCCATATAACACATCATAATCCTTTCTACACAGCAGAATTTCATAAGTAACATTTAAGTACATGACAAAAATTTAAAAACATCGAATTTTGGGATGTAGAGCGGGC
>ENA-ORUB01004067-ORUB01004067.1-human-gut-metagenome-genome-assembly--contig:-NODE-4067-length-11648-cov-3.273096_pt1 | contig 11648 bp, 8 predicted proteins | sample MGYA00241918_ERZ509200 | MGnify/ENA primary metagenome ERZ509200 (study PRJEB26280, sample SAMEA2338853) | human gut metagenome | biome: human gut; feature: human-associated habitat; material: faeces... | reverse complement strand
ACCGTTCCCGATAAATTTTACGAGCTGGTAGAAGCCAATCAAGAGATGTATCTGTTCAGTCCTTATGACGTTGAGCGCATCTATGGCGTGCCATTCTCGTACGTCGACATCACCAATGAATATGAGAACATGGTCGCTAATGACGCCATTACCAAATACAAAGTCAACGCTCGCGACTTAGAAGATGAGATCTCCAAGCTGCAGCAGGAATCCGGCTACCCATACATCGTTAATCTGGATACCGTCAACCGTGCCAATCCAATTGACGGTAAGATCGTAATGAGCAATCTTTGTTCAGAAATTGCTCAGGTTCAGCGGCCGTCAATCATTAACGATGATCAGACGTTTGCCAAGCTGGGGACCGACGTTTCTTGCAACCTTGGCTCCACCAACATCGCCAACATGATGGAAACGCCAGACTTTGGCCGCTCAGTTAGTGCCATGGTACGGGGACTGACCCATATCAGCGACATTGAGCACCTTGACGTCGTTCCATCAATCGAGCACGGCAACGACATGGCTCACGCAATTGGTCTTGGTGCCATGGGACTGCATGGCTACCTGGCCAAGCATCACATTCAATATGGCTCGCCAGTCGCCCTGGAATTTACCAGTGTCTACTTTATGCTGCTCAACTATTGGACGATCAAAGCCTCCAACGACATTGCCTGTGAACGTCATGAAACGTTTGCCGAATTTGAAAAGAGCACGTATGCAGATGGCTCCTACTTCGACAAATACGTCAGTCAAGACTGGGGGCCTAAGTCGGCAACGGTCAAGCAGCTGTTTGAAGGCATCTTTATTCCTGGTATCAAGGACTGGCAGGAGCTCAAAGCAGCCGTGCAAAAGGATGGTCTCTACAACGCCTATCGTTTAGCCGTTGCCCCGAATGGATCGACGTCATACATTGGCGACTCGACTTCCAGCCTGCACCCAATCATCAATCGGATTGAAGAGCGTCAGGAAAAAATGATTGGCAAGATCTACTACCCGGCACCATACCTCAGCAACGATACCATGCCATACTACAAGTCGGCTTATGATACCGACATGCGCAGCGTAATCGATACCTATGCGGCTGCTCAGGAACATATTGATCAATCACTGGCGATGACGCTGTTTATGCGTTCCACGATTCCAGCCGGGATGTACGAATGGAAAAATAATCGAACTGATAAGATGACAACGCGTGACTTAAACATTCTGCGCCATTATGCTTATAAAAAAGGCATTAAATCCATCTACTATATTCGGACGTTTACCGATGATCAAGATGAGATCGGTGCCAACCAATGCGAAAGCTGCGTTATCTAACTTATTGGAATCATTAAAGACTAAAGGAGCCCCACTTAATAATGAAGATTGAGAATTTTGTACCGCTTAAAAACTACCAGGCGATCAATTGGAATGAAGTCTCTGATATGATCGACAAAGCCACCTGGGAAAAACTAACCGAACAGTTCTGGCTGGATACACGGATTCCAGTTTCCAACGACATGGATGATTGGCGCGAGCTTGATACTGATCACCAGTGGGTCGTTGGTCACGTATTTGGTGGCTTGACGCTTTTGGACACGCTGCAGTCGGAAGCTGGTTTGACGGCCTTGAAAGAAAATGTTAAGACCCAGCATGAAACGGCCGTGCTTAACAATATTCAATTTATGGAATCAGTTCACGCCAAGTCTTACTCCACGATTTTTTCTACGCTGAATACCCCTGAAGAAATCAGTGAAATCTTTGACTGGTCCGATACTGAAGAATATCTGCAAAACAAGGCAACGCGGATCGGCAATCTTTACCTGGATCCAAGCGTCAGTCCTTTGAAGAAAAAAGTTGCCAACGTCTTTTTGGAAACATTCCTGTTCTATTCTGGTTTCTACACGCCACTGTACTACCTGGGCCACAACAAGCTTAACAACGTGGCAGAAATCATCAAGCTGATCCTGCGTGATGAATCAGTTCACGGAACTTACATCGGCTATAAGTTCCAAGTCGGCATGAAGGATCTGACCGAAAAGCAGCAACAGGACATGAAAGACTGGATGTACAATTTCTTATACGAACTCTACGACAATGAAGAAAAGTACACCCACCTGCTGTACGATCAAGTTGGCTGGACCGATGAAGTCTTGACGTTCATTCGCTACAATGCCAACAAAGCCTTGATGAATCTAGGGCAGGATCCGCTGTTCCCAGATACGGCCAGTGACGTCAATCCAGTCGTAATGAACGGTATTTCAACCACGACTTCCAACCATGACTTTTTCAGTCAGGTCGGCAATGGCTACCGACTCGGTGAGGTTGAGGCCATGCATGACAGTGACTACCATGTTGCTGATCCTAATGCCGGCAAAGACATCAACGAAAAAGACTAATATATAAAAAACGTGCGTAATGCAGCAGCTGCATTCGCACGTTTTTATTTGCTTGCTATTTCAGTAATCCTAGTCCTCACTGATTGCCGGTGAAGCCATCCGTTCCTTAGCAAAGTGAATGATCAAGCCCAGTGCCAGGCCAGCAATGCCAAATGAAAGCCAGCCAAAACCAAGACTGAAGAATGGGAAGAATTTAGCCGCAAAGCTGATCATTGCCTGAACGGCAGCCGTATTATGCAAAATAGCCGGTGTAGCGTTCATCATATCAAAGAATGCCGGAATCAGAGTGAAGCCCGTCGTAATACGGTAAACCAACTGATCATTTTTAAAGAGCGGCGACATGATCCCCATGATGATCAGCGTAATTGCCAATGGGTACAAGAACATCAAGATCGGCGTTGACCAGGCAATAATCTGATCCAAGCCCAGGTTGGCAACCAAGAATGAAAGCCCGCAGTTGAAGCGCAGGAAGGCCTTGTAGGAAATCTTAGGGAAGCGCCGGTGGAAATCTTGTGAAAAGGCAACTACCAGCCCCATTGCACTGGTCATGCAGGTCGTCGTTGCCAAAACTGCCAAGATTGCATCGCCTGCCGTGCCCAAGTAGTAGTTGGCAATCTGTTCCAAAGTCGTACCACCGTTATCAGCCATCTTAAAGTGGGCCAGGCTGGTAGCACCGAGCCAAATCAAAGCAATGTAGATCAAAGCAATACCGATGATTCCTAAAGCCCCGCCTTTAGCAGTTGCCCAGGAAATGTCGCGCTGACGCTTGATGCCCAGACCTTTGATTGCCGTGATAACCGTAATCCCAAAGGCCAAAGAAGCCAAGCAGTCCATTGTGTTGTAGCCTTGCAAAAAGCCGTTGGTAAATGAAGCGTGACGGTAAGCAGCAGTAATAGCAGCTGAACCAGCGTGTCCCATTGGGCTGATAAATGCCATAAAGAAAATGATGAACATCAATCCCAAAAACAGCGGATTAAGCATTTTACCGATCGTGTCGGTGATTCTTCCTTCCCGCGTTGAGAAGTAGTAGGTCAAGCCAAAGAAGGCTGCTGAATAAATCAAAGTTCCCCAGGTATTGGCACTGGCCGAAAGATGCGGCGCAATCCCAATCGCATAAGAAACCGTGGCCGTCCGTGGCGTAGCAAACAAAGGTCCTAATGTTGCGTGAACCAAAATCAGAAAAATAAGTGCATACCAGGCACCATTAGGACGAGCTAAATCATAAATCCCGTTGGAACGCGTAATACTGATTGCCAGCAATGCCATCAAAGGCAAGAGCACCCCTGACATCAAAAAGCCACTTGCGGCACTTAGCCAATGAGCTCCTGCCATCTGGCCCAGGTGAACTGGAAAAATCAGATTGCCGGCCCCAAAAAGCATCCCAAAAATTAGTGATCCAATTAATAAAGCATTACGGAAAGTCAGTTTGTTCGTATTCATAAAAATCAATCCCCTTTCAATCAGCAAATGAATTTCAAAAAGAGATCTTAGCTAAGATTTCGTGATCAACGGAAAATAAAAGCGTCCTTTTCAAATCATGGTCTGATTTGAAAAGGACGCTTTCGCGTGTTACCACCTTTTTTGCTTAATCGTCGCCAATTAAGCCTTAACGCGTACGTGTTCATACGCTGGCGCGATCACGGGCGCACCCGTCCGACACTTCTTACGTCGCATCGGCCACTCACCGGCTACTTTCCAGTTATGGCTCCTGTCCCCGCTCACACTTCATCGGGGTCGCTGATCAGCCAACCATAACCTTACTCTCCGGATCATCGTGTTTTGTTCCGTTGATTAACTTGTCTAATATTCTAAATCCTTCTTAATGAATTGTCAACCTTTTTCTCATATTTTTTAATCAAAAATCAAAAAGACGGTCATGGATCCGCGACCGTCTTTTAAAAAAGTTGAGATTTTAAGTTGAGAAGATTAATTGAGAGTGCTTGGAAATCAACAGCCTATTCTTCAGTTTCGACGCCAGTACCTTCGTAGCAGCGTTCCAACAGTTCCTTAAGCTGACTGACCAGTGGTTCAACTGGGTTAGCCGTCGTACATTGGTCTTCATAAGCCAGAACGGCCAGTTGATCAACGACCTTGTCAAAGTCTTCGCGCTTAACGCCATTAGCTTTCAAGCTCAGCGTTACGCCACACTTATGAGCCAATTCGATAATCTTTTGTACGTATGCTTCAACCAGTTCTTCAGTCGTATCGCCCTTCAAGCCTAAGAAACGGGCAATCGCTGCATAGTCCTTGTCAGCACGGTAGTCTTCGTAATGTGGCCACATTGCCAGCTTGGTTGGCCGCTTAGCGTTGAAACGAATTACTTGTGGCAGTGCAATTGCAATTACCAGACCGTGCGGCAGATCAAAGGCCCCACCCATCTTGTGAGCCAAAGAGTGCGTGATCCCCAAGAAGGCATTGGCAAAGGCCAGACCAGCAATCGTGGAGCTGTCATGCATCTTCTTGCGGGCCAGCTTGTCGCCCTTGACGGATGCCTCAAGATTTTCCATAACGCCCTTGATGGCTTCCAGCGACCAGCCACGCGTGTAGTCGGTTGCCATTACGGAAACGTATGATTCCGTAGCGTGCGTCAAGACGTCCAGACCTGTCCAGGCCGTCGTGTTGGCTGGCACGGATTCAACGAATTGCGAGTCAACAATTGCGATATCTGGCGTCAAAGCGTAGTCAGCCAGTGGGTACTTGACATGCGTCTTGGAGTTGGTGATAACCGCAAATGGCGTAACTTCAGAACCGGTACCAGAAGTCGTAGGGATCCCGATAAATTGTGCCTTCTTTGGCCGGCCGATCTTGTAGGCCCGCTTACGGATATCAAGGTACTTTTGCCGAACCCCATTCCAAGTCGTGTCTGGGTGCTCATAGAACATCCACATTGCCTTAGCAGCGTCCATTGGCGAACCACCACCCAGAGCGATGATCGTGTCTGGCTGGAAGTCGTTCATCCAGGCAACACCCTTGTCAACCGTATCCGTTGATGGGTCAGGTTCGATATCGGAGAAGATCTCGTATTGAACCCGGTTGTTGCGCAGCCGCAGCTGGTCAATAACCCGTTGAATATAACCGCGCTTAACCATTCCTGGACCAGTAACGATAAATGCCTTGTTGATATTTGGAATTTCTTTCAGGTACTTCAGTGAGTTCCGCTGGAAGTAGACTTTTGGCGGAATCTGTACCCATTGTGGATTATCACGACGCATAGCAACCTTCTTAATGTTCAACAGATCCCAGTCAGAAACGTTGTGCGAGATCGAGTTGCTGCCGTATGAACCCGTCCCCAGCGTAAATGATGGCGTCATGTTGTTGTAGACATTACCAATGCCACCAAGACCTGACGGCGAGTTGACGATGATTCGGGAAGCCTTCATCTTCAGTGAGTATTCCTTGATCAATTCATCATCGTTGGTGTGGATGGCTGCCGTGTGACCTTCACCACCGTAGGCCAGCAGTTCGCTACAGATCCGGAATGCATCTTCACGACTCTTGGCACGGTACATTGTCAGTACTGGCGAAAGCTTTTCGGCTGACAGTGGATACTTAGGACCAACCCCATCCAATTCGGCAATCAGTACTTTGGTATTAGCTGGAACGTTCTTCAACCCACACATTTCAGCAATATCATTTGCAGAACGACCAGCAATTGGACCACGGACCTGGTGCCGATCAGGATCAATAAAACCATTGGTAAACGTTGGAATCTCGCTTGGCTTCAAGAAGTAGCAGTTCCACTTCTTAAAGGCTTCTTTAACCTGGTCGTAGATTTCGTCATCAATGACAACCGAGTTTTCAGTGGCACAGATCATCCCATTGTCAAAGGTCTTTGATAATACGATATCGTAGATGGAACGATCAATGTTGGCACTCTTTTCAATGTAGGCAGGACCGTTACCAGGACCGACACCCAAGGCAGGATTACCAGAACTGTAGGCTGCCTTAACCAGTCCAGGGCCACCAGTAGCCAAAATCGTGGCGATACGAGGATTCTGCAGCAGTGCCGTCGTATTTTCACGACTGCATTGTGGAATCCATTGAATTACGTCTTTTGGTGCCCCAGCGGCTTCAGCAGCGGCTTCCAAAATCTGACCAGTCTTCAGACATGACTTAAAGGCCTGTGGGTGGAATGAGAAGATAATCGTATTCCGCGTCTTTAAGGCAATGATCGACTTAAAGATAACCGTTGACGTGGGGTTGGTAACTGGTACGACCCCAGCAATTACCCCCAGTGGATCAGCAATCGTAATCATTTGGTTTTCATCATCTTCATCGATAATGCCAACCGTCTTGTCATTGCGGATGTTGTTCCAGATGTATTCACTGGCGTAGATGTTCTTGATAGCCTTGTCTTCAGCTACCCCACGACCAGTTTCTTCAGCGGCTGAAATAGCCAGATCCATATGATGTTCTTCAGCGGCCAATGCAAGGTTTTGGCAAATTTTGTCAACCTGTTCTTGGCTAAATGTGCGCAATTGATCAAGAGCTTTTTCACTCTTATCAATCAAGCCGTTAATCAGTTCTTCAGCGGTTTGTTCCTTGTCTTTAGGCTTTTCAGTGGCCTTAACAGTGGCTTTAGCTTTAACTGTCATTGCACTAGCTCCTTCTCGATTAATTACTTTTCAACAACTTTGTTATCCTTTGAACAATTATTACTATACTCTTTTTTCTAGATTTGTAAATACTTTTTGTGAAATAAATAACAATTCCGACATTATAGAAAGCGATTACAATACTATAATGTCAACCCTTGCCGCAGTAGGAATAAAGTCTAAAAATATTTTTATTTGGGGCCATTATAATGGTTTTAAGCGATTTTTCCTCACACTTTTTGTATGCTGATTCACAACTTTTTTCAGCTATTTTTTATTTTTAATAGTCAAAACAGGGATTATTTGTATGATAATCCCTAAAATCCGTCTCGATTCCTCACAAATTAGCTCACCATTGAGCTATTTAACACATAAATAAAAGCTGTGGTCACCTTTCGATAATCACAGCCCTTATTTTTAAAAATCTTCAATTAGCTTTTTACCAAGACCATTCATGATAAAGATGATCAGTGCGGTCAGGAAAAACGAGAACGTAACGTCCGAAAAGAAATGTGCGCCCACGATTACTCGACTTATAGCAATCACGACACCATAAACGATGCCACCAATGAAAAAGCTCTTACGCTTATTGTTGGAAACGAACCATGAAAAAACGATGCATAGCGTTGCCGCCATCGTATGCCCGGATGGAAATGACTTATGCCCATTAACGCCATTGATTGTCAGCCAATTGGTAAATTCATGATTGCCGCTCGTGAGTTCATATGGGCGATAGCGTCCCCACAGGTCTTTTAAGGTCAGATTAACTTCCAATGCAAACCAAACCGTCAATGACGCCAAAATCGCAATTTTCATATAGCGGGTCAGCTGTTTAGTCGTTTTGTTTTTCAGCCACCATTGTACCAACAGCGTAAATATAACGAAAAACAGCAGCCAGACCATTATAATCGTTGAGCCTGCATAACCGCCCGTTGCTGAGTCGCTGTTGGCCATTGCTATCGCCGTACCGTTTTTAAGGTTAGTTTGTGCCGAATACAGATAGCCCAAGAATTCATTGACATACTGCTTGCTCTGCCAAAGCGACAGTGCAAGCCCGCCAACAAACAACGGTCCTGCCAGCAGCTTTTCACAGTCGCCTCGCCAGGCATAAGTCATCGCAATCTGTCCACATAAGGCAAAAATAAGATAAACCGGAAACTCGCCAAAAGTCTGGCAAAACGTCCCTACCCAGCTGTGATAATTAATTAAAGTATTGCTGATGGCTAAATCACCAAAATAGGCAATCGTTAATAAAATAATGCAAATAATTGCTGAGATGCCAAACAGCTTCTTTTGATTCTCTTCACTCAAATCAATCCCTCCTGTCAAGTTTTAGGATAGACTGTCAAAGTAAAGAAACGCCCCACTAATCAAGTTAATATTAGGTAAATTTATTTACAAAGGTATTTTTTATATAAATAAAATTGTAATTTACTAGTAGACATTAGATTATGATAATAAAAAAAGGCGACCGCATTGCGATCGTCTTTTTTTATTATTAAGCTGAGACTACTTAAGGGTAACAGTAGCACCTGCGGCTTCAAGCTTTTCCTTGATGTCGTTGGCTTCGTCTTCCTTAACGTCTTCCTTGACAGCGGATGGTGCGTTGTCAACCAGGTCCTTAGCGTCCTTCAGGCCCAGACCAGTAATGTCCTTAACAGCCTTGATGACCTTAACCTTTGCAGAACCTGCAGAAGTCAGTTCAACAGTGAAGCTGTCCTTAGCAGCAGCTTCGCCACCGGCAGCACCGGCAACAGCAACTGGAGCAGCAGCAGAAACGTCGAATTCTTCTTCGATAGCCTTAACCAGGTCGTTAAGGTCAGAGATTGATGCTTCCTTCAGAGAAGCAATGATAGCATCCTTATCAAAAGCCATGTTTATTTTCCTCCAATATTTCGGTTTATGCGCTTAGGCGCAGATCTTTAAATTTAGCGGGTACGCTGAGAAACTTAGGCAGCTTCTTCTTCGCTCTTCTTGTCGGCAACAGCCTTGACTGCACGGGCAATCTTCCGCATTGGATCTTGCAGAGCACTTGCCAGCATGGACAGCAGGTCTTCGCGACTTGGCAGCGTAGCGTATTCGTTGATCTTGTCGAGGGTTTGAACCTTCTTTTCGATGAAGCCACCCTTGATTTCCAGAGCTTCGTGGTCGTCAGCAAACTTCTTCAGAATCTTTGCTGGGGCAATAGCATCTTCGTCAGAGAAGGCTACGGCCGTTGGGCCAACGAACGTGCTCTTCAGATCTTCGTAGTCCGTACCTTCAACGGCACGTTCCAGAATCTTGTTCTTGATAACCATCATCTTGATGCCAGCATCACGCAGCTGCTTACGCAGATCCGTAACTTCGGCAACCGTCAGACCACGGTAGTCAACAACAATGGCCGTTTCAGCGTTCGTCAGCATTTCGTTGACGTTCTTAACTGCTTCAGCCTTCTTAGCAATCGTTGCTTCGCTCATGAATTTCACCTCCTGCGATGTATTTTGATCGGATTTAAAAAAATCCCTATGACCGGCAGACATAGAGAAGGAACATTTCATTTCTTCCTCGGCAGGCATTAATTAAGGCTAGTGCCACCTGAGTCTTAGGCAGAGTCATATTTAATCAACTTTGCTAGTATAACAGGATTAGATCGAGATTGCAATAACATTTCTCCAAATTATTTTCAATCATAATTAGTTGCGTTTAATTTTTTCTCATGTTATTGTAAGCTTTGTAAATTTTTCCAGCGTCAAGAGGTGCGTTTAATGATTCAATATTATTCTAAAATCAATCAATCCTCATCCTCAGCTCCAATTTAAAAGCAGTTGAGGAATTTTGACGTACTCAAATCACCAACAGCACCGAGTATGCTTAACTGCTTTAGAACTTTCTCTGCAGTTGAGCAGCTCGGTTTTTTTGTTGGCAACAATGAATGGAGGATTTCTATATGGAAAAACAGCCACAAACAGAGCTGAAACGCTCGTTAGGGTTCGGCTCAGCACTTTCGATCGTAATCGGCACCATCATCGGTTCCGGCATCTTCTTTAAACAAGGTTCGGTCCTGGATAGTGCCGGATCTTCAACCATGGCCATCCTCGCCTGGGTTTTAGGAGGGATTATCACTTTAACGGCTGGTCTAACGATTGCTGAAATCGGTTCGCAGATGCCATATACTGGCGGCCTGTATGTCTATATCGAGAATCTTTACGGTCGCATCTGGGGCTTTTTAGCCGGCTGGATGCAGATTATCGTTTATGGTCCTGCAATCATTGCTTCTGTAGCAGGATTTATGAGTATTTTGATGGCTAATCTTTTCGGTCTCAGCTCCGCTTGGCGAATTCCCCTCGCTGTGATAACGATTCTTGCCATCGGTGCTATGAACATGCTGGAAAACCGCGTTGGGGCAGCATTTTCTGTAATTACTACGATTGCCAAAATGATTCCAATTGCTGCAATTATTATTTTTGGCTTATTTTGGGGACATCAGCACGCTTTTGGCCAGACGCTCAGTCAAGTACATCAATCGGCGGGCAATTTTGGTGTTGCTATCCTAGCAACTTTATTTGGCTATGATGGCTGGATTCTAATCGCCAATTTGGGTGGTGAAATGAAAAATCCACAAAAGCTGCTGCCTAAAGCGATCACTTTAGGAATCAGTGCCGTTTTATTGATCTATACCTTAATTACAATTGGCGTTCTCCGCTTTTTGCCAGTCCAAACGATCCACCGACTCGGGGAGAACACGACTGCCTATCTAGCGGTTAAAGCTTTTGGAACGATTGGCGGCAAGCTTTTGTCCATTGGTATTATCATTTCAATGATGGGAACGATCAATGGTAAGATGCTGACTTTTCCAAGAATCGTCTATGCCATGGCTAAACGGCGCGACATTCCATTTTCTCGGGCCTTGTCTTACCTGACCCCTAAAGGAAAATCACCGGTTGTCGCAACGCTTTTCATTATTCTGTTAGCTACCATCATGATGCTGTTCTTTGATCCTGATCATCTGTCGGATCTATGCGTATTTACCGTCTACTGTTTTTACATTTTGGCTTTCTTCGGCATCTTCATTCTCCGCAAGACCAATGAAGCACCCCGTCCATTCTCCACACCGCTTTATCCTTGGATTCCAATTATTGCAATTGCTGGCGGCATTTTTGTCTTGATCAGCGAAATCATCAATGATCCAGCCGGTGTCATGCTTTTTGCCGGCGTGGTCGTAATCGGGCTGCCCGCGTTCTGGATTGTTAAAAAACTTGATCAATCAGCTAATGATTAATCGTGAATAACTAAAGAAGCGATCGTGTTTTACTCTCACGATCGCTTTTTGATTTCAGTTTCTTTTATCATATTATATTGCTTTCTAATTAATTCATCGATTTGTCAATTTTTTATCTTAACTTTTATGGTGGTTTAAACATAAGATCGCCCCGTTTTAAATGGACACCAATCCTACCTGATCAGCTAAGTGATAACTAACTATTTTCACAGCCCATCGGTATCAGCTCCATTCCTTTATCACGTGGTGAAGCTATTTTGTTACTGCTCGAATCATCTTAACCATCAGATACCACCTCGGTCGCTCACCTAAAATGACTAACCATTTTCACAGCCCATCGGTATCAGCTCCATTCCTTTATCCCATGGTGAAGCTATTTTGTTACTGCTCGAATCATCTTAACCATCAGATACCACCTCG
>ENA-ORUB01004066-ORUB01004066.1-human-gut-metagenome-genome-assembly--contig:-NODE-4066-length-11650-cov-3.894782_pt1 | contig 11650 bp, 7 predicted proteins | sample MGYA00241918_ERZ509200 | MGnify/ENA primary metagenome ERZ509200 (study PRJEB26280, sample SAMEA2338853) | human gut metagenome | biome: human gut; feature: human-associated habitat; material: faeces... | reverse complement strand
TTCTGAATCAACAAGGAAAAACATGTATTATTTTCCAAAATATATGGATTATAGGACGAAACGTTTGGATTTATAGCACAAAATACCCTGTTTCAAGTACATGATAAAATGCCGGCGTATTTTGATAAAACATAAACATCTTTTTATCCATCCATGCCTATGTTTATTACAACCGACTTTCTTACCTTATTATATAGTATACTCCATATCCGATTTTCTTTCATACCCTTCACACACGTCCCTATTCCGCTCATATTCTGCAACTTCCTGTGAAGGATGTGAAGGCATATCCTTTACGTCTGCTGGAGGAACAGCACACTACGCCTCTACTCGCCGATTCGTGCTTGAATCACAAGAACTAACAGATATACAAGCAAATGGAGAATTTGTGAAAGATCATTTTTTGAATTTTTCAGTAGATTTTCAATCCGCCAGGCACACGCCTACTCCTTTGAGGACTTTAATTTGGATTTGTGAATCTTGCGAAAGGTATTTTCTCAGCTTGGTCAGGAAAACATCCAGGCTGCGGGAAGAGTAAAAGTCGGCAGTTCCCCATACAGACGAAAGGATTTCATCACGGCTAACGGTCTGCCCTTTTCGCCGGCACAACATCTCTAAGATCAGATTTTCCTTGTGTGTCAAGGACTGTTGTTCGTCCTGATAACACAACTTGCTTTGTGCCGGATAAAAACGATAAGTTCCGATGGAATAAACACTTTCGGTACTTTCATTCTCTGAAGGCGATGTGACAGCCGAAGCCTGTTTCAACTTGATCAATGCCTGGATATGAGCATCCAGCTCTTCCGGTAGAAAAGGTTTCTTGAGATACAGATCGGCTCCTGAATGATAACCTTGAATCACATCTTTGGCCTGGGTACGACCGGAGATGGAATCCGTTCCGAAAGCTGCAACAAATGCCCGCTCTCTTCATTGAGGATCGAGAAATACTGCCGCTTCAGTTCGGGTTTATTATCCAACACGCCGCTTTCCAACGTATGACCGGCCATCGTGATCGTATTGATCGGCGTCTTCATATCATGAATCATGGCATAAGTAAAGTCTTGTCGCAGACGGGCAATCTTATTCTGACGCAAAATGATTTTCACCTGGTATAAAAGACAAACCACCACCAAGATGATCAGGAAAACCGTTGCGATCAGCGAAATTCCCATCTGCCGGCATATTTCCCAATACGGATTAACGATACGGGCCTGGACCAGCGTTGTTTTTCCTTCATCCAGAAAAACCGGCTGCGTTTCAATATGCTTGAAAGACAAAAGCGAGGAAGAAGCATTCACCGAACGGGCCGAATCGAGCACCTGACTGTGTACCTGAACATAAATGCCTTCACCGGCTAGTGCTTCTGTAAAGATAGAATCCAGCGCCGAAGTAGAAAAAGCTGATTGATAAATCGAATCGGCATAATGATTAAAGGCAACAATCAACCGGCTGATAAGTTCCGGTCCGCTGGCTTCCTCGATATTGGCCGTCTCCGTCAAGTGGATCGTTAGTTCCGCATCCTCCGAATCTGAAGCTTGATTCAGGCGATCGGCCACCTCATCCAGTACCGATTTGGGAAATAAACGAGAACAAGCCTGCCGGATTTCCCCGTCAATCAGCTGATTTCTCTGGGTTATTTTACTTTTTCCAAAGAGCCTACGTGTTATCGACTGGTTTTTCAACATCTCCTGTTCAAAACCTTTGAGAAGGAAAGTTGTGGTCCGGATGCCGGGATTATTACGTTACAAGGACAAGACTACACGTTGAAAGAAGTCGTAGTAAGTGGAGAACGTCCTTTGGTTAAGGCAGATAAAGGAACATTAGTCTATGATGCTCAAGTTTTGTCCGAGCGGACAACAGCCAGTAATGCCTACGAATCTCTGTTGCGTTTGCCCGGTATCATCGAACAAAACGAAGATTTGTTATTAACCGGTGCAAAAGATATGAACATACTTATTAACGGAAAACCCTCATCTATGAACCAGGACCAGTTAATAACCTTGTTGAAAAGTACACCGGTTTCACAGGTAAAGCAAATTGAAGTCATGTACAACGCACCTGCCAAATACCGGGTAAGAGGAGCTGCCGTCAATATCGTATTGGACAACGAGAAATCACCAGATCCTTTTTGGAAAGGCGAAGTTAGCGGGAATTACCAACAGTTCGTTCATGCCAACGGCGACGGCAATATCAATCTATCGTATACCGGGAAAAAATTATCAGCTGATATCAACTATGCTGCCGGATACAGGCACAAAAACTCCGGAATGGAAACCGATTCGCATCATACTCTGCACGATAAGGTTTATTCGATCCAGCAGCTGAATGAAACGGAAGCTAAACACGGACTGCACAATGTCCGCTTTGGACTGGATTATCAACTGTCGGAAGGAAACAGTCTGCATACGGCTTATACGGGTTCATTTCAGGCGAAAGGCAATACCACAACACGATCGAAAGGCAATTATTCGGATTCGGAGAGTTTCCGGACATCCCAGGAACAGATGCACAACGTCAACTTAGATTATACCGCGGCTTTCGGCTTGAACGTAGGGCTGGATTATACCCATTTCAACAGTCCGTCTACGCAGGATTTTACCAATTATCTGAATACCGGGGAACAACACTTCCTGGTAGATGAAAAACAAACCATAGACCGCTGGAATGTCTATGCCGGACAAAACCATGATTTGCCTCAAGGCTGGGGACTCAATTATGGTATCAATTTCACCTTCGCCCGAGAGAAAAGCGGACAATTATATCAGTTGGATGCGGGAACCGACTTACCGGTTACAAACACAGATACTCACATGCGGGAAGAAACCTATAATTTCTATGCAGGAACGGAGAAGTCTTTTAACGATCAGTTATCCATGTCTTTATCGCTTGCCGGAGAATATTATCGGCTGATGGATTATCAACAGTGGGCGGTTTACCCGACTTTTCAACTGAGTTATCAACCGAGTTCTGAACATATCTTTCAACTGGGCTTTTCTTCGGATAAGGCATATCCAAGTTATTGGGAAATGCAAGATATCACCAGTTACATCAATGGATATATGAAGCTGAAAGGAAATCCGTACCTGCGTCCTTCAACCGATTATACCGCCTCTTTGACCTACATCTTTAAAGGGAAATATATTGCCAACGCCTATTATTCGTATGTAAAAGATTTCTTCTCTCAACTGCCTTACCAAAGTCCGGATGAACTGGCATTGGTTTACCAGTCCATTAACCTGGATTATGAACAGAATGCAGGTTTGTCGCTGATCATTCCTTTTTCGGTTGGCAAATGGTGGACTGCCCAATGTATGTTCGACGGTTCATACAACCAGGATGTCTGCGACAAGTATTACAATATCTCCCTGAACCGAAACAACTGGAGAGGCATTGTACAAATGAACAACACATTCCGCCTTTCATCCCGACCGAATCTCCAGCTGGAATATAACCTATTATACGTTAGTCCGACGTTACAAGGCATCTACGATGTAAGTTCTGTCTGGAAAATGGATCTGGGATTGAAATGGACTTTCGCCAACGACAAGGCTGAATTGAAGATTCAAGGCAACGACCTATTTAACACCTTTGTTCCGGATGGCAAGATTGACTACAAAGGGCAAAAGCTCAACATGAACATGCAGAACATCAACCGCAATCTATCCATCTCCTTTACATATAAGTTCAATGGATATAAAGAAAAGAAACATAAGGAAGTTGACAGGTCGAGGTTTGGGCACTAAGAGTCCTAAACAGATATTATCACAATCCATACGTGTGAATTAATTATTTGATTAAATTAGCGCAATATACAATCATACAGAAAATCTAAAATGCTATCAATAGATAAAATCAAGAAAATACTTTCTCTTGGAGAGAATAAGCAAGTAGAATTTAAGAAATGCACGGATAAGGTCTCGGCTTCCGTGTATGAAACGGTATGCTCTTTTTTGAATGCAGAGGGAGGATATATCTTCTTAGGAGTGGATGATGATGGCACGATATTGGGAATTAACCCTAAATGCGTAACAGATATGACTAAAAGTATTATCAATACGTTGAATAACCCTGAACAATTTCTTCCACCAATGCCTATCACCCCGGAGCACACAGAAATAGACGGTAAAGTTATTCTGTATTTGAATGTACCGGAGAGCGAACAGGTACATAGGTACAAGAACCGCTTTTATGACCGTTGGGGCGATGCGGACAATGATGTCTCAAAGCATACCTATTTGGTCAAGAATATGTTCATGCGAAAAGAAAAGGAATCTTCCGAGAATGAAGTGTTTCCTGATGTAACATTATCCGATATGGACGAGGAAGCTTTCAAGATTATGCGCAGCCACATTTCCATTCACAACTCCAATCATCCGTGGTTGAGCATGACCAATGAAGAGTTCTTGAAGAGTTTGTTTTGGGGTAAACAACGGGAAACAAATAAAGAAGGATATAAGTTGGCTGCCATTCTTTTATTTGGAAAAGAACAGACCATTCTGAATTGTTGCCCGTGGCATCGTACGGATGCCATTTACCGTAGTATGTCTTATGAGCGTTTCTTACATCCACTTCCAATCGACCCGGATATTCGCTACAATGACCGGGATATGATATGCGTAAATCTGGTACAGTCATATATCCGTTTGCTGAATTTTGTGCAACGCAATATGCCTGATAAATTTCGTTTAGCGGATAATGGTATAGACCGTTTAGATTTACGGGTAATGATATTTAGAGAAGTAATATCAAATACACTGCTTCATCGTGAATATATCAGTTCTTATACCAATAAGTTCCTTATATTCCGTGACCGGGTAATCACAGAGAACTGGACGAAGCCATTTCAAACGGGGAATATAGATATAAATGACTGGCGCACACGTACAAAGAATCCGCTTATCACAAAGGTGTTCCGCGAAATGAAATGGGCAGAAGAACTTGGCTCAGGACAGAAGAACATCCGGAAATATGCTCCGTTATACTTTGAAAACGCTGAAATAGAAATACATAGTGGAGAGGAGTTTATCTTTTCCATAACCTATCGTGACCCTAAAGAATTTGAGTTTGTGGAGGATATACCGATAAGTCGGGACCAAGTCGGGACCAAGTCGGGACCAAGTCGGAACCAAGTCGGCACTAAGTTGGCACTAAGTCAGGGAGAAATACAAACTATTCTTGAAACTTGTTTATCTGAAAAGTCACTAATGGAAATTATTACGTTGCTACACTTTAGTAATCGGACTAAATTTAGGAATAAATACATAAACCCTTTGATTGCAGAAGGATTACTGGCAATGACAGTTCCCAACAAGCCTAACAGCCGTTTGCAGAAATATTATACTACAGAGAAAGGAAAATCTTTACTAAATGTATAGCATATTAATAATAACAAAGGAGTTAAGCCTATGACTTAACTCCTTCATTTTCATCAGTCGGGATGACTGGATTCGAACCAGCGACCACACGCCCCCCAGACGCGTACTCTAACCGGGCTGAGCTACATCCCGTCTTTTCTTTTAACGGGTGCAAAGGTAGAGATTTTATTCTAAATTCCAAAACTTTCCCGATAAAAATCCATCGCCTCCAGGATTTGTTCCTTATCTACATGCTGATTGATACGTACATCTCCTACTTGTCCCAAAAGGGTAAAGTTGATAACATCCCCTTCGTTTTTCTTGTCGTGCCTCATTAGTTCATAAAGCTGGTCATAGTCCTTACAAGTGAAGAAAAAGGCCGGATAATACGTTTTCAGGTAACAAATTACCTGACTGAGTTTCTCTTTCGGAAAACCGCATAACTTATGAGACAAGTATAATTCGCTGACTAAACCGGCAGCTACCGCATGTCCGTGTAACAAAGGTTTGTTTTGCTGGAAAGACAGACTTTCGTAGGCATGACCGATCGTATGACCAAAATTCAAGGCTTTCCGGATACCTTTCTCTTTTGGGTCTTGTGCCACGATATCCTCTTTGACGGCTACAGACTGCGCTACGAGTTGATTCAGGTAGGAATAATTCATCGTATCGATATCATATAGCATGACGGGCAAATAGACATCCATCGAACTGATCAGTGCATGCTTGATCATCTCGGCATAACCGGAAAGAATATTGGCACGATCCAGTGTACGAAGAAATTCACAGTCGATAAAGACACACAAAGGCGGATAGAACGAACCAATCTCATTCTTCAAACCGTTGAAGTTAATTCCCGTCTTACCGCCAACAGCAGCATCGACAGACGCCATCAAAGTAGTCGGTACATTGATTGTCCGAATGCCCCGTTTGAAAGTTGCACCAGCGAAACCGCCCATATCCGTAACCATACCACCACCCAGATTCAATAATACCGAATGACGAGTTGCGCCTTCATTCGACAGCCGCATCCAGATTGACGACAATGATTCCAGGTTCTTATGCGTATCGCCGGCTTCAACCGTAATAACCGGAGCCTCCTGTAGTAAAGGAATATCTTTTACCAAAGGATAGCACTGTTCCACCGTATGCGTATCCGTCAATACAAATAACTTATCATAATCCAGACCTGCCAGAAAAGCCTGTAACTCGGCTTTCAGATCCTGACAAATCACTACTTTCTGTTCAGCCATAATCCATTGATTTTATTTCAGAAAACAAAAATAGAAGAAATTCTTTGATTTCAGACAGGAATAAAAACAAAAAACCTTCCTTGTCCTCTCGGATTTGGAAGGTTATAGAACTTTTTTATTACACTATTATCATATTAATTTAATAATGTAAAAACACGCTTTCACCCTCGCGGGTTACTCGTTACAAGAATCATATCCGAATTCATGTGCGTGTAAATTGTAATATATTCGTGTAAATATCAGGAGCCTGAGGCCCCTGATATATTGTTAGTCAGATGTTATTATTTAACAACTACCTTGAAGCTTTCGCCGTCAACTGATACAACTACTACACCTTGAGGAGCAGCGATTGTTGCGTTGTCTGAAGAAACTACTTCGTTAGCTACTACCTTACCTAAGATTGTGCTTACGATTACGTTCTTGCCTTCAGCACCCTTAACAACTACAGCACCATTAACACCAGCTACTACTACGTTACCAGCAGAGATGGTTTCGTTTGCTGTAGCATTAGCATCTTTTTCGATAGCGTTGAATGTGAAGCGAGCACCCTGGTTGATGAATTCACCTGTTACATTACTTGCATCAGTATAATCACCCATTTCAAACCAAGAATCAGTTGTATCACCTGTGTTGTGGTTACCATTATCATTCCAATACTTAGCCAATACCGGAACACCATTGATCACCTTAACCCAAGCACCTGCGAAAGAACCAACCTGAGAGTAACCTTTAACACCCGTTGGAGTATCGTTTGATTCAAGCATGAATGTATTGTCAGCATCACCTGTATTTCTCAAAGAGAATGCAGCATTATTGTGCTTACCATTCAATTCAACAAGTGTATAAATCTTACCTTCCTGATCTTTTGCCAATGAATCCGGACAGATATACTTCATTCCAGAACCATCTTTAGCTTCCATCTTCAAGCTTGCCAATGTGCGACCATTAGTCAATACATACAAGTAGTCTCCACGGTGAATTGCTTCTACGAAGCCTAAACGAGTGTAAACACTGCTCTTATACTTGTCTGCGTTTGTTTCTTTGTCAATCAACGCTTTGTTGATAGAATCATTGAAGTTAATCAAGAAACGACCTTCAACATAACCTGGATAAGTTTCAGCATGTCCGCAACCTGCATTTATACCATGCTGTGAGTGGCCGTCTATATCACAATTACAATAAGTATAAGCCGGTACACTGTCAGCTGCAACTGCAAACAAATACTGCGGCATTACTTTAGTTGATTTAGCCACTTTGTCTACATAGAAACCTTCGTTTGAAGTCAAATCTGTCTTGTTTTCAATACCTAAGTAGTTCATACCTGGTTTTGAATTACTATCTTCAAACAAGAACTCGTTGCTCTGTTCGTCAACACCGATGATATTGATTACTTTCTTTTCATTGTTGATCAAATCTGCATATTCAGTACTCAAGTCACGATACAATCTGCGTTCTGCAGAAACCTTAGCGAATGCGTCAGTTGTAGTTTCACACAAATCTGCTATCTTAGCATTCAGTGAAATAGACTCAATAGCCAATTTACCGTCAACTTGTTTAGCTGATCTTACTTTTTCTACCATGACTTTATCGCCCTTAGAATAAGTTTCATAAATATTTCCAAATTCATCTTTTTCCCAATTCCAAGTCAGACCTTTCAAATCTTCAGCAGTTTTTGCGTTTACTTTCACGTAAGCCGGAGAATTAACTATTGCATAACCATGTTCACCGTTCAAGCAGTTATTTTCTTTCAATGTAACAATTGCATAAGTCAAGTGATTATCTACATCTTCGATTTCTTCTTCCGTTGCAACAACATACTTGTGCTGGTTGTCGATAGCCAAGAATGTATGATCATTATCGATCAAGTTGGCATCCTTTACTTTAACCTTGTAGAAAGTCTTATACAATTGCTTAGCATCTTCGCTAGCATAACCATATGCCAAAGAATCCACATACTCAAAGCTATAAGTACCTGCAAATTCTTTTTCCCATTTGTTAGTATTTTCATTCCAATACTTTCTCAAATCTTCTACAGGCATCCAACCTTCAGAACGGAACAATTCAAATTCCGTACCTTCATCTGAAAGCTTCAATAACTTGAAACCACCTTCACTCTTTGTATTGCTTATGCTCAAGAACTTCGTTGTTGACATATCATACATGTGCTGGAACATGAATGTATTATTTCTCAAATCATCTTCATCAGCATTGAAGTATCCTAATACAGTCTGTGGATCTACTTTTGTAAATTTAACAGTATCGGCTGCATTATAAATTCTTCTATTATGAGAGTTTACATTTTCTTCGCTCCTCATTTGTGGAAATGCATAGTCACGATAGTTGATAGTAAACATCTTACCTTCACCTGTTGTGTATAACTGACCTTCAAATACAGGTTCCCAATTAGCAGCAGCTTTACCGTTAAATTCACGGTTCCATATTCGAACTACCGGAGTTTCATTTGCATTAACATCATCTCCTTCAGCTTGTACACAAGATAATTGTTCTACAACCCACTGAGTAGCCGGCATATGCGTAAAGTCCTGCTGATCAACTTCTTCCACATCATAAACGACATGACCCTTCATATCCTCTACTATATAAGCACCATCCACACGGTGTTCAGTCTGAGCTGTTGCTGAACCCGGATTAACCAAGTTCATAAAATACAGACCATTTTCTTGAGTAGCACGAGTCAAATAACCATAATCATTAACAAATGTCAAGTGCAAATTCATGTCAGCGTAATACGGTGTCGTTCCAGTATTTACACCATTTGTAACATATGCAGGATTAGCAACATCGTCTTTAACTGTAGCAGCATATTTAGGTTCTGTTTCATTCACATTTGCCGGAGTTCCTACAGTCAACAATTGAGCATCATCACCAACAAGAGAATTATTCATAGCGAACAATGCTACCGGTACACCTTGAGCTTTGGCTGCAAACCTATTACCATCAGTAAGTGTGTTACTTGTATTATAAGCATTTGCGTCATTGACTGTATTTACCCACTCTGTTGAGTACTCAGTAGCTAAATGGGATTTTTCAAATGGAGTTTCAGCATTCATTTCCTGCGTATTCATACGAGAAGCATTTAGCGGCTCCAATACCAAACTGTCATTTGACGCATAATAAGTCACCTTCCAATGATAACGAGCCTCCAATGCATCTGGATACGCCTTACTATTGGTTTGAGTAGCTTGTTTCAAATATTTACGATCACCTCCTCCTTCAGCGTTAGTCAAAAAAGCATACGGTTGAAGTGCGACTTTTAAACCGTCATGATTATCTGTAGCCGTTTTTGGTTCATATACATGTTCATGTACATACAAGTAATCGTATACACCTTCATTTGCTTTTTCCTTGCGCAATAAAATGTCATAACCAGCATATTTGTTATTTCCGTTACCTATTAATGTATTGCTTGCATCATACTGGTCACGGTGCAAATTATACGCATCTATAGATTCAGCAACAAAATTTCCTAGAGCAAACGGATTACCAAGCAAATTTAGCTCTTTTTTGCTATCCGGATCCAAAACGGTGAATTTAGCCCATTTACCTAATCTTTTTGATTCATTAGCAGCATCACTCCAATCATCATACTGACGAATATGCGGAGTAAACGTCAACCAAGAATTATCAGCATCCACCATTGAATTGATTTCAGCAGCATTCAAAACTTTAGCACCAGCTACAACCGGTTTGATTTCCAAAGCAGAGCCAATAGCTTCAATGAAATCCTGTGCTTTTCCCTTTGAATCCTTCACTGCGATTACAGCCCAACCACCGTTATCAGTAGCATCCAAACCGTTTTCACTCAAACGATCGACAAGGCTTCCTACGTCATAAGTTGCCTCAGGAATAGCTTGACTAGGATCAGCATTTGCGCCACTGCCTAAAGCACGAACAGCACGCAAAGCCATTACAGAGTCAGTTTCATTATGGAAATAAGAATACACTTTTTTATAAGGTAATTCAGCTTTTCCATTATCTTCTGTAGTGTACCAAGCCCAATTATCGATACAACCATCAGTTAAGCCCTTATTTTCATAGGTCCAACCATAGTTAGCTGCATTCTTCTTATAGGTATCAGTCTCATAGTCCTTATCAGCATCAGTAGGAATAACATAATTACCACCAACACGCTGCAAAGCATTAGTGTGATCAAAAGCTAATTCAAAACCTGTTTCTTTGTTTACATACTTATAAACACGACCATTTGCAGAACGATCTGTTACCTTAATTTTCCACAAAGAATGAGTTAATGTTGCTTTTGAAATTTCCTGAGCTGTCAAATAAATTTTACCCGTAGAATAATCACGTTCAGCCACCAATACATAAGTACCACCATCGGTTTCAGGCAAACCTAAAGATACTGGATTAACCTGCAATTGGTAATAGTACTCCTGATTGATTTTATTCACCACACTGAAAGTAGCATCCAATTTCGCAGACTTAACTAAACGAGAACGATAGTTAATCTGTGCTGGACTGTACTGCGCTACTACATCTAGTGAACTGGCGAGCAGGACACCCGCACAAAGCGTAAGTACTTTTTTGTTCATAATTGAATTAATTTAGTATTAATAATAAGTAATTATATCCTCTTGTGTAATATTCGTCTTCATCAAGTCGGTATAAAACGGTGGTTTATTTTCGTCAATCCAAAGGCCGATTCTATGGAGAAGAAAGGCTTTGTTGCCTAAAACGGGTTGTTTGTACTGAAATTGTTATGTGGTTGATAAGAAAGAGTATATATTTGGAAAAAAAATAGGAGGTTTATTTGCTAGTATCAAAAAAGGATTTACCTTTGCAATACGGTAAAGTCGGGAAGAAACCACCGTTTTGTTACTACTCTATTCCCTCTATCCTTTTTCATATTTCAGGTATTATCCAAATAGGTTTGCTATATATAATAAGGTATAGGAAAGTTCGGTTTTCATTCCTGCCTATGAATGCTCCAAAAGCCGGCGTCTTTTGCCTCAAAAGTAACGAGTATCAAAATCGATCTTCGTCAGGTTCGTTTTTGATACCCGT
>ENA-ORUB01004046-ORUB01004046.1-human-gut-metagenome-genome-assembly--contig:-NODE-4046-length-11715-cov-2.467238_pt1 | contig 11715 bp, 11 predicted proteins | sample MGYA00241918_ERZ509200 | MGnify/ENA primary metagenome ERZ509200 (study PRJEB26280, sample SAMEA2338853) | human gut metagenome | biome: human gut; feature: human-associated habitat; material: faeces... | reverse complement strand
TCGCCTCGTGCGTGGTCTTCCGCGACGGCCGCCCCTCGCGCAAGGAGTACCGCCATTTCAACATCAAGACCGTCGTCGGAGCCGACGACTTCGCCTCGATGCGCGAGATCGTCTTCCGCCGCTACACGCGCCTCATGGCCGAGGGACAGGAGCTGCCCGACCTGGTGATCGTCGACGGCGGCAAGGGACAGCTCTCGAACGCCTATGCCGTCCTGTGCGAACTGGGACTCGAAAAACAGGTTCCGATCGTGGGACTGGCCAAACGGCTCGAAGAGATCTACTACCCGGGCGATCCGATGCCCTACTACCTCAGCCGCACGGGCGAACCGCTCAAAGTGGTGTGCCATATCCGCGACGAGGCGCACCGCTTCGGCATCACCTTCCACCGCCAGAAACGCAGCAACGACTTTCTCAGAAGCGAACTCAAAGGCATCGCCGGTATCGGCCCCCGCACAGTCGAGACGCTGCTCGGGCATTTCCGCACCGTCGCACGCATCCGCAACGCCTCCGACGAGGAACTCATCGAGCTGATCGGTGCGGCCAGGACGCAACGCCTGCGCAAGCACTTCGCATCCTCCTGACCGTCCGCCGGCAATCCTCCGAGGCCGCACGACATCTCCGCCACTCTCAGCCTGTATGCGGAAAGCACCGCCGAACGCCCCTTATCGACGCAATACGACACCTCCGTATACCTGCGATGCGGCCGTAACGACTGCGGAAAAACCGCGACAGCCATTTTTATCGGTTCAGAATTTGCAAATTGAGAATAAATCCCTACATTTGCACACCCGATTCTTTCACGAAAGAACGGCCTTGCCCGGATGGCGGAATCGGTAGACGCGTTGGTCTCAAACACCAATGATAGCAATATCGTGCCGGTTCGACCCCGGCTCCGGGTACCAGTAAAATCGCTTAATCTGTTGATATATACGGATTAAGCGATTTTTATTTTTCGAATTTTCCCCACATTTTCCCCACACGTGCTGAACTGCTACTATTTTATTCAGTTTGTGAGTTCCAAAAATTGCAGAAGGCAGCCTTCAACAGACCTTGTACTGCCTGGCGTGATTCTCAAGTTGTTTATTCTTGAATGACAACTCTTCCACTCGCGTATCGAAACATTGTTCTGCGGCATCCATAATTTCCAGATAGGTGGAAATGAAGGTGGTAAAGTCAAGCAATGTGCGGATATAGGTATCGATGGAAAAAAGGAGTGTATCACCATCTACAATTACTTTGCAACACCGAATGTATTGCATGGCTGTTGCCGCAGCATTGCAGGCTATCTCTTCGCGTTCTGAATCTGTCCATTCATACGCTTTCAGCAATTGGATATAACCTTCTTCAGGAAAATAACGGATCAAATATTTCTCATTTTCACGGAGAAATGCGACAGCATTCTCCTCTATTGGTTGCGCCAAGTAACCGCTGTGTTCTAAAAATTCACACAGCTCTTTCTGAAAATGTCCGCCAGAAGGGAGCACCATGAAACCTATTTTCAGCGTTATTTTTATGTTCTTCGCGCCATGTTTCCGACAGAGTTTTCTCTTCTTTTTGGTTGGAGATTATGTAACCAACCAGTAACGAGACGAATATAATGGCTATTGTTGCCCACATAGTTATTTATTTTTTATGATCAATTTAGAATTGATATTGTCAATCGTGATTATTCCGAAACGCTCCAGAACACTCTGCCCCAATAATAACGGGGCCTGTTGATTGTGGACAACCGAAGCATTGATATTTCGGAGTACGGCATTTCCTATTCGAATCTCGCGCAATCGAATTACGGTTCCTTCATGGATTTCACCGGTGGCCGTACTGAAATATTCCTGACCGAGAATGTCTCCGTCTTTCAAATAGCCATTTTTCAACATGAATGCGGCCTCAACGGATGATATGGATACGTTGCTGGCGCCTGTATCCAAGATGAACTTCAGAGGTAAAGTATTGATTATACAAGCGACCTCATATATACCGCTATACATCTTTCTCATCTGTATTTCAGAGATAATTGCAATTTCGTCTGCTGACGAACTACTATTGCTAATAACCGCAATAGGCTTGCCTTTGTATTCAGAGATAAGGGCGATGAAGTCTGGGTGATTTCTAATAGAGTCCAAATCATCGTCATTCTCAATATGGGCAAACGAACGATAGCCCTTCTCTAAAGAAACTCTTAGTACAGCAATTGCGTCTTTTACCTTACCCATTCTGGACAGCAAGCATGCTTTGTCATAATATGGACCATTATTCTCCGGATCAGCCGCTACAATCTTGTCCATCCACTTAATAGCCTCATCGTCTTTGCCAAGGAAAAACAATGCATATTGGCGGCAGCTACCGGAATCTATTACGGTATCTTGCTTTAAGATTTCATTGAAGTCTGCGTTCGCCAGTTCTATTTGGCCTTGCTTAAGGTATAGTTCGCCTCGCATAAGGAATATATATGGGTACTCTTTATCTACATCAATTCCAGCATTGTAATTTTCCATTGCAGTATTGTCATCTCCTTTAAGTTCATAGCACCAGCCTCGCTTATAATATGCATATGCATCGGTAGGTAGAAGCTCAATCATTTTAGTGAAGTCTATGATTGCTTCGTCGTATCTCCCGCTTTCACGATAGATATCAGCTCTTTCTGCTAGTGCATAATAGTCTTGTCCATCACCCATTTCTATACATTTGGTAATTTCCTCTATAGCCTTTGCCGAATCACCAATTCCTTGATAGCATAGCCCTCTATAGTAACAAACCATTCTTGAGCTACCATATTCCTTCTCTATTTTATTGTATCCCCTGATGGCGCAGACATAGTCATGACTCCATTCGTAAATCCTTATTCTCAACATCTTCCACTTTATCTCTTCAGTGTATTTGTTGCACATGGTATTTACTTTTGCCAACGCGTAGCTGAGATGCTTCTTTAATATGTCTTCAAAATGGGCAGATTCTGGATCATTAGATTTCTCCATGTAACATATTGCATCATCAATGGCAAGGTCTGTTTTGCCTAACTTATCATAAGCCTGCATCCTAAAACGATAGATCTCCTCATAGCTACTATCATATTTTTCGCATTTATTGGCTAAATCAATAGCACCTTGATAATCTCCGCGCATTATCATATTTCGAACTAGGCCAATCATGGCGGCTTGATCCGCCTCATTATGCTTGAGCATAAGTTGATAATCAGCATCGGCATTAGCGTAATCTCCCATAATGTAATATGTACCGGCTCTTTGGTATAAAATTTCATGGATTGTTTCAAGGTCATCGCTTTTTGCAACCATCTTGTATGCAGTTGTGTAATCAGGGATGGCTTTATCGTACATCTCCATATTAACATAGATATTGGCTCTCCACCAATAAGAAGAATACTTAGGTACATCCTCGCTCTTATCCCAATGCTTGATCGCGTTATTAATATCCATTAATGCTTGGCCATATTTCTTTTGGCACTGGTATAAACCAGCACGAAATATATAACCGTTTGAGTGCTTGGGATTATCAATAATGTATTGATTAATATGCTTCATTGCCTCCTTTTCATTCTTCTGTTCAAGAAGTTCATAGGCTTTGTGTAGATTGTAATCAGACGTTTGATTCTTTTGAGAAAAGCACGGTTGTAGCCCCATAATTAGGAACATTGTGGCGGTGATTAGGATCTTTTTCATTTTTAGTATCATGAATTACTACTCAAAGTTCATCAAATAGGTTAGTTGTGCCAAAAATCCAAAGGTCTGATGTATAGAATCATTCTGTGAATGTATCAAATTACTTTCCTAGTTGAGGTGCATACATTCGGGACGAGAAAAAGGACTTCAAGATCTGTTGTTGTTGGAGAGTATGATGTTCTTGAGGCGTCGGGAATATTGCCGGGAAAACGCTGCGATAGGGAACAAATGTAACGGGTTCAGTTCAGGACGCAGTTCCAGCTATGGAAGAAATCATATCCGAGGTCGGTCTATCAGATCAACTTGAACCGGGATTTATCACCCGATTGAAGGCTAGGACATAAAAATAAGCGCAACACGCTGCGGTGTGTTGCGCTGAAATTAAGAATTGCTATATTTCATATCTGAAGGGTCTGATAGCGCCTCGCCAGACGCACTTTTTGAAATACTACCAATCGAAGCATCAATAGTTTGTTTTATCCACTCCTTCTGACAATGAAATGAAATTTTCAAGGTGGCGATTGTGCTCTCAATGCAATCTATCATGTATTGTGAAATATATTAACATACGTTCATAGTCAATTGTTAATTATCTACACTGGATTTTAACTATGATTTATCTTGTTATGTTGTGAGATTTTTTAACAATAATAAAAGTATATATAATATTTTTCACTATCTTTGAAAAACAAGTCAATACACATCCGTATGATACCTACGACCATTCATTTCCATCAATTACTTTGGAGCTTTGCAAAAGGAGTTCCTGTTTTCTCTATAAGTAAAATAGTTCAACTATACCCATATTCTGGGGTACATATGGTACAATGTATTAGGTATTCGAATGTTTTCGAACAATTATTTTATGTTGATATTTTTTCTGATGATTTTCTAGCTATTCGAATCCCCTTTTTCGTTCGAGAAAATGCATATAAAGCTATTGAATTAATAGAAAGATCTTTAGGAGAAAGCGGATCTGTTGATCTCACGCAATTACAGACCGCATCAGAACCAGACATAAAAGATCTTACAGAATGTGCAAAGCATGGAAATACGAGAGCTCAATACTATTTAGGGCTACACTATCTCAAAGGTGAGTATATATAAAAAGATGAAATACAGGGGGCTAATTGGATACGCTCTGCAGCTCAAGCGGGGTTTAAAGATGCAGAATATACTTTTGGAACCTTATTGCAACAAGGAATAGGCGTCAATAAAGATTGTGAACAGGCTCGACTATGGTATGAAAAAGCGATTGCTCAAAAAGATCCTCGGGCTATGTTTAATTTAGCGAATTTGAATGAAGGTGGCAACACCTCTTCCGCCGATTTTGCCACTAAACGACTACAATTAATGACAAAGGCAGCTCGTTTGGGATTATTAGAAGCCAAGGTTAACCTTGCTGTTTTACATTTATTTGGGCTTTCTAATGCTCGCAAAGACTATGATTTAGCATACTCGTTATTATTCGATGCCGCACAACAACTATTTCCTCTTGGAATATATTGGTTGGGAGTATGTTATGCGTATGGTTTAGGTGTTCATCTTAATATTGAGATTGCAGAACAAATATGGAAAGTAGGAATGTTAGGTAGCTCCAAATTTGCTCAATATTTAAGATCTAATATATGTGGATTTAATAATCATGATGTAGATATTGTCAAAACGAAAGTAATGGGGCTCTCTAGCGAAGATTTTGCATCTATTGAATGGCCTAATATAAGAGAATTTTTCCAACGCTTAATTGCATTCGAATAATATGATTAACATTCTATCAATAGAATTTGATTGCATTTCAAGGAGGTCTAATGGGTTAATTTTTGTCAAATTTAATGACGAATGGAGCTTATTAGACGAGAACGGAGATATCCTTCCATCTAAATATAGTGAAATTACTGATTATAATGATGAATTTGTCTTATACACTAAGGTTTCTTGGAATATAAAAGAGGAGGGGAAAATCAATAAACAGAGAAAACACATTGATATTATTACGTACAAAAAATATTTTGCTAACGCATCTTTATATGCATGCTCAAAATATATAAGCGGATCTGGCTTTGAGCTATATGGATATGTCAACAAAAATTGGGATGTTATTATTCCTTTTGAATATATAGCTGTTAGTAGAATTAGCAAGCATGGATATGCGTTTGTAAAAAATATCGACGATAAGCAGGGATTGATATGCATAAAAGATAACTCGGCTTCCTTTATAATACCACCGGCATATGATGATATAAAAATATATAAAGGAGGTCGATTTGCTAAGGTTACAAAATCACAATGGCATTCTGAAGAGGGTGATTTGATATGGGATTTATATGAGAAAGTTATAATTATACCATTCCGTCAAACACAAAAAATTTATAAAGCCATTGGATATGATGTTTTTATTGTTCAATACAAGGATAAAAGTAGTGTTTACGATACAGACGGAATTGAAATTATACCTCCGAACTATGATGAATTCATCCAAGTTGATGATATGCTGTGTGGGCGGATAATTGGGTCAAAATATCCAGACATTTTTCGTATGAGTGGCGAACTAATATCAACTCCGCCTCAATATATATTTGATAAATATCAAGAAATATTAGACAATAGATATTACAATAATGTGGGTGATGATTGGCCTGGAGATAATCAGAGCAATATAGGTTGTGGCGCTGGTTGGAGTTGTGACAATTGTCCAAACGCAGGTTGCCCTGCACATCCAATGAATTAGTAATTTGTAGTTATTCACACCTTTTGACGGCGACGCGAGTCTTCGATGCGGTAATGCTTCCTCGATACGGTGAATTTGAAGGCGAGGGCACAAAAATAAGCACAACACGCCGTGGTGTGTTGTGCTGAAATCAAGAATCGCTATATTAACATATCAGAAGAGTCTACTGGCTCCTTCAATACTGCCTTTTGTGATATTAAATGGTCGTAATACAGAGCCTTATGTTTGAGAAAACCTATTTACTTGTATTTTCGACCATATGCATGACAATATTGATAAGTTCCATATCCAATACCTGCATATGTAAACTCGTCTTTATCATAAGTAATGTTTCTCCAATTATAATCGTCTAATTCAATAATTCTTCCTGTTCTTTCGTCGATTGTTTCGTTATCGAACCAACATAAATCAACATACAATTGTCTTCCATTCTCTAAATTAATCACATTCCAGGCATGATTTGCTCCATGCCATTTTTCTATGGAAGTTATTCCTGGAATCTTAATAAACTGTTCACATACTTCATCTGCATACCCTTCGCATACACATAATCTTTTGTCGGAGGTTTTTGAGGGTATATGTCCTTTATAATTAGTGAAATTAGACCAATCGTATTGAATTTCCTCGCATGATCTTTTTGCAACTTGAATGATTTTCTGGTAAATAGTGTCATTTTTCAATAGTTTACGAACTTTTTTCTCAAGTTCCAAATCATACTTAAGGGAATGGTATTTGGCATGTCTGCCATACATCCTTATGATTGAGGCGGAGTCACCATAAGTGTAAACTGCAGTTTCAGATGCTTTGGAGGCATTAATTTGTATGGTATAGTCGTTAATCCATTGTATTGTTACTTTGTCATATTTGGATAGGACATTGTTTTTTATCCATTTCTTTACTTGGATAGGCGCTTCGATTTCTCCTAATAAATCAGTAATTTCTGGTGTTTTTTGTTCAATGCTAGATGTTGGGTTCTGGTTGTTGGGTGTGATATTCTTATTTGATGGAATTTTATTGTGCTGAATATCAGATGACGATGGGTTCTTCCCTTTATGCCTGTTGACAGGCACTGGAGGTTTTGATAGGCATGAGACTAAACAAATCGTAATAATTGCGAAGTATATTATTTTGATGAACTTAATCATTATTGTTTAGGAATATAAGGCTTGATAATTTTAATATTAATTGCATAATTTAAATTGGCCCCAGAATCGTCTATTCCGCCTGAGGTGATTCCAATTGCCTCTCCATAAGAGTTAAGTAATACTCCACCACTACTCCCATGATCTATGGGTGCGCTGATTTGTAGTATATTCCCGTTATCTCGTATTTGTGAGATTTCACCAGAAGAGAATGTATTGTCGAGACCTCTTGGACTTCCAATTGTATAAACTGTCTCTCCGATCTTTGGAGTAATATCAGCAATCTTTATATAACTGATTTTTTGGTTAATACCTACTCTAAAAATGATAAAATCATTCTCTGAATCTTTATAATATACGTCTGTTACCTTATACGTGCTTCCATCTGAAAGAATAATGGTTTCATAGCCAACAGTTGTCCCTCTAAAAACATGATAATTGCTTACTGCTAAGCCATCATTGGATATGAAAAAGCCAGATCCTTGGAATCCTTGATATCCAGTTGAGGTATGGATCTTAAAAACGGCAGGTGAATAGCGCTCAAATATTTCGCTAGGTGTCAATTCTGACGTGGAAGAAGGTTTTGCAACTTCAATATGCTGATGTGGTTTTATATTGGTACTTTGAACTTTATTTGCCAGATGGTTATACTTTCTATTAGGAGCCTTTGGCTTTTGTGCACACCCTGACAATATAAGTATTCCGACTATAAATAGGTGTATAGCTTTCATATTGCAACGGAATGTGTGGATTCTAAATGGTTGTAACAAGTATATTATTTTTTTGTATACTTATCTCCAATTTTTCCTGGTTTAGGTAAGATGTGAATTAAGAATCTTTGATTTAGCCGTTCTTCTTTTTCGCGCATTAGTCCAGTGCCTGATAGTTTTCCGTCTCCGCTACCACAAATTAGCACCTCACAATTTGTACCATTGAAATTAACATCATTCTCTTCCCAGAATCTTTTTAAAGATAATGCTCTCTGGTAACTTAATTCGTAATTGAAGTTTGATTTGTCACGCGAGGCTTGTCCTTCGATAATTAATAAATATTGAATATGTGGGTTGTCTTGAGTAGTTTTACTAATGAAATCTCGAAGGATTCGTCCTGCCTTAATTAAATCATTCTTTGTACTATCGGGAATATTGTTCATCGATGCACTACTTATCGGGAAGTTTACTGAAATAGCTAACTTATGTTTTTTATATTCAGGATAATACTGAAAATAATCTGCATGCTTGGTGTCTAGTTCTCGAGTCGCATCTGTCAACTCATTAGCTTTGTTTATTATATCTTGTAGCTCTTTGGTTTGTTCTATTGCTCCTAATCTTGCATTATTTAATGCTATAATAACGACAATAAATAATGTCAGCATTACGAAGAAAAGGCTGGTCATTAGATCTGCATAACTGGCCCAAAAGAACGATTTATTGTTTGACGCCATATATGACTCATCAATAATTATTTACTGGACGCTTATTTATGAAAAAGTACACCTAACGACACGAGTATAATTAAGAGGAATATGATTATTGACATCATATATATGATACTCCTGGGAAGCTGGATCGTTGTCAATGTTGGAACTTCTGGAGTTTGTGTGGTTGGCGTAATATTATTATTTTGTTGTTTAAAGTTGGTAATCAGATCATTTATTATGGCAGTCTGATTTTTGGTAGATTCAAGTAACTGAACCATTATGGTCTTAATATCAGCTATATTGCGAATTTCTTTCATGAATTCGGTTGTCTCTGAGAAATGGGATATAAATTCCTCTTGTTGCTTTTGAAGCATTTTGGTAAACTCCTCTTCTTGTTCTGCATAATGTTTCTGGAGAGCATTGAATTCTGTAATAGAGTTATTTCGCAACAGCGTAACGTTTTCTTTTGTACTTTCTTGTAATTGCTCAAATGTCTTTCGTAGCGTATTATCTACTTTTGCTACAACCTCGTTTATGTATTGTTCTCTTTCGGTAACTTGAGTTATTTCTCGTTCAAAGAAAGCCCCCATTTTTTCGATGGCCGCCGTTCTTGAAAGATGTTCATTTAGATTGTTGTTTAATCCATTAACAGCCTCTAAATAATTAGAGACATTATGGAGATATTTATTGAATACGGCAATTTCTCCCGTACAATCTTTAAGTTCTTTCAAGACCGAAACGTTTGCTTGTGCAACGCGTTTTATGTCAATATCTTTAATTAAAGATATTAATTCAACTTGTTCTCTTGATGAATCAGCAACTTTGGAAAGAGCCTCATCTAAACCTTCTATATTTGTTCGGAAGGTTTGATTAAACGTCATGAGGTTTTGCTGAAGAAGGTATAATGCATTAATTGCATTGCCGGACAAAACAGGAAGTAGTTCAGTTTGTAACCAGGAATAAAATCTATTTTTATTTGCTTCAACCTGGGTTGTTGCGTTTTTTGCTTCCCACGAGATTAACGTTGTACAGAGAATGCCGATGAGACTTGCTGCCATTGCAATTGCGACACAAGTCATTAATGACGTAATATTTTCCATTAAAGCGTCATTGGAAAGGCCTCCGCTTATTGCAATAAACCCGATGCCAACAATAATACCAACCATTGTGCCCATAAGTCCAAGATACAATGGAATTGGTTGTTGGATACTGATTTCCTCTTCATCGGCATCGCAATACCTCTCTACGACATCTTTCATCAAATAAAAGTCACTGGCAGCTCCTTTATTTTTCTGCAAATAAGTGTTCAAGGCATTTCGAATCTCTATTAATGTCGGATTTTGTGTGTCTATTTGAACTTGAGAAACAGTAACAACTCCCTTATATTCACTATTTGAATCATCCTCAGTAGTCTCAATATCCATATTAATTACAGAATATGAAGATGAGGATGCTGGAAATATGGATTTGTATGTGGATATTTTATTTTTAGTGTTCTTATATATATATAATTGAGCTCCAATAATGACAATGATAATAAGAACCACAAGTATATAATGTAGCGTCATAATTTTATTTTATTTCGACTATTATTTGTTTAATAACACGCCACTCCTCACTATTTATCTTTTCTGCCATCCCCATACTTTTTATCTCAACTGTTGTCGGTTGATTGGACATACGGGAGACAACGCAAATGGGTTCCAGATATTGATTGTCGTAGGCTAGAATCCTGGCTTGGGCGTCCTCATGTTCAACGCACAGACTGATTTTAGCTGTATTACTATTGGAGTTCTCTAATATTAACTTATATATCGATTTCCCTTTTTGATATGAACTCTGAATATTAGAAAGCAGCATCGAACTGGATTCTCTTGCATATAGTTCATATGAGGATACTGTTGGCTGCGGTACCTCCGTCTTGAGTGGCGTTGTTGATAATGGTTGCTCTATTGGTACATTAGTCTGACTCGATTTATAGTACTGAGACCTTATAATGATATTGAGTTGCTCCTTGAATCTTTGGGAGTTAATATAGTTCTCTATTTCTCGGGCTATTTGTTGCTGTGTTATGGAATAATTGGGTTGTTGATTATTGTTAGATGCATTTAGCGCACATTTAATCTTATGTGAAATAGCTTGATTTTGAGCTATTTCCTTATTTATGAGCTCCCGAAGTCGTTTGATGTTTATATGCGTTCTTTTTCTGTAAGCCAATAAAGCAATGATCACACCGAGTATCCCGATAAGAGACCCTGTTAAGCCAACGGATCTTACTTTTGTAATGCGATTATTTATGTCTTGAATTTGTTTTTCTAAGTCTTTCTCTATTTCTTCTGCCGAAGTGCTTTTAGTCTCTATTTTTCTTTCATTTCTCTGGATATCAGCAGCACTCTTGCCACCTTTATTGGATGGCAAGGTACAACTACTGATTGATACGGCTAATATTGAAATGAATATTGCTATCTTTTTCATTTCTATTACATTTTATAAATATTTCTGATTACGGCATTGATGATACCCACGAGAGGATAGAAAAATAAGGTCTCTTCGATATTTTCATCTGCTCCGTCTCGGCGGATTTCGTCTTTTTTGTTGGAAATTCCGGTGTCTAAATAGGATCTAATGTCACGGTAGCATAGTTCCTTAACCTCGTCCATGATAGAACGGTCAATTTCGAAATTATCATAGAAAGAGAAATCTTTCTCCAGAGAGAATGTAAACTTAATGTAGTCCTTGATTCTTTCT
>ENA-ORUB01004040-ORUB01004040.1-human-gut-metagenome-genome-assembly--contig:-NODE-4040-length-11733-cov-2.840641_pt1 | contig 11733 bp, 10 predicted proteins | sample MGYA00241918_ERZ509200 | MGnify/ENA primary metagenome ERZ509200 (study PRJEB26280, sample SAMEA2338853) | human gut metagenome | biome: human gut; feature: human-associated habitat; material: faeces... | reverse complement strand
AGATCGCGGGACACGGGGAAGCCCACGAAGCCCTGGAACATTTGACAACGGAACTTGGCCTTGATGACGCCGTGCGCTTTTACGGCAGGCTTTCACCGGAAGATGCCCGCGCCCGCCTTTCCCGCTGTACACTGGTCTGCATCCCGCGCAGGCCATTCACAGTTTGCAAAATCGTCCCCCCCCTCAAGCTGGCTGAAGCCATGGCTCTGGAAAAACCTGTCATTGTCCCGGATCTTCCTCTTTTCCACGATGAAGCCGGAGATGCGGGCTGGTTTTTCCGCCCGGGAGACGCCGCCCATCTGGCACAGGTGCTGGCCACCGCCCTTGAAAATCCCGAACGCTGCGCCACGATGGCCCGCAAGGGCAGGGAACGCATCATCTCATACCGCCAGTGGAAACACTTCGTCCCGTACATCCTCGGAGAAGAGATATGCTTGGTGCGTTGATCCGTACCATAGGACATTTTGTCTATCCCCATCCTGTCGTCCCGCAGGACACACTTCGCCCAGGTCCCTTCGGCCGCCTCAAGATCGCGCTTGTGACGGATTTTTTTACGGCCGTCAGCCTGTCTGTCGATACCCGTGTCCGCTGTATGACGCCACAGAACTATAAGGATATCCTCCGCAACTGGCGTCCTGACCTTGTGTTCGTAGAGTCTGCATTTCATGGTGTTGCAGGGGAATGGCGCTACATGCTCGCCAAGCAGCCCCGCTATATCAACTGGTACAGGCCAGGTGCCATCTTCGCTCTGGTCAGGTATGCCCGGGATTTGGGGATTCCCACGGTATTTTGGAACAAGGATGACGGTGCTTTTTTTGATGCCTTTATTGATGTGGCGCGTAATTTCCAGCATGTCTTTACGACTGACAGCAGCTGTGTGCCGCGTTATCGGAAGGAAGTTCCCCCCGATACGACGGTCGGCGTCCTGTCTATGCCCTACCAGCCGGCGTTCCACCACTTCACAGGCTTTTCCTTTGTCAGGAACGAGGCCTGTTTCGTTGGCAGTTATTACAGGTATATCCTTAACGGAAGACGACAGTTCCTGGACATGATCTTCGAGGCATGTAAACGCATCGCCATGCCCCTTCATGTGTATGACAGGAACAGCAACAGGCTGTCCCACTTCCTTGAGTTCCGTTTTCCTGCCGATGCTGGCCTGCATCTGCATCCGCGAGTGCCCTATACGGAAACAGGGGCGGTATACAAGCATTACGCAATCTCGCTCAACGTCAATTCCATCACGGATTCCGAAACCATGTACTCGCGACGCCTGCTGGAGATCCTTGCCTGCGGTGGTATCCTCGTCACCAACAGCAGTCCGGTTGTAGAACGCTATTTTCGGGATTTTTGCCATATTGTGCATGATGCCCCTCAGGCACGGGAGCTGCTTACCCGCCTGGCCGCAGGCCCTGCCCCTGAAGACAAGGAGAGGGCAGCGGCCGGTGCGGCCTACGTCCGCAGCCTTCATACCTGGCAACACAGGCTTGAACAGCTGGCAGATACCGTCAACTTTTAAAATTTTTTAGGTACAGACATGTTTTTTTTGATCGTGCAGGCAGTCATCGCTATTATGGCAGTCCTGTTTCTTCTCTATGCGCTTCTTGAGGCTCGCTCCGTACGCAATGCCAACAAGAATCAAGCAGTGCACTTTATCACCATGTCTTCCTCCTCTGCTTCAGACATCGCAGAGTGGCCTATGGTCAGCGTGCTTTTGCCTGTCTACAACGAAAAACGAATCGTCCATAAGATCATTGACGCCGCCTGCGCCCTGCAATATCCCCGGGAACGTCTGGAAATCCTGCTGTTGGACGACTCCACAGACGAGACCTATGAGCTGGCGGAAAAACGCGTCGCCCGCTACCATGCCAAAGGTGTCCCCATCAGACACGCACGGCGGGAAAAACGCATTGGATACAAAGCGGGCAATCTCAGGTTCGGTCTGACCCTGGCCTGCGGCGACTTCATCGCCATCTTTGACGCGGACTGCCTGCCTCCCGCTGACTTCCTGCTCAAGGTCATGCCCTGCTTTGCGGATGACAGGGTAGGTTTCCTCCAGACCGGTATCGAACATGTCAACAGAAACGCCACCTTTCTAACGCGTTTCCAGGCTATGGAGGCCGGACACAAGGAAGACGTGACCTCGGGGCTCTCCCGGGAGGGCCTCATGGCATCGCTCACCGGGACGTCCTGCGTCTGGCGCCGGAGCTGTATCGAGGCCATCGGCGGTATCAGCACGGCGACCATTACGGAAGATGTGGATATGGGCTATGCAGCGCAACTGGAAAACTGGAAATACGTCTGGCTGCGCGATGTGACCTCCAAAGCCGAATTCCCCGAATCAATGGCAGCCTTTCGTGTGCAGCGCCAGCGCTGGGCACGGGGACTCATTCAGAATGCCGCGCGGCATGTACGGCAGATGTTCGCGACTTCCATGCCTCTTCTGGCACGACTGTACGCACTCTCACTCATGTTCTCCTCCCTGCTCCTGGCCGCCTTTTTCTGCGTCCTGCTGCTCTGCCTGCCTGTGGGCCTGCTGTTCCGGCCTGGTCTTTTTTTCCACGTCTGCTGTACCCTCTTTCTGGGAGCAGCTATCATCTGGGCCTGGTACAATACAGCCAACGGCAGCCAAGGAGCTTCCTTTATCCGGCGTCTCGGCAGTGCCTTCGGCTATGTCATCATGCACTTTCCCCTTTCCCTTTATTACTTCAGTGCTGCCGTCCAAGTAGCCGCAGGGATCGACGGCTCGTTCCATCGGACTCCCAAGGGCTGTGGCCGCCAGAAGATACGCCATCCTGCCATCAACAGACGGCTCGTCTGGCTGGAAGCATTTTCTCTGTGCTATGGGCTTGCCTCTTTCAGTGTAGGACTATGGGACGAGAATTACTGGATATCCCTCTACAGCGGCCTTGCCTCCTCCGGTTTTTCCCTCACGCTATTCTTTTCGTGGAGTGATCATAGAAAGCGCTTCCAGCCAGGGAGTGTGCTCATTACAGGGGCGACCGGGGCGCTGGGCAGCGCTCTGGCGCTGGAATACGCGGCTCCAGGCATGCAGCTCGTGCTGCTCGGACGGCGACAGGGTGTTCTGGAAGATCTTGCCGTGCGCTGCCAGGCCAAAGGAGCCGATGTCCAGACACATGCTCTTGACCTGCGCAAAACCGATGAGCTCCGCCGCTGGATATCTGCCTGCTGCGCGGAACACACGCCGGATCTCATCATTGCCAATGCGGGGCTGAACACCAATATCGGCCCACACGGCAAAGGAGAACCTTTTACCGATGTCAGGAGTCTGGTGGAAGTCAACCTGCTTTCCGTCATGGCTCTGGTGGATGGGGCGCTGCCTGCCTTGCGTAAAAGAGGCGGCGGCCAGCTCGCCATCGTGAGTTCCCTTGCAGCCTACTACGGTCTGCCTGCAACGCCGACCTACTGCGCCACCAAAGCAGGTCTTAAAGCCTACGGCACTTCTCTGCGCGGCTGGCTGCGCTCTGAGCACATCCGTGTCAGCGTGATCCTGCCAGGCTATGTGTCCTCTCCCATGTGTGCGGCCATGCCGGGCCCCAAACCCTTCCTCTGGCCACCGAAACGCGCCGCCCGGCGCATCCGGCGCGGCCTTGCGCTTGACCGGGCACGCATTTCCTTTCCTTTCCCGCTCAATCTCGGGATATGGGGACTGTCGCTCCTGCCCGCCTGTCTGGCCATGCCCATAGCAAGGATGTTCGGCTATGATCGTTGATAGTGCCTTCCTGCAGGTGTGGACCACGGGCCTCGTGGGACTCATTCTTTCCGTTGCCATAGAACGTTTTTTACATCCCCGGCCCCGGTTCTTTCGTCCTGGCAGCGCATGGCTGCTGCATATCTGCCTGTGGTGCTTCTGCTATACGCTCTTTATCCTGATTCTCGGACGACCATGGTGCGCCCTCGTTGCAGTATCGGCCATTCTGATAACGCTGACGGTCGTCAGTAACGCAAAATACAAAAGTCTGCGAGAACCTTTTATTGCTCAGGACTATGATTATTTCCTTGATACGCTACGCTTTCCCCGTCTGTATCTACCCTTTCTCGGGCTGAAGAATTTCTGCCTGGCGGCCTTGTTTTTTGTACTGGCGCTGCTGGGTTTCTGGATGGAAGAGCCTCCCGCGTCCCGTTTCTCGCTTCAGGGCCAGCTTGGTGGATCCCTTGTCCTGCTGCTGGGCACAGCGGTTCTGCTCTCGCGGCAGCGCAATCATGCCTCGCTTGCTGTCTTTGACCCGGAAAAGGATTTGCAGACCCTGGGGCTCCTGCCGTCACTCTGGCTCTATGCCCTGGCCTTACGCACGTTGCCTCATGTGCGGTCGCCCTTTGCCTCTGCGACCGTGACGACGCGTCCGCGTCCTCACCTGATCGTCATACAGAGCGAATCCTTTTTCGATGCCCGTCACCTGTTTGCGGGTATCCGGCCTGATATCCTGCAGACTTTTGATGCGTTGCGCATGGAAGCTGCTTGTTACGGCCCCCTGGATGTGCCCGCTTGGGGGGCCAATACCATACGCACAGAATTTTCCTTTCTGACGGGGATTGCCGCGCAGGCTCTTGGCGTTCACCGTTTCAATCCCTACCGGGCCATTGCGCGTGGATGGTCGGTAGACGCCCTGCCCCTGTTCCTGAAAAAAATGGGCTACCGTACTGTCTGCGTTCACCCCTACTGGGGAAATTTCTACGGACGAAAATACGTCTTGCCGCGTCTGGGATTTGATACCTTCCTTGATATCGGCGCATTTCAGGGAGCACAGCGAGCAGGAGCCTACATCAGTGACATAGAAGTAGCCAAGAAGATCCTTGCCCTTTTGAAAGGCGCCACAGACCCTCTTTTTATATTTGCGATCACTATGGAGAATCACGGTCCTTTGCAATTTGACCATATACCAGACATGAAAGTTGAAAAATTTTATTCAACACCACTCAATAAAATATATAAAGATCTCGACAATTATCTTTATCATCTCAAAAATGCAGACACAATGTTATCTATGTTGCACACGACATTTAATAAATTATCACTACCTATTTCCTTCTGTTTTTACGGTGATCACGTTCCTATCATGCCTGAAGTTTATAAAAATCTCCGAGACCCAAAAGAGGTACCGTATTTCTTATGGAAAAACCTATATGCACGCGATATTCAACAGAAATTATATCACTCTTCAACAATACTGGGCACGGAGCACCATCTCAAAATTCATGACCTATCATTAAAATTGTTAATAGAAAACAACATATTTATTCAGCATTAGATCTTAATTTACATGACAATAAAATATATTAGGAAATTTTTTTAGCTGACAATAGATGTCAATAGTCCTAGATAAATATTATTATGACTTATCTGGCAGATAATCATTTTATTAAAATTCTGAATTCTCGTTATTCACAGTAAACAACAAGATGGATTTTCTATTCCCACGAAAGAATCAAGGATATAGTGGATGCATCCCTACGACGCAAGGGACTTCCCCCCAAAATACAGGAGAATAATATGACGACTCTTGGAAAACGTATTCGCGCTGTTCGTGGCAGCCGCTCTCAAAACGTCTTTGCTAATTTTTTGGGTATCAGCAAAGGTGCCTTGGTCAACTATGAACATGACAGAAGCTCGCCCAATGCAAAAATTCTTATGACGATCTGCGTATTGGAGCATATTGAAATCAAATGGCTCCTTACGGGAGAAGGTCCCAGATATCAGGGGGGAGTGGGAGACAAACCTAATGACGTTCCTCCCCGTGACTATGATGGACTACCTATCCAGTTGCCGGGATGTCCACACTGTACGTGGATGGAAAAGCTCATTGAAAAAATGGAAGAAGATAGACGCTATCTTTTACTTGAAAACAAAAAGCTCCTTATTGATAATACTATCCTACATAACAATATACATCATAATTGATTTTTATTACACAAATACAATATGAATGTATAGGTAAAATTATCTTATTTATATGTCAATTTTATATAATGAATATATTTAATAGAATGATATTATAAAATTGATATTCATCATTTTGTCTGAATATAAATATGGAGGAACTATCGACTGCCCATGCTGGCCCGCACCACGGACAGGGGCAGCATAAGCGTCAGTTCATTGATGGGCGAAGGGGTGAAGCCGCATCCCTTGTAAAAAACTTTGGCACGCTCATGCAGGGCATGGACTAGAATGGCCCGTATGCCCGCAATGTGCGCTGCCTGGTCCGTGCGCAAAATGGCATCCCGCAACAGGGCTCGGCCTATGCCCTGTCCTTGAAGGGACGTATCCACGGCAAGGCGGGCCAGCAGCATGACAGGGATGGGGTCGGGCATATTGCGACGGATCCTGCCCGGCACGAGCGCGTGACTGACGCTTCCCACTGCCAGCGAGTAATAACCGACCACGTCATAATCGTGTGTAATGACATAGGTACGGCTGGCTCCACTGGCTTCATTTTTGCGGGCGCGCGTCTTGAGCCAGGTATCCAGCAGGGGCTCGCCGCAACAGAAGGACTCCAGATGGTGATGCGCTTCCAGATGGCAAGGAGCAGAAATCTTCATGCTACTTGTCCCAGGGCGCAGGGGTATTCAACAACTGAACAAGAGCAGGATCAGGCCGCACGGGAGCGTCCAGCGCTTGCGTGAAGGCATCCCACTGTTCCGATGAAAGCTGGAAATGCGTCTTTTCCGACAGAACGTCCTCGGCATGTCGTACGGCCAGATCCAGAATAAAGGCCGTGCGCGACTTGCCCAGCAACTGGGCTGCGCTGTCAATGAGTGCCTTCTGCGCGGCGGGAATACGCACATTGATGACTTCGGTAGCTGTACTCATGGCGGTAGCCTCCTTGATTTCAACTAAAGGATAAAACGTCGCTATTGTCAATACAAAGTATATACAAATTTGTCTTTGATAATCGCTAGCCCGTCATCACCTCCCCATGTGCAGCCGTGGGCGCACACCTATTTGTTGCCCAAGACACTGTTCAAGCGCGTCAGCGCAGGCAACAAGCTCTCGTGTACGGCGCTCAAGCGCTGCAAGTGCCGCATCAATGTCTGCTGTCCCTCCCGTAACTGAAGGATTTCCTGGTGCAGCGCCTGAATCTGGCGTCCCTGATCCTCCATGCGGGTCTGCTGGCCGGAAAGCCATGTTTCCTGCCGGTGCAGCTTCGCGGCAAGTTCTCCTTCCAGGGCCAGCAGACTTTCTTTCAGCATCCTTTCCATTTCGGTCATGCGTCACCTCCGCACCACTTCCCAGGCGTCCCGCTGGCCCACCTTGCCCGCATTGACGATCTGCTGTCCCGCCGGCGTCAGAAGATAGGTTCTGCCTTCGGCCTGATACGGCTCCAGCCCCTTGAAGCTGTTCCAGAGCGAGGCATTTTGCGCTTCCAGCTGTTCCCGCCGGGCACTCAGGTGTGAAATCTCCTGCTCCAGAGCCTTGAGTCGGTACTGTGACAGCATCAGCAGGCCCCAGATGGTCAGCACCGACACAATCAGGATTGCGCAACTCCACAGCAGGGCCAGCCGACAGGGACGGCTGAATACCGTCCCCATAGTCCGGCAGTAGGAGCTGATGTTCTGCTCCAGCTGTGCAAGACTTTCGAGGATAGCGTTTTCGGTTGTAGCCAGCGCGTTTTTCGATGACGCTTGTAAATGCTGCTGCAAGGCGTGAAAGTTCTCCTGAAACAGGGCTTCTGTCGCCTGCCTTTCTTTCTCGGTTCTGGCCCGCAGTTTCTCGGCCAGTGAGGATGCACTGTTCTGCATAGATACCTCCCTTGAGGCGGAGCTTGTCGCCGCCCTCCGGATCATGGACAGTGAGATAGTTTTTTCCCATGCGGCCGATTTTCAGACCGGCTTCCTCCAGAGCCTGAATGATGTCCTCCCGCGTACGGATTTTTCCCTGCTTCAGAAGCGTCAGCACATAGTCATGCACAGCCTGCCGGTTTTCCTCCCGTTGATTTCTGCCGGGCTTCCTGCCCCAGCACAACAGCCGTCCCGCATGAAGATCATCAGGGCCCGGCGTACACAGGCGCGCCCTCCGTCCCAGCCGCAGGCCAGCGGCAGAATGCCCTTGCTGGCCGCTTTAGCGTGAAAAACGTGCTACGCGGGTAAGCGCGTCCTGCCTCATACCATAGCCCCAGAGCCGCGCAGAGGCCCCCTCCCGCCCTGCCGGTCCGGAGGTTCCCGCGCTGTGCACTGTGTGCCGGACAGGCTTTTGGCAAGGGCCCGGGCATGCATCGGCCCGGTGCCGGGCGGATCTTCCCGCCATGTCCGGGGGATGCAGCTGAGGATACGCAAAAAACCTTATTATTTTCTTATATTCCCCATAACCTACTTTCCCTGTAAGAAATAATGATCCCAATGGCATGGGGGGTACAGCTGCCCCATGTCCCCTTTTTTGTTCCCAATTTCCCACGGTGGGAATGAAAAGGACCCAAGATAAAGGAGGAGTAGGAATGACAAAAAGAGCAATGGGGAATTTGTTGAACAGGTATCGATCCGTTTTGAAAAAATGCCACCTCATGAACACGTTCGGTTCATTGGCTGTTGCGTCCATCCTGGTCATGGGAGCAGCAAGTGGAGAGGCGTTCAGCAATACCACCGGCTATAACGCGGCCGATCCGGCATCATCCGGTACGACAATTTCCGCGACAGACCAGTCGGAAAATGCCGTTGCTTCCGCTATCAAAGTTGATACGGCGGCGACATACACGGTTCCTGATATAGTAACGCGTGCCGAGGCGACGGCCATAGGAAAACAAAGCGCCCGTGCCCTGGGAGTATTCGTGCAAGGTTCTGCAGGAAACCGGCTGACGCTGGATTCGCTTGATATTTCATCAAAAGCCATCACGGAAAATGGAAAATCCATCAGCTATGGTATACTTAGCGATAAAAGCAGTTCTGTATCTGTCAACGAAGGTACTATTACGGCATCATCACAATCAAAAAACGGACTTGGTGAATGCATTGGTGCTGTGAGCAACAATAACAGTTCGGCGGTCCTGGGCGTCAATTCCATCATATCCTCATCGGAATCACATCAACACACTGCAGAGCCCAAGACTGTCGGGGCCCAGGCTTCAGGCAGGAGCACTCTCAGCATGACGAGTGACAAAGTAACAGTAAAAGTTTCCGCAACGCATAACGGAAATGTTTTTTCCAGAAAAGTGAATGGGATATATGGCGAGGGAAATAGCACGTTAACGATGAACGACGCTGACATATCCGTACATGAGCGCAACAGTACCCCTGAAAAATCCGGGGCTGCCGGTATCCATCTGTTCACCGCATCGACCCTGACGATGAAGAACGGCACCATCCGGGTGACCACCATAGATCCCGAGGGCACGTTTGCAGGGTCTGCCGTCGGTATCGTCACCAGCGCGACCAGCGGCAGGCACGGCATCACCGCCGGTACCCTTGATATCCGTGCGCAAGGCGGATGGTCCTCCGGCATCCAGCTTGAGAATACCGACATGCGCATGGCCGGCGGAACCATCCTGAGCGAGGCTGTCGACAGGCCGGCATACGGCATACGGGCCACCCAGACGAACTTCACGGCCACCGGCGATGTCAGCCTGGAGGTCCTGTCTGCCAAGGCCGGCTCGGCCATTGGCGGCATCCTGTCGATAGGCGATTCGTCCGTCACGATGCGCGGCGGGTCCGTGACCGCGGTCAGCAAAGGGAACGGGGCCATAGGGCTCTACGCCAAAGGCGGCAGCATCACCAAGACAGGAGGGGACATCACCGTCGTTTCAGCGGGCACTTCCAGCGGCATGGACGCCTTTCCCGCCAGCAGGATCACCTATGGCGATGCCGGGACCACGACGCGGGTAAGCGTGGAAGGCAAGAAGGCCTACGGCCTCCGTGCCGGGGGGGAAGCCGGCACTGGCCAGGCGTCTTCGATCGAACTGACGAATGGCGTCATCACGGCGCGCTCGTCTGGCGATACCGCCATAGCGGTCTACAACACGTCGGGCGATATCAGCCTGAAGGGCACGACCGCCATCACGGCCACAGCCGCGGCCCCTGGTCAAAACGTCTACTCGCTGTATGTGAAGGGGGACACGCCGAACACCATCACGGTGGACAGGGCCTCGACCATGGAAGGCGATATAGAGGCGGCGACCGGCAGCGCCACCGTGCGCGCAACCATCCAGGATGGCGGCAACCTGCGGGGCTGGGCACGCAGCCTTGGTGATCTTGAGCTGTCTTTCGGCAAAAATGCCGTATGGGAAGTGGTCTCCTCCAACCAGCTCACGAAGGAAAACGACGGCCGGTACGCCGGCAATCTGACGAAGCTCGCCCTGGACGGCTCCCGCGTCTATGTGGGCAGCAGGCAGGGGCAGTGGGACGCCGGGACCGGCTTTGCGGCGGAGCGGCGCGTGCTGTCCCAGACGGACGCGCCCGCCGAACTGAAGATCAGCCATCTTTCCGGGACCGGGAGCTTTTATCTGCGGACGGATATGGATACGGATGTTTCCGACAGTGTCCTGGTGAGCGACTCCCTGTCCGGCACCTATGGCCTGCATGTGAAAGCAAGCGGAGCGGAACCCGTCGCGGTGCAGACCAAAAGCTATCTGGCCAGGACGGAACAGCGCGTGGGCGCCCCCGCAAGCGCCTTTGCGCTGAAAGGCGGAAAAAACGTCAACGGGCGGGAGATGATCGACATAGGGATCCATAGCTATGCCCTGGAAACGAGCGAACGGAACGACGGCAGGGAATGGTACCTTGCCCGGACGGAAGGGTTTTCCCCTACAGGCGAGATGGCCCTGGGGCTTTCGGGCATGACCTCGGCCTATGCCATGCACCTGGGCCAGCTCTCCGATCTGCGCGAGCGCCTGGGGGAGATCCGTTACGGTAACGGCACGGACGGCCTGTGGATACGCGGCTTTACCGAGGAGAACCGCCTTTCCGGCCTGGGCGGCACGGATTTCAGCCAGAATTTTTACGGCACGTCCTTCGGTTACGACCGTCTTCTGGAGCAGGATGAAAACAACAAATGGCTGCTGGGCCTGCGTGGCCAGATCAGCAAAGCCCACCAGCGCATCGACGGCCTGCATGGCGGTTCCGGCGAAAACCGCTCCTACGGCATCGCGGCCTACGCCACCTGGCAGCATGCCGACGGCTGGTACGCGGACACCGTGCTGAGCTGGGACTGGTACGACCAGAGCCTCAGGACCCGCATGCTGGACGGCACGCCGGTCCACGGCTCCTACCATACCTATGCGGGGGGCATCAGCCAGGAAGTGGGACGCATGTTCCGTTTTGATAACGGCCTGTTCATCGAGCCGCAGCTGCAGCTTTCCTGGTACTGGATAAAGGGCATGGATTTCACCACCAGCAACGGCATGGACGTGGATCAGGACGATGCCTGCGCCCTTACCGGCCGCGCCGGTCTGGTGGTGGGCAAAAAGTGGGAGCTGGACGACAACCGCTACTTCCAGCCCTACCTCAAGGCCGGTGTCAACCACGAGTTCATGAGCGACCAGAAAGTCACGGTCAACGGCATCAGGTTCACCAATGACGTGCGCGGCACGCGCGGCTATTACGGCGCGGGCTTTGACCTGCAATTCGCAAGCAATGCCCGGATCTATGCCGAATTCGAGCGCGAAGACGGCCGCAAGGCCTCCACCCCCTGGAGCGTGAGCGCAGGCGTGCGGGTGGAGTTCTAGTTCCCGTGACACGGGGAGGGGCCGGCCCCGGGGCGCTGCCGCCCGGGGGCATGGTCTCAGGCCC
>ENA-ORUB01004037-ORUB01004037.1-human-gut-metagenome-genome-assembly--contig:-NODE-4037-length-11738-cov-2.270906_pt1 | contig 11738 bp, 14 predicted proteins | sample MGYA00241918_ERZ509200 | MGnify/ENA primary metagenome ERZ509200 (study PRJEB26280, sample SAMEA2338853) | human gut metagenome | biome: human gut; feature: human-associated habitat; material: faeces... | reverse complement strand
AAGTCCAAGCTTGACCGGTGAATACAGGGTATGTATCTGTTCAATTTCATCAAGCCTTTTATGAATCATTTCACCTGTAAGGTGGGCCTCTTCATTAGGGAAATTGTCAACAAACTGTTCCATTCTGTAAAGCTTGGAGGTATTAACACCAGTATTGGCAATGCTTAACGACTGTGATACGCAGTCATTACCATCAAAGCAGTTAAATTCAATAGACATAAGGCCAACATCCACGGTACAGGTTACTCCAAGTTCCTTGGATAGCTTATTCATAGATGTACGGACACGCCATGCACCAGTGCCGCATGATAGCATAATCAGACCTACACGACCGATAACGGAGGCTTTTTCTATAAGGTCTGCATTAGCAATTAATGCATTGCTGTCGGCATCCGTATAGTCGTGCCACGGAATTTCCATATGATTTTTTTCCATAATGTCAATGTAATTAGTCCTTGGCATATATAATCGCCTCTGCTTTCTTAACATGGTGTTCAAGGTTTCGTAAGAATATAGAATTAGGAAGGAAAATTCCAAGTTCATCAAAATGTTCATTGTGTTCAACGAATGAATCCTGACCATAGAATATATATGCCATTGGAAGATTCTTCTCAAGCTCAAGCATAAGATCCCATACAGCACTATAGGCCTCTGCCTCGGTTTCCTTCATTCTTACAGTGTCAGGCAGTTCGCGGATAAGCAGTATACCAGTGCTTCTCTCAAGAATCTGCTGCTCAACTACAGACGGGTCATCACCATATGTGTGACTGTATCTGTAAGCCTCGGCAAGAAACATATTTTTATTATTATCAAGGTTCTTATAAATGTTATAAAAATGCTGATAGTCTTTTTCGTGAACAGAATCAGCAAATTCTGGAAGAAGCATACCTTTATCGTCGGTCATAATTATGGGATTTTGCTTTCCATCAGCGTTGAAGCGGTATGGAATAAGAAATGAATTTCTCAGTAAATCAAACATGGTATTTTGCGTGATAGCCATAAGAAATGCAGATAAGTCTTTATTAGAATAGCAGTTGAATAATGCTTCCGTGAATTGAAGCGGAGAAAGTATTGCTTCAGAATCATCATTGCAAAACAGATTGTTACAGAATGTCTGGAAAAGTTTATTATAAGCCCATGGGTCATTTAGAATTTTATCAAATAAAACCTCAGATTTTTCTTCTCTTGGAAAGATAGTTTTTTCTTTCATAATCATCAGCTCCTTCTTGTTTTTCATTTTCGGCTAGATTATACTATTGTGGTAGGAATAAGTAAAAACTATAATTGATATAAATGCTATAACAATATGATATGTCAGATATTACGGAGCGATAAGTTATGGACGTTAATTTTGAGTATTACAAGATATTTTATTATGTAGCCAGGTACAAGAATTTTACGAAAGCCGCACAGGCGTTAGGAAGCAGCCAGCCTAATGTTACAAGGGCAATGAACTGTCTGGAACAGCAGATTAATTCAACACTGTTTGTAAGAAATAACCGGGGAATACAGCTTACACCAGAGGGGGAAAAACTGTATATAAGGGTTACAGCGGCTATGACACAGCTTATGGCAGCAGAAGAAGAGCTTGCGGACAGTGCAAGTCTTTCACATGGCAGTATTTCCATAGGGGCAAGTGAGACTGCGCTTAATATATTTCTTCTTGATAAGTTAAAGCATTTCACATGGTCAATCCCGGAATCCGGCTTAAGATATATAATCATTCAACGCCGGAGGCGGTTGATGCAGTAAAAAATGGACTGGTAGACTTTGCAGTGGTATCATCACCTGTGTACGCAGATTCATCACTAAAGACGGTGGTGTTGCATTCTTTTCAGGAAATACTTGTCGGAGGAACTACATTTACAGCATTGGGAAGTCAGGAATTATCAATAAGAGAATTGACGGATTATCCACTGATATGCCTTGGCAGAGAGACTATGACATTCAGATTCTATAAAGATTTATTTATGTCACATGGGGTTGAAGAGCCTGATACGGAGGCTGCGACAACAGACCAGATACTTCCTCTTGTAAAATGTGAATTAGGACTTGCATTCTTACCAGAGACAATGGCGCAGGAATCGATTGATAAGAAAGAGATTGTGAAGATATCTCTTAAGGATAATATTCCGAAGAGAAATATATGTCTTGTCTATGACAGCAGACACCCGGTGAGTTCGGCGGCAAGAAAGTTGAGAAAAACAATAGGGGAGATTAATTATGGGGAGAATTAAAGTATGTAACTTTGGCAGAATTATGCTGAAAATATTCTGCTGGACGACAGTAATATTAGCAATATATCTTATATTAGGTATTACAGGCTGTTATGAAAAATGGTTTGGCGGTCCGTCAGGAATAGTAAAAACGCCAGTTTACTGGCTTATCCGGGCAGGGATAGGAATTCTTGTGGAAAGCATTATTTTCTGGATAGGAATTATTATGGTGTATGCGACATCTGAGCAGCTTGGGATCAGATGGAGAGTGCTTGGAATCGTGTGTGGATGGATACCTGTTGCACATCTTGTCATGCTTCATATTATTATAAAGACAGTTGGTGAGGAAGTCCGCATGGAGGAAATGCGTGCTAAGAGAAATCTGCAGCGCAAAGAACAGCGGATATGCAGTACTAAATATCCTGTTCTTATGGTGCATGGCGTATTTTTCAGGGATTTTGAACATCTTAATTACTGGGGAAGAATACCGGCAGAGCTTGAGGCTAATGGTGCAGTGATTTGTTATGGCAATCATAACAGTGCGGCGGCCGTGCGAGACAGTGCTAAAGAGCTGGCAGAAAGGATTCACCAGATTGTCATTAAGACAGGCTGTGAGAAAGTAAATGTAATTGCCCATTCAAAAGGCGGACTGGACATGAGGGCAGCGATAGCACTTACAGATATTGCACCTTATGTGGCTTCTCTTACAACGATAAATACACCACACAGGGGCTGTCAGTTTGCTGATTATCTTCTTGGAAAAATTCCTGAAAAACAGCAGCAGATGGTTGCCAATACATATAACGCTGGAGCGGCTAAACTCGGAGACATTAACCCTGATTTTCTTGCTGCCGTATATGACCTTACATCAGAAAAATGCAGTGAATTCAACAATGAAATAAAGGATAATCCAGACATTTATTATCAGTCAGTTGGTTCTAAACTAAACCATCCGGCTTCGGGAAGATTTCCACTTAATTTTACATATCCACTGGTGAAATATTTTGACGGACCTAATGACGGACTTGTTGGAGAAGAATCCTTTCGATGGGGACAGAACTATCAGTTTCTTACTGTCAGCGGCAAAAGAGGCATATCGCATGGTGATATGATAGATCTTAACAGGGAGAACATTAAAGGATTTGATGTTCGGGAATTTTATGTGCAGGTTGTTGCGGGACTTAAGAAGATGGGATTTTGATTTGAAATATATTGATAAATCTCTAATGTTTATATACACTAAGTATATACAAAGAAGAGAGGTGATTGTATGCAGGCACAAGTAAGAGAATGGGGAAATAGTCAGGGAATCAGATTATCTAAGGAAATATTAAAAAGTGCTGGAATAGCATTAAACGAAATGTTAGAAGTTACAGTATCAGATGGAGTGATTACATTAGCAAAACCTTTCAGACATAAAACTTTAGAAGAAAGAGCGGCAGAATATAATGGCAGGTTAATGCTTGATGGTGAATATGATTGGGGAGAACCTGTTGGAAGAGAGGTATGGTGATGGGGATTGCACGAAGGCTTGAGAAGACAAGAATTGTCCAGAATAGGGAAAGGGATAAAATGGTTATGAAAAGAATAATTGAAAATCGGATATTTAGGAATCTATTATCTGCAGTAATATTTGGACTAATCTATTGTGTATTATCTTTTATAGATAAAGGAAATGTGAAGATAGGTATAGTGTTAAGTGCTATGGCAGTTTATTTTGTTTTTATGTGTTTTCTATGTGTCATTGCCCCAAAATTAAGAAAAATTGTAGGACATGATAAAAACGAAAATTTTTGAGTAAGAGATGGGGATATGAGAAATTCTGATTTTTAATAGCAGAAAACATGGAGTAAAATATTGGAGTGTCTTAAAAACGTTCCTAAAAAAGAATATAGTCGGTTGACTACAAATTGTAGTCAACTCAGACTGTAGACAAAGTCCGAGGCGAAAGCCTCGGACTTTTTGCATTTCAGGATCAATTAAAATGTAACAAATGCAGATAAATACTGACTTTATAGTATTTTTTGATATAAATATTATATCAAAAACCAGATGGTGAGTGCTTTATGATGACAGTCAATCCAGATAAAAAAAGAGAACAGATTCAGATGTTCTGTATGGATGATTTAGTGCCAAAAGATCATCTTTTAAGAGTGATTGATAAAGCAATAGATTGGAACTTTATTTATGACCTTGTTCAGGATAAGTATTCTCCTGATTTTGGACGACCTAGTATGGATCCAGTAATGCTTATAAAGATTCCTTTTATTCAGTATCTTTATGGAATTAAAAGTATGCGGCAGACTATAAAAGAAATAGAAGTTAATGTTGCTTACCGTTGGTTTTTTGGGATTGGAAATGAATGATTCTGTTCCCCACTTTTCTACATTTGGTAAAAACTACACTCGTAGATTTAAGGATACAGACTTGTTTGAACAAATCTTTTCTCATATCTTATCAGAATGTTATAAGTATAAATTCGTTGATCCAACAGAAGTGTTTGTTGATGCAACTCATGTGAAAGCATGTGCTAACAGTAAAAAAATGAGAGCAAAGATTGCTCACGAAGAAGCTTTGTTTTATGAAGAACTCTTGAAAAAAGAAATAAATTCTGACAGAGAGGCGCATGGAAAGAAGCCTTTGAAGGATTCAGATAAAGATAATGATAAGCCATCTTCTGGCGGAGGGATGAAAGACTTTACAACAGATGTTCCAAAAGACGAGAAAACTATTAAGTGCAGCACAACTGATCCAGAAAGCGGATGGTTCCGGAAAGGCGAACATAAGCATGTATTCGCATATTCAATTGAAACTGCATGTGATAAGTTCGGCTGGATTCTTGGTTACTCAGTTAATCCTGGAAATATGCATGACAGCAGAACCTTTATAAGTTTGTATAATAAGATAAAAGACATAGGAATAAAAACACTTGTAACAGATGCAGGATATAAAACACCTGTAATTGCAAAACTGTTGATAGATGCTGGTATTCAGCCACTTCTTCCATATAAGAGACCAATGACAAAAGAGCCTTTCCTAAGTCATGACCGCCGCAGCCATATTGTCTGCCGATAACGATAACATTTTTGTGGTCTGAAGCTTCAGCAGAAGCAGCAGTTTCAGGTTCAGTACATATGGAATCGAAGAAATTGGCGATGTACCGAGGTTTGCTTTGGTTACAAGACTGACACCAAGAGAATTGATAAATAACCCGATTAAAAATAATATGTAGCGTTTTAATCTATTCATTAGCAGACTCCTTAGATGTTAATTCATTTTGTAAATTGTGATAGATTTTCTTGTATACAGTCATAAACATATCGAATTCTTCACCTGAAATATTCTGCAATGCATTTTTCTCAATTTTATTGAATAATTCGTCGATTAGCTGCTGCTTTTTTCTGCCTTCCTCGGTCATAAAAATGTGAAAAGACCTCCGGTTGCCATTTAACATCTGGCGGGTAATTAGACCCTTTTCTTCCATCTTGTTAAGAATGGTGGTAAGAGAACCGGCTTCAATAAAGCAGCCCTTGGCAATATCCTTCTGGCTGCTTCCGTCATGGTCTTTCAGGTAATCAAGAATTTTAGGCTGACCGATTGTAAGACCGGTGGCCTTTAACTTATCAAGAAGAGCCTTCTGTACAAGCATCTGGTTCGCCATAATAAGATAGTGCAGTGAATTATCCATAGCATCTCCCCCCCTTTTTAACATAACAGTTATAATTTAAACTGTTAGAATTATAACTATATAACTTTATTATGTCAAATGCGGTTATATTGGATATTTTTTGATTATTTTCAGGTTGATATATGGATGCTTTATTATATAATGGTAACTGTAGTCCTTTTATTGCACCGGTAGATGTACAGCTTGATTGTGATGAAAAGACTATGGTTCAGCCAGATGTCGGCATTGTATGTGATTCATAGGGAGCCTATTGGTGTGCATAAGCATGAAATTGTAGGATTAATTATATAAAACTTAAAGATGGAGGAATAAATAAGATGAAACTTGATAAATTTATAGGAATGATGACAGGACATTTTGATAACAAAGAACAGTTTGATATGATGCAGAAGGCAGGAAAAATATATCCTTATGCAGAACACATCAATACTATATGTAATGATAAAATAAAAAACATTCCTAAGGATTTTAATGGAAAATTTGTTGTTGAAGAAAGTTATTATGAAACCAATGGAAAACGCCATGCATCACCACATATTTTCCTTATTATGGAAACTCACGACGGAATTGTTCTTTCTTCATATGAAATTCCAGCAGGAGAAGACAAGAATACATTTTCATATAATTCAATGAAGAATGTTGATTATGCTGAACTGAAAAAATCTGAAAAGTTTACACCCGCACTTTATCATGAAAAGAGTGGAATCTGGGAGGGAGGCAGCATAAGCCAGTTTTCACCGGTAATGACATTTAAGCTTTGGGAAAAGTTTTCTGATAGCTGCCTGGAAGTATCTGAAAGCGTGGAAGTTAACGGAAAAAGAACTTTTGGATATGATGAACCAATTATTTATAAGAGGGTATAAACAGGGAAAATCTCACTTTTTTAGGATATATTGTTTCATAAGAGTTCCATATCAATAATTGAAGCCATGCAAAGATTAGCAGGAGAGCGGCTTAAATACGCAGTAAGCAATGATAAATCAAAAAACGCAGGATATATGGGAGTTAGTCACTATATCCTGCGTTTTGTTTATTCGTTTTTATATATTTTATTATTAATTACTTTAACGATTCCTATAACATTGTAAGTTAAGAAAATGTTGATAGGCAGCTGGATAAGATTTTTGGTAAATCTCATTGTAAGATAAAACATAAATCCTTTGCCGTACATTATGCTGCACCAGTATGTTCCAAGAAGAACATTTACAAGAAGTGTATCAATAGTAAGCGCAAGCACAACTCTAATAAGGAATTTGAAATCTATAATATCTAAAAGGCTGCGTTTTTCACCTGTTACTTTTTTCTTGGAAATTTTGATGTTGCAGTCATAGAAAAATAAACCATAGATAAGACCAGCTAAAGCAGCACTTAATGTCCAGCCCGGAAAATAAGGACCGGTTGGCTTAATGATATACTGGACTATATCACCAAGTCCTCCGCACATGAATCCCATAACAGGACCGAACATGTATCCAATTGCACAGTTGGCAAGGAAAGATACTGAAATTCTGAGTGCCGGGGTTACATTAATAGATACAAAAACTGCTAAAACAGTGTGAAGTGCGACGAGAAGTGCCGCAGCAACAATTGACTTGAGACATCTGAACTCTTTTGCTGAAAATGCAAAATTCTTTAATAGAATTGACATAAAAATAACCTCCTTTGCAGTAGTATTCGCACTACATAAGAGGCTGTTGACCAGTATATGTAGCAGCGGGATGCGGATTATGTATCGCAAGAAATCTTTTCGTCCGTATGGCAACTCCCTGTCCATATGGCACTTAACGCACATATTCCTACTCTGCTTATATAATTGATTTGTACAGGCACTATTAAAGCACATATTCATATAAATGTAAAGCATAAAAACGTGTAAAAAACTGAGCAATTTTACATCATTGACTTAACTTCCTTTCAAATATATAATTTTATAACACCTATGGATTCGTTCATTGCTTTGCAATCCACACATTATTATCATATGTAAGGAGCGATATTATATGAATTCACCTCAGAAGGAGACTATAAAAGCTGGCAGTACCCAAACAATAACCAGCCTTCCACATATATATGCTATTATTTTAATGGGACTGTTTACATTTGTTTTCTTAAGTGTTGAATATATGTTTGTAAGTAGGATTTCACTTCTTGTGTCACAGCAAAGAGCCACTCTTTCCCAGAATTATGTACTTGGAGTCAGTACAGCAGGTTTTTTATTATATCCTCTGTTTAAGCATTTTTTAAACAACAGGCTTTACAAGCTTTTAATGATTATTACCGGATTACTAACTGTTTTTTTAACAATCAGCACTAGCTGCGGTAAATCCTTTGAATATATATTTGGTGCAGGAATTATTCTTTTTATACTTCTCGGTCTTGTTGGCAGTAATGTATATTATGTATCTGCGTGTACGATTAGAAACAGACATTTGGCAAAAACAGCCGGCATTTCATATTTCGTTGGTATTCTGCTTCAGTTTATTAACCATAATGCCATTCATATAAGAACAATACAGCTTGTTATATTGTCAGTATCTATGCTGCTGCTTTTTATCTTACTGATAGAAAATGAACGTATTCTCAGCTGCTATAGCACCGACAAATATGCTGCTAAAACTATAATTGAAAGCTCAGCAAAAGGTAATAAGCATAATATTTTATTATATATTAGCATTATAGTTCTTGTGATACTTATGGCGTGTTTATTCAGCACTCTTGACAGCGCAGTAACACTCGTCCATTCCGACGGTATTGCTGACATAGGACAGGGAGCCAGAATTCTGCTTGCCTTCAGTGGACTTGCTGCTGGCTTTATATTTGATATTAGTAATAGAAAGTATACTGGAATCATCATGTACTGTATAATGATTCTTTCTACCCTGTGTATTGTCCTGCTTGAATTTTCCAAGCCATTCGTGGCTGTGCTTATTGTATTCTATCTGTCTGCTGGATTTTTTGCTGTTTTCTTTACATCAGAATTCATGGAGCTTTCACAGTATGTCAGAATACCTGAGCTTTGGGCTGGAATGGGGCGGGCTGTTAACAATATTACTGCCGCTGTTATTGCCAGCTTTGTTTTACAACTGCTTTCCTCTGATAATAATCTTTTAAAGATTGTTCTTATACTTGTTTTATTTGTTTTAGTAAGTATTATGTCAGTAATATATACATTTGAAAAATATTATTTTATACAACAGTTTACGCACCATACAGATGAAGTAACAAACGAACAGGATAAGTTACATAAATTAACTACACAATACTCCTTTACCGAAAGAGAAGGAGAAGTATTTAGCTATCTTGTTACTACCGAGGATAATATACAGACTATCTCAGAGCATATGCATGTATCAAGACAGACACTTGAACGATATATTTCAGCAATCTATGGAAAAACCGGTGTGAAATCACGAGTTGGACTTATTAATCTGTTTAATAAATGTGACTGATAAATCTGTTTTCCTTTCCTTTTTAGGGTCTAAAGTAGCGTGGCGGACTTCCGCCACGCTATTTTAGTATATTGGCGGACTTCCCTTATATACTTTATTCATAATGTTATATATATTGATAACAGCTTATATGTATAAGATTTATTATATGGGTCATTTGATTCCGGACAATTATTTAAGAAACAGGAGGAAAAGATGTATGGTTAAAAACAAAAAATGGCATATAAAAAAAATTGCCGCACTAGCAGGAGCAGTCGTGCTTGCTGTATCCTCAGCAGCTTTATATGCTGCACCACAGGTAAAAGCCGCTAATGGACCATGTGATACTGGTGATTGGGCTTATGCTTATATTAATGTGAAAATTGGAGAAGAAGGTACTTTTATATTTTCTTCAAAAGGCACTAATTCCATAGCAGGAATGTCTTATGACAGAGAATCCAATACACTTACATTAAATGATTTTAAAAACAAGGCAGCAGTAATAGTTACTAATATGATGGGTGATGATTTCAAGATTAACCTTATTGGTGATAATGAAATCGGAAGTATAGGTTCATATGGTGATGCCTGGGGCGGTTCCATCAATATATGTGGAAATGGTTCTTTAGTTATTAATGCAGACAAGGCAGATGATTATAGTGTAGGTCTCTTAGCGGAGGGAACTAATTCCGTACTTTCAGTTGCAGACACCTGTAATGTCACCATATATTCCGGTACAAAGGCAGCAGTGTATACAAGTGATAATCTCACGGACAAACCAATCAGGGATAATGGAACCTTAAAGGAAAATGTAAGCTATAACGTTTCACACCCACTAGAAATATCAAGGATATGTGCTAAGTATTATGAGTACGATCCTTATACAACTAATACAGTATATAAGAGTGCAACAGATAATACTTCGTTATATTATATTAAGAAGCTGACCTATGTTGAACCTGCTAAAGTAACTTATACAGTATATAAGCTTACTACAAAGGCGGCTCTGGGTGATGTATATTACGCAGAAAAGACCGGTGAATATGACAATATCCCTGCCGGATACACAGAAACCACATTAGACCAGCCTATATCATATTATGAGTCAGATGGTGGAAGCGGCGGAACATGTCAGGTTATAATAAATACAGCAACCAAAGAAAAATATGTTTCTGCATATGCATATGAAAATAACGAGACATCTTATAGAATCTGTAAGCTTCTTGAAAAACTTGGCATAGATGAAAAAAGTAATGATGAATTATGGCTTGTTGATTATAACAATCCAGTAGCAACATACCAGCCTGTATGGGGAGATGATAAGCTGCCAGACGGCTACCAGTATGATGGAACAGAAATAGATGCTCTTTATAATGTTGAATGTGTAGCTGATAAGCTTACATTTACAGCGAAATCAGCTGATGATAATACAATAGTAGATGTATCAGATGGCAACACAACTATTAAGGCTGATGAAATCAAAAAGCTTATAGAAGATAACAAAGCAAATGATGTTGTTATCAAATCCAATAATGATGTTACATTTACATTTGCCAAAGGAACTATGTCAGAAGTATCACAGGTTGAAATCTATGATTTTTCAACAACGGTTACTTCTGATATAAAAGAAGCCGGAAATATGCCGGAAGATGTAACAGAGGATATATTCGTATCCAAGATAGTATACAATTATTCTGGTACGCTTCCAGCCAGAGCAAGCATCAGGTTAAATGTTGGAAAAGCCTATGCAGGCCAGAGGCTTTACTACAGCCAGCTCTTAGATGATGGCACCATAATCAGCATGATGTCAGCAATAGTTGATAATGATGGTTATATGACAGTAGAGCAGGATCACTGCTCAACATATCTTATAACAAGACAACAGCTTACAGGTAATTCAACAGAAAATGTAACTGATGCGGCTGATAATAAGGTTGAAACACCACAGACTGGTGATAACAGCAATATTGTAATCTGGCTTACATTATGTATTATTCTTTGCTGTGGTATAACTCTTTATATCTTTGCTGTAAAAGCAAGAAAAATGAATAGATAATTAAATGACTGATTGATAGCTGAAGCTGTTGCAGGAAAGAGAATGACACCTGAAGAGATTGATAAGATTCTTATGGAAAGAAGAAAACAGTGGAAACCTAAAGAACGCAAATATAAGAAGGGCGTATTAAGATTATTCAGTGAACTTGCAGCAAGCCCAATGAAGGGTGCTTATCTGGAATACGATAAATAAGAATAATAAATGTACAAGAGGTGGGAAGATTAGGTTCTTCCCACCCTTTTTAACCAGCGTATTTTTCATGAATTTATAGGAAACTAGTGTGTTTATAGCAGAGTTTGAGAGAAAAGATTTATACAGTTATTATGGTGTTAATGAAGACAATATTAAAA
>ENA-ORUB01004029-ORUB01004029.1-human-gut-metagenome-genome-assembly--contig:-NODE-4029-length-11749-cov-3.114332_pt1 | contig 11749 bp, 9 predicted proteins | sample MGYA00241918_ERZ509200 | MGnify/ENA primary metagenome ERZ509200 (study PRJEB26280, sample SAMEA2338853) | human gut metagenome | biome: human gut; feature: human-associated habitat; material: faeces... | reverse complement strand
GGGTGACGAGGTTGTAGACGTTGTTCGACCAGTTCTGCACGGTGGTGTAACGCACACGGGCGTGCTTTTCGACGATGATCTCGACGATGGCGGCGTGCAGCGAGTCCTCGGACCAGATCGGGGCGGTGCAGCCTTCCACGTAGTGCACGTAGGAGCCTTCGTCCGCGATGATGAGCGTGCGCTCGAACTGACCCATGGCCGGGGTGTTGATGCGGAAGTACGCCTGCAGCGGGATGTCCACATGCACGCCCTTCGGCACGTATACGAACGAGCCGCCGGACCATGCCGCGGTGTTGAGGGCACCGAACTTGTTGTCTTCCGGAGGCACGACGGTGCCGAAGTACTTCTTGACGAGTTCAGGGTATTCGCGCACAGCGGTGTCCGTGTCGACGAAGATGACGCCCTGCTTCTTCAGGTCCTCCTGGATGGAGTTGTAGATGACCTCCGACTCGTACTGGGCGGCCACGCCGGAGACGAGGCGGTTCTTCTCCGCCTCCGGGATGCCGAGACGGTCGTAGGTGTTGCGGATGTCGTCAGGCAGTTCGTCCCAGCTTTTCGCCTGCTTGTCGATTGGCTTGACGTAGTACTTGAAGTCGTCTGCGTTGAAGCCGGAGAGATCCACACCCCAATCGGGCATGGGCTTTTCGAGGAACGCCTTGAATCCACGCAGACGCATGTCGAGCATCCACTGCGGCTCGCCTTTGTCGGCGCTGATCGCGCGTACGACGTTCTCATCAATGCCTCGTTTTGCGGCTTCGCCGGCGGCATCAGAATCATGCCAACCATAGTTGTAGTCGCCGAACTGGCTGATGATCTCGTCATCCTTCTTGATCTTGTCCTCGTTGACACGGGTACGATCAGCCACATACTGGCTCATCTCCACGTCAGCGGCGGCGTTTGGTGCTGTGTTTTCGGTCACCATCCTGCCTTCCTTGTATCACACTTAATCCTATGAAAACCTAGCAGAACCCAAGTGCAAACACTAGCTGCCCTGACGCATATTGGCTGTGGGCTTGATTACACGAATGCGATACAGCGATATTGGAGCCGGGCAAGCTTGTCCCATGCACACCGAACATCGCGTATGCGGCATTATGTGTCGCACCACTGCATGCCGTATTTGTTACATATCACACTGTTGCATATCACACTTGGATATGCACGCTCGTGCCCATATTGCACCAGTTGTAGAACCATTCGGCGACATCCCATCCGATACCCACGCAACCATGAGATCCGTTGGCAACGGAGGGCATTACGGCATCCGCTACATATCCGCCGGCAATACGGTGGATTGCGCAACCGGAGGAGAAGTAGTTGACGAAGCCCACGTCTTTGACATCCCATGTTTCCACCGTGCCATCGGCAAGATTCAGCGTGCCGCTCATATCTTGACTGGGCAACTTTTGCCATACGTTGAAGTCACCTGTCGGCGTACACATCATGCCAACGCATTCGCCGGTGACGTTGTCGTTGCCCTCCGCGACCACGACATTCAATGTCTTGACCACCGTGTCATTCTCATAGGCATAGAGCTTACGGTCGGACAGGTCAATCGCCACGCGATGAGTGACCTTGACTTCCTGTTTGGGATCGACCTTGCCGTCCACATTCACTGAGCCAGTTCCCGTGGCCAGCACCTGAGCCAAGCGAGCACCAACCTCCGTATCCGCGCCATCGGCAATCACAATGCCATCATGGCCTTCTGTTTCAGTGCTCAGCACTTCGCCAGCATTATTGACGACGACCTTCTTGTCTTCACGTTCCAATTTGAGATTCGGCTTGATTTGCTCGTCATAGTATTGCTGCAGCTTATCGGCATCAAAGACCACGTAGCCATTACGTACTTCATTGTCTTTCAGCTTTGACTGCTGGTTGGCGTCGGTGTGCATGGCCGAACCCAGCATGGACGCATTCACGGTGGCGATGTCTTTATCCGCCACCTTGATGGCCACGGCATTGTTCACTAGGGTTTCCAGCGTGGTTTTCGCCTCATCGGCAATTGCATTGGTAATCGTCGGTTCGGTTACGTCGAGTTCCACCCGAACGGTCTGTGGCTGGACACTGCCCAATGACTCCACTGTGGAAATGGCTTGCTTCGCAATGCTGGTGGCGTTGGCTCCCTGGCCATTTTCTCCCACAATAACGTTGAAGCCACTGTTGTTATCGTTCAATGCGACTTGCGCGTCAACAGGTTCTTGTGCATCAATGTTCAGCGCCTTATCTACCACACTGCCATCAGCGAGCTCGGGATTGATTTGCGGGGCCACATCATGCGTAATCCAGAACGCATACTGTTGCCACCATGCGTCACCGCGTTGGGCATTGATGACATCGGATGCGATTGCTTCACCATCAACTTCGATGCCGAGATCTTTCAGCGTGAATGTCGCCGACTGCCCCTGGTATTTCGCTCGTACCGCGGTGTTGTCGACCTGGTCGTTGATTAGGTCGGCAATCTCCTGCTCGGTTTTGCCGGTAACTGAATTTCCCCATAGCGTTGTGCCAGGCAGCACGTGATCTTGGAAGAACCAAACACCGCCGCCACAGGCAGCCCCCAAGGCAACCAGCAGACAAGCAATCACCACCCACGGCCAGATGCGGCGCTTCCTCATCTCATCGCCCTGAATGGAATCTGATGCAGCAGCATCCACACTGTCTGCCACAGTGCCGCTGACGGCATTATTCGCACCAAACAGAGGCGCAAACTGCTGGGTCGAGTCATCAAGGTGTTCGGTCATGGTCGGTCTTTCTGCGATGGCCTACTAAGCGTTATCTGCATACTACCAACACACCATAGAAACGGTAATTTTTTACCGTCGCCTTCCAATACATCATGCTGCATGATGCTCATACAACAAAAAAAGACGTGGTGGCGAAACATCATTAGATGTTTCGCCACCACGTCTTTACCGTATGTCTTGCGCTACGCCGATGACGGCAGCCAGCACATCATGCCGCGATATTATGCACGGCACAAAAGTGAGTCAGCGTGCCGCCTGATGGTCGAGCGCGGCCTTGACCAGGCCGGCGAACAGCGGGTGCGGCTTGGTCGGGCGGGACTTGAACTCCGGGTGAGCCTGGGTGGCCACATAGAACGGGTGCACGTCCTGCGGCAGTTCCACGAACTCGGTGAGCTCGCCGTCCGGGCTCTGGCCGGAGATGCGCAGGCCGCCTTCGCGCAGACGATCCTTGTAGGCCACGTTGACTTCGTAACGGTGGCGGTGGCGCTCGGTGACATGCGTGGTGCCGTACAGTTCGGCGACCAGCGAGCCTTCCTCCAGCTCAGCCGGGTAGGAGCCAAGACGCATGGTGTGGCCCATGTCGCCCTTGCCGGCCACGATGTCCTTCTGCTCTTCCATGGTGGCGATCACCGGGTTGGCGCAATCGGGCTCGAACTCGGAAGAGTTCGCGTCTTCAATGCCCAGCACGTGGCGGGAGTATTCGATGACCATGGACTGCAGGCCCAGGCACAGGCCGAGGGCAGGCAGCTTGGTTTCACGGGCGAACTTCAGGGCGCCGATCTTGCCGTCGATGCCGCGGATGCCGAAGCCGCCGGGGATCACGATGCCGTCGACGTTGTCGAGAGCGGCGGCCGCACCTTCGGTGGTTTCGCAACGATCGGCCGCAACCCACTTGACGTTGACCTTGGCCCAGTTGGCAAAGCCGCCGGCCTTGATGGCCTCGGTGACAGACAGGTAGGCGTCCGGCAGATCGATGTACTTGCCGACGATGGCGATGTTGACCTCGTGCTTGGGGTGGTGCACACGCTCCAGCAGGTCGGCCCATTCGTCCCAATCGACGTCATGGAACGGCAGGCCGAGCTCACGCACCACATAGGCGTCGAGGCCCTCCTCGAACAGGATCTTCGGCACATCGTAGATGCTCGGCGCATCCACGCAGTTGACCACGCCTTCGGCATCGACATCGCACATCAGGGAGATCTTGTCTTTGATGGACTGATTGAGCGGGCGGTCGGAGCGAAGCACCAAGGCATCCGGGGAGATGCCAAGCTGACGAAGCATCATCACGGAATGCTGGGTGGGCTTGGTCTTGAGCTCGTGGGCGGCGGAAATGTACGGCACCAGGGAGACGTGCACGAACATGCAGTTGTCCGGGCCGAGATCGCGGCGCACTTCGCGGGCGGCCTCAAGGAAGGGCTGGGACTCGATGTCGCCGACGGTACCACCGATTTCGGTGATGATCACGTCCACGTCATCGGAAGCCTGGGCGCGCATACGAGACTTGATTTCGTTGGTGATGTGCGGGATGACCTGCACGCACTGGCCGAGGTATTCGCCGGCGCGTTCCTTGCGCAGCACCTCCTGATAGATCTGGCCGGTGGTGACGTTGGCCTTCTGGCTCAGGTACACGTCGAGGAAACGCTCGTAGTGGCCGATGTCGAGATCGGTTTCGGCACCGTCTTCGGTCACGTAGACCTCACCATGCTGGAACGGGTTCATGGTGCCCGGGTCGACGTTGATGTACGGATCGAGCTTTTGCTGCAGAACATGGATACCGCGGCTGCGCAGCAAACGACCGAGCGAAGATGCGGTCAGGCCCTTGCCGAGAGAGGAGACAACGCCGCCAGTGACGAAAATATGCTTGGTGACGTGTTCTTGAGAATTACCATGTGTTCTTCTAACCATGGAATTTCACTCTATCATCCGTGTATGACCCGGCGTGTTCACCAGACGCGTCGGCCCCGACATGGCGTACTTGAACAATACGAATAGTAGGCTCGTCAAAAAGCATGCGCAAGGTCATAATCACGTCAAACGTCTTATCCGCCAGCTATTGCAGGTATTGGTCGAGACGCACTAGGCCTAACGCATATAGGACAAACGCTGTTTTCAGGTTTTTCAGCGAGGCCCATTCATCGGCACCGTGCGCGTTGCCGGCACCTGGTGCGATGAATGGCGGGGTCTCCAGGTCGATGCCGTCGACCGCCGGCACATGGTCGGCATGGAATTCGGGACCGAAGTTGAGTGCGCGCGGGATAAAGCGGGCGTGGGTGCCGTCGCCGACAGCCACGGGTCGAGCCTCGCAACCGAGCACGTCGTTGTAGGTTGCGGTGAGCAACTGGACACGCGGGTCGTCAGCCTGCACGTAGTATGGGTCATCGTTAAGGATGTCGACAATGCGGCCGCCCGCCGCTTCGGCTTGTGCTTGAATACGCTCGATGATTTGTTCGTGTGCCTGGCCTACCGCATAACGGATGTCGAAGTGCAATACGATGGCATCTTCAGAAGTCTCACCTGATACCGCGCCTAATACCTTGTCTGCTTCAGCGAACTCATTCGCCGGTATAATCAAACCACCATTGGCGGTAGTCGGTCCGCTTTCCGCATTCTCGCAATCGATACCCAAGCCGGTGCCATATGAGTCTTTTGTCCATTGGGCAATCGCCTGCGCTGCAGTGAGGTCACGGCCTTCGAGCAGACCGGACCGGGCAAGCGCCGTAGTGAGCACCGCTATAGCGTTTACGGTACCGGACGGCTGGCAGGCATGACCGGCGACACCGGTGGCCTCAATCGTGACGCCTTGCGCTGTTGCGTTGATATGCAATCGCTCGGCGATATCTGGAGCGATGTTGCCGCTCTGGCAGAATGCTTGCCGCACGGTAGATTCGTCGACGCCGGTGAGGGTGATTGCGGCGGCCCCGGGAACCGTGTTAGTGGCGGTGCCGGCATGCCAACCGCGCAATTGCGGCCCGACCGGCAGTTCGACATCCACATCGAGCAGCCCTTTTTGGATATTGTTCACCGGGAAGGGACCATCGGTGACGATGGCCTGGTACGGCGCGCCGATGTTGGCGACGAACCATTTGATGTCGTTGAGCGCGATCTCTTCGGAGCCGCCGAACAGTATACGTACGCGGTGGCGGAAACGGTGGTCGTGTTCCTTGAAGAAACGGAGTAGGAAATAGCTGGTCAGCGCGACGCCTTTATTGTCCAATGAGCCGCGACCGATAACAATATCGCCAATAACCTGCGGATCGAAGGCATCGTGCGTCCAACCGTCGTCGGCGGGGACTACGTCGAGGTGGTCGACGAAGGCGATGTCACGGTCGGTCTCCACGTTCTCCTGTGGATAAACGACTTCCATGACGTGGCCGGTGTAGTCGCGCGTAGGCAGCCCGTCTCGTCCTGCCTTGGCCAGCATATGGTCGAATACACGGCGTACTTCGGGTCCATAAGGCGCGCCCGGACGAGGATTCGGGTCCGATTCGTCGGAAACCGACGGGTAGCGCAGCAGCTCACACAGCTCATCGACGAACTGTGCGCGGTGGGCGTCAAACCAGCGTGACGCGGCATCGACGAGATCACGTTCCGTGGCGGTGAGAGTCATGGCTTCCTTTACTTGGACGCTTATGGTTTCCTCAGGTAACAGGAATCCCGGGCGCAACGTCGACTGCTACCCGGGATTGGCTGGAGGGCTTGGTTCTATTCGCTCAGCAAGTGCGCCACAGCATCGAGCGCGAGCTTGTAGCCGTAGAAACCCATGCCGGTGATGGTGCCGGTGGCCACAGGGCTGATTACGGAACGCTTGCGGAACTCGTCGCGGGCGGACGGGTTGGAAATATGGACTTCCATAAGCGGCAGGTTCTCGTCAATGACCATGTGCGCGGCGTCGGCGAGAGCATACGAATAGTGCGTGAAGGCGGCGGGGTTCATGACCACCGGGGTTTTCTCGTCGGCGGCTTGGTGCATCCAGTGCACCATTTCGGCTTCGTCGTCGGTCTGGCGCACCTCGACTTCGAGGCCGAGGTCCTTGCCCTATTCGGTGCAGAGCTTGCGCAGGGTGTCGAGGTCTTGACGACCGTAGACGTCGGGCTGGCGGACGCCGAGACGTCCGAGGTTAGGGCCATTGACAACGATGACTTTGGTCATTGGGACTCCTTTTGTTTGTGCTTCTCTCCCTCCGCCCCTTCGGGGCACCTCCCTCATCAGAGGGAGGTAGAAGGTAAATCCGACTCCGGGGTACCTCCGTTAGAGGGGAGCCAAGTACTTTTTTCTGAGGGGATGGCGAACGGCACGGCCTACGGCCGTTCAATTACTGCTGGATACGACGGAATGCTTCTTCCACGGCTTCGGCGGGCGGGTTGTCGAGGTGTACGACGTGACCAATCTCGTCGAGGACCACGAAGCGCAGCTCATTGCCGCGGGCCTTCTTGTCGCGATGCATCAATGCGAGCACGTCGTCGAACGAGCCGCCATGCCACGACGTCGGCAGACCCAGCGAAGCGAGCAACGAGCGGTGATAGTCAACCAGATCCTGATCGATGTAACCGATCAGATGGGCCAGCTCGGCGGCATACACCATACCGACGGCCACCGCATTGCCATGCCTCCAGCGGAAGTGCTCGAGCTTTTCGATGGCATGGCCCATCGTGTGCCCGTAGTTGAGGAATTCACGCAGACCCTTCTCCTTCAAATCGGAGGAGACGTGGTAGGCCTTGACCTTTACCGTGCGCTCAATGAGCTCGGCAACCACGTCTTCGAGCGGCGAGCCAAGGAATGTAGAGCCGACGAAAGCGCGCAGTTCAGCTGCGTGGTCTTCGAGGATATGAAGGATTTCGGGATCGCGGATGAAACCGGATTTGGCGACTTCGCCGAGACCCTCGATGAAGATGTCATTGGGTAGCGTAGCCAGCGTCTTGGTGTCGGCCAGCACACCGGCAGGCGTGTAGAACGAGCCGACGAGGTTCTTGCCCTGCGGGGTGTTGATGCCGGTTTTGCCACCGGTGGAGGCATCGACCATGGCCAGCAGCGAGGTCGGGCAGTTTACATAGCGCACGCCGCGCATCCACGTGGCAGCCACGAAACCGGCCAAATCGGTTGCGGCACCGCCGCCAAGCCCCACCACGGCATCGGATCGGGTGAAACCTTCGTTGCCAAGGCGTTCCCAAATGCCGTTGGCCACGGTAATGGTCTTGCCGGGTTCGGCATCCGGAATCACGATGTCGGAAACCTCATAGCCGCCCTGACGCAACAGGGCGCGGGCACGATCGGAGTGTCGCTGCACCGGCTGAGTGTGGATAAGCGCGATTTTGGCGGGTTTGGGTCCCAGCACATCGGCCAGATGGTTCATGGTACCTTCGCCAATGACCACATCATACGGCTCAATTGCCGCTCCGGTAACATGCACTGCTCGCTCAGATACCATATCAATCACTTTCTTCGCTGCGCCCTGAGGCGTAAGCCCCCGGGTATGGACATGAACGTTGGCGACCTCGCGGAATACTGGGTCACGCTGCTTGAACAGTTTTTTCCAACGGGAGTTGGCGTTGCCATTGAGCATGGGCCGGCCTCCCCCACGGTTCGCGCGTTCCATGGCTTCCGCCGGATCGGCATCAAGGTAGACCACACGACCGCCATGGTCGATGTAGGAGGCGAGGGCATGCTGGGTGGATGGCGTCATGGGAGCGCCACCGCCCAGCGAAAAGATACCGTCGAAATCCTCAAGCATATCGGCGATGAGATCGGCCTCGACCTCGCGGAATGCCGGCTCACCGTATTCCTCGAAGTAGGAGGGAATCTTCATGCCCACTTCACGTTCGATCTCCACATCGGCATCGGCGAACGGCAGACGCAACATATGCGCCACTTCCTTACCGACACGTGTTTTGCCGGCTCCCATCATGCCGATGATGACGGCGCGGGGGCGTGCGGTCATAATCTACGAATCCTCTCGACGATTGGTGAGTACAGTTGCTGATGGTTCCGCGGCAGTCGTCACGAAACCATACGCCCTTCGTTCAGCGCATGTGCTCCGGCCACGAGGCGAGATACGACTCAAGGTTGCGCCGTGTTTCGGCAACACTGTCTCCACCGAACTTATCCAGCGCGTACTTCGCCAAAGTCAGACGCACCATGGCCTCGGCCACCACGGATGCCGCAGGCACGGCGGTGCTGTCGGAACGCTGGTTGATGGCTTGTGCGGATTCGCCGGTCAGCACGTCGACCGTACGCAGGGCCTTGGGGATGGACGGAATCGGCTTCATGGCACCGCGTACGCGAATCACCTGGCCATTGGACATACCGCCTTCAATGCCGCCTGCGCGGTTGGACAGACGGTCGATGCGGCCGTCGGCGTTGACCACGATCTCATCATGCGCCTGCGAACCGGGGCGGGAGGCTTCCAGGAAGCCGTCGCCGATCTCCACACCCTTGAACGCCTGAATGCCCATGATCGCGGAGGCCAGAGCCGCGTCCAGTCGACGGTCGGACTCCACATACGTGCCGATGCCGGCAGGCACACCGTAAGCCAGCACTTCAATCACGCCGCCCAACGTATCGGAGGCATTCTTGGCCTCGTTGATGCGTTCGATGATGCGGGCTTCGGCCTCTTTGTCCAGCGTACGGACAGGCGAGGCGTCAAGCGCTTCCAGATCGTCAGGTGTGGGCAACGGCAAATCAGGGTTGGTCTGCACGCCACCGAGCGCCACCACGTGGGCTACGGTGCGGATGCCGAACGCCTGATCCAGGAACTGCTTGGCCACCTCGCCCAAGGCCACACGGGAGGCGGTCTCACGGGCGCTGGAGCGCTCCAGTACCGGGCGGGCGTCGTCAAAACCATACTTGCGCATGCCGGTCAGATCGGCGTGGCCCGGGCGCGGGCGGCTCAGCGGCGCATTGCGGCCTTCGCGCGGCAGGTCATGGTCGAGTGCATCGGCGCTCATGACCTCGGTCCACTTCGGCCATTCGGTGTTGGCGATTTCGATGGCCACCGGCGAGCCGAGGGTCAGGCCGTGGCGTACACCGGTCAGCAGACGGACCTTGTCTTGCTCGAACTTCATGCGGGCACCGCGACCGTATCCAAGTCGACGGCGTGCCAGTGCGGAAACGATATCGTCCGTGCTAATACGCACGCCGGCCGGCAACCCTTCAATCATGGCCACCAATGCTTCTCCGTGCGACTCCCCTGCCGTCTGCCAACGCAGCATAACTTCCCTCGTTTCATGTGTGTACGCCTATGTGTACGTCTAACTAGGGGTTAATGTTAAGCCATGCCATACCTGTTCACGCTACCCGGTCTGCTATGTGGGCTTGCGCTGTCCATTGAGGATGTTCGTCACCGGCGGGTGCCGATCGCGTGGGTGGCTGCGGGCGCGTTGCTTCAGCTGGCCGCCGATTTCGCGTATGGAGTGGTGATGAACGACCTGTTCGTGCTGTTGCAGGCGCTGTTGTTCACCGTGCTATGTTGCCTGATCCAGTTCGCGTTGGCATTGCTGGTGCCGCGGTCATTGGGATTCGGCGATGTGACCGCCTTGATACCTATGGGATTGTCTGTCGGACTGTTTGGCCTGTTGCCTGTGGTGGTCTGGTGGCTGGCGATGGGCGTTGCCGGCATCACATGGATTGCCTTGTGGACGCGATTCGACCCGCAACGCACATCACCGGCACATGCGGGCAAGGTGCCGTATGTGCCGGTGATATTGGCGGGCGCGATTGTGGCGGTGGTTGTTGGGGCTTAATCCCGTATTACTCCCCTCAGTCCGCTTTGCGGACAGCTCCCCTCGGCGAGGGGAGCCAATGAGGTGACTACTGGTTTTCGGCTTGCCACTTGCGTAGTTCGGCCACGTTCTGGTCATGTTCATCGGCGGTTGCGGCGAACTTGGTTTCGCCGGTGTCCAGATTGACCGTGCAGAAGTACAGCCAATTGCCGCTTTCGGGGTGCAGTGCCGCTTGAATGGCGTTATCGCCGGGATTGCTGATCGGCGTAGGCGGCAGACCGGAGATCTTGTACGTGTTGTACGGGTTGGACTCGTCTTGGGTCATCTCGGTGGTCACCTGCGCGGGCTTGACGTTATTGCCATAGGCCACGGTGGAATCCATGCCCAACGACATGCCCTGCTCCAAACGGTTCTCGATGACTCGCGTCACTTTGCCGTAGTAATCGGCTTTGTTGACCTCGGCCTCGGCGATAGAGGCGATGATCATCACCCGTTCGCGGTCACCGCCGGCCGGCACGCCCAATTCATCCAACTTGGCGATACGCTTATCGACCATGGCCTTGAGGATTTCCGAAGCGCTCTTCATGCTCTTGACGTTGTAGGTTCCCGGCTCCAGCCATCCTTCAAAGCTACCGCCCGCTTCATTGGGCAGAATATCCTTACCCTCGTTCTTGATAATCGTGTCGAATTCGCTTTGGGCAATGCCGGAAAGCTTCGCGGCGTTGGCGAACACATCGGTGGCACGTTCACTGGGACGAACCTCGAGGAAGCCCGCCGCCTGGTTGGTGTCGGAGAGAACGTCGATCACTTTGGATGCGGCCATATGCTTCTTCAATGTGAACGTTCCCGGATAGAGTGTCGTGCTATTGGCGTTGACCACGCTGGTGAACGCGGCAGTAGACTTGATGACTTCGGCCTTGAGCAGATTATCGGCGATCTCCGCCGCGCCTTGGCCCTCGCTCACGGTGAATTCGACCTCGCCATAGCCCGGTCCCGGATAGTCCGCGATGGCCGTCGACTGGTTGCTCCGACTGTCACGCCATGCGATGAGCTTGGTTACGCCGAAATAGCCGCCGCCGATAAGCAGGGCGACGATGGCGATAGCGATGATAATGCCACTGATACGCTTGCGCCTGCGCTGTGCACGTCGCTTGCGCATCTCCTTGCGGGATTTCGGCGGTTCTGGCGGCTCAGCCCCGCGCATTGGTTCTGACCCCTGTTCGACCCAATGCGTGTTGTCATCAAAGAACTCGTTAAAATCATCGGTCATAACCGATACCTCACTGCTCC
>ENA-ORUB01004020-ORUB01004020.1-human-gut-metagenome-genome-assembly--contig:-NODE-4020-length-11772-cov-7.368951_pt1 | contig 11772 bp, 7 predicted proteins | sample MGYA00241918_ERZ509200 | MGnify/ENA primary metagenome ERZ509200 (study PRJEB26280, sample SAMEA2338853) | human gut metagenome | biome: human gut; feature: human-associated habitat; material: faeces... | reverse complement strand
GGCGATGAAAGCGCCAATCAAATATACGGCACCCGTGCCTCCGGCCAGCACCGGCAGCCGGCCCCGGGCCAGAATGTCCCGGATGCAGCCGTCCGCCGCCTGGCAGAACCGGGCCACGGACCAGCTTTCCGCCGGATCCGCCACGGCGATCATATGATGGGGCACCCCCTCCATCTCCGCCGCCGTGGGGGCGGCGGTGCCGATGGTCATGCCTCGGTAGATCTGCATGGAGTCCACGGATACCACCTCGCCGCCGAAGCGCCGGGCCAGAGCCACGGCCATTTTCGTTTTTCCGCTGGCGGTGGGACCCACCACGCACAGGACCCTGGGGGCCATAGGCCGCTCCTTTCCGGGCATTACGCCCGCTTGAACATTTTTTCCACCTGGTATTTGCTCAGCCGCACCGCCACCGGGCGGCCATGGGGGCAATACTGAATTTCCCCGGACTGGACCCTGTCCACCAGACGCCGCAGCTCGGCGGGGTCCGTGTGCATCCCGGCCTTGATGGCGGATTTGCAGGCCATGGTCTGCAATAGGCTGTCCCGGGCTGCGTCCGGGTCCGCCCGGTTCAGCCGCAGGTCCTCCGCCAGCTCCTCCAGGGCTCCGGTGGGGTCGTCTACCCCGGCGGGCACCCCCCGCACCAGCACCGCGCCGCCGAAATCCTCGCACCGGAAGCCATACCGCTCCAGCAGCGGCAGCTGCTCCAGCACCGCCGCGCAGTCCTCCGGCGACAGCTCCACCGCCATGGGCTCCAGCAGTGTCTGGGACATGATGGGCTCCGCGGCGGCCTTCAGCGCGTCGAACCGCACCCGCTCGTGGGCAGCGTGCTTGTCGATGAGCCACACGTTCTCCTGCTCATCCTCGCAGATGATATAGGTCCGCAGCACCTCGCCGGCAATGCGCCAGGGGGCCTCCCTGGGCGGCTCCATGGTCACCTGCTCCGGCAGGGACACCGGCTCCTGTACCGGCTCCCGCACCGGCTCCGGCTTTGGGGCGGGCGGGGTAATGTGATAGCTGACGCCGGGGCGGCCGGTGGGCGCGGTAAAGGGCTTGCCCGCCTCCGGGGCCACGTCCCGCACCGCCATGGTCTGGGCCGGTCTTTCCTCCGGCTGCGCCGCAGGCCGGGACACCGGCGCGGCGGGACGGGCGGTATAGCTGCCCAGCGGGCGCTTCTCCGGCTCCGGCTTCTGCTGCTGCCGGAACTCCTGGGCCGTCATGGTCCGGTAGAAGGGCTTCTCCTCCTTTTCCGGGGCCTTGGGGCGAGCTGCCGCGTCCAGGGCATCCATGACGGTATAGTACACCGCATCGAAGGCGGTTTTATCCGATACGAATTTCACCACGGTCTTGGCCGGATGCACGTTCACGTCCACCCGGTCCTCCGGCAGGGTCAGATGCAGCACGCAGCCGGGGAACTTCCCCTTCAGCAGCCGGTTGCGGTATGCCTCCTCCAGGGCGGCGGACAGCAGCTGGCTCTTGACGAACCGTCCGTTGACGAAAAACAGCTGGCGGCCCCGGGTGCCGTGGCCGTTCAGGGGCCGGGTCACATAGCCCGCCACCTGCACGTCGCCGCCGCAGCCCCGGGCCTCCTCCAGACCCAGAGCAAAATCCCGGCCCATGGCCGCATAAACGGCGGACAGCAGCTTTCCGTCGCCGGGGGTGTGGAGCACCTCGGCTCCATCCCGCAGCAGCTTGAAGGACACCTCCGGATGGCTCAGGGCCAGGTGCTGGACGATGCCGGACACGGCGGCCCCCTCGGCGCTGTCCTTCTTCATGAACTTCATCCGGGCGGGAGTGTTGTAAAACAGGTCCCGGACGCAGATGGTGGTGCCCTCCGGGCACCCGGTCTCCTCCACCTGCTCGGGCACGCCGCCCTCCAGATGCAGGGATGCCCCTGCCGGGGCCCCGGTCTGCCGGGTGAAGATATCCACCCGGGACACGGCGGAGATGGCGGCCAGCGCCTCACCCCGGAAGCCCAGGGTACCGATGGCGGCCAGGTCCGCCGCCGTGCGCAGCTTGCTGGTGGCGTGGCGCAGAAACGCCGTGGGCAGCTGCTGCGGCGCGATGCCGCAGCCGTTGTCCGTAATGCGCAGATAGGTGAGGCCCCCGCGCTGGACCTCCGCCACAATGGCGGTGGCCCCGGCGTCCAGGGCGTTTTCCAGCAGCTCCTTGGCCACGCTGGCGGGCCGCTCCACCACCTCGCCGGCGGCGATCAGATCCGCCACATGCCGCGGCAGGCATTGAATATCAGGCATAGCGTTGTCCTTTCGTGTTACGTCAGCTTCTTTTTCAGTTCATACAGCAGCTGCAATGCCTCCAGAGGCGTCAGCGAGTCCACCTGGGTCCGGCGGAGCCGGTCGACGACCTGGCTCTCGGCCACGGCGGCAAAGGACACCTGGTCCTCCCGGGGAGCGGGGGCTGCCGCCGGGCGGCCGGACTCCTCCTCCAGCTGCCGGAGGATTTTTCTGGCCCGGGACACCACCGCGTCCGGCAGGCCCGCCAGCTTGGCCACCTCGATGCCGTAGCTGCGGTCCGCGCCGCCGGGGACGATCTTCCGCAGGAACACGATCTCCTCGCCCCGGGCCCGGACGGCGATGTTGTAGTTCTTCACGCCGGGGAGGGTGCCCTCCATGGCGGTAAGCTCGTGGTAATGGGTGGCAAACAGGGTCTTTGCCCCCAGGCGCTTGGGGTCGGCGCAGTATTCCAAAACTGCCCGTGCGATGCTCATACCGTCGAAGGTAGAGGTGCCCCGGCCGATCTCGTCCAGGATCAGCAGGCTCTTGTCCGTGGCGGCATGGAGGATGTCGCTGACCTCCGTCATCTCCACCATAAAGGTGGACTGCCCCGCCGACAGATCGTCGGAGGCCCCGATGCGGGTAAATACCCGGTCCACAATGCCCAGGCGGGCCGCCTTGGCCGGGACGAAGGACCCGATCTGGGCCATGAGCACCATCAGCGCCACCTGGCGCATATAGGTGGACTTGCCCGCCATGTTGGGGCCGGTGATGATGGACACCCGGTCCTGGGTGCGGCCCATATAGGTGTCGTTGGGCACAAACAGGGCGTCCGGCCGCATGGCCTCCACCACCGGGTGGCGTCCCTGGTGGATCTCGATAACGCCGGACTCGTCCACCGCCGGGCAGCAGTAGTTGTTCTTCACCGCCACCGCCGCCAGGGAGCACAGGCAGTCCGCCTCCGCTACGGCGGCGGCCGTGGCCTGGATCCGGGCCACATGGCCGCTCAGCTCCTGCCGCAGCCGGGTGAACAGCTCATATTCCAGGGCCGATACCCGGTCCGACGCGGACAGAATGTCGTGCTCCAGGTCCTTCAGCTCCTGGGTAATATAGCGCTCGCCGTTGACCAGGGTCTGCTTGCGGATGTATGTCTCGGGCACCTGGTCCTTGAAGGAGTTGGACACCTCGATGTAATAGCCGAATACCTTGTTGTATCCGATCTTCAGGGTGCGGATGCCGGTTTTCTCCTTTTCGGCGGCCTCCATAGAGGCGATGATGCCCTTGCCGCCATGCAGAATGCCCCGCAGGCGGTCCACCTCCGGGTCGAAGCCCTCCCGGATGAACTCGCCCTCCCGGACGGAGAAGGGGGGATCGTCGCACAGGGTGCGGCCGATCAGGTCCGTCAGGTCCTCCAGAGTGTCCAGCTGGGCCAGCTCCCCCAGGCGGCCCCGGTCAAAGGCCGACAGCAGCTCCTTCACATGGGGCAGCCGCGCCATGGCGTTTTTCAGGGCTACCACGTCCCGGCCCCCGGCGGTGCCGTATACGATGCGGCCCACCAGCCGCTCCATGTCGCCGATGCCGGACAGGGCCAGGGCCAGCTCCTCCCGCACCATGGTGTGGTCCACCAGCTGGCCCACGGCGGCGCTGCGGCGGGTGATGGCCGTAACAGACAGCAGGGGCCGCTCCAGCCAGCTGCGCAGCAGCCGCCCGCCCATGGGGGTCCGGGTCTTGTCCAGCACCCACAGCAGGCTGCCCTTTTTCTCCTTGCTGCGCAGGGTCTCCGTCAGCTCCAGATTCCGCCGGGCCGTCAGGTCCAGCTCCATGAACTGCCCCTGCTGGTAATAGTCCAGGTCGTCCACGTGGCGCAGGTCGGTTTTCTGCGTCTCGTGGAGATAGCCCAGCAGGGCTCCCAGCGACAGCGCCGCCGCGGGATTCCCCTTTGGCAGCCGGGCGGCGGCCTCCTGGCCGAACTGCTGCCGGACGGCCTTTTCCGCCTCCTGCAGCTGGAAGCGCCCGGCAGGCAGCCGCTCCACATGGCAGTGGAGCTTATCCTGCATCAGACTCAGCAGCGGCCCGCAGTCGTAGGCCGCCTGGTTCACCACCGCCTCCGCCGGGGAAAACCGCCCCAGCTCGTTGAGCAGGTGCTCCGCCCGGTCCGGCCCCTGAAAGGCGGTAACGTGGGTCTTGCCGGTGGAAATGTCGCACACGCTGAAGCCCGCGCAGGTGTCGTCCAGATACAGCCCCGCGCAGAAGTTGGACCGTCCCTCCTCCAGGCAGGCGGCGTCTATGACGGTGCCGGGGGTCACCACCCGGATAATGTCCCGGTCCACCAAGCCCTTGGCCGTGGCGGGGTCCTGGGTCTGCTCGCAGATGGCCACCTTGTAGCCCTTGGCAATAAGCCGGGCAATATAGGCGTCGGAGGCGTGATAGGGAATGCCGCACATGGGCACCTTTTCCTCAAAGGGCTTGTTCTTGTCCTTGTCCCTGGTGGTCAGGGTCAGGTCCAGCTCCTTGGACGCCTTCCGGGCGTCGTCGCCGAACATCTCGTAAAAATCCCCCAGCCGGAAAAACAGGATGGCGTCCTGATTCTGCTCCTTGATCTGCAAATATTGTTTCATCATGGGGGTCAGCTCCGCCATGGTTTCACCCGCACTTTCTGCCGCATGTGCGGCGTATCTGTCGAATGGTAGTGGAAAACATTGTTGAAAAGTGCAAAACTTCGTTCAATAGGGGGAATTATTCCATCTCCCCGAACAGCGCCCAGGTGTTGCTGTCGGTGATCCTCACGTTCCGGTACTGGCCTAGGGCGTCCCTGCTGCCCACCAGGTGCACCAGCCGTCCCCCCGCCGTCCGGGCGGACAGGGGCCACCGGGCGTCGTCGGTTTCGCCGTCCACCAGCACCCGCAGGGTCCGGCCTACATACCGGGCATGAAGCCGGGCGGATATCTCGTTTTGCGTATTGCACAGCATATCGAACCATTTCTGCTTTTCCGCCCGGGGCACCGGATCGTCCATTTGGGCCGCCGGGGTGCCGGGGCGGGGGGAGAAGATGAAGGTAAACAGGGCGTCGAATTCCACCTGCCGCACCAGGTCCACGGTCTCCATGGCCTCGGCCTCCGTCTCGCCGGGGAAGCCGATGATCACATCGGAGGTCAGCACCAGGTCCGGCATGACCTTCCGGGCATAGCCGATCAGGTCCAGATATTTCGCCCGGTCATAGGGGCGGTTCATGGCCCGCAGCACCCGGTCGCAGCCGGACTGCACCGGCAGGTGCAGCTGGTGGGCCACATGGCGGCTTTGGGCCATGGTGTCGAACAGCTTATAGCTGGCGTCCTTGGGCTGGGACGACATAAAGCGGATCAGGTAGTCGCCGTCGATCTTGTCCAGCTCCCGCAGCAGGTCCGCAAAGTCCCAGGGCTCCGGCAGGTCCTTGCCGTAGGAGTTGACGTTCTGGCCCAGCAGGGTGATCTCCTTATACCCCTCCGCCGCCAGCTGGCGGACCTCCTCCACGATCTTCTCCGGGGAGCGGCTGCGCTCCCGGCCCCGGACGTAGGGGACGATGCAGTACGAGCAGAAGTTGTTGCACCCATACATGATGGATACCCACGCCCGAACCCGGCCCTCCCGGACCACGGGCATGCCCTCGGCAATGGAGCCGTGCTCGTTCTCCACGGAGAACACCCGGCCCCGGCGGGTATACACCTGATACAGAAGCTCCGGGAACTTCCACAGGGCCTGGGGCCCGAACACCAGGTCCACATGGCGATAGCTCTCCCGGACCTTCCGGGCCACCTCCGGCCGCTGGGCCATACAGCCGCACAGGCAGATGATCTGCTCCGGGTTCGCCTTTTTCGTGTGGGTCAGGGCGCCCAGGGTGCCGTATACCCGCTTTTCCGCATGGTCCCGGATGGCGCAGGTATTCATGACCACAATGTCCGCCCGGGCCGGATCGTCGGTGAAATCGCACCCCATATCCCGCAGCATCCCCAGAATGTGCTGGCTGTCGGCCACGTTCTGCTGGCAGCCGAAGGTGTCCACCATCGCCAGAGGCGTCCGGCCCCGGGCCCGGTGGATATCGTGTATTTTCTCGGTAAACTCCCGCTGGCGGGCCATCTGCCCGTCGTCGAGAAGAACTTGCTTTCTGTCCAATGGAAACCTCCCAGCCGCCCGTTTTCGTAAAATAGGCGGCACTTTCCGAATTTAATAACTTATCATACCACATTTTTCTCTCCGTTACAAGGAAGGCCGCCGGGAAAAATGGCGAAAAATTTGTGTCCCCGGCGCTTTATCTTGCCCGAAGAATATGGTATACTGAAGAAAAATCGTCGAAAACGAGGATATCGCGCCATGAAAGACAACGAAAACAGACGGCCCATGCCCCAGGCGGAGGCCGACGGCATCATCGAGGGCCGGAACGCCGTGATCGAGGCCCTGCGGGCCGGAACGGCCATCGACAAAATTTACCTGGCCAAGGGCGAGACGGACAAGACCCTGGGCCACATTGCCTCCCGGGCCCGGGACGCCGGGGTCGTTGTGGTGGAGGCCGACCGGCGGAAGCTGGACGCCATGAGCCGCACCCACGCCCACCAGGGAGTCATCGCCCTGGCCGCCGTCCGGGAATACGTCAGCATCCAGAGCATTCTGGACAGCGCCGCCGCCAAGGGGGAGCCGCCCCTGCTGGTGGTGTGCGACGAGATCTCCGACCCCCACAACCTGGGGGCCATCCTCCGCACCGCCGAGTGCGCCGGGGCCCACGGGCTCATCATCCCCAAGCGCCGGTCCGCCGGCCTCACCGCCATCGTGGGCAAGACCTCCGCCGGAGCCGTCAGCTATCTGCCGGTGGCCCGGGTGGCCAACCTTACCTCCGCCCTGAAGGACCTGAAAAAACAGGGCGTATGGATCTTCGGCACCGCCGCCGGGGCCTCCACGGACCTGTACAGCGCCGACCTGAAGGGTCCCGCGGCCATCGTCATCGGCTCCGAGGGCGACGGCATGAGCCGCCTGGTGGCGGAAAACTGCGATTTTTTGGTCAGCATCCCCATGAAGGGGCACATTTCCTCCCTGAACGCGTCGGCGGCCGCAGCCATTCTGCTGTACGAGGCCGTGCGCCAGCGCCGGGGATAACAACGAGGGATCACCATGCGTAACGAAGACATGCGGCCCACGCCGCCGGAGATGGACTTCACCATAGACGACATTCTGGACGAATTCGGCTCGGGTGGGTCCCGAAGGGACCCGGAGCCGGAGCCTGCCCCGGAACCGGAGCCCATCCCCGAACCCGAACCGGTCTCCGAACCGGAGCCTGAGCCGGAACCGGCCCCCGAACCGGAACAAGAGCCGGAAGAACAACCACAACCAGAACCCGAACCGGAACTGGAGCCTGTTCCGGAGCCGGAATACCGCCCGGACGACACACCCCCTCCCCCCCGGGAGAATCCCCTGGATAAGCTGCGCCGCCGGATACAGGCCCGGCAGGAGGACCCCGACGAGCCCGGTCTGGAGCCGGAGGAGGACGACGAGGACGCCGTTCTGCCGGAACGGACGCCTCTGAAGCAGCGTCTGTCCGCCGCCGTTCAGTGGGTCCGGGACCGCATCCCCGCCCGGGATCTGGAGGAGCCCACGGACGCCCCGGAGGAACCGCCGGAGCCGGAGCCCACCATGGACGACGCCGCCCGGGAGGCCAAATGGCAGTGCGCCCGGACCCACCGGCAGCGCATGCTGCTGGCCCTGCCCGCCCTGCTGACGGTCATCGTGGCCGTTATTGACGGCCTGGATGTGCTGTCCCAGGGGTGGTACGACCATGTGTGGCTGCGCTGCGGCATCCCGGCAGGACTGCTGATCCTGTGCCTGCTGCTGTGCCCCCACCTGTGGCAGGAGGCATGGGAGCATCTGCGCCATGGCCAGGTCACCGTCCCGGCGGCGGCGCTGCTGTGCGGCCTGGTGGCCCTGGCGGACAGCGCCTGGTGCCTGTTTCTGGGAAATTGCCCGAATTTGCCCTTTGCCGCTCCGGCGGCGGCGCTGCTGTATCTGTGCGTCTGCGGTCAATACCGTGCCGCCCGTGCCCGGTACGACAGCTTCCGCCTGGCCCAGCTGGGCGGCGTTCCCCCGTATGTGGCCTCCGTCACCGCCGCCGGCGCCTGCAAGCAGCAGGGCCGTCTGGAGGGCTTTTACCGTCTGTGGCAGTCTCCGGACCCTGCCGCCCGCTGGCAGCCCATCCTGACGCCGCTGTATCTGGCCCTGGCCACGGTGCTGGCCCTGGTGGCGGCGCTGGCCGGCCATCAGATGAACCGTTTTCTCTGGCTGTGGTCGGCGCTGCTGTCGGCCACGGTGCCTCTGTCCCTGCCTCTGTCCGGGACGCTGCCCCTGTCCCTGCTGTGCCGCCGCCTGCACAAAAGCGGCTGCGCCGTGGCAGGCTGGAAGGGTGCCCGGGCCATCTCCGCCGCCCGCCGGGTGGTGGTAACGGATGAGGACCTGTTCCCCGCCGGGGTCCTGTCCCTGCAAAAGAAGGGGAAGGAGGGCCCCGCCTCCGCCCCGGTGGGCACGGTGGAGCTCAACGGTCTGAAGGTATACGGCGAGGAGATCAACCAGGCTCTGGCCTATGCCGAGGCTCTGTGCCGTGCCGCCGGCAGTCAGCTGACCCCTCTGTTCCAGCAGCTGATGGACGGTCAGGTCAGCTTCCGCTATGACGCCCACGATCTCCACTATTACGAGGACGGCGGCGTTGACTGCACCATCCGCGGGGCCACCGTGGCCATGGGCAGTGCCTATTTCATGAAAAAGCGCCGGATCACCCTGCCCCATGACCTGAAAATGGACACCGGCGTCTTTATGTCGGTGGACGGCAGGCTGGCCGCCATCTTCGTGGTGAAGTACCTGCCCTCCCGGAACGTGGAGTGGGCCCTGCGGGCCCTGCGCCGCAACCGGGTCACGCCGGTGCTGGCCACCCGGGGCGTCAACATCACCCCCAACATGCTCAAGCGGAAATTCCGGCTCAACGCCCGGCCCATCTATCCCGGGGTCGCCACCCGCCTGGCCCTGGCGGACCTTACCGGCCAGCGTGGGGAGGCCCCCAATGCCATCATCTACCGGGACGGTCTGCTGCCCATGGCGGAAACTGTCATCGGCAGCCAGCGCATGTGTCAGGCGGTGCGCTGGTCCACGGCGCTCGGCTGGATCGGCGGCCTGTGCGGCCTGGTGCTGTCGTACTATCTCACCACGGCCGGTGATTTTGCAGCCCTGTCGCCGCTGTACATGCTGGCATTTCTGGCGCTGCTGCTGCTTCCCACCCTGCTGCTGTCGGGCCTGGTGAAATATTATTGATCCCCTGATGAAAAAGCTCCCTGTCTCGCATAAGACAGGGAGCTGAGCTTGTCAAAAAAGGGCGGCGCCCTTTTTTGACAAAAGAGTTTTCGCTCCGACCCGCGCGTTTTCACGCATAAAATGCGTGAAAACACACTCTCTCCGCGCAAAGTATTTTTCGCGACGTACACGCCGCCGCGAAAAATGGATCATACCTTATTCGCGGCCTGCGGGCCGCGAACTCTGCGAGGCTTTTTTGACAGTCTGAGCTCCCTGTCTCGCATAAGACAGGGAGCTTTTTGTATAGGCAAGGAAAATATTCCGCAGGGGACAGCGTCCCCGGCGCCCCGCGCCCAGGGCGGCGCTCTGTCCGGGCAGGGATCACACGTCCCCTATATGGTGTACACAAACGGGTCCGAGGGATTCTTCATCACCGGGGCCGGAGTGGCGGCGGCCACCCGGGTGCCGCTGCGGACGGAGTGGGTCAAAAACACGTTGCCTCCCACCACGGAGCCGTCGCCGATGTCCGTCTCACCCCCCAGAATAGACGCGCCGGAATAGATGGTCACGTCGTCCCCCACGGTGGGGTGGCGCTTCCCCGGCAGGGACGCGTGCCCCGCCCGGGGCGACATGGCCCCCAGGGTCACGCCCTGATACAGCTTCACGTTCCGGCCGATCACCGTGGTCTCGCCCACCACGATGCCGGTGCCGTGATCGATAAAGAAGTGGGGCCCGATGGACGCACCGGGGTGGATATCAATGCCCGTGCGGCTGTGGGCATATTCGGCCATGATCCGGGGGATCATGGGCACCCGCTGGCAGTACAGCAGGTGGGCAATGCGATAGACAAAGATGGCGAACAGGCCCGGATAGGCAAAGATGATCTCCTCCCGGGACGCAGCGGCGGGATCGGACTCAAACGTGGCGTCCAGGTCCTCCAGCAGCAGCCGCTGCACCCGGGGCAGCCGACGCACAAACTCCCGGGTGATCTCCTCCGCCCGCTGCACCTGGTCCTCCGGCAGGGCCAGCCGCAGCTGGGCCGTCAGCTTTTCGGAAATGCGCTCCAGCAGCAGGGCGGCATAGTTCTCCGGAGCCAGGGACATCAGCGCCGGGTCCCCGAAATAGGCGGGGAACAGCAGGCGGCGCACCTCCTTGACCAGGTCGATGACCGCCCGGCGGTCCGGCAGGCGCAGGCCGCTGCCGTACAGGGGCGTGGCGCTCTCCGTCAGGGTGCGGCCCATGGCCGCGGCGGCTTCTTGAATGTGTCGGGGATACATAAACAGGCTTCCTTTCGGCATGTGGAACATAAAAGCGGCAGAGGACGCGTCACGCATCCTCTGCCGCGGCTTTACGCAAAAACCCGCTCCGGGCGCTTACAGCGCCTCTCCGGCAAACCATGCATGACCGTTCCGGGCATGACAACAGCAGGCCATGGTACAGATGGCCCGGCAGCTGTTGACGGAAACGGTTCTGCTCATGCGGTTTGCTCCTTTTCGGTGTCTGCTTTTATTATATGCCCCACCGGACCCCGCGTCCATTGTCATTTTGGACAAAATGCGGATTTATTCTTCCCGCACCCGGTGGTACAGGGTCCCGCAGGCGGGCTCCACTCCCTTGACGGCGAACAGCTCCTCCACCGTGACGAACCGCACCCCCCTGGGCTGCAAGCGGTCCACGATCTCCAGGGCCGCCGTGACGCTGGTGGGATAGCAGTCGTGGAGCAGGAGAATGTCCCCGTCTCCCGCCCGCCGCAGAACAATGTCCAGGATGCTGTCCACGTCCCGGCTTTTCCAGTCCTCCGTGTCCACGGACCAGCAGATGGCCGGAGTCCCCAGGGCGCAGAGCTCCCGGTCCGATAGGAAGCCGTAGGGGGGCCGCAGCCAGTAGCTCCCGTCCCCCAGCACCTGCCGCAGGGCGCGGTCGCATTTTTCCAGGTCCGCCAGGGCGTCGGCGATGGACAGCTCCGTCAGTGCCCTGTGGCTGAAGGAGTGGCTGCCGATCTGGTGGCCCCCCTGCCGGATACGCCGCACCAGGTCCTCCCGGCCTTCGATCCGACTGCCCACCAGAAAGAACGTGGCCCTGGCCCCCCGCCGGGAAAGGCCCTCCAGCAGCCGGGGCGTCCAGGCAGGGGATGGGCCGTCGTCAAAGGTCAGGGCCATGTAAACCGGCTCTCCCGCCGGTTCTGCCGGTTCCGCCGCCGGTTCCGCCGCCGGGGCGCACCCGGTCAGCAGCAGCGCCGCCA
>ENA-ORUB01003998-ORUB01003998.1-human-gut-metagenome-genome-assembly--contig:-NODE-3998-length-11810-cov-2.277584_pt1 | contig 11810 bp, 9 predicted proteins | sample MGYA00241918_ERZ509200 | MGnify/ENA primary metagenome ERZ509200 (study PRJEB26280, sample SAMEA2338853) | human gut metagenome | biome: human gut; feature: human-associated habitat; material: faeces... | reverse complement strand
AAACAGAGAATTATCATTAAACTGCTTTTCCAAAAGGAAGGAATATTTTACCGGGAAATAGTTCTTCTCAATGGCTACCGGTTCCCCATCCGCTGTACGCAAACGCGAAATATAAACTACATAGGATCCAGGTTCCAGATTTAACTGTTTTTGAATCTTGTCATCTGCCAGAACCAGCTTATTTTCAAGCATCTGTCCCCCAGGCTTCATATTCATATGACGGCACATTTCTGAAAAGCTCTGGAGATTTTTTATATCCTTCGCGAATTTCTGGCGGCAGATGAAGGTTCCTTTTCCCTGCTTCTTTTCCACAAGGCCCTGGCTCACCAGATCATCCACTGCACGCCGAACTGTGATCCGGCTCACATTGTACTGTTTTGCTAACTCCGCCTCTGCCGGAATTCGTTCTGTTGCATTATAAACCCCATTCTCAATATCTCGTTTCAAACTCTCCACAATCTGTGCATATAATGGAACTATGCTGTTTGGATTTGTATTTATCTCCATACCCTTCTCCTTTTCATTCTTTATAATAATTGAGCCCTACATCCATATAGTCAAAATGATATATAATGTTATATACACTATCATACTATTTGTATTGTTCCATTACAAGCTTTTTTCGTTATTTTAACAAAGAAATTGTATTTTTTTTACTCGGTATAAAAAAGAAAAAAGCAGGCCCACAACAACTACAAGGTTGCAGGCCTGCTTTTATATTATATTTTTGTTTTTACATCAACTATTAATAATCAAATTTCCACATATACCGGCGATATGTCATCGGATGCATTCTCACATCTGCCATTGCTGAAATAAACTGCTTGGAAATCGGATGGAACAGAAGTGAATTGAAGTATTCTGCAACACTCTCATCCAGTTCGCCTAAGCCAAGCTTCTCTGCATCGATAACCCAATGATGACCGCCAAACTGATTTAAGAAGCGTTCTGCTCTCTCATCTACCGGTCTTGTTCGTCCAATGCTCTTGAACAGAAGGATGGCAAGATCCTTGTCACAGGTCTCAAAAGCACCGTGGAAATATTCACCGGAATGAATCGGAACACAGTGTACGGTCTGCATCTCCTGGAAGAAGCAGAATGCATCTGAGTAAGATACCTCCCAGGCTGCACCGCTTGACATTACATTCCATACCGTATCATCTTTGTAGGTCATGGCAAATTTAGCTGCCTCAGCACGCACATCTATATATGCTTTTCCGTAAATCGTCTCCAGCTTTTCGAATCCTTCCAGAGCCTTGTCATATGCCTCATAGTTGTCATATTCTTTTAAGAGCCAGAACGCAATCTTTAACGCAGTACCCTGGCTGTTGTAATGAACTAAGGTCGGATCCTTGTACCACTCGTCTGCATGATAATAGGTGATATAATAATCAGCGGTCTGCGCTGTCAGAGAATCTGCATATCCGGATAAACCAACCGTAACGGCACCCTTTTCTTTTGCCACCTTTAATGCTTCCACGGTTTCTGCCGTTGCTTTGGTGGAGGTTCCAATCACAAGTGTATTCTTATCCACATTCTTCGGAGTTGCATTCACGAACTCACTGCTGTTATATCCCTGAACACGCAGAGAACTCTCCTGATTTAACAGAAACCGTGCCGGATAGGAGGATGCAAAGGATCATCCGCAAGCCACGAAAATAACCTGTTTTAATCCGCCATTTTTATCCAGATCTGCTTTGGCTTTTGTCATCACATCGATGACTTCCTGCATACCTTTAATCATAGAATTAATCCTCTCTTTCTTACGTTTTGCCGTATCTTATCCTCTGAGGGCTTTGGTTGCCTGTTCGTCTACCTGATAATGAACTCCATCTGATACAACAACCACACCATAATCTTTTTTCGCTGCCTCTACAGACACCTTTTTCTCAATGACATCCTTTAATACCTTTTCTGGCTCACGCTTCATCGGATCACCATATCCGCCTGCACCAGGAGTTTCAACCCGGATGATATCGCCCTTCTTTAACGGAAAACTGGTTGTCTTGTGTCCCATTTTTGTGATAGTTCCATCCGGAGTTACACGGTAGAATGCACCGGCAGCACCTTCTTTACCTCCATCTAATCCCCATGGATGGAATTTATGACGATCACCTAATCCGGTATATGCCACATCATCCTGCATCATCTCTAACTCACGCTCGATACCAAGACCGCCTCTAAACTGGCCGGCACCGCCTGTATCTTCCTTCAGTTCATATTTTCTGGCAAGAATCTTTGTGAACTCCATCTCGGTTGCCTCAATCGGCATATTAGAGGTATTGGTCATGTTTACCTGAACACCAGATAAACCATCTAATCCCTTCGAAGCACCGCCGCCTCCGGCAATAACCTCGTGGAAAATAAACACACTGTCTGTTCCGATTGCACCTTCACCTGCTAAGATGGTGGTGGTACAAGCACCATTACCAGCCGTTACGACGGTATCCGGGAAGATTGGTGCCAATGCTCCGAAAATGGCATCCGGGATTCGCTGCTGGCAGTCAATCTGTGCACCAATCGGACTTGGTTCTGTTGGATTAACGATACAGCCCTTCGGTGCAATGATCTTAATCGCACGGTTAATACCCTCATTGGCCGGAATATCATCTCCCATCAATGCCTTAATGGCGAAGAATACAGCTGCTTTCGTACAAGGATATGGCACGTTGATCGGTGCCTTAATCTGCTCAGCGGTTCCTGTAAAATCAATTGTCAGGTCATTCCCCTTAATGTTGATTTTCACTTTAATCGGCAGCGGATCCGGATATTTGTCACCACAGCCATCCACATAATCGGTATAGCTGTATTCTCCATCCGGAAGCTCTGCAACAACTGCACGGACACGGCGCTCTGAATAGCCTACCAGCTCTTTCATGCACTCAATCAAATCATCCTGATAACGGGCATATGCTTCCTGAATTCTCTGTACACCAATCAGGTTTGCTGACATCTGTGCAGTCAGATCACCCTCTCTCTCCTGCGGAACTCTGGTATTATCAAGAAGAAGGTCCATAACACTCGGAATCAGTTTTCCATTCTGGCGGATACGGATTACCGGAATTCGAATACCTTCCTGGAATAAGCTATCTGCATCTCCGGAGGTAGAACCAGGTACCTTACCACCGATATCTGAATGATGCGCAATATTGGCAATCCAGCCAACCAGTTTATCTCCCACAAAGGCCGGTGCTGCGATTACGATATCCGGCAGATGATTGCCGCCGCCATGATACGGGTCATTGGCAATATACATATCGCCTGGCTGAACATTTTCCTTTCCAAATTTTTCATAAATATTAGGAACTACACTCAGCATTGAGCCTAAAAGTGCAGCTAAACTTTCCACCTGGGCAACACTATTTCCATCCGGATCGATTACTGCAGTACACACGTCGCGACGTTCCTTCATATTAGTAGAATATGCACTGCGGACAATGATTCCATAAGTCTCCTCAGCAATGGACATCAGAAGATTGCGGACAACCTCAACTGTTACGGTATCAATCTGTTTTGCCATCTTACTTCGCCTCCTCATCATGAATCTTTAAGTTGTGATATCCATCAACGTGGATTACCCATCCTTTCGGAACCACTAACGTAGTATCCATCTGTTCGCAGATGCACGGACCAGGAATCGACTGACCCGGAACAAATTTATCTCTTAAGTAGACCGGTGTTTCAACATACTCATCACTGTTCTGGAACAGAACCTGACGAACTTCGATCGGTTCCGGAATCGGTGCCTCCGGATGAAGCTCTGCTGCTTTCAGGTCCGGTTTATCGATAACGCCGATAGCGGATACACGATAACTTACAAACTGTACAATCGCATCTTCTTTGCAATAGCCGTAGCTTCTCTTATGCTCTGCATGGAAATCAGCCAGTGCTTTCTTCAAAGTCTCTTCCGTCATCTTTCCTGCCGGAACCGGAATGCTGATCTCAAAGTTCTGACGCTGATAACGCATATCAACGGCAAATTCAAAGTAACGTCTGTCTGCCGGAACACCTTCTTTATCCAGAAGACCGGTTCCCTGCTCTACCATGTTATCAAACTGCTCATTGATGTCATCTAAGTTTCCGGCTTCACCATTCATGATCTTAGTTCTGGATAAGTCGAATTTTGTATCTGCCAGAAGAAGTCCGAGACTACAAAGAGTACCTGGATGCGGCGGAATCAATACTTCCTTCATTCCCAGTTCTTTTGCCACCTCGCATGCATGAAGCGGACCGGCGCCTCCGAATGCCATCAGGCTGAATTCGCGGACATCATATCCCTTTTCTACGGATACACTTCGAATCGCACGAACCATGTTGGAGTTTACGACTGTGATAATACCGTTCGCTGCTCGTTTCATATCCAGGTTGGATTTATCACAGATTTTTGTCTTGACAGCGTTTTTAGCCAGTTCAATATCTACATCCATTCTGCCGCCAAGAATCTTCTTCTGATTCAGCTTGCCAAGAACAATATTGGCATCTGTTACGCAAGGATTCTCACCGCCGCGCATATAGCAGGCCGGTCCAGGTGTTGCACCCGCACTCTTAGGTCCTACCTTTAAGGCACCGCCTTCATCAATCTTTGCAATGGAACCGCCGCCGGCACCGATGGTAATGATATTAATCATCGGGATTCTGGCCGGATATCCTTCGACATAACGCTCATTGGATACCTGCGGTGTATAATTTTCAATTAAGGAAATATCTGCGCTGGTACCACCCATATCAAAGGTAATAATCTTGTCTGCTTCGCACTGTTTGCCAATATATGCAGCTGCGATAACACCGGCACTCGGTCCGGACAATGCTGTCTTAATCGGGCAGTCGATGGTTTCTTTTATTGAAATGATGGAACCATTGGACTGGGTTACATAGGGCTCTACCTGAATACCAAGCTTCGCAATGGAATCACGGAAATTATTTACATATTTTTCCATAACCGGTCCCAGATAACTATTCATAACCGTTGTACTCATACGGCTGAACTCACGGAACTCCGGTGCCAGTTTACTGGAAATCGTAACGTATGCTTCCGGGAACTCTTCATGAATGATCTCTTCAATTCTTTCTTCATGAACCGGATTAATGAATGAGAACAAAGTACAAACTGCAATTGCTGTCACACCCTGTGCTTTTAAGTATCGAACGACCTCTCTTGTTTCGTTCTCATCCAGCGGAGTCTCAACACTTCCGTCGTAACGGATTCTCTCTGTTACCGTACAGTTTAAACCGGACGGAACCAGTGGATACGGTTTCTGTGCCTGCAGATTGTAAAGAGAAGGACGTCTCTGGGTTCCGATTTCCATCAGATCCTTAAATCCTTTGGTAGTGATAAGGCCAAGGCGGCAACCTTTCTTCTCGATTAATGCGTTCGTTCCTACGGTTGTACCGTGTGCCAGATAACTAACTTCTTCCGGAGCTGCTTTCTTAATCTCTAATACATCCTGCACGCCCTTTACAATTGCTCTGGACGGATCCGCCGGTGTGGAACTATCCTTGTAATTGAACAACTCACCTGTTTCCTGATTAAAAACAGAAAAATCTGTAAACGTTCCTCCAACGTCTACGCCAATCATATATGACATAGTATTTCCTCCTATGTAGTGTATTTTTCAAGCTGCACCTTCCGGGTATGGTCGTTTACCCATCCGGACTTTTTAGGATGTTGACATCATACAGTTTATGTTGTTATATAACGTCATATCTCCTTTACTGATAACATACTACCATTCTCATCATTTGTCAATACTTTTTCAATCAAAAATTCCATGCTTTTTGAGCCACCTTATGCTCTGTATATCTGCCTGCCTTGGATTAGAGCGATACCTCGGATCATTCTGCTCCAGCGCATACATTCCCTTATATCCAGCTGATTCAAGAATATCCAGATATTCACAGATGGGAAGATCCCCATCCCCAAGGGCCATGTGAACCGCCGGGTGGGAATCATGGAGATGAATATGTGATAATTCTGTTCCATGAGCTAAGTAACGTTCTATCTTCTGGTCCATATAAACCATTTGTCCTATATCCAGCATAGGCTTCATGCTTCCTGAAGGCATAAGGGAAATCATCTCTTTCTGCTGCTCCGGCGTGTTCAGTACGTTCGAAGACAGAGGTGTCAATGTCTCCAGCACAAGTAAAATACCCATTTTCTGAGCCTTTTCAGACAAACGATACAGGCTCTCTTCGCTCCGCTTCCACGCATCCTCCACTGGTTTGTTGAAATAACCGCATCCAGCTGAAACCAACACCTTCGGGCAGTTCAATATTTCTGCTGCATAAAATGCACGTTCAAAATTGCGTATGCTATATTCACGTATTTTTTCATCTTCTGCTGCCAGATTGACCGGATACTGGCATTGCTCCGGCGTGATACAGCATACTGAAATCTCACGGCTCCGAATCTGAGCAGCTTTTTCTTTCATCTGCGCTTCGTCCATCGTATCCAGACAGAAGGAAGGACCTGCTGCCCAGAGTTCCACATTTTGCATTCCCAGTAAAACAGCCGTATCCAGAAAGTACTCGAACGGATACCGCAGATACTGATAGCTCCCCAGTGCAAATCGTTCCTTTGATATCTGCAGCATGACCCTCACTTCCTTTTTTATTTTTGTTTTTATAATTCTCTGTAAATCCGGTCATGCTCAGACTTCGGTACCGGCACACCGTCTCCAAAGGCACCATTCTTCAAGCAGGTTCCTGCTGAAAATACAGCTGCCGCTTTCAATGCCTCTGGAAGTATCTCTGCCCTTATCTCACTGTTTTTCCAGCTTCCCTCCGGTTGTGTTTCCAGCTTTTTCAAGATGGTAATCAGCATAGCAGTGGCAAAGCTGTCTCCGGCTCCCATGGTATCCACCGGAGTGACATAATCCGGCAGCTGGCGATAAAACCGCTCCCCATCAAAAACCGTTGCTCCCTTACTTCCACGGGTAGCTGTCACCACACTGCATCCCTTTTCATGCAGCTTCCGGCACAGTTTTTCTGTCTCCTCATCATTCAAATCACTACAGGATAAAAATGCGAAATCAATATATGGGCAGACACGTTCCACCCTGTCTTCCTCATTCCAGCGATACGAAAAATCATAGCTTACCAAGGGAGAAAGTCCATGCAGGGCTGGAAGCAGCCCATCGGTAAAGCCATTGTTGGTTGTATGAATCAAATTAAAACCATCTGCATATTCCAGATCCTCTTTTTCCAGATAAATTGGATGCTGCTGCAGAACACCACCTTTATTGCTTCCTTTAAATACACGATCTCCATCTACAAGAGTTACTCTGGCAAAGCCATTTTCTCCTTCATAGATGCGGCAATGACTGTGTCCGACTCCGTGAGCATCTAAAGATGCCTGCACGTGATCCGCTACTGCATCCTTTCCAAATACTCCCATAAAATCCGATTCTGCTCCCAGCATTCTGGCATATACCGCAAAGTTTACTGCCTGACCACCCGGATACATAGTTCCGGTATGCAGATATACATCACACACATTATCTCCAAGACCTAATACTTTCACCATTTTCTGTTTCCTCCTGTATTTTTATCAATTAAATTTGTTTTGAAACGAAAAGCGGCCGCCTGGAAGAGGCCGCCATTTCCTGGCAGTTCTGTCCCAAGCGGCAGCATTATTCTTAATTTAAATTTTACTTATTTATTAAACTGACGAGTCTGATCATAGAGATCCTTGGTTGTAAAGAAGCCTTCATCCTGAAGCTCTTTTCCTAACGGTTCTGTTGCATCAATAAATGCCTGGCGATCAATGTCACAGAATGTTACGCCGCCTTCGTTAATTAACCACTCTTTATCTTCCTCCCACTTGTCGAGAGTTCTTTCAGAATGATGAGAAGCTACCTGTGCTGCTGCATCAGAAATTACTTTCTGATCTTCTTCCGATAAGCTGTTCCAGAACTGAGTGGAGAAGCAGATCTGCTCAACCGGATATGCGTAATCCACATCTGCTACATATTTTGCAGACTCATAGAGGCCTGAAGAACGATAGGAGTCTTTCGAACACTCACCACCGTCAACTACGCCCTGCATTAAAGCAAATGGATATTCAGACCAGGCAACTACAACCGGAGTTGCTCCCATCGCTCTCGCATTCTTCTCGAAAATCGGAAGGTTCGGGATACGGTACTTCATGCCAACCATATCTTTCGGGCTCTTGATCTCTCTGTTTGCAAAGAAGATACGCGGATTCTTCTGGAATTCAAAGTTTACTACGTGAATTCCCTGATTATCCAGGCTCTCCCAGATTGGATCTGCCACATCACTCTTTAAGTAATTAATCATGGAATCGTAATTGTTAAATGCAAATGCCATGGAAAGAATGTTTAAATCAGATTCATAGGTTGCCAGAGTGTCTAAGGCACACATCATGCCCTCCTGGAGTCCTACCTGCAGATTCTCCAGCATCGTGGTCTCATTGCCAAGCTGCTCTGCGGGATAAAACTCAAAGTAATATCTGTCACCGATCTTATCATTTACCAGATCACAGAACTCTTCACAGGACTGTGGTGCCGGCTCTCCGATGGCTCCGGAGTTACCGAATTTGACAACCTTTGCTCCAGCCGGAGCCGGTTTTGTTTCCACTGTATCAGCTCCGCCTTCCGTCTTATCGGTGGCCTGTGCGGATGCCTGAGCAGATGTGGTGGTCTGCGCAGTGGATGATCCACAGCCAGCTAATGTGCCTACAGCCATCGCTGCCGTCAGGGCAAGTGCAAGTTTCTTCTTCATAAATTTTCCTCCTTAAATTGTGTACTTTATACGATCTGAATTGTTTTCTCTTACATGGATCCTAACAGTCTCGGAAGGAACATGGTCAGCGGCTCCCAGAATGTTGTAATCATCAGTGTAATAAACATCGGGATCAGGAACTGTACCGTATATTTCAGTGCAGTTTCAAATTTATTACCGGTCGCCTTCGCTGTTACAAACAACGCTGGTGCCATCGGCGGAGTGATTAATCCAAGTGTTACATTCAGTACGGCCATAACACCCATCTGAACATAGCTCATACCAAGAGCCGTTGCCAGATTCATAAGAAGCGGTGCCACCATAATCAGAATCTGCATGGAACCAATAAAGCAGCCCAGGAATAATAACATTGCATTTAATATTAAAAGAATGATGATTTTATTTCCTAAGGACATCAGAAGAGTTGTCATAAAACCAATCAGACCACTGGTTACAATTACCCAGTTAAATACAAGACCGGTTGCACACAGACACATGGACATACCCGCGCTGGCTAATGTATCCTTTAAGGCCTTTGTCAGCATCTTAAAGCTAAAACGTTTTAAGCAGATAGCCAGGATGACGCAATACATAGCCGCTACAACGGAGCACTCTGTAGGGGTAAAGATACCGGTCATAATACCAAGAACCAGGATAGCAGGTCCTCCCAGTGCCGGAAGTGATGTATACAAAGAATGGAAGCGCTCACTCCAGGATGCCTTCGGTGCCCGCGGGCAGGCAATGTGCTGGGTTTTCACTGCAATCGGAATCCAGATCATCATGGCCACGCCCATCAGGACACCCGGTCCCATACCAGCCTGGAACATAGCCAGTGTGGAGGTCTGGCTTAAGAATGCCCAGACAACGAAGTTGATGGACGGCGGAATAATCGGTCCGATACCTGCGGATGCTGCCGTTACTGCTACCGAGAAGTCCGGATCGTATCCGGCTTTTGACATCGCACTTACCTCAATGGTTCCAAGTCCTCCGGCATCTGCCAGAGCTGAACCGGACATTCCGGCAAATACCATGGAAGATAATACATTGGCATGTGCAAGTCCTCCCGGGAGATGACCGATCCATTTTTCAAACATTCCAAATAGTCGGTCCGTTAGTCCCACTTCATTCATAAAGCATCCTACAAAGAGGAATGCCGGTAATGCCAGCATGTTGAAATCAGCCAGGGAGTTTGCTGTTTTCTGTGCAAACATGACAAAGGATTGATGGTTAAATACAATGAATTCAAACGCTGAAGCCAGCATTGCGTATGCAATCGGTACTTCCAGAAGAATTAATACCACAAAGGTGATAAAATAGACGGCTAAATAGGGATCCAGATTAGTCAAGAAGACCGCCTCCTTCCTTTTCTACCGGTACACAGATGGATTCATCTCCGGTAATTACAAATGCGATTGCCTTATATGCAGACATTACCAGCATAATCACTCCCATCACCAGAACCGGCAATGCATAGTAATAACCCTTGCTGATAGGAAGTCCTCCAACGGGAGGCATCTTCTTCTGCATCTGAAACAGCTGCCAGGATGCCGGAATATAAACCCAGCTTATCACAACAATCAAAAAGTTCGTAAATGTAAACATTCCTCTGCGAAATGCCTTTGGCATACGGTTCATGATAAACTCCAGAACTGCATGACCATTGTCCCAATAAACGGTACACCATCCAAGACACATGGACCATATCATCAGTGCGGTTACACATTCATCAATTCCGTATATAGGATGCTTAAATATAAAACGCATCAATACCTGAAGGAACAATAGTGCCATAAAAGCGAATATCATGTATCCGGTAAATACTTCCACCACACTATTCGCTTTATCCATAGCCTTACCAATTGAATAGATACTTTTCTTCATACTCTAATTGCCGCGCTTCGCTGCTGCGAATACGTACTCTCCTTCCTTTAAAATTAATTTCTATCATATAATGTCATGTGCTATAAGGGGTTTCTGGTTTTCTCTGCTCTGGCCGACCTATCCATTCAAATACTCGTCCAGATTCCCTTATATTATAGCACCTCAAAAGACATCATATATCGTTATGTTATTTTTACCATACTTTGATTCATTTTGCAAGTATAAATTTATTTTTCATCGTCGCTTTTTATATTATCATAGGTTTTCCCCTTTCTTTTTTGTGAATTTTGTCAACTTTTGATTCATTTGCGTTATTATATGCAAAAAGCGGAACCCTCTCCTTCGTTGGAGAGCAGTTCCGCTTTCATCTTATAACATTATATAATCTTTTGATGCCTCTCATTCTAACACTGCATCTTTTTATTGTCAAGCCTCTCTTTTAAAAAAACAAGAATAAAAAATAGGAGGTTCATGCTTCCCAACAAAAAGCTAAAGAGAATCAAGAATTCCGGGTAAAACAGATCGCACAGCTTCCCCCCTGCCATGTTTGCACATACGGTTCCGACCACACTACTGATGGTCAGACCAATGGAAATACTAAAGCTTTTCAGACGTTCATCCGATGTTTCCGCAAAACACTCTACGCTGGCACTCATATAAAGGGCAAAACTGACGGACTGAAGAATCTGTCCCATATAAAGAGACCACTCGCCCCCAAAGAGCTGAAAACAAATCGGACGAAGCAGGTTTGTGCCCAAAGCTGCTGCCATCCCCCAGAGGGCCGGATAGGTTTTCTTTTTTCCAATATAGGCTAACAAAAGCAGACTCAAAAACTCTACTGCTGCTCCTATTCCACAAACATTTCCAAATAATTCCGCATCTCCTCCACGCTCCGCAATAATCAATGACAGGAAGCTGCCAACTGGCCGATGACTGAACCAATAAAGAGTGCTTATTGTTAAACAAAACAAAAAACGACGGCTTTTTACCAATTGCTGAAACGCCTGAACAAATGAAAGACTTTTCTCTGCCTCCCCTTTCTTTCGATGATTGCCAAGCCTGGTATCCGGAAGCAGGATGAGAAATGGAATCATCATAAAAAATAAAAGAATCTGCATCTGAAAATAACGATTCCATCCCCAGTGTTTGAAATAAAATCCTCCAATCACTGACATCACTGCAAATCCAAT
>ENA-ORUB01003993-ORUB01003993.1-human-gut-metagenome-genome-assembly--contig:-NODE-3993-length-11826-cov-9.224280_pt1 | contig 11826 bp, 13 predicted proteins | sample MGYA00241918_ERZ509200 | MGnify/ENA primary metagenome ERZ509200 (study PRJEB26280, sample SAMEA2338853) | human gut metagenome | biome: human gut; feature: human-associated habitat; material: faeces... | reverse complement strand
ACCTCTATCAGTTGGTGGAGAGCAAGCAGAAATTTATCAGCCAGATAATGACGAGTAAAAGCCCTGTACGCTCTGCCGAAGATGTGGACGAGGTTGCCCTGTCCTTTGCGGAGGTTAAAATGCTTGCCACAGGCAATGCCCGTTTTAAGGAAAAGATGGATTTGGATATACAGGTTTCCAAGCTCCGAGTGTTAAAGCAGAGTTATCTTTCCGAACATTACGACCTTGAGGACAGGGTGCTGAAATACTATCCCCAGACCATTAAAGAGTATGAGGAACGCATTGCAGGTTATGAAAACGATGTGGCTCTTGCAAAGCAGCACAAGCCGCAGGGCGAGGATAAGTTCTGCCCGATGACCCTAAAAGGCGTGACCTACACCGAAAAAGCAGACGCAGGCGAAAAGCTCCTTGCAATCTGTAAGGACTATCCGATGTCTGCACCTACCGAAGTCGGCAGCAATCGAGATTTCCAAATGGAGATTTATTATGATACCGTCAACGCCCATTACTGTATGAACCTTTGCGGAAAAGCAAAGCATAAGGTTGATTTAGGTGCTGATGCCCTCGAAAATCTGACCCGAATTGAGAACGAGCTGTCAAAGCTCCCCGCCAGACTGGAAGCAGCTAAGACCAAAAAGGCGGAAACTATCGCGCAGCTTGAAACCGCAAAGGAGGAAATTAAGAAGCCTTTTGCCTTTGAAGATGAGCTGAAAGAAAAAACAGAACGGCTGAACGCTCTTAACATTGAGCTGAATCTGAATGAAAAAGATACCTCTGTTATGGATACCGAGCCAGAGCAGACAGAAGAACAGCCTGAAAGAAAATGTGCAAGTCGGGAGAGATAATGCGGTTTGCATATTTGTATTGCTGATTTCTGGGAAGTATAATAGGTGTAGATTAGTAAATGTCAGAGGTGAAAGGTGTGCTTGATAATTTCAGATTTGAAACCTTTGTTGATGTGCATAGCAACATCTTTGCTGAATATCTAAGCTCCGTTATCGCAAAGCTGCCCAAAGAAAATCCAGAATACCGTTCCATAGAGGAAAGGATAGAGGAACTCTACAAGGAGTATCCAAAAGTGATGGAGGCTCTGGATACGGAAAAGTCGAGCGATTTATCCGAGCAGGAGTGTAAGGCTTTGATAGAAGTTTTGGAGCTTCGAAACAGGCTCAGCGATATGCAGCAGGAAGCAATCTATTTCAGAGGGTGCTATGACAGCGTTGGGTATCTCAAAAAGGCAGGAATTTTATAACCGAGAACGGCGGCATTGGCGTGGAGCTGATGCCGTCTTTTCATATGGGTATTATATTGAGTTTTCCGTAGGAAACTGATATAATTATAAAAACGAGAGGAGATAAAATATGGTCAATAATGTGTTTGTTCAGTGTAATGCTTGTAAAATGAAGATAAATCTTCGTGCTCAAATTGGATTATTTGATATTCCTTTTCATGTCCGTTGCCCCAAGTGTCATTCTACTATATATGGAAAAGTTTTTGTAGAAGATAATAATATCAATGTTGAAAATGCTGATATTGTACAATGTGATGATGAGGAATTTTACTCAGTTGAATTATCAGCCGAATTCCCTACCAGAAAAGCCACCCACAAAAAACTAAATGAAATTGAGCTTTCTCCATATATGCGAAATCTTTTACTTTACGGGAGTAATGAAAAGGCAATAGAGGAAACGCAAAAAACCATATATTTTGCTAATTTTGTTAAGTCTGGATTGAGTGAGATGAAACAAAATTTTGAGTTATTTTGGAATAACCAAGATAGGATACTCTTTGCAAGGGTTACGGACATGATTAAACAGTACCCGTATATTCCTTTTTCAGAAGTAAAAAACAACTTTGATGCGGCAGTAGCTTTACACCAACTTTTGCTCACCACAACAGGCATTTCAATCATTATTGGCAAAGATACTTTAGGAGAGTATACGAAAATAGGAAAATTAGTAATTGAGGATAGAAATTATCTTACCCAGATTAGCGAATTTATTGCTAACAGCAAGATTGATTTCAATAGTATTGAAACAAAAGGATTCAAACTAATTGAGTTATTTGCTAAGGTATATGAGCAATTAATTCCCGTAATAGCTCTAAAAAATGGAGATTGTCTTGAAAATGTTGATAAAAATCAATTTGGCATTATGACCGCTAATTTTGATGAGCTGACAGACTTTTATGCCAAAAGTTATGAGTGGATATTTGATAATCTTAAAGTGATTTTGGGACTTAATAACATTTTTGTTCGGAATGATTCAACAAAGTGTGTTAATGGCAAGACCTATCAAGATTTTATTAGGGAATCTAACGGAAATAAAATGAAAAATGGATATGTAGACGAAAAAGAACCATTTGGCAAACCTATTAGTAGTTTGAACAACCGAGTTAGAAACGCCATCCAACATTTTGATAGTGATATTGATTATGAAACACAATTGATTACTTTCAAAGATAGAAATAAGTCCGTTGATTTGTATTTAATAGATTTTGCGGATTTATGTATAGAAAATTTCCGCATTATATTTTATGTATTAGAGTTAGTATATAACTTGAGAAAAATAGATTTTATACAAAAGGGGATTGCTCCGAGTTTTGTTGCCAGTAAAATAAGAGTGGATGAGCAACAGCAAAAGAAAAAGAAAATCGGAAGAAACGAACCTTGTCCGTGTGGTAGTGGAAAAAAATATAAGCGATGCTGCGGGAAATGATTAGTTTATGTTATAAGTTTAAAAACAGTTAAAAGCACGAATTTTGTGAAAATGACTAATAAAATTGGCAGGAGGATACTACATGCAAGAAAAAGATTTCAAAAAGCTGCTTATTGACACTGTTAAGATTAGCGACCACCCAGACAAAGAAAAAATCATTAATTTGCTTAGATTAGTAACGATACACTATGAGCAGACAGGAGAATTTACATATCGCCTATGGAATCATTATAAGGAATATATTTACCTTTGCATTATTCCAGATAAACTCATTGAACTTAAATCATATAGCGACTATTTATGTGATATCTGTTATGAAATATATCCGCCCAATGATGATTATGAACTTTTTGGTGTGGAGATAAAGCCAGGAGCATTGCCTAACGATGAAGAAATAAGCCAAGAGATATTATTTGAAGATATACAGCACCAGATAATTGATGAGATTAAGGCGGCAAAATATCTTATTTGGATTGCAATGGCTTGGTTTACCGACCCAGCCATTTTCAATGAGCTTAAGAAGAAAAAACGGCAAGGGCTAAATATCCAGATTGTTATAGATGATAATGATAAAAATAGGAATGCTTCATTTAATTTAGATGAAAATTTTGAAGTATGCTGGGTGTCTATTGAATCACTTTACAAAAATATAATGCACGATAAGTTTTGTATTATTGATTTACAAACAGTTATTCATGGGACTTTTAATTGGACACGGGCAGCACAATATAATAAAGAAACAATTAGTATTGATAAGAACCGTGAAACAGCTGAAAAATTTGCAGATGAATTTATGAAGCTCAAGAAGAAAGAAAAATTTAATTGGTAACTTACATAGCCGAGAGGTTTTCATTTAACGAAAGCCCCTCGGCTTTTTCTATTTCTGGAGGTGATTTTATCCATTGAGAACTAACCGACCCTATGTGCAGATTGACCCAGATGTGCTTGAACGGGTACGGCAGATTGATTTGTTATCCTATCTGCGTGAGTTTGAGCCGAGCAATCTCGTTAAGGTCAAAGGCACAAGCAATGTGTACTGTACAGCAGAACACGACAGCTTAAAGATTTCCAACGGCAAATGGTATTGGTGGTCGAGAGGTTTTGGCGGCTATTCTGCCCTCGATTATCTCATCAAGGGCAAGGAATATGACTTTGTGGAAGCCGTGAAAATTCTCACGGGACAGACGATGGCGGACTGGAAGCCACCCCCTGCTCCCAAGAAAAATGAACCGAAAGTCCTACTCTTGCCGCTAAAGAATAAGATGCCCGTTGATTGTGTAGTAGATTCTCACCAGAAAGACACCGAAACCAAATCAAAATTTAGTGCTGAAAGCGAGGAATGAACCATTGAAAAAGTATGATATAACCCTTACCGCCCATTATCAAAAGACCGTTTCTGTCTATGCCGAAAATCCCGAAAAGACCGCCACTTTGCCGCAATCACATTGATACGGCTGAGCAGCTTTGTTCATATAAAGGCTCTCTGGAAACGGAGATGTCTGCCCTGCTTCAGAAGCGAAAGGAGCTTTACTCCAAATCCCGCAGGATAAGTGGTGAAGAAAAGGAAGCAGTCAAGGCAGAGCTTTCCGATATTTCGGGGCGGCTGAAAATTATCCGAAAGGAGGTCAGACTGTGCGAGGGCATCGCAGCCCGTAGTGATACTCTCAAGGAAAAATTGCAGACGATACGGGCAGACGAAAAAGAACAGCAAAGAAAGGAGCTGATGAAGAATGAACACAGGCGGCGAAGCGGCAGAACAAATCGCCCGAATGAGCTTGGAGGGCTTTGAGGTCGCTGCCAAAATTACAGGTGCAGGTGCGAAGAACATCGCTATCCTGTTGTATTCCATTCTTAAAGAAGAAAAGAAAAACAAAGGCAAAGCAAGGCTGACAAGTATGCTCCGTTCTGGTAAGGAACTGAAAGTCTTTACCGTCAAAAGCGGCGACTTAAAGAAGTTCACGCAGAAAGCGAAAAAATACGGTGTGCTTTACTGCGTCCTCACGGACAGGAAAAACAAAGACTCTAATGCAGAGGTCGATGTCATCGCTCGTGCCGAAGACGCATCGAAAATTAGTCGTATCGTGGAACGCTTTAATCTTGCTTCGGTGGATACCGCTTCTATTATGACGGAAGCCGAGAAATCTAAAGATGCAAAGGAAGGTCAGCCAGAGCCAGATATTGGTGTGCAGGAAAAGGCGGAGAAAGATAAGCTGCTTGACGAGCTTATGGGCAAGCGTGCCCAGAAGGAGGAAAACGCCCCAAACCCCTCGGTGGCAAAGACAGAAAAATCCGCTCAGTCCGAGCCTACCTCAGAGCAGCCAAAGAAGTCCGCAGAGGGGGCACTATGACTAAGGAAAAACCTTCTGTCAGAGAGGAACTGCGGAAAATCAAGGAGAGCCGCAAGGAGCAGGAAGCAGAGATTGGCACTTCCGACCTGGACAAAAGCGGTGCTTCCGACAGGGCAAAAAGTGCTAACAGGAAAACGGAGCATAAACAGCCCCTAAGAAAGAAAAAGAAACCAAAATCCAAAGAAACGAGGTAAACAGCTATGAGTATTTATGATGTATTCAGCGGCGGCAACAGACCTTTTGATAAAGAGGAATGGGCTGCCGCAAAGCAGGCACAGCGGAAAGAAGCCTATGAGCTGATTGACAATACCTGCTCTGAAATGATGGCAAGCGGCGACAGCTTCCGTCAGTATCTTGATGTGCAGGGTCGCTTTGACCGCTACTCCGTGGCTAACGCTATTCTGGTGTCAGCACAGATGCCCGAAGCAACGCAGCTTAAAGAGTACAGCAAATGGAAAGCGAACCGTGTCTATGTGAACAAGGACGCACAGAAAATTATTATCCTTGAGCCGAGCAAGGAATACACCCGTGAGGACGGGACAAAGGGCATCTCCTACAATGCCAAAGTGGTTTATGATATTTCCGAAACCTCGGCAAAGGACAGGCAGCAGGAACAGGAGCCGAAATCCATGCGTGAGCTTGTGTCGGCTCTGATTGATGCAAGCCCTGTACCCTGTGTACCCGTCGGTGAGCTTGAACTGCCTGCCTATTATGACAGCTCTCAGCAGACCATTTTTGTTAAGAAGGGGCTTTCCGAGGAAGTGCTGTTCGTGAGTATGGCAAAAGAGGTATCGGCAGCAGTCTATGACTTTAAGCACAACGAGAGCCGTGATGCTTCCGATTTCAAATCCTTCTGCGTTGCCTATATGGTAAGCTCCCGTTACGGCGTGGATACCAGAGGTTTTGACTTTTCCAGACTTCCCAGAGAGTATGCGGAAATGGATACGCAGGCGTTCAAGGGAGAGCTTGGCACGATGCGTGATGTTCTGGGCGAAATCCAGAGCGATATGTATAAGAGTATGGAAAAGAACAAGCCTGCAAAGAACAAAGAGCAGGAACGCTAATCGGAGGTGCAGACTATGAGAGAGGAACGATACCATATCGCACTTGATAAGTACGATAAGAATATCGTCATCAACGCCTTAAACACCCTGCGTACAAGGCAGTTACAGGAGGAACGCCCCACCGAGCCTGTTGACGAGCTGATAAGCAAGGTGGCACACGCTCCGACAAAAAAGGTTAAGGTCGTGCATTGCAGGTGCAATGAGGAACGATGACCAGAAAACGAGCCTAATCCTTTCTGTCTGCGGCATACTTCCTGTCGTATGGCTTGCCCTGCTGACAGCACCCTATGTCAGCGGTGGTCTTGTAGACATTATCCGAGGTCTGCCTGTGGCGATGGGCAATCCGTTTGAAATAATGGTATGTGAGGACAGCGTAAAGACTGTCCTTATTTTTTTACTTGCCTACGCTATGGGCATCGGCGTTTATTTTTCTACACGCAGGAACTACCGCAGGCGTGAGGAACACGGCTCTGCGAAATGGGGCAACGCAGGTGCTTTGAATAAGAAGTACCGAGATAAAGACCCGTCAGCTAATAAGCTCTTGACCCAGAATGTCCGTATCGGGTTGGACGGGAAAAAGCACCGCAGGAATCTGAACATTTTAGTATGTGGTGGCTCTGGTGCGGGTAAAACAAGGTTTTTCTGCAAGCCAAATGCTATGCAGTGCAACACATCTTTTGTAATACTCGACCCAAAGGGCGAAATCGTCCGTGATATTGGTGGTCTGTTGGAAAATAAAGGCTATGAGGTGCGTGTACTTGACCTTATCAATATGCACCGCAGCCATTGTTACAATCCTTTTGTCTATCTGCGGAACGATAACGATGTTCAGAGGTTGGTAACAAACTTGTTTAAGGCGACCACGCCGAAAGGCTCACAGTCGCAAGACCCGTTCTGGGATACGGCGGCGAGTATGCTGCTTCTGGCTCTGGTGTTCTATCTGAAATATGAGGCACCGCCAGACGAGCAGAATTTCCCGATGGTTATGGAGCTGCTCCGTGCAGGCGAAGTCCGAGAGGACGATGACAGCTATGTAAGCCCTCTGGACGAGCTGTTTGACCGTCTGGAAATGGTAAACCCAGAGCATATCGCCCTCAAGTATTACAGGGATTACCACTCTGGTAGTGCAAAGACCTTAAAGAGTATCCAGATAACTCTTGCCGCAAGGCTTGAAAAATTCAATCTGGAGAGCCTTGCAGGGCTTACCGCCACCGATGAGCTTGACCTGCCAAGTCTGGGAGAAAAGAAGGTCGCTCTGTTCGCTCTGATACCAGACAACGACACGAGTTTTAACTTCCTTGTCAGTATCCTTTATACCCAACTCTTTCAGCAGCTTTTTTATCTGGCAGACCACAAGTACGGCGGAAGCCTGCCTGTGCATTGCCATTTCATAATGGACGAATTTGCGAATGTTTCATTGCCTGATGACTTTGATAAAATCCTGTCCGTTATGCGTTCCAGAGGGGTATCGGTATCCATTATCCTGCAAAATCTGGCACAGCTCAAAGCCCTTTTTGAAAAGCAATGGGAAAACATTGTCGGCAATTGCGATGAGTTTCTGTATCTGGGCGGCAACGAGCAAAGCACCCACAAATATGTGTCAGAGCTTTTGGGCAAGGAAACCATTGATACCAACACCTACGGGAAAAGCTCTGGGCGGAGTGGTAACTATTCAACAAATTATCAGATTTCGGGGCGTGAGCTGATGACCCCAGACGAAGTGCGTATGCTTGATAACCGATACGCACTTCTTTTTGTGCGTGGAGAACGCCCCGTTATGGACTTCAAGTATGACATCTTGAAGCACCCGAATGTGAAGCTGACGGCTGACGGAGGGCAACCGCCGTATATCCACGGAGAGCCTACGCAGGCTGTCGCAACTCTTGTGTTTGACAGTGATATTCCAGATAACGCCGTGAGCGTGAAAGCTGTCAGCACTTCCTATGAGCTTCTGTCCGATGAGGACTTGGAAGAAATATTCAATTTATAAGGAGGATTTACCCTATGAAACTTTTTAAGAAGAACGAGAACAAGAAAACCACGAAGCTGCCGATGACTGGAAAGGTTAAGAAAGGCTTCCGCTATTACTGTATGGCTGTTATGGCAATGACATTTGTGCTTGGTACTTCCGTAACCGCCTTTGCTGCCAATGACCCCATTCAGGTAGTCAACAATCTGTCCGATTTCATTTTCGGTCTGGTGAGGGCTGTTGGTATGATTATGCTCGGCTTTGGTATCGTGCAGATTGGTCTTTCCCTCAAATCCCACGACCCGTCCCAGAGAGCTAACGGATTTTTGACCCTTGCAGGCGGCGTTGTCATTACCTTCGCAAAAGAAATCTTGACTCTTATCACAGGCTAAGATAATAGACTGACACAAGACGAAAGATAACGGGAGCAGATCCGCCGAGTGCGGAACTCGCTCCCGTTATCTAATATCATCAAGGAGGTGGTCAAATGTCTGATAACTGGGTGGTACAGAATTTAGAGAACGCCCTAAACACTTGGAATGAGAAATTAGCCGAGATATGGCAGCTCATTACCCAATCCCCAGAGAACTTTAAGGGCGGCACGATATGGAATGTCATCGTGGATATTCACGGTGCAGTGCAGGCTATCGGACTTGCCCTGCTCGTGCTGTTCTTTGTTGTGGGTGTAATGAGAACCTGTGGAAATTTTGCAGAAGTCAAGCGACCAGAGCAGGCGTTGAAGCTGTTTATCCGCTTTGCCATTGCCAAAGGTGCAGTGACCTATGGATTAGAACTGATGATGGCACTGTTTAAGATTGTGCAGGGTATGATTTCCACGATTATGAATGCCGCAGGATTTGGCTCGGCACAGCAGACGGTGTTGCCGCAGGAAATCGTGACAGCCGTTGAAGACTGCGGATTTTTTGAGAGTATCCCGCTATGGGCGGTCACGCTGATAGGCGGGCTGTTTATCACGGTGCTGTCATTCATTATGATTATGTCGGTATACGGCAGGTTTTTTAAGCTGTATATCTATACTGCCATTGCACCCGTACCCCTTTCCGCTTTTGCGGGAGAGCCGAGCCAGAGCGTTGGCAAGAGCTTCATTAAGAGCTATGCCGCCGTGTGTCTTGAAGGTGCGGTTATCGTGCTTGCCTGCATTATCTTTTCCCTGTTTGCTTCTTCTCCGCCTGTGGTCAATCCCGATGCTGCGGCGGTTACAATGGTATGGAGCTATATTGGGGAGCTTGTGTTCAATATGCTCGTCCTTGTCGGTGCGGTCAAAATGGCAGACCGTGTTGTAAGAGAAATGATGGGCTTGTAAGGGAGGTGCTATGATTGGAAGTCAAGATAAATAAGGAAATCCGTAATTATACGGAGAGTATGTTTTTTGGACTGTCCCTCAGACAGTTCATTTTTTCTGTCCTTGCCTGCGGCGTGGCGGTGGGTTTGTATTTTCTTCTTCGTCCACGGTTTGGAACGGAAACCCTCAGTTGGGTTTGTATCTTAGGTGCGTTCCCTTTTGCGGCTATGGGATTTATCAAATACAACGGTATGACCGCAGAACAGTTTGTCTGGGCGTGGATTAAATCAGAATTTCTGATGCCGAAAAAGCTGATGTTCCTGCCAGATAATCTCTATTACGAAACGATGAAGCCGACTATTGAAGCTTATGAAAAAGGATTGGCGACAGTACGGAAAAAGCAGAAAGGCAGGACACCGAAACCAAAGAAAACGAAAAAGAAAAAAGCGAAACGCAGCAAGGAGGTAAACAATGCTGAGAACTCTTAAAAATCTGTTCAAGCAGGACAGGGAAAAGTTTGTTGTGCCGAAGTCGGTACAGAATGTTATCCCGATTAAGACAATCTGGGAGGACGGCATATTCCTTGTCGGCAGGAACAAGTACGCAAAGACCTTTAAATTTGAGGATATAAACTATGCCGTGGCAAGCCGTGAGGATAAGGAAGCAATGTTCCTTGAATACTCGGAGCTTCTTAATTCCCTTGACAGCGGTGCGACCACGAAAATCACTATCAACAACCGTCGCTTGAACAAAGCTGATTTTGAACAGACCATTTTAATCCCAATGGCTGATGACGGTCTGGATAAGTACCGCAAGGAATACAACAAAATGCTTCTGGATAAGGCGACAGGGGCTAATTCCATCGTACAGGATAAGTATGTAACTGTATCTGTCTGCAAGAAGAATATCGAGGAAGCCCGAAACTACTTCGCCCGTGTGGGTGCTGACCTTATCGCCCACTTTAACCGTCTGGGGTCGAAGTGTGTGGAACTGGACGCAGGCGACAAGCTGCGTATCTTCCACGACTTCTACCGTACAGGAGAAGAAACAGCATTCCACTTCGATATTACCCAGACGATGCGGAAAGGTCACGATTTCAAGGATTTTATCTGCCCTGATACCGTTGAATTTGAGAGCGACTGCTTCAGAATGGGTGACAGATATGGGCGTGTGATTTTTCTCAGAGAGTATGCGGCATATATCAAGGACAGTATGGTTGCGGAGCTTTGTGAGCTGAACAGGAATATGATGCTGTCCGTTGATATTATCCCCGTTCCCACAGATGAAGCCGTGCGGGAGGTGGAAAACCGTCTGCTTGGTGTGGAAACCAATATCACGAATTGGCAGAGGAAGCAGAACCAGAACAACAATTTTTCAGCCGTTATCCCCTATGATTTGGAACAGCAGCGAAAGGAAAGTAAGGAATTTCTGGACGATTTGACAACCCGTGACCAGAGAATGATGTTTGCTGTGCTGACGATGGTGCATACGGCAGATTCCAAAGAGCAGCTCGACAATGATACAGAAGCTCTCTTGACTACTGCAAGAAAGCACTTGTGCCAGCTTGCGGTGCTGAAATATCAGCAGATGGACGGATTGAATACAGCCCTGCCATTTGGTGTACGGAAGATAGATGCCCTGCGTACCCTCACAACAGAGAGCCTTGCAGTGTTTATCCCGTTCCGTGTGCAGGAAATCTACCATGAAAACGGTGTGTATTACGGTCAGAATGTTATCAGCAAAAATATGATTATCGCCAACCGCAGGCAGCTCCTTAACGGCAATTCCTTTATTCTTGGTGTGTCAGGTGCAGGAAAATCCTTTACCGCAAAGGAAGAAATGACGAATATCATTCTGACCGACCCTAATGCCGATATAATCATCATTGACCCAGAGCGTGAATATTCCCCGCTTGTGAAAGCAATGCAGGGAGAGGTCATTCATATCTCTGCGACAAGTGAAAATCACATCAATGCTATGGATATGAACTCCGATTATGGTGACGGTGCAAACCCTGTCATTCTGAAATCGGAGTTTATTTTATCCCTTTGCGAACAGCTCATCGGCGGCACGAACTTGGGAGCAAAGCAGAAATCCATCATTGACCGCTGTACGGCAAGCGTGTACCGTTATTATCAGCAGGGCAACTATATGGGAACGCCGCCCACCTTGCAGGACTTCCGTGAGGAACTGTTAAAACAGAATGAGCCAGAAGCACAGGAAATCGCCCTTGCGATTGAGCTGTTTACGGACGGGTCGCTCAACACCTTTGCAAAGCACACGAATGTTGATACCCACAGCCGTCTTATCTGCTATGACATTCTGGATTTGGGCAAGCAGTTACAGCCTATCGGTATGCTTGTCGTTCTTGACAGTATCTTAAACCGTATCACCCAGAACAGAGCGAAAGGCAGAAAAACATTCA
>ENA-ORUB01003991-ORUB01003991.1-human-gut-metagenome-genome-assembly--contig:-NODE-3991-length-11831-cov-10.199389_pt1 | contig 11831 bp, 6 predicted proteins | sample MGYA00241918_ERZ509200 | MGnify/ENA primary metagenome ERZ509200 (study PRJEB26280, sample SAMEA2338853) | human gut metagenome | biome: human gut; feature: human-associated habitat; material: faeces... | reverse complement strand
TATTCCACTCCCGACAGTTCCTTTAATGACGACCGAAACCATTACGGCATTCGTCTTGATACGGAAAAGTACAGCTATCTTATGAGGTTTAACCCTAACAGGGGCGAGTACAATCTGTACTGCTATTGCTATCAAAAAGAGTGGCTAAACAACCACCTGAAAAATGCTGAGCGAGGTATCCGATTTATCGACCCGCACTATCAGGAGCAGTTTCGCATTGCGGACGGCGAGAAAATTTCAATTAAGCTCAGCGACGGCAAAACAATGGAGAGGACTTGCAGATATATCGACGACTACCATTTGGAGGTAGGTACAAATCTCTACCACATCTGCGAATTTGCCGAGCTTTGCGAGAGAAACGGTCATACCGTAGAACCAGTCGCAAAAGAAAATACGAAGCCTGCAAAGGAAAAAGAAAAACTACGATAAGGAGGTGCAGATAAGGTGGCAAGGAAATTTGACCTGATTTCGGAGCTGTATGAAAGAACCTGTTTTGCAGTTACAGACAATCCGGTAAACTGGCAATCGTTTCTGAAAACAGCAGGCAGAAATTTCAGGCTCCGATTTGATGAACAGCTTCTCATATATGCCCAAAGACCCGATGCAACAGCCGTGCTTGAAATTGAACGATGGAACGGCACTTTCGGTCGCTGGGTAAACCGAGGAGCAAAAGGTATTGCCGTATTTGAGGACGCAGACAGAAGCCGTCAAAGGCTGATTCATTACTTTGATATATCGGACACCCACGAAAGCCGATATTCCCGCCCTGTTCCGATTTGGGAGATGAGACCCGATTATGAAGCAGAGGTTATCGAAACGCTTGAAAACACTTTCGGGGCGGTAAACGATACAACGAGTATTGAAAATGTCGTCAAAGAGAGCATTGCCAATGCCGTTGAGGACAACATCGCAGACTATATCTCCGACTTTATGAGTTTGGGTGCAGGAAGCGATATTGAGTATTTGTCTGCCGACGAAGCAAATGCCTTGTATTTGGAGCTTGTCAGAAACAGCGTATCATATATGGTTATGGCACGATTGGGACTGGACGCAGACAAGGTTTATTCTCCCGATGACTTTGTCGGGATTTCAAGCTTCAATTCACAGGAAGTTCTCAATGCGGTGGGTATTGCTACAAGCGACATTGCTGAAATGGCGTTGCTTCCTGTCAGCAGAACAATCAGCACGCTCAGTAAGGAAAATCGCATAATTGATGAACAGGGGCAATCCGAATACAATAAAGACATCAAAGACGAAAGGAGTCAAAGCGATGAGCGAAATCACATACACGATGGTGGGAGATTACAATCTTCCGAACCTGAGGCTGCCGGAGCAGACGGAAGTAACTCTCGGCAGATGGTCGCAGATGAGGAGAACTTATCTGAAGGAACATCACAAAATCCTGTACTACAATCTTCTGACGAAAGGGATTCTGAACAGTCACTTGGCGGAGGTTCAGCAGAGAGCCAGCGAACGGGAGGAAACTCTCGTAAAGCAGATGGCAGAGAAAGCGGGACTGACCGAGCAGATGAAAGCGGAAGATATGATGAAATGGGTTCGCCTGATGAACAACATCAGGAACTCGGCACAGGAAATCGTGAAGAATCAGGTAATATTCGCTTAGAGTATTACGACAGAAACCACGAGGACAAGAGCCTGCCGTTTTTCGGTGGCGATGATACTATCCGAGAAATACTCGGCACTACCCCGCATTTGTCCGCTTCAAAGGAAGAAATCAAAGACTTCTATGAGAGAAATACGGACAATGCGACCCGTACCGAATATATCAAGGGTATTTTTAACAACGATTACACACAGCTACCTTTAAGCAACGGCAGGCTTGTCGGCTACAAAACATTTCAGAATGTCCTCCACTTGTGGGAGGGCGAATACGAAAACAGAACCGCTCAGAGCTTCTACGACTGGGGCGTTATCGCACAGCATTTTGAAGCAATGAGACTTTTGGGAGAATTGACCGATACAATGAAGCCGCTTCCGTCTATGGACGGTCAGTTGACTCTCATTATGGGAAATCAGGCAGAGGAACAAAAAACCTCTGCCTTTACTTTTTCTCAGGAAATCATAGACGCTGTACTGACCCGTGGAAGCGGAGTTTCCGAGGGCAAAATGCGTATCTATGAACAGTTTGAAAAGAGCCTTTCCACAAAAGAGAACGCCGACTTCTTGAAAAACGAATACGGTTGGGGCGGCTCTTATCCGGTCATCATCGGTGCAGGCATTGACGAACAGCACGACGGAAAAGGTATCACAATTTCAAAAGGTATCGGAAGCGACAAGCCGCACATTACACTTTCTTGGTCTCAGGTGGAAAAGCGTATCGGAGACCTTATCCGAATGGACAGATACTTAAATCCAAAGGAAAAAGAAAAGTACCCGGAATGGCTTGAAAAGCAGGAAGAACGGCGAGCCGAGCTTGCAGAGCAGAGAAAAAACCGAGAGATACTCTCTACCGCACCGCCTGAGCCTGAAAACAAAGTGGACGAAACGGAAGCACAGTATGAATATCATCTCGGCGACAGCGTGTATATCGGGGCTTCTCAGTATGAGATTTTATCCTTTGACGAAAACCGTGTAATGCTCTATGACTTTGATATGCCCCTTTTCAACAAGGAGCTTCCAAGGGAAGAATTTGACCGAAAAGTGCGTGAAAATCCAATGAACGACCACTTGAAGGTCAGTGTATTACCGGCGGAAGAAAAAGCCGTTACAGGCGAAAATGAAGTTCAAAACGATACCAAAACCGTACAGAATTTCAGTCCGAAAACCGGTTATGACGACGCCTTCTTTATCGACCGGGACAATGAAAGTGTAATTTGGATGTACTATAACCCCGACAGCAATGCCGGAGGTCAGTATGTTACAAATACGCTTTCTTTTGACGAGATACAGCAAGCTGTACGGAAATATGACTCGGCTGAGGATTTCTTTGATTACCTCGGCAGTATTGCAAATCAGGAGCTTGCCGATGTAGGCACGGAATGGTTTGAGGACGCAGACCGAGAATTTCACAGGACACCGGATTTGACCGACTGTACCTCCGCCACAATGGAAGCACTCATTGAAAACGCTGAAAGAACTGATATGGTGGCAACGAACATCGGAAATGTACCGATTGAGGATTACAGAGAAATCGTTGCTACTCAAAACGGTTTTGACAGTTATGAGGAAATGTATAACGAGGGTGTTCGTATCGGCAACGGTTACGACAAAGAGCCTGAACCGATTGTACCCGCTTGGGAGCAAAAGAAAAAGTCAAAGGTAAAGAGCTTTGACCTCCACCCGGATATTCCGATGTCGGAGCGACACAACTTTGACCTTGCCAATAATCAGGTTGAAGAAGTGAACAAAAAAGAGCGTTTTCACAGAAACTATGCAGCGATTAAGGTCTTGAAGGATTGTCAAAACGAAAACCGTTTTGCAACACCTGACGAGCAGAAAATCTTGTCGAGATATGTCGGTTGGGGCGGTATTCCCGAAGCCTTTGACGAACGAGCCGGAGCTTGGCATACCGAATATGCAATGCTGAAAAATATCCTGACACCGGAGGAATATGCGTCGGCAAGAGAAAGCACCTTGACTGCATTTTACACTCCGCCTGAAGTATCAACCGCCATTTACAAGGTGTTGGAACAGATGGGATTTCAGGAGGGCAACCTGCTTGAGCCGTCCTGCGGTATCGGTAACTTCATCGGTATGCTGCCTAAGTCAATGGAAAACGCAAAGGTTTACGGTGTTGAGCTTGATACCATTTCAGCCGGTATCGCTCAGCAGCTTTATCAGAAATCTTCCATTGCGGCACAGGGCTTTGAGGAAGTAAATGTCCCCGACAGCTTCTTTGACGGTGTTATCGGCAACGTGCCTTTCGGAGATTTCAAAGTCTCCGATAAACGATATGACAAGTACAACTTCTTAATCCACGATTATTTCTTTGCAAAATCGCTTGATAAATTACGACCCGGCGGTGTGATGGCTCTTGTGACAAGCAAAGGAACTATGGACAAGGAAAACTCCAATGTCCGAAAATATATCGCACAGAGGGCGGAGCTTCTCGGAGCAATCAGACTTCCGAATGACACCTTCAAAGGCAATGCCGGAACAGAGGTTGTATCCGATATTCTGTTTTTGCAAAAGCGAGACAGGCTCATAGATATTGAGCCGGATTGGGTTCATCTTGACACCGACGAAAACGGTATAAGGATGAACTCATATTTTGTTCAGCACCCGGAAATGATACTCGGCGAAATGAAAATGGTAAGCGGTCGTTTCGGACCGGAAGCAACCTGTGAACCGTTTGAAAATGCCGACCTTTCGGAGCTTTTGAACGAAGCAGTCTCAAACATTCACGGAGAAATCTCCGAATACGAGGTTGCCGACGAGCTGGAGGAAGAAGATAATTCTATCCCGGCAGACCCTACGGTAAGGAACTTCTCTTACACAATTTTGGACGATAAAATCTATTTCCGTGAGAACTCCCGTATGTCCCCGGTAGAGGTATCGGCAACCGCCGAGAACCGTATTAAGGGTATGATTGGGATAAGGGATTGCGTCCGCAACCTGATTGAATTGCAAACCGAGGACTACCCCGACAGCGAAATCAAACAAGCACAGGAAAAACTGAACACTCTGTATGACAGCTTTACAAAGAAGTACGGACTGATTAACAGCCGTGCCAATACTTCCGCCTTTTCCGACGACAGCTCCTATGCTCTGCTCTCAGCTCTTGAGGTCATCAATGAAGATGGCGAACTGGAACGCAAGGCGGATATGTTCTTCAAAAGGACGATTAAACCGCACAAGCCGGTAACGGAGGTTGACACCGCTGACGAGGCTCTCGCTGTCTCTATGGGTGAAAAAGCCGCCATTGATATGGAATATATGATGGAGCTTTCCGGCAAAAGCGAGGAGGAATTATTCGCTGACCTAAAGGGTGTAATCTTCTTAAATCCTCTTTATGAGTACGGCAATTCTTATGAGCCGAAATATCTGATGGCAGACGAATATCTGTCGGGCAATGTTCGTGAGAAGCTGGCGACAGCCAAAAGGTCTGCGACTCTGTATCCCGAAGATTACACCGTCAATGTGCAGGCACTTGAAAAGGTTCAGCCAAAGGATTTGACGGCAAGCGAGATTTCCGTAAGGCTCGGTGCGACTTGGATTCCACCCGAAATATTCCAACAGTTTATGTTTGAGTTTCTCGACACCCCACGCTATGCACAGTGGAATATCAAGGTTCACTACTCTCAGTTTACCGGAGAATGGAACATTGAGGGAAAGAGCTATGACCGTTCCAATGTTAAAGCGTACAGCACATACGGCACTTCCCGTATTAACGCATATAAGATAATCGAGGAAACGCTCAATCTGAAAGATGTCCGTATCTTTGACTATATCGAAGATGACGAAGGCAAAAAGAAAGCCGTTCTCAATAAAAAAGAGACGGCAATCGCACAGGCAAAGCAGGAGCTTATAAAGCAGGGCTTTCAGGACTGGATATGGGCTGACCCTGCCCGCCGAGAAAAACTCACGAAGATGTATAACGAAAAGTTCAACAGCATAAGACCCCGTGAGTACGACGGAAGCCACATTGTTTTCAACGGTATGAACCCGGAAATCGAACTCCGTGAACATCAGAAAAATGCGGTTGCACACATTCTGTACGGCGGCAATACGTTGTTGGCACACGCAGTTGGGGCAGGCAAAACTTTTGAAATGGTGGCGGCTGCTATGGAGTCCAAACGACTGGGACTTTGCAATAAGTCTCTGTTCGTAGTCCCGAATCACTTAACTGAGCAATGGGCGGCGGAGTTCTTGCAGCTATATCCGGCAGCGAATATTCTTGTGGCAACAAAGCGAGATTTTGAGACAAAGAACCGTAAAAAGTTCTGCGGTCGAATTGCTACGGGAGATTATGACGCAGTGATTATCGGTCATTCTCAGTTTGAAAAAATACCGATGTCCATTGAAAGACAGAGGGCAATTCTTGAGCAGCAGCTTGAAGAACTGACAGACGGTATTATGGATTTGAAGCGAAATCGTGGAGAAAACTTCTCCATTAAACAGCTTGAAAAGTCTAAAAAATCCGTGAAGCAAAAGCTGGAAAAGCTCAACGACCAAAGCCGAAAGGACGATGTTGTTACCTTTGAAGAACTCGGTGTTGACAGGCTCTTTATTGACGAGAGTCATTATTACAAGAACCTCTACCTTTACACCAAAATGCGTAATGTGGGCGGTATCGCTCAAACGGAAGCACAGAAATCCTCCGACCTGTTTATGAAGTGCCGATACCTTGATGAGCTTACAGGCGGTCGAGGAACGGTATTTGCAACCGGCACTCCTATCTCAAACAGTATGGTGGAACTCTATACCATTCAGCGATACTTGCAGTACAACACGCTTGTAAAAAACAACTTGCAGCACTTCGACTCGTGGGCAAGTACCTTTGGAGAGACTGTAACAGCCGTTGAGCTTACCCCGGAGGGAACGGGTTACAGAGCGAAAACCCGCTTTGCAAAATTCTACAACCTTCCGGAGCTTATGGCTATGTTTAAGGAGGTTGCCGACATCAAGACGGCGGATATGCTGGAGCTGCCTGTGCCGGAAGCACACTTCCACAATGTTGCAGTCAAGCCGTCGGAAATGCAGAAAGAAATGGTTGCTTCCCTTGCAGAACGAGCCGAGAAAGTCCGTGGCGGCGGTGTGGATTCGAGTGTGGATAATATGCTCAAAATCACAAACGACGGCAGAAAGTTGGCTCTTGACCAGCGTATGCTAAACGATATGCTGCCTGATTTTGAGGGCAGTAAAATCAATGCCTGCGTCGATAATATCTATCGCATTTGGGAGGAAACAGCCGACAAAAAATCTGCACAGCTTGTGTTCTGCGACCTCTCAACGCCAAAGAATGACGGCACATTTTCGGTGTATAACGACATCAGAAAGAAGCTCATAGAGCGTGGTGTCCCCGAAAGCGAAGTCCGCTTTATCCACGAAGCAGATACCGATGTGAAGAAAAAAGAACTGTTCCAAAAGACCCGTAAGGGCGAGGTCAGAGTGCTTCTCGGCTCTACGCAAAAGATGGGAGCCGGCACGAATGTTCAGGACAGACTTATCGCACTTCACGATGTGGATTGCCCGTGGAGACCGTCAGATTTGGAGCAGCGTTCCGGTCGAATTATCCGTCAGGGCAACTCAAATCCTGATGTAGATATTTACCGCTATGTAACGGAGCAGACCTTCGACGCATATCTCTATCAGCTTGTAGAGGGAAAGCAAAAGTTCGCCAGTCAGATTATGACGAGCAAATCCCCGGTGCGTTCTGCCGAGGATATTGATGAAACCGCTCTGTCCTATGCAGAGATTAAAATGCTTGCCACCGGCAACCCGTATATTAAGGAGAAGATGGATTTGGACATTCAAGTTCAAAAGCTGAAGCTCTTAAAATCCAACTTTCTATCTGAAAAATACGCTTTGGAAGATAAGATAATCAAATATTATCCGCAGCGAATTACAGCTTTGGAAAACCGCATTGAAGGCTTGAAGCAAGATGTAGATACTGCGAAACAGCACCCGAAACCAACGGACGACCGCTTTGTCGGTATGGAGGTTAAGGGTGTTTTTTATTCCGAAAAAGCCGACGCCGGTAAAGCAATCATTAATGCCTGCAAGCAGATGAACAGCCCCGACCCTATTCCTCTCGGCAAGTACCGAGGGTTTGAAACGGAGCTGCTTTTTAATACCGCAGAGCGCAATTATGAGGTTCGACTGAAAGGTGCGACAAGCAGAAATGTTCCTCTCGGCGATGACGCACACGGCAATATTATCCGTCTCGATAACGGTATTGATAGATTTGCCGAGAGCTTATCGCTTGCGGAAAACGACCTTGAGAACACCAAAAATCAGTTGGAAACCGCAAAGAAAGAAGTCCAAAAACCATTTATCCAAGAGGAAGAATTGAAAACAAAGCTTGCCCGACTGGACGAGCTGAATATTCTGCTCAATATGGATAAGCGAGAAAACGAAATTGTCGGCGGCGAACCCGATGAGGGCGAAGTGCCGAACACACGAAAGGAGAAAACCTATGAACGATAAAATGACACCCGATAAGGAAAGAGAAAACTGCCCTTGCAGAAAAGCAATCATTAACCCTTTTGATGCAATGATGATGGTTGTGGTCAGGAGACTTGATAAAGCATATCTCGAATTAAAAAGAAGCAAACCGCCCGCAAAGGAAGCAGAATTTGCCCTTAGAAATGCAAAGCTTTCTTTCTACGGAGAGTTGGTTCGACAGAGCATTGAAACGGTGTTTTCGCCGGAAGAAATCATTGCTTTGTATGAAAATGACGACCTTGCGGAAGATGCTTGGACTGTTTGGAATGACATCGGCTGCCCTGTTGACAAGATACTTATCATCATTGCAAAGCTCAGTATCAACGAACCGATACAGAAAGCGGTTGCCGATTTGCTGATGTAGAACGGCGGTGATAATTATGCCGTATATTGCACCGGAAGTCATAACCGAAGCCAAACGAATGGACTTATTAACCTATCTCAGAGAGTATGAACCGGGCGAGCTTGTTAAGTTTTCAAGCAACACCTACACCACAAGAACCCACGACAGCTTGAAGATTTCCAACGGAAAATGGATGTGGTGGTCAAGAGGTATCGGGGGCAAATCCGCTCTCGATTACCTTATCAAAGTCCGTGGAATGGATTTTGTCGGGGCGGTTCAGACCATTATGGGAAACGGTTCAGTCAGCTTTCCGACTTGCGAAAACATCAAAAGCTATGAGGAACAGCCTTTGCTTCTGCCTGAAAAAAGCCCCACTACCGAGGTGGTATTTGATTACCTTTTCGGGCGTGGCATTGATTTTGAAATCATCAGCTACTGCTTGGAACAGGAGCTAATCATTGAGTCGCTTCCGTATCACAATGCTGTTTTTATCGGCTATGACAAGGACAAAGAACCTAAATACGCCGCATACAGAGCAACAAATCAATCAAGGATTATGGGCGACTGCACCGGCAGTAAAAAGCAATATTCTTTCCGCCTGACTGCCGAAAACACCGGAGAGGTTCATCTTTTTGAGTGTGCCATTGACCTGCTTTCCTATGCAACTTTGATGAAGCTGGAGGGCAAAGACTGGCGACAGTTTAACCTTGTTTCTCTTGCGGGAGTGTATTCCCCAAAGCAGAAAATTGAGGACTCGAAAGTGCCTGTTACACTCGGCAGGCTGCTTGAAAAGGACAAAACAATCAGGCGAATTATTCTTCATTTGGACAATGATATTGCCGGAAGAAAAGCGACCAAAGCGTTGCAGACGATTCTTTCAGATAAGTATGAAGTCGTTGACGACCCTCCCCAATACGGGAAAGATGTCAACGATTTTCTTTGTAAACGCTTGGGAATAAAAGATAAAACCGAAAGGAGTTTTGCACGATGAAACTTAAAGAAATCAGAGAAATGTACCCGGAGGGAACGCAGATTGTACTCACTGAAATGGCTGGCGAAAGTCAAATGCCCTACGGTCTGAAAGGAACGGTTAAGTTCGTTGACGACGCCGGACAGATTCATATGAAATGGGAAAACGGCAGCTCTCTTGCTTTGAATATTCACGAGGACACCTTTGAAAAGGTCGAAGCACCGGAGAAGATTTCCGTCATTCTCGTTGAGCCGGGCAGGTATCCGAAGCTCATTGAAATTGAGGATACGCTGGAAGCAATGCAGTCTCTTGTGGAGGGAGATATTGAAGAATATATGCCTTTTGAGGACGAAGTTGCCATCATCTGCAACGAGGAAGGAAAGATGAACGGCTTGCCGCTGAACAGGGCAGTTTATTCCGAGCCTGAGAATGTTGAGATGAGTTATCCGCAGTTGAAAGCACATTTCCGGCAGGCAGAAAAAGAAAGAAACCACACGACCGGATATATTGTTTTTACGGCTGACAGCTTTGACAAGCCTTACACAGAGGAACAAAGAACCTATGTTGTCAGCAGTAACAATAAGGCTTTCATTGAGGGTATGGGCGGATATTCTATCTATGCTTCTTCCCTCGACGGCTCGGATAAATGTGTGCGACTGGAAGCGTATATGGCTGATGAACACGGCGGCAAGGACGGTTGGAAGATTGAAAAATGTTATGTGAAAGACGACAGCAACCGTGAAATGCTCGACATTATTGCCGGCAAGTTCTTCATTGCATACGCACCGATTGAGTCGGAAAAGTTTCTCAGTATGCCGAAAGAGCTGGCTCGTAAGTATGAGGAAAAGTTCAAATACCCGGAGAGATTTTACAAGTCTATGGACGGTATTGAAGCAAAGCCGTATAAGCCTGTCTCAAAGGATATGGAGAGATAAGAGTCAATCTATGGGGCAACCCTGAGTGTCTGCATAATCTTAGCGAGCAGACCATTTATGGACAGGAATGTCCAAAACGGTACACTCGTTAGGGGTTGCCCCTAATACCCCCAAGTAAGAAAGGAGCATAAGCAATGCGGGAGATAGTATTGGTTGCCGCCGGGTTAATTATCGGCGGCTTTTTCGGAGTAACAACAATGTGCCTGTTTCAGATAAATCGGGACAGGCACTATATTTACAGAAAGGACAGCGATAAAAATGAGCAAGAGAAACATTGAAAAGCACATTCTGATGAACAAGGCAGAAGCTCAGGATTTGCAGAAAAAAGCAAAACGGGCGTGTCTTTCCGAAGGCGGTCTTATCCGTTTGCTTCTCAAAGGATACGAGCCGAGAGAAAAGCCCGACGAAAGATTTTACGATGTTATGCGTGAGCTTTCTGCTATCGGCAACAACATCAATCAGCTTGCGGCGAAAGCAAACACCCTCGGATTTGTGGATGCACCGCAGCTTAAAAAGGAAGCCGAGCGTTGGCATAAGTTTCAGGCTGATGTGGAGCGTACTTTTTTAAGACCCGATAAGAGCGATATGAAATGGCAGTAAGTAAATTGTGGTCTGTCACATCAAGGCTCGGTCAGGTAATCGACTATGCCGCTAATCCCGAAAAGACGGCGGCAGATATTTACACCGAGGAACAGTATCAGGCTCTCCGTGATGTTCTCAGCTATGCAAAGGACGAAGAAAAAACCGAGTGTGAATTTTTCGTTGAGGGTATCAACTGCAACCCTGCGACCGCAAGAGACCAGTTTGTTTCTGTGAAAAAAGCATACGGCAAAGACGACGGCATACAAGCCTATCACGGATACCTGAGCTTTAAGGAACAGGACATATCCCCGGAGCTTGCACAGAAAATCGGAATGGAATTTGCAAACGAGGTGTGGGGCAAAAGATTTCAGGTGGTGGTTACTACTCATCTGAACACGAAGCACCTGCACTGCCACTATGTAATCAACTCCGTTTCCTTTGTGGACGGCAAGCGGTTATGGGGCGATGAAAAAGCGTGGTTCAAGTTCCGCTTGGTTGCCGACCGACTGTGCGAGAAGTACGGACTGTATTACAATCCAAACCCGAACCGCAGTAAGCAATCCTCTTATTACTACAAGCAGGAGCAAGCCGGTATGCCGAGCCGATACTCCATTACCCGTGACGCCATTGATGAAGCGATTGCACACAGCACCAACTTAAAGACCTTTGATTATATCCTCACGCAGATGGGCTATGAGCATTGTCTCAGCGACAGTCGAAAGTATTGGACGATTGTTCCGAAAGGATACAAGAAGCCGATACGACTTAAATCACTCGGAGAGAATTATACCGAGGACGCAATCAAGCGTAGGCTGACGGAAAATCAAAAGGTTCTCATCGTTCCTTTTGCAAAGGAAACGGTAAGAGTCAGACA
>ENA-ORUB01003984-ORUB01003984.1-human-gut-metagenome-genome-assembly--contig:-NODE-3984-length-11839-cov-3.261117_pt1 | contig 11839 bp, 8 predicted proteins | sample MGYA00241918_ERZ509200 | MGnify/ENA primary metagenome ERZ509200 (study PRJEB26280, sample SAMEA2338853) | human gut metagenome | biome: human gut; feature: human-associated habitat; material: faeces... | reverse complement strand
CACCGGGACGCTCCTCTGCCAAAGTCCCACCAGCATGGCGGTGCTGTCAGTCCCAGCGCCGTATCCCACCACGGTCATCCCCCGCCTCCTGTGATCAGCGCGTGCTTGTGGGGCGGGGCATGGACGTCCAGCAGGTTGCGGTCCGCGCCGGACTTGAACAGGCAGACGCCCCGCTGGGGAGCGCTGATCAGATCGTACTCGGCGCTCTCCAGCTGGAGGTTATCCATGTAGAACTTCTTGTCCACCTTGCCGCCGTGAAAGAGGAACTGGTGGGTGGGGATGGCAAACAGGGGCCGGGTCAGCTCCCGCACCCCCTGGATATCGAAATCTTCCAGATTTTGACTGGATAGGATCAGGCCGGAATTGCGCTTTCGCACCCGCTTGAGGCAGTTGCGGATGTACTCGATGGTGGTCAGGTTGGACAGCCAGAGGTAGAGCTCGTCCAGGGTGGCTACGGTGTTGCCTTTGGTAAGGAGCTGGTCGCTGAGGTAGGACAGCAGGTTGAACAGCAGGGCGTCCTTGACCGAGGAGTTGGCATGAATCAGATCCTTGACGCCAAACACCAGGAACCTTGCGCTGGTGATGTTCGTGCGGCCGTTGAAGTAGACGCTCTCCGCCCCCCGGCACATGGAGTGGAGCCCCAGCAAGAGTTCCCGCAGCAGCTCCCTGGGATACAGAGGGCTGTCCTCCCGGTCATAGTGTTCATAGGCGTCCTCCAGGACGGCGTACAGATCCTCCGCAATGGGCCAGTCCTCCGGCCCCATGGCCGAGAAGTTTGTCTTGTCCGAAATGCCCCATTTCCGGTACAGCCGCTCCAGCATCAGCTCCAAGGTATCCACCTGTTGGTGGGTGAAGGGCTTGTAGGCCCGGAAAAAGTCCTTGAGGAAGGAGATGTGCTGGGATAGGGGGGATTGCTGGCGGAAGGCATTGGGCACAGTTGGATCGTCATCCCTGTCGTCGCCAACATCCCACCGCTTGGCCTCCAAAAAGTTGATACGGAACTGCCCGCCCATGAGGTCTGCGTAACAGCCGCCCAGCCTGCCGCAGAGCCAGGCCAGCTCCTGCTCCGGGTCCAGGCAGATCACCGTCTTGCCGCTCTCCAGCAGGTTGCAGATGAGCAGCTTGAGCAGGTAGCTCTTGCCCTCGCCGGAGTTGCCCAGGATGAGCACGCTGGAATTGGTCTTGTCCGGTGTGCGGCGGTCCAGATCCAGCAGGATGTCCGCACCATAGTGGTCATTGCCGATGTAAAACCCGTGAGGATCGCTGCGGCCGGAGTAGTTGATGGGGTACAGGTTGGCGGTGGAGCTGGCGGGCAGCACCCGCTCAAACTGGGCGCCCAGGGCGTTCCGCCCCGCCGGGTTGGCGGAGAGGAAGCCCTCCCGCTGGCGGAGCAGCAGGGGATCTGCACTGAGCTTGGCCCGGGTGAGCTCGGCGCCCACCTCGTCCCGCAGCAGCCGCAGCTCCTCGGGGGTTTGGGCGGCCAGCTCCAGGAACACGGCGCAGTGGATGAGGGGCTCCCGGTTCTTCCGGGCGCCGGCAATGATGACGGCCACGTCCTGTAGGTTGGCCTCCGCCGTGACGCTCCGCTTCAGGTTATCCTGATTGCTCCGATCCAGCCGGTTCTTGTTGACGGCCTCATGGTAGATGGCGTCCTCCTCTGCCGCTGTCACCTGGCGGGCATAGAGATGGAGGGTGACGCCGGCCCGGTTGCAGATGTGGGAGAGCAGGGCCAGCTCCTCGGTGGCGGCGGGGTAGCCCCGGAGGGCCAGGACGCAGCGGTACAGCCCGCCCAGCACATAGGAGTCCGTGTTGAACTTCACGGCTGCTGGGGCAATCAGGTCCAGAAAGTCCTTGGGCTGGAAGAGCTGCGCTGGTTTTTCCACCGGTTTTTTCCGCTTCTTCTGTGCTTTAGCCATGCTCTGTCACCCACCTCTCCCCGTCCACCTGGTCAAAGTGCTCGGTGACCACGTTCTGCTGGTAATACACCGCCAGGATGCGCTTCACGTCCTGTTCCCCGGCCAGGCAAACGTGAAAGCCGTGATCCTGGATCTGCTTCTCCAATCGCCGGGGCAGCTCCCGATCCTCTGCGGCCTTGCTGTCCAACCGGCAGACCAGGACGAACTCCCGGGAGGCGGCGGTGGAGGACTGGCGTGCGTCCAAGTGCTCCATATCCTGCCGGAGCAGCTCCCGCAGGGCGGGAGACGGTTCCTCCTCCAGCCTTCTCTGGTAATACTGCTTGTTTTTCAGAAATGACTCCCTGGAGTCCAGGGCCAGCAGCTCCAGGGATGCCATCCCCTGGAGAAGCCCGGTGAGGGCCCGCACCCGGCCCCGGATGCCCTCCGGGGACAGGATGGACAGATTGTCCGGCCGGAGCAGGTAGAAGAGCAGTTCGTCCCTGCCGCACACCGCGCCGTGCTCCGTCAGGCGGGTGACACCCATGAGCTGCCGGGTAGTCTGCCGCTGGCGCAGGAGCTGCTGTTCCTTTCTATTCATTGTTCTGCCCCCATTCATAGTATTGCTGCTGCAGGAACAGGAAGCAGGCCGCCCGCCGCAGGAAGTCCAGGACGCTGGAGCCCTCCACCTGGATGGCGAGGAAGGCGTACAGCACGGTACCCACCAGGGGCAGCATGGTCCCCGTCTGGGCCAGCGCCAATACAGAGAGCAGAAAGGCCACCCCGATAATGGCCACGTCCCGCAGCTGCCACAGCCACAGGGTGGCCTTGGCCTTCAGGTTGTCTGGGTAGATGAACACGAAAACACCTCCAAAACAGGAAGGGACCCAGCCTGTCCGGCCGGATCCCTTCCTGCAGTTTATCCTTCTGTACTGCTTTCTTCCGTATCCTCGTCACATCCATCTGTTTCCCCCTCGGTCTCTGCAACGGCTTCCTCCGGGAGGCGGCCCTCCTGCTCCACGTGCCCCTCGTTGGCGGTATCCCCTGCAGCCTTACATTCCTCCTGGGCCTCCGCCAGGGCCCTGTGGATGCAGTCCAGGAAGAAGGCGTTCTGCTTGATGCCCTTCTCCTGCAGGTAGTCCTTAAATCGCTCGAACAGCTCGCCGGGCACCTGGAATGCCACCGTTCTCTTGTCTCCGCTCATCGTAGTTTCCTCCTTCTGATTGTCGTAAAATGTTTGGATCAACCAGGCCATATACTGGCCCAGTGTTTTTCCGGATACCTCCTGCTCCTCCCGCACCCGGGCGTGAAGCCCGGCGGGGATGGGTGCACAGAGGTTCTTCACATTTTCTTCCATGGATTGGCCCCCCTTCTGTTTGGTAACGCAAGTATATCGATCCCGGCGGTAAATAGCCATCACCAACAGCAACAAAGATTTTGCCGGAAAGCAAGCATAAGCAACAATGTCAGCCCCCCTCCGCCGCCCGGGCGATGCCCGCCATGATATACTCCACGCATGGCACTGGGACACTATTACCCAAGGCCTTGTACCGGGCGGAGTCCGAGGCGCCGGGCAGGTCTGTCCACCCATCCGGGAACCCCTGAAGCCGCTCACACTCCAGTGGAGTGAGACGCCGGATCAGGAAAACCGCCAGTGTATCACGGCTTGGCTGGCAGATCAGATCGGTGGCATCCTTCCCCTGACGGGCACTCTGGGTGGAGGCGGTATCGTCCTCTCTGAATTTGTCCACCCGCTGGCGGCGAAAAATGGCGTGCCGGTCCACACTGGTCAGGGTATAGGCCACATCATTTTGGATGCCAATGCCGTTGCCGCCATTGCGGGGCTGCCGGTCAATGGCATTGCCGCAGATACACATAGTCGGCTCCGGCTGGAGGGCCAGAGGCAGGTTGTTGCCTCCGGTACCAGCCCTGGCGGATAGTGTGGGCACGATCGGATGCGGCCCAGTGTATCGGCTGTCAATGCCGTGGTTCTCAAAAACCAGGGGCTGATGCCCGTGCTGTTGTGCCCGCAGGGTTCCGGTCTTATCTTCAGTGCAGTCCATGACGCTGCCGCCCTGGTCGTTGAGGCAGAGCACGGAGGGCATGCGGTTGCCGCTCTGGCCGGCCTTCAGGGTGGGCGCCGCACGCTCCGAGTATCCAATACTGCCCGCGCTGGCCCCCGCCCCGGCGGAAAACCCGGCTGTAATATCCCGGGTATCCGCCAGGCCGCACTCATCCCAGGCGGCCAGCCCCGCCTGCACCAGGAGGGCCGCATGGAGCTGGGGCGGGAGAGGCTTGCCCCGCTCCTTCGCCCTGCGCAGAATGCCCAGGCAGGCTCTCCTGGTCAAATAGTATTTTCGGGGCGGATTGTCCTGCAAAATCAGCGACAAGGAACACCCTGCGTCTCCGCTGGGGGGTGCCGGGCCAGTATTGAGCGTCGAAGACCTTCCACGCCAGGGAGAATGCAGCTCCCACTCGTAATTTCCCAGCAGGTTGCCAGCCCCAGGGGTGAGGTCGAGTGAAAGGTATGGAATTGCCTGCAATTCCGGCGATCTGTTCCAGGACGAACCGGAAGTCCTCCCCTTTAGGGAAGCCGCTGCTGAACACGCCGGGGACATTCTCCCAGCAGAACCATCTGGGGCGAACAGACTTGCCTGTCCGCCCTCGTCGTATATCCGCATCCCGCATCTCCTTTGTCACCCGGATCTGCTCCAGGAACAGCCCGGACCGTGCGCCGGCCAGTCCGGCGCGGGTACAGGATGCCACGGATAAGTCCTGACAGGGTGAGCCGCCGCAGATAATGTCCACCGGCGGCAGCTTCGCCCCGTCCAGCCTGGTGATATCCCCCATATGGAGCGTCTCCGGGAAATGATGTTTCGTGACTTGAATGGGGAAGGGCTCAATCTCGCTGGCCCACAGTGGGGTGATCCCCTGCCGTATGGCGGCCAGCGGAAAGCCGCCGATGCCGTCAAACAAGCTTCCGAGGGTAAGGGTCATTTTACCGCCTGGACAATGGTGCGGGTGGTATTGACGGCAGCCTGGGCGGTGTAGACGGCGCTCATGATATTGGCTCTGGTGGTGGTGTCCAGGCCGAAGGCTCCGGCGATGCGGGGCACCTCTCCGGCGGCCAGCATGAGGCCCAGCCCTAAGAGGGCCCTGTCGCTGAACACCATGAGCCCCGCCACCAGGATGGTGGCCTGGAGGAAGGCGGTGAGGCACAGGCCGATGACCTGCTTGCACCACTGGGTGAATCCGTCCGTATAGCCCCGGGGGATGGAGAACATGTACAGGGAGCCCACGGCAATCTGGATGAGCAGGATGCCGCCCCGCTTGAGATTGCTGAAAAACACCTTGATCACCGCATAGGCCATGAGAATCATGGCAAAGAGGAGCATGATAGGGTTGGTACCCAGGCCGAACTTGGATGCCGCGGCCACGTCCATGAGGCCGGCCCCCTCCAGGTCTGTGAGGATCTCATTCCCCAGTTCACCGATACTCTTGCCCGCCCCTGTGATCTCCATGGCAAAGGTGCCCTGGAGGGAGACGGAGAGGGCGTACAGCCGGACGGGCACGGTGGTGAACAGGCTGACGGCGAAGAAGCCCTTGAGGGCGTTGAGGGCGGGCTGCTGGAGATTGCCCCGGCCAGATGCGTACTCAATGCCGCACTCAAAGGCAGATACCACCACGCTGACGGCAAAGAGGGCCCAGCCCAGTTGGGAGAAGAAGCGCACCACTGACCGCACCCAGGAGAGGTCAAACAGCTCCACCCCCATGTTTCCCATCTGGGCGAAGAAGGCGCCCAGGAAGCCCACCATCTGGCTGTAAAACCAGTCCAGGATGGACTCCATCACCGGATTGGCCACAAAGTCCCAAATAAACACTCGCCTTCACCGCCTCAGATGCCTACGATATTCCAGATGTAATTGGGGGCCAGCAGCACGAAGATCAGGCAGACGAACAGGATGGCCGCCCCCGTCCACTCAAACTGGCCGTGCTTGCGATAGTCGAAGAAGCACAGTGCCACCTTGACAAAGAATGCAATCCCCAGCACCATGGTGAGGGCGGGGAACACCACAGTATCCACCACGGTCTTAATCTGGCCGGCGGCATCCGTCCAGGTCTGCTCCACGGCGTCCGCCACGTTGCCGGCGGAGGAGGCGAAGGCTGGGACCACGCACAGGGCGGCCACCACCAGGGCCAGGAGCAGGATTCTGATGCTCTTTTTTCTCAAAGTCACTTTCGTAGCACCTCCATGAAATTGAAGGGCCGCCCGGGTTGGGCGGCCCTCCTGAAGATGGGTTGCTGGAATCAATAGCCGGTGCGGGGCAGGGGCTCCGAGGGCTTGTAGACCTTGGTCACCCACCGGGAGGTGGCCATAATCCACTGGCCGTTGTACACGCCGCCCACGTCCGCCTGGTTGACGAATTGGCTGCCACCGGTAAGCCAGGCGTAGACGGTGGCATAGACCTGGGGTGCCTCCACCTGCCGGAAGTTGGCGGGCACCACGCCGAAGGACATCATAAATTCGGTGACGTACTCGTTGGAGGCCAGGCACAGGGCGGCCTTGGAGGCGTCCAGTACATAGTTCTGCTGGGTGCTCAGGTTGTCCGCCAAGGTGCGCCAAGTGCCGCCACTCAGGTTGGTCTTGTAGACCACCTTATAATTGCCCGGCACGTTGTAGGTGCCAGTGACAATCTTGTCCAGCCGCACCGCCTGGCCGGGCAGGGTATCCCTCCAGAAAAATGAGGTAAGGCTGGTGGTGGAGTTGTTGCCGATGCCGCTGAAATCGTAGCGGATCTGTTGGCCGGGCATAACCTCCACATAGCCGGTCTTTTGGATGCTTACATTGGTGTAGAGGCCCTTGTTGGTCATGGCTGCCTTTACGATCTGCCCTTCAAACTCAATCTCCACCTCGATGGGGGTCTTGTCCAGGCCGTAAAAGTCTGCGGCCTTGGACTCCACGATTTTGTAGCGGCCCAGTGGGAGAGGCCGGGAGGATGCAACGCCGTTCTTGTCCGTCTCAACCGTATCGACTAAGTTGCCGGTCCGGGCGTTGTAGATCTCAAACTCTGTGCCGGGGATGGGGGTGCCGGCGGGCCAGCCGTTGACACTGTTGTAGTCCGCGGAGGTCTTTGTTATCTGGATCTGTCCAGTGATGGGGGTGTTCTCCCACTCCACCTCGGTGGTCTCCCCAGACTCCACATAGACGGTCTTTTTCTCCGTGTCAGGAACATAGCCCTCATTCTCTAACTCTCTGAGATAATACCGCCCGGCCTCCAGACCCTCGATCAGTACATACCCCTCGTTATTCGAAGTGTACTGGCCAACGGGGGTGTTGGTGCTGTCATAGAGGATAAACGGCACCCCATAGATGCCCTCGCCGGTGGTGCTGTCCGTCTTGTGGATGAGGATGCCGCTCACCGGCGTGTTCTCCACCTGTAGGACTGTGGTTTCTCCGTTTTTGACCTCAAAATAATGGGGAGTGTCGTCCAACTTGAAGCCCTCCGCGCTCTCGGTTTCCACGGCATAGTACGATCCATTCTCCAGGGACAGGAACACCCGGCCATTTTTGTCGGTGGTCACGGTATCCACCAGGGCGTCGTCCATACGGCGGATCTCAAACGTAGTGTTGGGAATCCGCTCCCTGGTGTCATCCGCGTTGACCTTGATGATTTCCACGCCGCCGATGGGGTCGTTATACACCGTGATGGTCTGGGTGTCGTTAGGGTTGATGACCACCGTTTGGGTACGGGTTTCCTCATGGATAGTGTAGCCCTCGATGGTCTTGGTCTCTGTGACGAGGAATGTCCCCACCAAACCGTCAATCATGATCTGGCCGTTTTCGTCAGTGCGGTAGAGGCCCATGCTGGAGGTCATGCCGCCGTTGTCGTCCACCACCGTGCCGTCCGCCTCGGTGATGGTAAACTCTACCCCCTCCAGGGGCTCATGGGTGACGGAATCCAGCTTGTTGATGACAAGGCCGCCCTTGGGGGTGTTGGTGATGACCACCGTTTGGGTATCTCCACCCTCCCCGATGACTACATTGGTGGAGGGGGCGTCCATGACGTACCCATGGGGCGCCTTGATCTCCGTGAGCACGTATGCGCCGGGGGCCAGGTTGGTGATGCGGATCTCACCGCTGCTGTCGGTGGTGAAAATACCGTTCTGGGTGAGGGTGGAATCGCCAATTACCCCGTCCAGTCCCACCTCGCAGCCGGCGGCCGTCGTCACTCGGAACTGGGCCCCGGCGAGAGGCTGGCCCGTGGCGCTGTCCCGTTTCTGGATGATCAGCTCACCCTTCGGCTGATTCTTAAAAGTGAGGCTGACCGTCCGGCCCTCTTTGATCTGCACGGTCTGGGCCTGGGTATCGATGAGGTAGCCCGGAGGGGCCTGGGTTTCCGTCACCACCACGCTCTTTCCGGGCTGGAGGCCGGAGATCAGGATCTCACCATTTTCGTCCGTCCGGTAGATGCCGTTGGAGTCCCCAATGAGGGTGCCGTCCGCATAGGTGACCTTGAACTCTGCGTCAGGCAGGGTCACGCTGGGGTTGGCCGAGCACACCTTGCGGATCAGGAGGTTCCCGTCCGGCATGTTTTCAAAGCGGACAGTGATGACACTCTGCTCCCCGTTGTCTGCCAGGTAGACGGTCTCGGAGGACTGGATGATGCTGTACCCGTCCGCCGGATCCACCTCCTCCACGATGTACGATCCTGGCTTCAGGCCCGTCCAGATGGCCATGCCGTTGGAGCCGGTCACCTTCTGTCCGATCACGGTGCCGCCGGTACCGGAGGCGCCTCCCAGGTAGCGGAGCTGGAAGGTGGCCCCGCCCAGGGCCTCGCCAGTGACGCTGTCCGTCTTGTGTACCACGATGGCGTTGAGGGGGACGTTCTCAAATGTCAGAGACTTGTTTCCGCCGCCCTCAATATAGACCTCCTGGGTGGCAGGCTCCTTGATGGTGAAGCCGGGGGCGGGTTCCAGCTCCGTCACCCGGTACCAGCCGCCTCGCAGGTCCTCCAGCACGATCTGGCCGCTGGCGTCAGTGAAGTAGGTCCCCAGGTCGTTCAGCTCGCCGGTGTCGGTGCCATTGCTGCCGTACCAGAGCTGGAATTTGGCCCCCTGGATGGGGCTGCCGGTGATGCTGTCTACCTTCTGGATGGTAAGGGTGGGCTTTTTGTGGTTCTCGAAATAGACGGTGTGGTTCCGGTTGGGATAGAGGGTGACCAACTGGGGCTCCGCGTCCATGAGATAAGGGGAGGGAACCGATTTTTCTGAAATTTGATACACCCCGGGCAGCAGATTTTCCAGGGAGGCCGTGCCGTCTGCCCCGGTCTTGATCTCATCCACGCTGTGGCCGTCCGCCGCCTCCACCAGGAATACGGTATCCGGCACGGGCTCCCCGGTGTCGGCATCCCGCTTCACCACCGTCAGGTTGGGCCGGATGTCGTTCTCCAGGATGATGGTGGAGGTCTTGCCGGGGAAGAGCTCCACATGGCGTTCCACCGGGTCGCTGATGTGGTCTGAGGTGGTGTCCAGCTCCTTGACCGAATACACCCCCGGCTCCAAGCCGGAAATCAGGATTTCGCCGTTTTCATCAGTGGTGCGGTCCAGGTAGTGGGTGCCGTCCTCAATTTTGGCGATGCGGAAGGTGACCCCAGCCAGCCGGGAACCGTCCGAACTCAGCTTGATGAGGTTCAGGGAGGGTTTCACAGAGTTGGTGAACACAAACCGGGCTGTCTGGTTGGCCTCCATCTGGATGATGCGCTGGGTCTCATCGATGATGTAGCCGGGGCACTCCAGCTCGGTGACCACATAAGCCCCGGTGGGCAGCTCGGACAGGTCGATTTCGCCGTTCTGGTCGGTGGTGAACTCCGCCGGGCCCCACGATCCGTCTACCGCCTCGATGCGGAACCTGGCGTTGGGGATCACCTTGGACGGGTCGGCGCTGTCCACCTTGACCAGCCAGATCCCGGGCTTCTGGTCGTTAAAAAAGTAGAGCTCCTTAATACTGTCTCCGGCCTTCAGTTCAATTTCCTGCGGGGTGAAATCCACCAGATGTCCACTGTCCCCAGTGTCCACCTCCTGGACGCGGTAGGTGCCCGGCCGGCAGTCCGTGAGCAGGATTTCTCCCAGGGCGTCCGTCTCATAGTCCCCCAGCAGTTCCCCATCCCGCCAGATACGGAAGGTGACGCCGGGCATAGTCTCATGGCTCAGGCGGTCGTACTTGATGATCTTCAGGCCGGGCAGGGCCTCGTTCTTCAGGGTGTAGGTGACGCAGTCCCCTGCCACCACAGTGGTGGTATAGGTCTGGGGATCCCGCTCCCACCCCTCCGGGGCGGCCAGCTCCAAAATCTCATATGCCCCAGGCTTCAGCTCTGTGAAGGTATAGGAACCGCCGGTGTCGGTGGTACCGGTATAGGTGGCGCCGCTCTTGATGTGCTTGATCTGTATTTTGGCTCCCGCCAGGCTGGCCCCGGTGGAAGCGTCGATCTTTTCAATTCTGAGATCGCCGTAGGGTTCATTTTCAAAGTCCACCTCGGCGGTTTCCCCGTACTTCACGGTGACCTGTTTGACCGGCTCCTCATCCAGCAGGTGGTACTCCGGTGATACCCGTTCATAGATGGTATAGTTGCCCACCTCGGTGAGAGGGATAGTGATGGAACCGGATTCCGGCGTGGTGTAGACGCCGATGGTGTCCCCATCCGGGCCCACCACCTCGAAGGTGGCGCCGGAGAGGGTGACAGTGGTGCCCGCCTCATACTTGGTGATCTTGAGGGCGGTTTCGCTGGGAGGGGGCGTAGGCTCGTCTGGGTCATCCGGCTCGTCGGTATCCGAATAGTTAGAGATGGCGTTTCGCAGCAGGCTGACCTTGGGATCCGTGTCGCAGAGGTAACTCTGGAGGTTGCCGTACTGGTCAACCTCCTGGCAAAGCGCGTAAAATACGACATACTGGTACACATCGGCTGAGAGGGAGAGCTGGACACTGCCGCTCTGGCCCGCTACGCAGTCCTCTGGGTAGAGCACCTTGAAGGTCCCCTTGTAGCCGTCTCCGGTATTGGAGACCTTGACCTGGGTAATATCCTGGTTGTTCTCATCCACAATACGGGCGCCCTCCGGTACGTCCGTCCCATCCTGGAACGATACATTAACAGCCTGTCCGTCCACCCAGGTCGGAGAAGTGACAGTAAATACCTGCTGGCGATAGGCGGCCCCATCAATGGTGACGGGGTAGGCTGCCTCCTGATCTGGGGAGGTGGTGAGCTGGGGCTCTGCCACACTGGTCCATGTGGTACCCTGAGTATAGATTTTGACCGCGGCATCGAGAATGCTTTCCCCAATCTCCCTCTCCGGGCCGGTAAGGCCGGGGGCTACGGTGACGTCGCTGATGTCCCACTCGGGGATCAGGTAGCACCACAGGGCAATCTTGCCGGCGTAAAATGCCTGGTACTTGTTGGTCAGACCCAACTCCGCCAGGGAGCGGTGGGGGTACATGTTGGCAATCAGCCCTACCACCTTAGGATCGCTGGCCTTCTCCTCAGCCAGATAACGGATGCTCTCCCCCTCTGGAACTGTTTGGGGCACGCCGTACTGGTTGGGGTTGACACAGTACGCTGGGATTTCCTGGATTTCTCCAGTGGTATTTTCGTAGAGGAAGTAGGTGTACGACTGGGTCTGTACTTTGCCGTTGACGGCCAGATAGTTCATAGAATATCCACCACTATAAATGTCCAGTTCGCCCAAAGCCTCTTCCGGAGTATCCGCAGCGGCAGCAGATATAAGCAGCAGACCCATGATCAGGACGGCTGTCAATAGGAGCGATATAAGCTTTTTCACAGTATTTCCTCCTCATCGGATTTCAAAAAGAGTAAAAAGAAACCCCGAAACGGTGCATAACCGGCCGTTTCGGGGCTTTGCCATATCATTCGTTCTGTTGTGGGTAGTTACATACC
>ENA-ORUB01003957-ORUB01003957.1-human-gut-metagenome-genome-assembly--contig:-NODE-3957-length-11919-cov-7.348449_pt1 | contig 11919 bp, 7 predicted proteins | sample MGYA00241918_ERZ509200 | MGnify/ENA primary metagenome ERZ509200 (study PRJEB26280, sample SAMEA2338853) | human gut metagenome | biome: human gut; feature: human-associated habitat; material: faeces... | reverse complement strand
GCCGTGACAGCCTGCCCCACCGGCATCGCGCACACCTATCTGGCGGCGGAGGCGCTCCAGCAGGCCGCGCAGGCCCGCGGCCTGACGCTCAAGGTCGAGACGAACGGCGCTGCCGGTGTCAACGACGAGCTGACCGATGATGAGATTCAGGCCGCAGAGTGCGTGATTGTGGCGGTGGATCGCTCGATCCCGCTGGCGCGGTTCGTTGGCAAGCGGCTGGTCTATGCCTCGGCGGGGGATGCCGTGCGCGACGCGGACAGACTGCTGGAAAAGGCCGTTTCCGGCAAGGCTCCCGTCTACCGCGGCGGGCACGCCTTCCGCACCAGCGACTGGAAGGAACTGGGCCGCGAATACTACGGCCACCTGATGAGCGGCATCTCCCACATGCTGCCGTTTGTTGTGGCGGGCGGCGTGATGCTGGCGCTTTCCCTGCTGCTGCAGCACCTTTTTGGCCGCAGCGACATCACCACCATGATGACGAACGTCGGCAACGCTGCGTTCAGGATGATGTACCCCGTGCTGGCTGCGTTCATCGCTTACAGCATTGCGGACCGCCCCGGCTTTATGCCCGGCCTGATGGGCGGCTACCTGGCACAGCTCGGCACAACCACCGCCCCCCCCCGGTTGGGCTGGATCTCCAGCGGGTTCTGGGGGGCCATTGTCGCGGGCTTTGCTGCCGGTCTGGCTGTGCGGCTTCTGAATTACCTGTTCCGCCGCATTCCGCAGGAGCTGGATCACATCAAAACCGGGCTGCTGGTCCCGCTGTTGAGTCTGCTGTTTGTCGGTGCCCTGATGGTCATGGCCATCAATCCGCCGCTCGGGCGTTTCAATGCCTGGCTTTCCATCCAGCTGGATGGTATGCAGGGCGGCAGCCGTCTGGTGCTGGGCACGCTGCTGGGCGGCATGATGGCTACCGACTACGGCGGGCCGATCAACAAGGCCGCCTACGTCAGCGGCACGCTGGCACTGGTAGACCAGCAGTATGACCTGATGGCCGCTGTCATGGCGGGCGGCATGATCCCGCCGCTGGGCATTGGGCTGGCCTGCCTGCTGTTCCCGACGCGGTTCACCAGCACCGAGCGCTGCTCTGCGCCGCAGACCCTGCTGATGGGCGCGACTTTCGTGACCGAGGGGGCGCTGCCGTTTGCGCTGCGCGACCCGCTGCGTGTCAGCCCCGCCTGCATCGCGGGCAGTGCGCTGGCCGGGTTCATAACGATTTTGCTGGGCTGCGGGTGTCCCGCGCCGCACGGCGGGTTGTTTCTGCTGCCGGTCATGGAAAACCCGCCGGGCTTTCTGATTGCGCTGGCTGTCGGCACCCTGACCACGACCCTGCTGCTTGGCATGCTGAAAAAGCCGCTGAAGCATTGATTTTCACTTTACTTTTCGTGTTTTTCGGCAGTCTTATACAAATTGTATTTACATAAAGCCCTGCTGTGCGTTGCGTACAGCGGGCCTTTATGCTATAATTTAGTATATATGTGATTTTTGTGGAGGAGGGCCCCGTCCCTATGGAACAGGTCAAATCATTTTGTCGGCGGTACCGTCGGCTGCTGCTGGCTGCGGCCTATCTGGCTATTTTTGCCGTGGGCGTGCTGTATCTGCGCGTCACGGTCAACATCCCGCCGGAGGGCGACGATAAGCTGACACTGAACCTCTGGCTGTATGACTTCCAGCGGATGCCGTTCTGGCAGTATGCTCTGCAGGATATGCAGGGGCGGCTGCGGTACTTTACGCTGCAGGAGGTCCGTTTTTTCCCGTTCCATTACCCGAACGCCGTCGACCTGCTGTTTTACACCAGCCTGACGCACTACCGGCTCTACATCATTGCCTGGACCGGCGCGGCGGCCTTCGCTGTCAGCCGCGTGGCGGCCAGACTGGGCAGCGGGGATGCGCTGGCGCTGGGCAGCTTTGCGCTGGCGCTGGCCGCGGCCCCCATCTGGAACGAAGGCATGTACAGCTACTACGCCGTACCGCAGCGGGCGCTGTTCTGGGCTATGACGGCCTGGCTCTGCCTGTTTGCGTGGCAGGGGACACGGCACCGCTGCTGGGCTGTGCTGGGCGCGGTGCTGTCCTTTATCGCCTGCGGCACCTATGAGATCGGCTATGTCTTTGCGCTGCTGGCGCTCGTCGTCTGGCTGCTGCGCCGACGCAGCGTCAAAAACGCCCTGCTGAACACGGCTCCCGCGCTGGGCGGCATGGGCGCGGCGCTTGTGTTCCACGTTCTGTGCGGGCGCAACGGCGGCACCGGCAATGAGCTTTCTCTGGATATTCCCGCCGTGCTGCGCGTCACCGTGCAGCAGATGGCCGCGTCGCTCCCTGGGTTGAACTCCCGCCTTTTGCAGGAGGACGCTGGGGTCATCACGAACGGGGATCGGCTGTGGCCGCTGGCGCTGGGTGTGCTGGCCGGACTGTTGATCTTCTTCGGCGTTCCGTTTAAAAAGCTGCGCGGCAGAACGCTGGGCGCACTGGCCGGGTTCGGCCTGGCCGTCTGGGCACTGCCCGCGCTGCTGCTGGCTTTGTCCGCCCGCTATCAGCAGCCCGAGGCCATTACCTGGCAGTGGGGCTACATTCCCGCGGCGGCCAGCTCCATCGGCTTTACGCTGCTCGTCGCAGCGCTGCTGGCGCTGCTGGCGGGGCTGTGCTGTAAGCTGCCGAAGGTTCTCTCCGTGGTATCACGACTGGCCCTGACGGCGGCGCTGGCGGTGGGTCTCTGCCTGAACGGCGGCTACCTGCGCGGTGTCGTGCGCACCCACCATGCCGAGAACCTCGCTGCCTATCAGTTCTTTGTCCGCACGATCGAGGCCGGTCTTGCCGATGCCGTACAATCCGACGACCTGATTCTCTGCAACGAGAACGTCTGGGACAGCAACGCGGAGGCCGAGTCCGCCTTCTTCAGCCGGTTCACAGGGCGCGCCCTGCACGCACAGGTCCTTTGGACCGAGAACCCCGCCACCGACGGCGACGCCTACGCCTACCAGACCTACCGCAATTACGGCGGCTACGATCTGGCGTGGTGCGGCAGACTGCAAAGCGCCGACAGCGACCTGATGGACGGGGTACAGGTCTATGTGCAGAGCGCCTATGTCCCCGACAACGCTGTCATCAAGTACAAGGTCCGTCTGGCCGACGGCACCGAGGAGGCCCGCGCCATCTGCCTGCTGGACTGCACCCAGACCCCGCGGGACCGGAACGGCGACTATCTGGCCACTGTTGAGGACACGTCCATCGTGAACGCCAAGCTCATGATCTGGGACGGCTGATAAACTGTGAGGGAGCCCCGGATGAAACACTTTATTGCCTTTTGCCGCCGCAACCGGCTGTTTGCGGCGCTGCTGACCGCCGAGCTGGCCGTTGTCTGCGCGCTGGCAGCCGGGCTGTTCGGCGCACCGTATAAGTTGGCGCTGACGCCCGGCGACTTTACGAACACCCTGCCCGACATTGCCGCCGCGGACGACGACGGCTTAAAAATCTGGAACCAGATCGGCTATCACAGCGACAACCCGATGACCTTCTCGGCAGACAATATTGCTTTGCCTTCCGGTGCGTATGAGGTCACAGTCCGTTATTTTTCCTGCCAGACACCCGACGCGCCCACCTTTAATATGCTCAACGCTGCCGGGTCGCTGACCTTTGCCAGTGAACGCAGCCCCGCCGCCGTGACCTTTGACGCGCTGCGGCTGGACGACTGCCACCGCAGCCTGACGACCCGGCTTTGGGTCGGCTTCGGCGCGCGGATGCAGGACCTGACCGCCACCGTCACCTACGACCAGGGCCAGCTGTACATTTACAGCATCACCCTGACCGAGCAGCCCATCTACCGCGCGGCGCGGCTGCTCTGCTTCCTTGTGCTGTTTGCCGCCGCGGACGCCGCGCTGACAATGCGCGAACCGCTGGACGTAGTGAATGCCTCGCTGATCCCCGCACTGGACGCCGTGGGCGACGGCTTTGAGAAAGGCACGGTATTCCTGCCGCAGCTTTTGCAGGCCGCCACCGCCGCGCAGGCTGCGTTCGAGGCCATCAAGGCCAAAATTGCCGCCTCCGGCCAGGCGCAGGGCAGCAAGGGCAAGATCGTCATTGCCACAGTCAAGGGCGACGTGCATGACATCGGCAAGAACATTGTCCGTGTCATCCTCGAAAACTACGGCTATGACGTGCTCGACCTCGGGCGCGACGTTGACCCCGAGCGTGTCGTAGAGGCCGTGCGCCAGACCGGTGCAAAGCTCGTCGGCCTGTCGGCCCTGATGACGACTACCGTCCCCAATATGCAGGCCACGATCGAGGCCCTGCATGCCGCGCACCTTGACTGTAAGGTCATGGTCGGCGGCGCGGTGCTGACGCCTGATTACGCCCGTGACATCGGTGCCGACTACTACTGCAAGGATGCCAAGGCCAGCGCTGATTTGGCCAAGCAGCTTTTAGGCTGATTGTATAGAGCCGCGTTTCACGAAGAAGCGCGGCTTTTTGCACGATTGTAAAATCTTACCTTTGTCAGCAAATCACCATTGCAGGGAAGTTCCAATTGATGTATAATAGCTGTGTTCACTGTTTTTGGACATTTTCCTTTATTTGTCTGTTTTAGGAGCGTATCTATTGAAGTACATAGCCAAAATCGCAGCGTTCACCGCGATTTTTCTGATTATAAATCTGATTCTCTGCGGCTTTATGCCGCCTGATAACGGTTCCAGCCTTGGCATGTGGCGCAGCTACCAGCAAAAGCAGTCCATTGACATTGCCGTCATTGGTTCTTCGCTGGCTTCCTGCGCCCTGCCCGAAGAAGAACTCGCCGCCGCAACAGGGGAGACCGTTGCACTGATGGCAACAAACGCCCAAAGCTTGGATATGTCGCAGATCGCGCTGGAGACCCTGCTTCGGGAGCATTCTCCCCGGTATGTGATCCTTGTCATGGATCTGACCAACATGACAGGCAAACCCTATGCCAAAGCCCAAAAGGCTTTTTTATATGCAGAGCTGCAGACGGATTCCTGGAAGGATAAGCCCGCTGACCTGCTGCGCTACATGACAAGCTGTGATAACTTTACAGGTGCAGATTCCCTGAATGCGCTTTTTCCCTGGCAGAGCGGCAGCTGGCCCACCGACTGGCCCGCTACGATCCAACAGAAATGGAATGCCGTACTGAATCGTCTGCCGCACCGGCGCGGCGCGGCCCATGCCCAGCCGGAGGATACCACGGTCATCAACTTTGACACTGTCGGCACGGTGAACACCTGGAGCCAGAACGCCCACGATTTTAGCGCGCAGCACATTGAGGAGCTGACCTCCATGCTGCAGCTCTGTCAGGAGAACGGCACGCGCCTTTTGCTCATCAGTGCGCCCAAGACCACGCTGGATGTCGTGAGCTACGAGACGTATTTTGACGACTACGCCTACTTCAAGCAGCTGGCAGCACAGTATGGGGCTTCCTATTATGACTTTAACCTTGCAAAGCCGGAGCTGTTTGAGAACAAAGAGCCTGACTATCACAAGGATTTCACCCACATGAATGCTGCCGGCGGGCATGCGTTCAGCCTGAGCATGGCAAAGTTTCTGGCCATGCTGGACGCCGGGCAGGATGTGGAATCGTTGTTCGAGACGCCGTCAGAATATCTGGCCGCCGTAAACTATATCACCAACGTCTACCTGACGCCGGAGGTTCACCCGGACAAGATTTTGCTGCTGGCCGGTTCCTACCACGGTCCGTCCGTACAGGCTGAATACGAGTTCTGGGTCAAAGCGCCGGGGGAGAGCGAATACAGCCGGGTTTCCGCGTATTCTACCCGCTCCTGGACCGAGTACGCAGCAGCGGAGCACGGCACCTACCAGTTCCGCGTGAATGCCCGTATTGTTGGTTCTTCCGCCGATTTTGAGCGATATTATGAATGTTCTGTCGATTTTTGATTTTGTGGATGGTGTAGTGTGGAAATCTATTCCCTGAGTTTCTTCCTGCTGGTCAGCGTTGGACTCATTTTATATTATACTGTTTTCAGCCGCTGCCAATGGATCTGCCTGCTGGGGTTGAGCCTGCTGTTTTTTACCGCCAGCGGCTGGAAGGGCCTTGTTTTTCTGCTTTTCACTGCGTTAACGATCTGGCTCGGCGGCTTGCAGCTGGCAAAGCTGGATGCCGATTCCGCCGCGCGGCGAAAGGCTCCGGGCATAACCAAGGACGAAAAAAAGGCCATCAAAGCACAGGCGGTGCGCCGCAAAAAATGTCTTGTTGCTGCTGTGCTGACTGCCAACTTTCTTGTGCTTGGCTACTTCAAATACTGGTCCTATTTTGCGGAGCTGCTCTCCGGTGCATTTTCGGCCACAGCGCCGTCCTCACTGGGGCTGGTTATGCCGCTTGGCATCAGCTTTTACACGTTTCAGGCCGTCGGTTATCTGATTGACTGCTACCGTGGTCGGCACCCGGCAGAGAAAAACTACGCCCGCTTTCTGCTTTTCATCAGCTTTTTCTCGCAGCTGATCCAGGGTCCCATCAACCGCTACGGAGAGATGGCCCCGCAGCTCACTGCCCGTCACATCTGGAACTGGGAGCGTACCAAGCGTGCACTGTTCCTGTTTCTGTTCGGCGCAATGAAGAAATATGCCATCGCAAACCTGACCGCCCCGACGATTGCCGCCGTCCTCGACGGCAATGACCCCAAGCTGGCCGGTTCTATGGCACTGCTGGCCATTTTGCTGTACTCGCTGCAGCAGTATGCAGATTTTTCCGGCGGCATTGATATGGTATTGGGTGTTGCGCAGCTGTACGGCATTGAGATGATGCCCAACTTCCGGCAGCCGTATTTTTCTACCTCGCTGGGGGATTTCTGGCGGCGCTGGCATATTTCGCTGGGTGCGTGGATGCGTGATTACCTGTTCTATCCCTTTGCACTGACCAAGCCGATGCAGCGCTTCGGCAAGTGGGCCACGTCGCATTGGGGCAAGCATTTTGGCCGTGTGCTGCCCGCTGCAGTCGCCAACCTGCTTGTGTTTGCCGTAGTCGGCATCTGGCACGGCCCGCAGGCGCACTACCTTGCCTGGGGTCTGTATAACGGTCTTGTCATTGCGCTGGCTGACCTGCTGGAGCCCGCTTTCAAAAAGCTCAACACAGTGCTGCACATTCCTACCGAAAGCCGCGGCTGGCATGTTTTTCGCATCGTGCGGACCTTTATCATCGTCAACATCGGCTGGTACTTTGACCGCAATGAGTTTGTGCAGGGGTGCATCTACCTGCACAACACCTTTACGGATTTCAATTTGTCCGCATTGGCCGCGAATGCACCCGGCGCTTTCGCGGCAGTCTCCGGCCCGGCCTGGGGGCTTGTCATCATCAGTACCCTTCTGGTCTTTGCCCATAGTGTGCTGAAGGAACAAGGCCGCGACCCTTACGCAGAGGTACAGCGGCTGCCGCTTGCACTGCGCTGGGGTTTATACTATCTTGTTATTTTCATGGTACTCCTCAGCTTTATCTGCGTCAATGAAACCGTTGGTTTCCTCTATGCCAACTTTTAAGAAAAGAGCTTTCTATGCAAACAAACATTCTGGACTGGCTTGAAGCCACGTCCGCCCGCTGCCCGGATGCCCCCGCTGTGGGGGATGACCAGACAGACTGTACCTGGGCACAGCTGGCCGACACGGCCCGCCGCGCCGGCAGCTTTCTGGCGTCCCGCACGATGCCGCGCCGCCCGGTGGCATTTTACCTGGAAAAATCCGTTTCCGCCTTTGCTGCCATGCTTGGCACAGTCTACGCGGGCTGCTGCTACTCGGTGCTTGACACCCGCCAGCCCGCTTCCCGCACTTTGCAGGTATTGGATACTTTGACCCCTGCATTTCTTGTTACGGACGAGGCCCACGCTGCCGCAGCCGCCGCGCTGGGGTACAGCGGGCAAATCATCCGGCTTGACGATCTGCTGGCTGCACCCGCGGACGCTGCCCTGCTGGCAGCCCGCCGCCGTCAGGCTGTGGACGTTGACCCTCTGTATATCAACTTCACAAGCGGAAGCACCGGTGTGCCAAAAGGCGTCACCGTCAGCCACCGCTCGGTGCTGGATTTTATCCCGCAGTTTGCCGAAATTTTCGGCATCACACAAAACGATATTCTAGGCAATCAGGCTCCCTTTGACTTTGACGTTTCGGTCAAAGACCTGTACACGGCACTGTACACGGGGGCTAAGGTGCAGATCATCCCGCGCGCTTATTTCAGTCAGCCCACAAACCTCATGGACTATCTGGCAGACCATGAGGTCACCATACTTGTCTGGGCTGTCAGTGCCATGTGCTTTGTCTCCATCATGAACGGCTTCAGCTACCGTATTCCTTCCCGCGTGCGGCAGGTATTGTTCAGCGGCGAAGTCATGCCCATCAAGCACCTGATGAAGTGGAAGTCCGCTCTGCCGCACGCCCGGTTCGTGAACCTCTACGGCCCGACAGAGATTACCTGCAACTGCACCTACGCCATTTTGCCGGACCGCGATTTTGCCCCGGATGAGGCGCTGCCCATCGGACGCGCGTTTCCCAACGAGAAGGTCTTTCTGCTGGACGAGAACGACGCCCTTGTCACCGTGCCCGGGCAGGCAGGGGAGATCTGCGTTTCCGGTACGGCGCTTGCCCTCGGCTACTATGCTGACCCTGTGCGCACAGCGCAGGCCTTTACCAAGAATCCGCTGAACACCAACTGGTATGAGCGTGTTTACCGCACCGGTGATCTGGCCCGCTACGACGAAAGCGGCAGCCTGTATTATATTGGCCGCCGGGATTTCCAGATCAAGCACATGGGACACCGCGTAGAGCTTGGCGAAATTGAAGCTGCCGCTATGCGCTGCGACGCTGTGACCCGTGCCTGCTGCACGTTTGATGCCGAGCGCCAGCGGCTCCACCTGTTTTACACGGGCAGCTGTGAGAAAGCTGCCCTGCTGGCTGCGCTGAAAGAAAGTCTGCCGCCTTTTATGCAGCCGAATACTGCTGTGCAGCTGGACGAGATGCCGCTGAATAAAAACGGCAAAATTGACCGCACGGCACTGGCTGCCCTGACGAAAAAAGGAGCCCATAAATGACCGATGCTTCTTTACAAAAAATTGCTGCCACCTACGGCACACCGACGTTTGTCTTTGACACTGACGCTTTGCAGGCCCGCGTGCGCGCTATTCAGGCAATCTGGGGCAGGGAAATCGACCTTTGCTATTCCATCAAAGCCAACCCATTTCTGCTGCCTGCCATGATGCAGGTCACTGCGCGGCTGGAAGTATGCAGTCCCGGAGAGCTTTCGCTCTGCGAGAGCCTGCATGCTGCGGATGCACGTGTTATCTATTCGGGTGTTAATAAGACGCCCGTGGATATTGCCCGCGCCGTGGCCGACGGCGTCGGCACCTGCACAGCGGAATCTCTGCTGCAGCTCCGCTATCTGCAGGATGCTGCACGCAAGGCCGCCAAACGGCTGCCTGTGCTGCTGCGGCTGAACGCGGGCAGTCAGTTCGGCATGTCAAAGGAGGATCTTTTCACCGCATTGGCGCATCGCAGGGAAACACCTGATCTGGAGTTTATCGGCATTCACTACTTTGTCGGGACCCAGCGCAAAAAGCTGGTCAATCAGCAAAAAGAGCTGGCCATGCTGCGGGAACTGTACGCTGAAATTGAGCAGACCTTCGGCCTTCGTCTGCCGGAACTGGAATACGGCCCAGGACTGGCGGTGCCGTATTTTGACGGCGACGATTTTACCGACACACTGTCCCCGGCCAAAGACCTTGCGCCAGCACTGCGCGAAGTCAGCAGCTGGGTCCATCTGACCGTTGAGATGGGCCGCTTTTACACCGCCGAATGCGGTTATTACCTGACCACCGCCATGGACTGCAAGGACCACGGCGGGCAGCACTACTGCATTGTGGACGGTGGAATGAACCACCTGAATTATCTTGGCCAGATCATGGGTATGAAACGCCCGCATCTGCGCCATTTTGCTGCCCGGGCAGCTTCCGTGCAGGACTGGACACTTTGCGGCAGCCTTTGTACTACGAACGATGTTCTTGTGCGCAGTATGCCGCTGGCCGGACTATGCCCCGGCGACCTGCTTGTTTTTGAAAACACCGGTGCCTACTCTGTTACGGAAGGACTTGGTCTGTTTTTGAGCCGCGACCTGCCGCAGGTCATTCTGTGGCAGAACGGCACGCCGCACCCGGTACGCAGCGAAACGCCGACCTATCCCATCAATACACCCGCTGTGTAAGATAATTTGAAAAGGAGAAATACCAATGGAACGTTTACTGGAAATTTTAAGCGAAATCAAAGAGGACGTGGACTTTTCCACCTGTACAACGCTGATTGATGACGGCATCCTGGACTCTTTCGACATTCTGCAGATCATCTCGGCCCTGAATGAGGAATACGACATTTCGATCCCCGCATCCGAAATCATGCCGCAGAACTTCAACAGCGCCGAGGCCCTTTACAAGATGGTCCAGCGCCTGCAGGAAGATTGATGTCCGAGATGCCCGAAATGCCCGAAATGCCCGAAATACAAGATAACGCTTGCATTTATTCCAAACTTATTGTATAATACTAAAAGCGGACAGGGCTGAATTGCGCTGTTTCGCGTACAGATGCAGGTCCCGCGCGTGGGCAGCCTGTGAACCATGTCAGGCGGGGAACCGAGCAGCATTAAGCGGCGCTTGCCTAGTGCCGCGGTCAAGCCTGCATCTGTACGCAAAGCAGCGCAGCCGCGTGCTCTGCCCGCTGTTTTTTGTAGCTTTGCAGGAGGTGAGCCGATGTACCGTGCCCTGTATCGAAAATGGCGTCCCCAGCGCTTTGCGGACGTGGTTGGCCAGACGGCCATCGTCACGGCCCTGCAGAACCAGATTTCTGCAGGGCGCATCGGCCATGCGTATCTGTTCACCGGCACCCGCGGCACCGGCAAGACGACCTGCGCCAAGATCTTTGCCAAGGCGGTCAACTGTCTGGACACCTCCAGCCCTGACCCCTGCGGCGAGTGTGAAATTTGTAAGGGCATTGACTCCGGTTCCGTCATGGACATCATCGAGATGGATGCCGCGTCGAACAACGGCGTTGACGACATCCGCGACCTGCGCGACGAGGTGGCCTATCTGCCGTCAGTCTGCAAGTACAAGGTCTACATTATCGACGAGGTGCACATGCTCTCCACCGCGGCGTTCAACGCGCTGCTCAAAACGATGGAGGAACCGCCTGAGCACGTCATCTTTATCTTAGCCACCACCGAGGTGCAGAAGGTTCCCGTCACGATTTTGAGCCGCTGCCAGCGGTATGACTTCACCCGCATCACGGCGGATGACATTGCCGGGCGGCTGCTCTACGTAGCCGGGCAGGAGAAGATCGAGCTGGACGAGAACGCCGCACAGTTGATTGGCCGTCTGGCCGACGGTGCCATGCGTGACGCGCTGTCCATTCTGGACACCTGCGCTGGTGTCGACAACCACGTGGACGAGGCGCTCGTCCGCCGTATGGCCGGTGTCACGGACAGGGGCTACCTGTTTGAGATCAGCGACGCCATCGCGGCAGGGGACTCCGTCACTGCACTGGAAAAAATCGCCGAGCTGCGCCAGCAGAGCGTCGATATGCGCCGCCTCTGCATGGAGTTGGCCGGACATTACCGCAATCTGATGCTCTGCGCGCTGCCGGGCGGCACGTCGCTTCTGACCGGCATCTCGCCGGAGGAGGAGGCCGCCTACACCCAGCGCAGGGACTTCCCGCAGCGGGAAGCCATCCGCGCGGTCAATGCGTTCGGCTCGGCACTTGAGAAAATGAGCCGCGGCACTGACCAGCGCATTGAGCTGGAGCTGGCGATTTTCTCGCTGACCCAGCCCGAGACTGCCGCCGCACCTGTTATCATCCAGCAGCCCGCCCTGGCAGCACCCGCCGCGCCTCAGGCGTTCGCCAGTGCGCCGCGCGCCTACACAGCAGCGCCGCCGATAC
>ENA-ORUB01003954-ORUB01003954.1-human-gut-metagenome-genome-assembly--contig:-NODE-3954-length-11922-cov-3.763293_pt1 | contig 11922 bp, 8 predicted proteins | sample MGYA00241918_ERZ509200 | MGnify/ENA primary metagenome ERZ509200 (study PRJEB26280, sample SAMEA2338853) | human gut metagenome | biome: human gut; feature: human-associated habitat; material: faeces... | reverse complement strand
CGACAAGATGGGCCCGGCGAAGCTGAAGAAGGCCGAGAAGCTGGGCGTAAGAATCATCTCCGAGGAGGAGTTCATCCGGATGGTCGAGGGCGGCGGTCCGGCAGAGAAGGCCCCGCAGCAGGGCGAACTTTTTTAATCGGGAAATTCCGGCCGCGCTGCGACAACTGCGGCGACAGGCGAGGGCAGTCGCTTGCGAATTGCCAGGCCGCCAAAGCAGAAACGGGGTGTGTTTTTACGCCGTAAGCCCCTCCCTCGGGAAGGGTTCAGGCGGGGCCAGACTTGTAAACGCGGCAAAATGCCGCGAGGCGGTTTTGCCGCGAAAGAAAAATAAGAGTGAACAAAATCAGATAACGTAAATCAGTAATACTTATGCTACAATCCAAACTCGCAGGCGTGGGCGCCGCGATGATCACCCCTTTCACGGCAGACGGCCGCGTCGACTACAAGGCGCTGGCCCGCATGATCGACTACGTGATCGACGGCGGCGTGGACTACATCGTCGCACTCGGCACCACGGCCGAGACCCCCACGCTCTACATGCCCGAACGCGCCGTGATCGCCATGTTCATCACCAACCAGATCGCAGGCCGCGTGCCGCTGGTGATGGGCTGCGGCGGCAACTCCACCTCGGAGGTGCTGGACCAGCTGCGCGAATTCGACCTGCGGGGCGCCGACGCCATTTTGAGCGTGACGCCCTATTACAACAAACCTTCGCAGGAGGGTCTCTACCAGCATTTCCGCACCGTCTCGGAGCATTCGCCCCTGCCGGTGATCCTCTACAACATCCCGGGCCGCTCGGGCGTCAACATGACCGCCGAGACCACGCTCCGCTGCGCCGCCGACTTCCGCAACGTCATCGGCATCAAGGAGGCGTCGGGCGACATCGGGCAGATGCAGCGCATCCTGGACAACCGTCCCGAGGGATTTCTCGTGCTGTCGGGCGACGACGGCATGGCCATCGAGCTGATGCGCCGCGGAGGCGACGGCGTGATCTCCGTGGCGGCGAACGCCTTCCCGCAGCGGTTCATGGAGTGCGTGAACCATGCCAAGGCGGGCGACTTCGACGCGGCGGAAAAGGCTTATGCCGCGCTGGACGAAGCCGTGCACGCGCTCTTCGAGGAGGGCAACCCCGTGGGCGTGAAATGCGCCCTCTCGGTGATGGGACGCATCGGCGACACGATGCGCCTGCCGCTGGTCGCCGGATCGGGAAAACTCCGCGCGAAGTTCGAAGAACTGATCGCCAGATACGATTTGCGCTGATTTTGCGTTTGTACCGGAAACGACCGCTATGAAACGATTGCTGCTTCTCTCACTGCTGGTTCCGGCGCTGGCCGCCGCCGGAGTCCCCGACGAGGACATGATCCTCGACCGGACGATGGACGCCCAGTCCGCGTTCTACTACCCCGCGCTGATGATGCGCTACAACGCGGGCGACGAGACGCTGACCGACGAGGATTACCACTACCTCTACTACGGATACGCCTACCGCGACGAATACAAGCCGCTGGCCGTGAACCCCGATCTGGACAAAATGCTGATGCTGGCCTCGGGCATCGACCCCGACAAACCCGACAGGGCCACGCTGGAAACGATGGTCTCGGTGGGAAACGACGCCCTGAAACGCGATCCGTTCAGCCCCAAAATCCTCAACCTCATGTCGTTCGCCTACGGTGCGCTGGGCGACAAGGAGCAGGAAAAAGCCTGGTCGGACCGCATGAACGGCGTCATCCGCACGATCCTCGGCTCGGGCGACGGATTCACGCAGAAGACCCCGCGCCATGTGCTGATGTTCGACCACGCGCTCGACGTGCTGGCCGCCGAAGGGCTTTCGTTCGGCAAGGCGCGCATCGTCAGCCGCACGGTGGAGTTCGTGCCGCTGGTCGTTCCCTATGTGGTCGAGGGCAAGAAGCGCAAGGGATTCTATTTCGATTTCAGCCGCGTCTACTGGAACAAACCCGAGGGTTACACCTACCAGCGCGACCGCACGTGGCAGTTCAACAACCTCAAACCCCGCACCTATAAATGATCCGCATTCTCCGGCATACGCTCTGCCTCGCCCTGCTGCTGACGCTCGCGGCCTGCGAAAAAGACCGCGAGCCGCGAATCGAGGTCTCGACGGGAGAGATTCACCTCCCGGGCGACGCTTCGTCCGGAACGACATTCACCGTGTCGGCCGAAGAACCGTGGACGCTGTCGTATACCGGCGAGGGATTCGCCGTGACGCCGGACGGCGGCGCCCGCGGGGAGACGACGGTCACGGTGACCGCTTCCGAACCCAACTCCGCCAAGGCGCGCCGGAAGCTGGGCACGATAACCGTCCGCCACCCCGCCAACAAGGACGGCTATCCGGTCGAGGTCTACCAGCGGCCCGCCGTGGCGACGCAGACCCTTCTGCTGTACATGCCCGGACGAAGCCTGATCGACTATTACGAGCGCAACATCGAGGGCGTCAGTGCGGCCGTGACGAACCAAATCCCGGGCGACGGGCGCATTCTGGTCTGCTACCAGCCCGAGAAGCATTCGTCGGCCGTCCTGCAGGAGATCCGTTACGACCCGGCGACGGAACGGTGCGAACGAACGACGCTCAAAACCTACGACGGCTTCAACGCCGGAAACCCCGAAAAGGTACGGCAGCTGTTCGCCGATGCCGCGGAGCTGGCTCCGGCCCAAAACTACGGGCTGATCATCGGCTGCCACGGCAAGGCGTGGATTCCGGTCGCCAGCGGCTCGCTCTCCTACCCGATGCGGCGTTCCGCCGAGGACGACCTATGGGCCGCGCCCCCGGGGGCCAAGCAGACCCGTTCGTTCGGCGACAAGGGCTACGAACTGAACATCACGGAGCTGAAGGAGGCGCTCGAAGCGCAGCAGTTCCGTTTCGACTACCTGATCTTCGACGACTGCTTCATGGCCAACATCGAAACGCTCTACGACCTGCGTTCGGTCATCGGCTACATCGTGGCGTCGCCCTGCGAGGTCATGGGCGACGGATTCCCCTACGACCGGATCGTCCCCCACCTGTTCGAAACGGGACCGGTCGCGGACCGGCTCGCGGAAACCTGCCGGGAGTTCTGGAACCTCTACGAAAACGAATACCAGAGCACGACCTGGAAAGAGCAGTCGGGCTGCATCTCACTGGCCGTCACGTCGCAGCTGGACGCGCTGGCGGAGGTGATGCGCCGCATCAACGAAAAAGGCAAACAGCCGTTCGAACTCTCGCAGCTCCAGTACTACGAGGGACTGATGACACACCTTTTCTACGACTTGGGGCATTACGTCGAATTGAGCTGCGGCGACCCGGCGCTCGTCGAGGAATTCACGACGCAACTCGACCGGGCATTTCCCCCCGAAAGCCGTCTGTGCACGAAGCAGTTCTATTCCCAATACAACAACGGGTCGAACCCCGTGCATTTCTATACGGGCGTCTCCGTGAGCGAGCCTTCGACGAAGTACGTCGCCGAAAACCGGATGACGAACTGGTATCGGGACACGCATTAAATGAAATGAAAAGAGCGATTCTCACGAATCGCTCTTTTCATTTATGCATACAGCCCGGACTTTCTATTCATACTGCCCGGACTTCAGCCGCTCCACCTCCTCGCGGGTCAGGAACCGCCACGCTCCGCGCTTGAGGTTCTTCTTCGTGAGACCCGCATAGTAAACGCGGTCGAGTTTGGTCACGGTGTACCCCAGGAACTCGAAAATACGGCGCACGATGCGGTTGCGGCCCGAGTGGATCTCGATGCCCACCTCCTGCTTGTTCTCCTTGACGTAGGAAATCTCGTCGGCGAAGATCTCGCCGTCTTCGAGCGTGACGCCCTCGGCGATGCGGTCCATGTCGGCGCGCGTCAGGGGTTTGTCGAGCGTCACCTGGTAGATTTTCTTCTTCTTGTAGGAAGGGTGCGTCAACTGCTTCGTAAGGTCGCCGTCGTTGGTGAACAACAGCAGCCCGAGGCTGTTCTTGTCGAGGCGTCCCACCGGGTAGATGCGCTCCGTGCAGGCGCCCGAGACCAGCTCCATGACCGTCTTTCCGGCATGGGGATCGTCGAGCGAAGTGACGTAGCCCTTGGGCTTGTTCAGCACCAGGTAGACCTTCTTCTCGCCCTGCACCGGCTCGTCGTTGAACCGCACTTCGTCGGTCGGCAGCACCTTGGTCCCCAGCTGGGTGACGATCTGGCCGTTGACCGTGACCAGGCCCGCGGTGATGAAATCGTCGGCCTCGCGGCGCGAGCAGATGCCCGACTGGGCGATGAAGCGGTTCAGGCGCATCTCGCCCGTCTGCTTCTCGGGATTGAATTTCGGATACGACGCCGGTTTGTCGTCGTGTCTCTTATAGGCAGGTTTGAACGGTTTGTCGACGAACTTCCGGTCGCCGAATTTCTTATCCCCGAATTTTTTCTCGCCGAACTTCTTCTCGCCGTAGGGCTTGTCGCCGAACTTCTTGGGTCCGAATTTCTTCTCGCCGTAGGCCGGCTTGTCGCCGTAACTGCGGCGCGGACGCTCCTCGTCGCTGCGGTGACGGTCACCGTCGTAGCGGGGTTTGTCTCCGAAGGAACGCCGCGGACGGTCGTCGTCCTGACGCTGACGGTCGCCATACGAACGCGGCTTATCGTCGTACTGACGCTGACGGTCGCCATAGGGACGCGGGCGGTCGTCATACGAACGGCGCGGGCGGTCGCCCTCCCCGCGGGATTTGTCGCCGTAGTGCGGCTTCTCGAAGACCGGACGGTTGTCGGCCGTGAAATGGGGGTTATACGAAGCCCGGCGTTCGGGCCTGTTTTCAAAGGAGGGTTGCTCCGAATCGGCGGCATCACGCTGCAAACGCGGGCGACGCTCGACACGCTCCGCCGTAGCCACTACGGTGCGCTTGCGTTTGTCGCGTCCGAAGCGTTCGAGCACCGGGGTCGAGTCGTTTTTAGGATCTTTCATTTTCTATTCGTCTAATAAATTATCGGGGGCAGGGACCGGAACGTGCCGACCGGGTTCACGCGCGTGATACCGGACGCAGCCCGTCCGAGCCGGTTTCCACCCGGCAAAGGTAATCCATTTTTCCGGATTATAACACATAACGTGCCCGATTTCAACCGTTTTGGGAATAATTGCGCCGGAAGGCGACAAAACGCCTGCTTTTGCCGTATCTTTGCCGAAAAATAACTCCCCGACGACCGGCGGCATTCCGGCAGAAGCCCCGCGCCGCCCGGCATCGGTTGCGACACCCGATCCTGCGTTATGAACATGAACCGCGAAATACTGCGCATCGCGCTCCCCAATATCGTCTCGAACATCACCGTGCCGCTCATGGGCATCGTATCGACCGCCATCGCCGGACACTGGGGAGCCGACTCCGCCGCCACGATCGGCGCGCTGGCCATCGGCGTCTCGATCTTCAACTTCATCTACTGGAACTGTTCGTTCGTGCGCATGGGAACCAGCGGGCTGACGGCCCAGGCGTTCGGCGCGGGCGACTTCCGCGAGTGCACCAACATGCTGGCCCGCGCGCTGTCGGTGTCGGCGGTGATGGGTGTGCTGATGATCCTGCTCCAATACCCCGTGGGAGAACTGGCCCTCTGGGCCATGAACGGCAGCGAAATGACCCGCGACTACTTCTACGCCCGCATCTGGGCCGTGCCGGCGGGCATCGTGCTCTTCGGGTTCAACGGCTGGTTCACGGGGATGCAGAACGCCATATTCCCCATGCTGACGGCCGTCACGGTCAACGTCGTGCACATCCTTTGCAGCCTCTGGTTCGCCTTCGGGATGGATATGGGCATCGTGGGCATCGCCTACGCCTCGGTGATCGCCCAATGGACCGGCGTGGCGCTCTCGGCGCTGCTGCTCGCCGCCAAATACCGTCCGATCCTCACCGGGATCGACTGGTCGGAGGTGCTGGACCTCAAACCGCTGAAGACGTTCTTCATCATCAACCGCGACATCATCCTGCGCACGTTCTGCATCGTCGCGGTCTACACCTTCTTCACCGGGGCGTCGGCACGCATGGACGACCCCGCGCTGCTGGCCGTGAACACCCTGCTGCTGCAACTCTTCACGCTCTTTTCCTACATGAACGACGGCTTCGCCTACGCCGCCGAGGCGCTCACGGGACGCTTCATCGGGGCGCGCGACAGCGTGTCGCTGCGCGACTGCCTGCGGAGGTGCATCGCCTGGGGAACGCTCGTATCGGTGGTCTTCGTGGGGATTTATCTCGTCTGGTGGCGCGACCTGGTGGGCGTGTTCGTAGACCACTCGGCGCCCAACGCCGGGGTGATCGAGGAGCTGGCGGGACGCTACATCGTCTGGATCATCCTCATCCCGATCGCCTCGGCCATGCCCTTCATCATGGACGGCATCATGGTCGGAGCCACCGAAACGCGCGTCATGCGCGACTCGATGTTCTGGGCCACGGCGGTCTATTTCGCCATTTACTACGCCTGCTACCCGCTGATCGGTAACAATGCCCTATGGCTGGCCTTCACGCTCTACATGTTCCTGCGCGGAGTGATCCAGTTCTTTATGACCCGCCGGCTGAAAACCATCTACGACAAGATCGCATAGGACCCGGACAACCGCCCGCCGGCACGGAACGAGCGCCGGACAAGCCTCCGAAAAGGAAACCGCCCCCGCCGGAGATGCTTCCGGCAGGGGCGAAACCGTAAAAACGAGACCTTCCGGACCGTCTATTCCGCGAAGCCATCCCAGTCGTCGCGGAACTGCTCGGAGCCGGTCTTTTTGGCAAAAATGCACCGGTTGTCGTAAACGTCGGCATCGGCATCGGTCAGCTCCCGCGACCACGCCACGCGGCCCGAACGGTCGGCGCCGGGTCCTTCGCAACGCCATTCGGCATAGTACACATCGCCTTTACGAGCCGCGTCGTGCCAGTCGCGCCACCCCTCGGGACGGATCGCCGCGGGAAATTCGCACTCCAGCCACACGGTGCGGGCCGTCGATTTCCACGGACGCCCGAGGTAAACCCGCGTCACCCCTTCGGCCGCCGTCACACGGCAGCAGGAGAAGACGAATCCGTATTCGTTGCGCTCGGTGGTCGAAGCGGCCGTGATGAAACTGTCGGCCTTGCAATGGATCGTCGAACACTCGAACAGCACGATCGAAGGGCCGAAAATGAAGTCGGTGGTTCCCTCGATATAACAATTCTCGACATGTACGCGCGAAACGTAGCTGCGAGCAAAGAAGGTGTCCTGATCGCCGATGAGCGCACAATGATACAGATGGATGCGGTCGCCGCGGGTTTCGAGCGCCACGGCCTGCCCTACCCTTCCGGCATCGTTCTCGACGGTCAGGCAATCCAGATAGACATCGTCGGCCTGAACGGACATCGTATAGCTGTCGTAGGTGGTCAGCTCGCGGCCGTCGACGACTTTGCCGGCATAGTCGCCCCAGACAATGCGGGTTTCAGCCATTTCATCGCCCAGAATCCGGACCTTGTCCTTATAGACGTCGAGCGTCACCTTCTCGCGATAGACGCCGGGCATAATCCGCACCGTGCGCCACTCCGCAGGCTTCGACGGCAGGGCGTCGAAACACGCCTGAATGGTCCGGAAATCCCCGCCGCCGTTGCAGTCGACGGTATAGACCGTCTCTGCCGAGGCGACGAACGAGGACAGGAGAAGGATCGTTATGATTACAGCGGATTTCATCATAGGTTCGGTGAACGCAATTACACGCTACAACGTCACCCCCGTCTTGAAGATGGCGATCTCCTTGAAACCCGTCTCCTCGTGCTTGAGACGCTCGCCGCCGGCCGTGGCCAGCACCTTGCCGATGAAACGCTCCAGCACGGCCTGCGGCTCCTCGTCCTCGACCAGCGTGCCGGCGTTGAAGTCGATCCAGTTGGCCTTGAACTCCGCGAGCTGCGTGTTGGTCGAAATCTTCATCGTGGGCACGAACGACCCGAAAGGCGTGCCGCGTCCCGTGGTGAAGAGCACCAGCTGGCAGCCCGAGAGAGCCAGCGCCGAAGCGGCCACCAGGTCGTTGCCCGGAGCCTGCAAGAGGTTCAATCCCGGCTTCGTGACGGGCTGTGCGTAGGTCAGCACGTCGACGACGGGCTGCGCCCCGCCCTTCTGCACGCAGCCGAGCGATTTCTCCTCAAGGGTCGTGATGCCGCCCTTCTTGTTGCCCGGCGAGGGATTTTCATAAATCGGCTGGTCGAACCGGCGGAAATAGCGTTTGAAATCGTTGATCAGCGAGACCGTTCCGTCGAAAACCCGGCGGTCTGCGGCGCGGTCCATCAGGATCGTCTCGGCGCCGAACATCTCGGGAACCTCCGTCAGCACCGTCGTGCCGCCCTGCGCGATCAGCCAGTCGGAAAACAGCCCCACCAGCGGATTGGCCGTGATGCCCGAGAAACCGTCCGAGCCGCCGCACTTCAAGCCCACCTTGAGGTAAGCGAGCGGAAGCGGCTGACGCTTATCGGCTTTGGTCTTTTCCACCAGCCTGCAGCAGATTTCGAATCCCGCCTCGATCTCGTCCTCGACCTCCTGGGCGACGAGGAACTTCACCCGCTCGTCGTCCCATTGGCCGATCACCTCTTTCAGGGCCGACACCTGGTTGTTCTCGCACCCGAGGCCCAGCACCAGCACGGCGCCCGCATTGGGGTGACGCACCAGCGCGGCCAGCGCCCGCTGCGTATTGGCGTGGTCGTCGCCCAGCTGCGAACAACCGTAATTATGGGTGTAGACCCGCACGTCGTCGAGGTGCGAGCAGTCGCACTCGCGCTTCACACGCTCCGCGATGGCCTGCGCCTGCCCGTTGACGCACCCCACCGAGGGCACGATCCACAACTCGTTGCGAATGCCCATCGTATCGTTCCCGCGCAGGTAACCCATCACCCGCACGTCGCGCTTCGGGCACCCGACATCGTAAACCTTGGGGACATAGGTGTATTCGAGGTCGTCGCGGAGGTTGGTTTTCAGGTTGTGCGTGTGAATCCACCCGCCCTGCGGCACGTCCTGCGTGGCGTGACCGATGGGATAGCCGTACTTCACGACGTTCTCGCCCGCGGCGATGTCGCGCAGGGCGAACTTATGGCCGCGCGCAACGTCCTCGCGGAGCGTCACGGCGACGCCCTCGACATCGAGCGTCTCGCCCTCGTGCAGGTCGTCGGCCAGTGCGACGGCGACATTGTCCGCAGCGTTGATTTTCAGAAACCGTTTCATATCAATAAAATAAGCCGCATGTCCGGGTCCCGCAAAGCCCCCGCCGAGGCGGGGGTTCGGGGTGGGTCGGACTTGTGAACACGACCGGAGGCCGTGCCACGAACCGTCCGAAACGCCGCACCGAAACAGCTGACTGGTTACGCTCCTAAAAACTTCTTCAAGGCATCTTTCATGCCCAGCGTCTCGATGTCGCGGACATAGCCCGCAACGGTCCCGATGAAGCCCGGAACCTCCGAGAAATCGACGGTGAAGATGCCGCTCTCCTTCACGATCTTCGCGATCGTAGCCTCCATGTCGGCCGAATCCCAGTTGGCGCAGATGTAGTCCACGAACTCCCTCGTGTCGTCGGGTTCGAAACCGCTGTTCGGTCCGTAGAGGGTCATCAGCGCGGCGAACGTGAATGCTTCGCGTTCGGCCAGCCGCTGCGCCTTGAACCAGTTGTCGCGCACGGTCGGATAGTTGCGCGCCTCCCATTTCGAAAGCGAGTTGAGCGAAATGGACCGGAGCATGTGCTTGATGAAGGGGTTGTAGAAACGCTCCAGAATCCCGGCGGCGAACTTCTTCAGCTCGTCCCGGTCCTCGTCGATCATCGGGATCACCTCCTCGGCAACCATGTCGTTGACGAACCGCTCGATGTCGGGCGTATTGAAAGCGTCCATCACCGTCTCGCAGCCCATTTGCAGGGCGATGGGCACCATGCCCGTATGCGACCCGTTCAGGATGCGGACCTTCTTGTCGCGGAACTGCTTGATCGACGGCATGAAGATCACATGCAGCCCCGCCTTGTCCAGCGGCAGCTCCTTCATCACCTCCTTGTAGCCCGGGCCGCCGATGGCCCACAGGTGGTACAGCTCGGCCTTCACCACGAGGTTGTCGTCATAGCCGATCTCCTCCCTGATCTCGCCGATCTGCTCGCGCGGGAATCCCGGCACGATGCGGTCCACGAGCGTGTCGCAGAAATGACAGTTCTTTTCGACCCAGTCGATGAAATCCTGCCCGAGTTTGTGGTATTCGGCGTGTCTGATGACGTATTCGTGGAGCGTCGAGCCGTTGTTCTCGATCAGCTCGCAGCAGATGATGCAAAGGCCCTTGGTCGGGTCGCCGTTGAAATGTTTGAACCGCTTGTACAGCAGCGCCGTCATCTTGGCGGGGTACGATTTCGGAGGACAGGCCGTCAGATCGTCGCCCTCCTCGTAGCGGATGCCCGCCTCGGTGGTGTTCGAAATGGTGATCTTCAGCTCCGGCGAGAGGAAATACGCCTCGTATTTCGCATAGTCCACATAGGGATTGAACGAATCCATGATGCTCTTCACCAGCCGCACGTCCTTCTTGGGCCGTTTGTTCTCGACGCCCTCCAGATAGACGTGGTACATGTTGTCCTGCCGGTGCATCAGGTCGATCATCCCCAGCACCTTGCGCTCGGGGTCGATGATCGGCTGGCAAACGGCCACGCCTGCATCCATGACGCCCTTCTCGTTGGCGATGTCGATCTGCCAGTCCACGAAGGCTCTCAAGAAGTTGCCTTCGCCGAATTGCAGGATGCGAACGGGGCGGCCGACCGTTTCGACGGTCGACTTGTTCAGTTGCTTGATCATTGTATGTCCGGTTTTTAAGTTAATCCAATACAATCGGTTTGTATTTCGGAACCAGCGTCTTCATCACGATCCAGCCGATGAGGTAAGCCACGGCGCAGATGCAGAAGACGACGAAATATCCGGCGGGCTTACCCTCGAAACCCATGAACTGCATCGCCGTTTCGTCGGCATATACGAACAGCCAGCCGGCGAACCATTGCAGGATCATCGAGCCTACGCCGCCGGCCATGCCGCCGATGCCCGTCACGGTGGCGATCGCCGACTTGGGGAACATGTCGCCGATGGTCGAGAAGATATTGGCCGACCACGACTGGTGCGCCGCGCCGCCCAGACCGATCAGGATGATCGGGAACCACGGCGAGATCGTGCCCATGGGCTGCGCCAGCAGCACCAGCAGCGGAATGAACGCGAAGATCAGCATGGCGCGCATGCGTGCCGCATAGGGGTTCAGCCCCGTCTTGTTGATGATGATCGTCGGAAGCTTGCCGCCGTAGATCGACAGCATCGTGATGGCATAAAGCGTGAAGATCAGCGCCACGCCCAGCCCTTCGGACATCTTGATCCCGAACTGCGAATTGAGGTACGAGGGGGTCCAGAAGAGGAAGAACCACCACACGCCGTCGGTCATAAACTTGCCGAAGGCGAAGGCCCACGTCTGTTTGAACGAGAGCGTTCTCCAGAACGAGATCTTCTCGCCCTCCTGCTCCTTGCCGACCGTCTCGCCGTCGACCACTTCGTGCTGGTCCTGCTCGATATACTCCAGCTCGGCGGCATTCACCTTCGGGTGGTCCGAGGGTTTCTTGTACATGAAGACCCAGAAGCCCATCCAGACGAAGCCCAGGGCGCCGATCACGATGAAGGCCATCTCCCAGCCCCAGGCCTTCGCCAGCAGCGGAATGGTCAGCGGGGCGAACAGCGCGCCGATCGAAGCGCCGGCATTGAAGATCGAGGTGGCGTAGGCGCGGTCCTTCTTGGGGAAGTACTCGGCGGTCACCTTGATGGCTGCCGGGAAGTTGCCCGCCTCGCCCAGGGCAAGGATGCAGCGCGCGGCGATGAAGAAATACATGCTGACCATGGCGATGGTCGCGGCCAGGGCCGACCCGGCCTCGACGGCGCGCAGCGCGGCGGCATTGGGAAGCCCTACCCACGCCTCGGTGGCC
>ENA-ORUB01003949-ORUB01003949.1-human-gut-metagenome-genome-assembly--contig:-NODE-3949-length-11944-cov-2.426613_pt1 | contig 11944 bp, 6 predicted proteins | sample MGYA00241918_ERZ509200 | MGnify/ENA primary metagenome ERZ509200 (study PRJEB26280, sample SAMEA2338853) | human gut metagenome | biome: human gut; feature: human-associated habitat; material: faeces... | reverse complement strand
AAATTTGTGATCAGCCCATCTAATATCTTAAACTGATATCCCGGATAAATAAAAATTTCTGTCCATCCGCTTTTTTCTGTGAGGAAACCATTCTCGTCCGCAGCAGACTCTAAAGTTCTGGTGCTTGTTGTTCCCACTGCAATGACACGGTGGCCTTCTTTTTTCGCTTTATTGATCTTATCCGCTTCTGACTGTTCGATTTTATAAAATTCAGAATGCATATGATGCTTTAACACATCTGTTTCCTTGACCGGACGGAACGTTCCAAGTCCGACATGCAGCGTGACACGGGCAATTTCAATACCCTTCTCCTGTATCCTTTCCAGCAGTTCTTTTGTAAAATGAAGACCCGCTGTCGGTGCCGCTGCAGAACCTTCATGCTTTGCATAAACGGTCTGGTAACGGTTCTTATCCTCCAGACGGTGTGTGATATACGGTGGAAGCGGCATCTGACCCAGTTCATCGAGTATTTCTTCAAAAATACCGTCATAAGTGAATTGTATCATACGATTGCCTTCTTCTACAATATCCACAATCTCTCCGATTAATTTTCCACCGCCAAAGCTGATCTGTGTACCGATTTTTGCCTTTTTACCCGGCTTTACAAGCACTTCCCATGTGTCTTTTAAATCCTGCTTGCGGGTAAGCAAAAGCACTTCGATTGCCGCGCCCGTTCCGACTTTTTCGCCTATCAGTCTAGCCGGAATCACCTTGGTATCGTTAATGACCAGACAATCTCCCGGATTTAAGTAATCAATCACATCTTTAAAAATTTTGTGCTGTATTTCCCCTGTCTTTTTATCCAGTACCATCAGTCTTGAACTGGAACGGTCTGACAGCGGGTCCTGTGCAATCAGCTCCTGTGGCAGATCATAATAAAAATCATGTAAATTCATTGATTCCATATGCTGCTCCATTCCTATCTTTTTCCGCTTCGCGGCAGTTAGCTTTTCTGCCGCAGAACGGGCTGTTTTTTATTCATAATTAAGAACGAAGTTCGATGCCCATGCCGGAAAGGTCTCCCAGAATCTTTTCCATAATCGGCTGGATATCTTTATCTTCTAATGTTCTGTCCTTTGCACGGAAAGAAATGGTATAAGCTACGGACTTGAAACCTTCCTTAATCTGTGCACCTTCATAAATATCAAACAGGTTATATTTTTCAAGAAGCTTTCCGCCTCTCTTTTCAATAATCTTTTCTACTTCACCGACAAGTACCGTCTTTGGCATTACCATACTGATATCTCTTGTAACAGCAGGGAATTTTGCAATGCCTTCGTACTTTCTGTCAAATGAAGCAAACGGTAAAATTTCCGGTAAATCAAGTACGGCAATATATGTTCTCTCGCCCAGTCCATAGGTGTCTGCAACATCCGGGTGTACTTCACCGAGATAACCGATTACAGTATCTTTGTAAAGAATCTCTGCCTGACGTCCCGGATGTAAAAATGTCTTTCCGGCTTCCGGATCATATTCCGGTCTTGCACTCATACCGATTTTTTCTAAGAATTCTTCAACAACACCCTTCATTGTAAAGAAATCGCCGTCGCCGTAGAAGCCCAGTGTGAACTGTACTCTCTCATCCGGAAGGTCTTCTCCTTCTACCGGAACATAAACCTTTGCCAGTTCATAAAGCTTTACATCTTTATTTCTACGGTTGTAGTTGGTTGCAAGCGAATTCAGCATTCCGTTTAACGGCAGTGTTCTCATAATGGAGAAATCTTCTCCTAACGGATTGGAAATGACAACTGTCTTTCTTTCCTCTGCATCTGCTGCCAGCTTTAACTTATCAAATACCTTCGGACTTTCAAATGAATAAGTCATTGCCTGTGAGAATCCGCAGAACTGTGCGATTTCTCCGGCTACATCTTCCACTCTCTGCTTGAAGGAAATCTTACCCATTGTAGAAGCTCCGTGTGGCAGTGTTGTAGGAATATTGGCATATCCGAAAAATCTTGCAACTTCTTCCGCAATATCCGCTGTTCTTAATAAATCCTGACGGAACGTCGGAATAATCAGTTCCTGCTTTGCTTCATCATAGTCTAATTCAAGCATCTTAAAGTATCCAAGCATTTCTTCCACGGAAACATTTGTACCCAGTAGTGCATTGATTCTTTCCGGTTCAAACGGCACTCTGACTCTTTCCTTCTTATTCGGATATACGTCAACCACGCCGCCGACAATTTCACCGGCTCCAAGTTCTTCGATTAACTGGCATGCTCTGTTCATTGCCGCCAGTGCATTTTCAGGATCTAAGCCCTTTTCAAACTTACCGGAAGCATCTGTACGAAGACCCAGGCGCTTTGTTGCCTTTCTGATATTTGTGCCGTCAAAGGTTGCAGCTTCAAATAACATGGTCTTTACGTCATCCGTAATCTTGGAATTTTCACCGCCCATGATACCTGCAAGACCGACAGCCTTTTCACCGTCACAGATCATCAGCATATCAGAATCAAGTGTTCTTTCCTGTCCATCCAATGTCATGAACTTCTCACCGTCTTTGGCACGTCTTACAACAATCTTACCGCCTGCAAGGGTGTCATAATCATAAGCGTGCATTGGCTGACCGTATTCTTCCATAACGTAGTTTGTAATATCCACGATGTTGTTAATCGGACGGATACCTGCTGATGCCAGTCTGCGCTGCATCCACTTCGGTGACGGAGCAAGCTTGATATTCTTTACAAGTCTTGCGGTGTAACGGCTGCAGAGGTCTGTGGCTTCCACATCAACCTTTACATAATCGTTAATGTCTTCTGCGTTGCCTGTTTCTGTTACAACCGGCGGTGTAAACGGCTTTCTGAAGGTTGCCGCTGCTTCCCTTGCAATACCGATAATACTGTAGCAGTCTACACGGTTGTTTGTAATTTCATATTCAAATACGGTATCATCCAAACCGAGATAGTGAACGGCATCTTCTCCAACCTGTGCATCATCACCTAAAATGTAAATGCCGTTTTCCGGTGCATCCGGATAAAATTCACGGGAAGAACCGAGTTCTTCAATGGCACACATCATACCGAAGCTTTCTACACCTCTTAACTTACCCTTTTTAATCTTAATGCCGTCTTCCGGAAGTGCGCCGCCGTCATGACCACCTGCCACACGTCCGCCATCTAATACAACCGGTACTTTCTGTCCTGATGAACCCACCGGAATATTCGGTGCGCCTGTTACAATCTGAACAGTTTCACTGCCGACATTCACCTGGCAGATTACCAGCTTATCTGCATCCGGGTGCTTTTCGACCGATTCAATCTGTCCGACAACGATTTTATCAAGATTTTTGTCAAAAGCGGTAAAATTTTCCACCTTTGTTCCCGAAAGTGTCATTGCGTCCCTGAATTCCTGGTCTGTTACATCCAGTCCCGGAACCATTGCCTTAATCCAATTTAATGATGTATTCATGATTCAATATCCTTTCCTCGTATCCAATTTCTTTGCTGTCTTACAGCCGTCGTTCTTTTTAGAACTGTTTTAAGAATCTTACGTCATTTTCATAGAGAAGTCTCATGTCATCAATTTCATACTTCAGCAACGCAATTCTTTCCAAACCGATTCCGAATGCAAATCCTGTATATTTGTTCTGGTCAATACCGCTCATTTCAAATACATGCGGGTGAATCATACCACAGCCAAGAATTTCAATCCAGCCTTCGCCCTTACACATACGGCAGCCCTTACCGCCGCACTTAAAACATGTCACGTCCATTTCTGCACTTGGCTCTGTAAATGGAAAATGATGAGGACGGAATTTTACTTTTGTTTCCGGTCCGAATAACTCTCTTGCGAATTCAGCCAGTGTTCCTTTTAAATCTGCAAATGTAATACCCTCATCAATAACCATGCCTTCAATCTGATGGAAGCATGGAGAATGGGTTGCATCGACTTCATCTGCACGGAATACCCTGCCCGGCGCAATCATACGGATCGGCAGCTTGCCTTTTTCCATTTCACGGACCTGAACCGGTGAAGTCTGGGTTCTCAGTACAACTTTATCATTAATATAAAATGTATCCTGCTCATCTTTTGCCGGATGATTTGCAGGGATATTTAACGCTTCAAAATTGTAATAATCATATTCTACTTCCGGTCCTTCTACGACTTCATAACCCATGCCGACAAATATTCTCTTTACTTCATCGAGTGCAACAGTGTTTGGATGTCTGTGTCCGACATTGTTTTTCTTTGCCGGAAGTGTTACGTCAATCACTTCGCTCTTTAACTGGACTTCACGCATTTTTGCGGAAAGTTCCTTTTTCGCGTTTTCCAGTACTTCCTCAATTGCCTGTCTGGTTTCATTTACGATTTGTCCAACTGCCGGTCTGTCCTGAGGTGCAACGTCTTTCATGCCCTTTAAGACTTCTGTAAGTTCTCCCTTTTTACCCAGGAAAGAAACTCTTACCTCATTTAATTTTTCAAGTGAATCAGTGGAATTAATCTGGGCTAATGCCTTTTCTCTGATTTCATGCAGTCTTTCTTTCATCATTTTCTTTTCCTCCAATTGCAAAACCTAACTTTTATTTTATCATATGACTACAAATTGGCAAGCAGTTTTTACTGATTTCTTACGTTTTTACTCTCAAACTGTTCAATAATATGGATTGCTTCGTCCATACAGTCGGGATTACGGACCGCTGCCTCTTTAATATTCTTCTTTGCTTCCTCAATCCTGTTTTCGTTATATTCTATCTGTTTGCGCAGTTTCTGGCGCTGTGTATTCAAATCGTGCCGCACTTCCACCATATCCTTGCTGTATACAAGGGCACGTACCTGTGACAGCCACAATTTGGCATCATAGAGTCCGAGTTTTTTAAGTAAATCCAGTAAATCTTCTTCTGCTTCACTTAATTTGGTCGTCATCTGTACAATCTTGCGCTGCTCATTTTTCATGTCCATATAAACTTCATATTTCTTTGACAGTTCATACGAACTTCTGACATGATATTTATGATATTCATAATCAAGCGTATTGGCTGCGTTGATATACTTAATCTTTGTTTTATTCAGTAATGTCGTAGCTTTATTGAGTTTGATTTCCGTCACCAGAACCTGCCGTTCCGTATATTTTAGCAGGGCAAACATGCCAAGGGCAAGCACCGCTCCCAGAAAGGCAACGACAATATAAAGCATGGTATTTTGTGTATCTTCCGTTACGGAAAGCGCAATGAAAAATACCATAAATACGAATGCCAGCCCGACAATCGCGGCAAGGGCAAGGCTTCTGATACGCAGCTGGCGCGTTGTGAGTGCCGCAGCCTCCATGCGCAGACTCATGCGTTCCCCTTCAAGAATCCTCATATCCCGTTTGACGGTTTCATAATACGATTCCTGTTTTTCCAGATACTTCATACCACGCGGCAGTTCATCTTCAAACTGTTCCATGCGGTGATACGTATGGGTGGAAAGCTTATGCTCGCCGGATTTAAAAATCCGCCGGTCTACCGTCAGATTATCTACACGGTCTGCCGTTTCCGTAATCCTTCTGCGGATATTGTCCGGTGCCGTATCAATCAGCTGGATATCCGAAAAATGTTCCGTAACGACATTGTATTCTTCCATCGCCAGTTCAATGTGTCCGGTGGCTTCTTCCATGATTTCACACTGGCTGCGGATATAAGCTTTTGTTTCTTCCTTATCGTAGTAATCCGTATTAATATTGTCCAGACGGCGCGGTGTTCTGGATACATCCGGGATATGTACGGCACTGGCATCGAATTCTTTATCTTCTTCCGAATAATTTAAAACTTCCTGAATCCGCTTTTTTTCTTCTTTTTTTTCAAGCTGTTTTAAGTATTCCGTTTCTTCTTTTTCTTCTTTTGCAAGCTTCCCCGAATAATTTTCCTGTGTCCCTGCCTGATTCATCTTATCTACTACATGAATCAGGGACTTTGCCTGCACACTGTTTAACAGCTCATCATACTTTTTTTCTTCTTCTTTTGCTTTTCTGCGCTGTTCCTGGATTTTTTCTTCGGAACTGACCTTTTTATTCTTTTTCTGCGGTGCTTTTGCTTTTTTTTCATGCTTCTGATAATTTTTTTCAAATTCGCTGACAAGTCCCGTTAAATCTTCTGTCCGCGAATTATCCGCATTTTGTTCTTCCCCTGTATTCCACTCATCGTCATAGACAAAATCATCAATGTCTTCAATGTCCTCGATATCTTCCAAATCGTAATTTTCTTTAATTGTTCCCTTGATATAATTTAATAATCCCATATTTCCTCATTTCATCCGTCTATGACGTATACCTTCTATACTGCGCTTTCCATCTGTCCATGCAGTCATCAATCGCCTTATAATACTGTGCTACTTCACCGTCGGATTTTAAGTGTTCCATTTTCTGCATCGCACGGTATTCATCGCTGTAACGTGCATTGTCTGTAAGCAGTTCCAGTTCTCTTTGCAGCACCTGTTCTTCTTCCGGTGCCTGCATATCCTGTATCTGTTCCTCACCCTCTGCCATACGGCATGCCGCAAGATAACATTTTCGGGACTTTTCATGCTGACCGATTTTATACGCTTCTTCAAAATACTTTGCCGCTTTTTCAAAGAAGAACATTCTGGCATAGGCAGTTCCCAGATTGTGATAGACCTTTGCGTAAAACAGCCCTGAAAGATTGATGTCGCGCTCTCCATTTACAATTTTATCATAATTGCTGATTGCACTATAATAGCAGCCTTTTTCAAGGAACCGGTCTGCACGCATTTTCATCCGTTCATAGACATTCTGTGTATCCAGCATCGCAAGCAGGTCCTTTACCTGTTCAATTTCTGCCGTATCATAATAATCCACATACTTTAAAATGGTCACAACCGCTTCCGCCAGCCCTGCATTTTCACACTTCAACTGCTCAAGCTTGTCTGCCAGCAACGGTTCCTTAATCTCTGTCCGGATAAACGCAATAAGTTTTTCATCTAAAAATGCATTGGTCAGAATATAGATATTGTTGTATATATAATAGCACAATTCTTCCAGTGAATAGATTTGTACCCCCGGTTCTTCCAAAACCAGCGGCTTTAATGCCCGCCCGGTCCGGCATAAAATGATTCCGCTCATATTCATTCCTCTTTCTGTGCAATTTTGTCTGTTTCCAAATTTATTTCTTCTTCCACTACAACCCCGGAACTTTTGACAAATCCGCCAAAGCCCATATCTTCTATCCGTACCACGCAATGGCTGTCACTGTCAAAACGGACTTCAAAAGCCACCCTTGTCATCCTGCCCTGGCGGAACGGTATCGCACTGATGTCAATTTCCTGTATCCATTCATGTCCGGTGTCACACCTGTGCAAAATAACAGGAATCGTTCTCATATCTTCCAGTATCAGTTCTACACTGCGTCCGGCTTCGTACCAGTTCGTTCCCGGTCTGACCATGCGGAACCGCTTTTCCTCGCCGCGTTCTTTGATATTTAATTCAAGCCCCGTAGTAATACGGTTTCTGCACGCCAGCAGTCTGCCGCTGCTATGACCGGCAGAAGTGTCTTCCTTTAATGCAGCATATGCAGCACCTTTTACAAACAGATTCTGTCCCGCAAATGCTTTTCTGCGCGCGCACAGCACATGGGTCAGTTCCTTGGGCAGATTTTCTGCTTCAAAACCGGCGCCCGTCAGATATACCGCAGATACGATTTTATCCTTTAATGCATCCTGCACACAGTGTATCAGTTCTTTTTCAGCCTGCGCCAGTGTTTTCCGTCTTTGCGGCACGGAACAAATCATTTCGGAGCTGTAAACGTGGCTTTCCTCCGGTATCATTTCCTGACCGCTTTTTTTTACAATCGTCATATAATGCGTATGCAGTCCGTCTTCTCTGTAATCGAGTAAAACCGCGCCATTGACGTACAGCTCTTTTTTCTGTGAAAAAGCGTAATACGCATAAGCTTCCTCATGGCTGATAAAACTCCAGTTTTCCTTTGCATACCCTGTAAGCTGTACTGCCGCCGAGAGTTTTTCTAACACCGGCTTTGAAAAATCACTGACGGTAACACAAATATTATCCCGTTCTCCTGCCTTTCGCCCGTTTTTTGGAAGCAGCGCAAGCAGCGTACAAAGAAGTTCTTTTAAATTATCCTGATTGGCACCGGATAGCATAAATCCAAACTGATACTTCTGCCGGTTGTCCACGGAATTTACAACGCTTACCGATACCGGCTGTCTTTGCTGTTCATCATAATAGCAGATTTGGGAACTTTCCTGCCCGATATCTATTCCAACTATCAATTCAATCTCCTTCTGCCGCCTGCGCAGCTCCTTCATTCTTAAAAAGGCTGAAACATCTGTTCCACAACGTAATCCTGCACGCAGTACCCCTGCATGAGTTTTTTCATGGTTGCCATATCATGCATTTCCATGCTGACCAGCATATCATTTAAATAATCAAAACGTCCCTGCGGCTCTTTTGGTGTCACATTGTTACAAAGCAGGCTGGCATCCTGTGTTTTTTTCTTTTTCTTTCCGTCATCTTCCAGAAAATAGTACTGTATGCTTTCCCCGTAAAACAAAGAAAAGCTCTTTGCATAAACACCGCCTGCCACACAGGATAGCACTTCACTTTGATATTCTTCCTTATCATCATGACGGTAGAATATCTGTACTTTGCTGTTTTCCGGTGCATAATACTCTACAGTTGTTTTGTCTGCCGCATTATACGGAAGGGAAAGTATCCCCTTATACTGTTCATAAAATGAAAAGAAAATATTTTCCGCACACAGCATATCCATCAGCTTTTGCAGTAACAGCATATGTGTACCGCCAAGCTGTTCCTGTCCAAACTGCGTATGGTATTTTAAATATGCCATACCACACACCGGCGGCATTTTTTTATTTTCCAGCAGATATCCGCCGATACAGGTAAAGACCTGTTCGTCTGCCGTTTCGTGTTTCACAAAATAACGGTACGCATTTTCTGCCAGATAAGCCATTTCAACCGCCGCATCCGGCAGCTGCTGACGGTAATACGTAAAAACTTCCGGAATTCTGCCAGATAAATTTCCTGTAAATAGCCGTTCCACCAGTATCCGCTCTGCCAGTGCCTGGCACGGCACCCTAAATCCTGCACAGGCACGCCATACTTTCATCATTTTATCGGACTTTGCCTGATAAAACTGTTCTAAATATGCCAGTACATTTTCGTCATACTTGCCCTCATCAAACACATGAATACAGCACGCCAGCAGTTTTTCATTGTATTCCTGCGGTCTTAACAAAATCATATTTCTTGCCATACGTAAAAGCTTTGCCGGTGCGGCTTCTTCAAAACCGTATTCACATACCAAATCAAAAGCATCCTCATACATGCCTTCTGCAATACACGTTTCAATCAGCAGCGCTGCATCGTGTATCTGCAATTCTTCTTTTAAAATCTTTTCATAGCGCTCTCCAAAATCTTCGCCATGATAATATTCATGATAATACTGTATCTGCCAGCTGTTTAACCGTTTTCTTGTAATCTGGTTGACATTGCCGTCTGCCATCAATGCAAGACAGACTGCACAGGCTTCTTCATCGTTTTTACGCTGTTCTAAGCTTTGTTCAAACCAGTTCAGCAGCAGATAAATGTCTTTGCTGCAGTAATCATCCAGCGCTTTTAAATATGCCGGATTATCATAAACCCTCTCGATTTCATACTGGATACTGCCTTTATGTACCTGTTTGCCTGCATCTTCAAACATCAGAATGCAGTCCCTTGTATACATCTGCACATAGGCAGTCCGTCCCACCAGCGTACAGCGCTGTCCCTTGCGCAGTTCCTTGTGCTTTACCAGCACCGACTCAATCTTGTCATTGAATACGGTAATACGGTATGTAAATAAGTATCTTGACAAGAATGGTGCCGTTTCTTCATTGACACCGACATTCTGAAACAGCCATCCATAAATCACTTCCAGATAAGGATCAATATATCCCTTTTTCATCTGCCCATAGGCAAACCGCTCTATCTGCGGTGCATACGTGTTCATGATTTCTCTGGAGCTGCTGTGATTTTTTAAAATGTCCGCATACAGATATGCCTTGCTTTTTGTACTTAAACTGCTCTCATATGTAAAGTAACGCAGTACAATCTGCGGCAGGCGTTTTAATTCTTTTTTATCTAAACTTTCTATATAAAATTCATACAGACGCGTAATGCGGAGTCCACGCAGAATTCCCTTCTCGTACAGTCCTGCGTATTCCGGTCCAACCAGCTCATTGCGGATCATATGTGTAACAAGTACGGTTAAGATTTCATCCTTGTCAAAAAAGTCGTTTAATGCTTTAAGCAGTCTTAAATACTGCATATCTGCCACTTTACCGTTTGCAATCATTTCACACACATACAAAGTCAGTTTCGTGGAAATTATGCCGTACTTACAGCCGAACTGTAAAATGTGCAGTTCAAAATCGTTTAACACACGCAAAAGCTCCGGCTGTGCATTTAAAATCTGTAACGCTTCATAATACATCACAGGACTTACACAGCCATTGTGGTATGCATCCTTAATCCGTAAAAGCTTAATGCTCTTATTTGCATCTTCCGCAGCATCCAGATAAAATAAAACCCACAGAACGCGCCACGTATCATAGCCGTTTTCATAATAATCCCGGATTACCTTAACTGCCGCAAAGGTATAGGACTTATCTTTATAATACATTGCACTGACATACAGGTAATAACAGTACATTTCCACATGGCTGTCCTTATTTTCTTCAAGAAAATCCCTGACATTGTCAATCAGCCAGCCGGCTTCATCACTGCGGTTCTGCACCAGCAGAATCTGTGCCTGTGCCAGCTTGAAAAAAATATCGTCATCGCAGATACCGCGCATGCGTTCTATAATCTGTAAAGATTTGTCCTGCCATGCCCGCTTGTCTTCCCGCTTCATTCTGAAACTTAAATATTCCTGAACCAGTGCAAGCACCGCCTGCTTTTTCTCACGGTGCGTATTTTCCTGTCCGGCGCAGTCTACTTCAATTTCAACCGTATATTTCTGCGTAAAAGAACAGATTGTCATTCTGCCCCAGTTCCTGCCCGCGTGCAGCTTGTCCGCATCAATGACATATTCCAGTTCATACTTATTGCCCGTAAAATTCTCAGACGTAATACGTGTTATCTTCGGACAGATAAACGGTACATCCGTTTCAACCGTAAGCTCCGTATATCCCCAGCCGCTCCTAGTAATCGTTACACGCTCTTTCACGCTTTCCGTAAAATCCGCAAATGTCTTTGTCTGCGGAAAAACATCTATGCCAACCGGTGACTTTTTCCGCACGGCAATTAAAAATTCTTCCATTGCTGCATTAACGTTGGCTTCACTGCCGTTTTTAGCGCCTTTTACCACATCATAAATATTGGTCTGTACCGGATCGTTTTTTAAAAATATCCGTTTAAAATCCGGCGATAAAAAAAAGCCTGCTGCCTCCTCCGGTGAAGTCTGTACAAGATTGGCAAAATGAAACATACTGCCTGCTGCTCCCATGCTGGTCATGACCTTCTGCGCTTCAACCGTGTATTCATAAGATACGCTTTTTTCACCCGCACTGCTGACAATATAAAACTGTCCCTGAATCACCGTACCTTCTTTTAAATCCGCGGCATCTACCGTATAAACTATCTCTGCCGGTGTCGTGCCAAACTGGGGTTTTTCAATGTGGACACGTGCATGACTGGATAATACAATGCCGTAAGCCGGCTGTGATGCCGTAAACCGGAACGTAAACATTCCCTGTCCGCCTGCCGTGACATAATCCTGCACTTCTAATTCCGGTCTTTGATATGTAAATTTTCCTCTTGCTAATCGATTGATATACTCCTTCATTCGGAATCAGCCTCCGCTTTGATTTTATCTAAATGCTCTTTCATCTTTTTCTCGTAACCGATTTCTGTCATTTCATAAAAACGACTGTCTTTTAATGCATCCGGCAGATACTGCTGTCTGACATAGTGGTTCTTATAATCATGTGC
>ENA-ORUB01003936-ORUB01003936.1-human-gut-metagenome-genome-assembly--contig:-NODE-3936-length-11963-cov-2.600101_pt1 | contig 11963 bp, 13 predicted proteins | sample MGYA00241918_ERZ509200 | MGnify/ENA primary metagenome ERZ509200 (study PRJEB26280, sample SAMEA2338853) | human gut metagenome | biome: human gut; feature: human-associated habitat; material: faeces... | reverse complement strand
GGCAAATATTTTCTCTGTAAACTGCCTTGGAACCGGATGGCTTTTATGCCTCTCCATGAAAATCCGAGCCCTCTGTCATATGCAGATGCAGCTTGCCTGCAAGCTCTGTGAAACGGAATACCTCCGCTTCGCTGTGGTCCGGATAGAAACATTCCAGACCCTTGAGTCCCGCCTTTTTCAGTTCCCGCAGCAGAACGGTAAGATTGGTCCAATACGCCTCTGACCCCCGTTCTCCCAGACCGCGGATCTTGCCCGGATGCGCGAGCACCGCCATACCGCCCGCCTGCTGCAACAGGGCGATGGCTTCGGTCGTTTCCATCTTTTTTTTGCGAATCGCTTTTACTTCCGGTGATTCCAATCGTTTTCCCGGCTCCCACGCGTCTTTGAGCTGCGCAATCAGCCCCTGCGCGACCCATGCTCTGGCGATATGCGGTTTGCCGACATAGCCGCCTTTGCTCGCGGCTGCCAATTCCTGTAAATCCGCCGGATAACCCATGGCGGTAAGTACCGCGGCAAGCTGCTCGTTACGCGCTTTGCGATTTTCTTCCAGTTCAGCAAGCCTGCGCACCAGCGCTTCATTCTGCGGGTCGAATTGGTAGCCGAGTAAATGCAGTTCCACCGATACCTCGCTTCCTGCCGGATGCTGCGCATCCGCGTCAGCCTCCAAGGTCAGCGTATGCTCCGTCGAAAGCTCCACGCCCGGTACCACAGTGATATTCAGCGCTTCCCCTGCAATCTTTGCTTCTTGAAACGCCTTGATATTGTCGTGGTCGGTAATCGAGATGATATCATAGTTTTCATCGTTATATTTTTTGACAAGCTCTACCGGACTCATCGTTCCATCCGAATAATAGGAATGGATATGATAATCAACTTTATAATCCAATCGTGTTCTCTCCTGTTGCTTACAGCTCACTTCCATGAGCCTTTTCATTCTTATGTAGGAAATATCGCTGTGCGATGCTTCCGGGATAACGACAAAAGTACCTTACAAAGCGGCGCTCATTCATGCGCGTCATGTGCGCATAGAAATCGCTGGCTTCGTGATGTGCACGTTTGTCCTTTTTCGTGCTCAGCCTTGCTGCAGAATCAGTTCATCCGCAATCTGTCTGTGCACTTCTCCGCTGCAAAGCGCCTCTACAAGCGCAAGTGCGAACAGCATCGCCGTTCCCGGTCCCTGTGATGTGATCAGGTTTCCGTCCCGGACAACCGCCTGCTTCTCACAGACCGCACCGATCAGATAGGACTCCATGCCCGGATAAATCGTCGCATGCCTGCCCTCCAGCAATCCCAATCTGCCGAGCACCATCGGCGCTGCACAGATGGCTGCGATCCACTTGCCTGCATGTGCAAATGCCGTCAGCTTTTCACAGAGGCCCCGATGTTCGTCCAGATGCTTTGTGCCCGGCATGCCGCCCGGCAGTACCAGCATTTCACAGGCTGCGTAATCCACCTCTTCAAAAAGGCAGTCCGCCTTGACTGTGATGTTGTGCGCACCGGTGACCAGGGGATCGTCGGTCACAGAGACCAGCACCACCTGTTTTCCGGCTCTCCGCAGGATATCCGCAGCGGTCAGCGCCTCGACTTCTTCAAAGCCCTCAGCTAAATGTATAACAACCATCCTTTCCTCCTCCGTTTTCGACATTTTTCGAAGCTTTTCGGTATCACCCACGCGTTTCGCCCTTTCGAGCTCTTTCGCCCATGCGTCCGTTCCCCGCAGCTTCGATACGTTTCGACGCTTTTCGACAAAGAAGATGCACGTATCCATCTCGTCTGCCCTTGTTTTATCAAGAAAATATCCGCGGCGGCCGCGTCAGTCGCAGCAAGATATAGCCAATCAGCACCAATAGTAAAATCGCGAAGATGATAAAAAACGTATTCGCCATGGAGATAAAACCATCACCCAGCAAAATGCTCAGCGTTGTGGTTTCCTCCGGCAGCACCAATCCGATTTTCTCTGCGAGCCAAAGACGCCCATTATGCGTTGAAACAAAGGCAAAAGTCCCCACGCTCAAAATACAGCTGAATGCAATGGTTACATAGGTTCGGTTGCGCATCAGCTTCAGATGGTCGCTCTGCACCATCCAGATATCAATTGCCACACTGATGATGAGGCTGACTATGCAAAGTGCCAAGCTGATATCCAGCCACTTTTTGACCAGCATCATGCTGTCGCTTTCTTCCTCCGTAAAGATCCCCTGCAGATCGTATCCGGTATCCTCATAAATCTGAAATTCCTGCGGACGCCAGCTATTCATAAAATCCGCGATGCCGTCTGCCATCTCACTGTTCGACAACCCGGTATAGATGCGGTCGACCGCGCCGGAGTCATTGAAGTAAAACAGATAGACATCCGCAGTGCGCAGGGTCAGATTTTGCGCTGCAGTTATCATACAGATTGCGGTTGTAAACACCACCAGTATCGAGCATAGCATACGCAAAGCTTTCATATCCTCTCCGATCCCCCTTTTCTGCCTGCGGCATCGCGCGGCCATTCCCCTTGCACGCGCTTAGCCCTCCAAATAGGATACATACGGCAGGTTTCTGTATTTTTGGTCGTAATCCAGACCATAACCGATGACAAACAGATTTTCAATCTCAAAGCCGACATAATCAGCCTTGAGATCCACCAGTCGTCTGGAAGGCTTGTCGAGCAGCGTGCAGACCTTGATGCTCTTCGGATTCCGATCTGCAAGATGCGCCTTCAAAAACTTCAAGGTCGTTCCGGTATCTATGATGTCCTCAATGATGATCACGTTCTTGCCGTAAATATCGCCGTCCAGATCCTTCTTGATCTTGACAACACCGGAGGAGGTCGTACCGCTGCCGTAGCTGGACGCGACCACAAAATCAATCTGTGTGTCATTCGTAATATGCTTCATCAGATCGCCCATCCACAGGACGGCACCCTTGAGCGTACCGACCAGATAAATTTCCTCGCCCGCATAATCCGTCGAGATCTGCCTGCCCAGCTCCGCTGCTCTTTGTCTGATCTGTTCCTCCGTAAATAAAACCTTGCCGATCGTCGTGTTTTCCATGTTGTTCTCCCTATTCTTCGTCTTTTATGTTTTCGTTTCTATTCTGTCCCGTATGATGGTCTTCTACTGTATAATCTATGTCTTCAATGATGTTTTTATCGTGAAAATCCTTGGAAAGGTCCACTTCCTTTTCGCCTAGCCAGTACTGATCCAGCGTATCCTTCAGATGCCAGATGATCCAGATCCAGAGAATCGCGTCATCGATGAACCCGACCGGACCCAGAATCGGCGGGGTCAGATCCACCGGAAGAACCAGATAGATCAGACCGAAAATGACCAGCGCCTTTTTGCGTTTCGGCACCGTCTTGTCCTTCATCATGCTGACAATGGCACGCAGCCTGCCCCTGATGAACGTCCAGCTTAAAAATTGCATTTATGCCTCCAAAAGTTTTTCGATCTCTGCCAGAAGCTCCTCATAACCTGTTTTTTTGAGTGCCGACACCGGGATCACCAGATCCTCCGGACCGAGCTTCAGCGTCTGGCGGATCGTCTTGATACATTTTTGCAGTTCATTGCGAGACACCTTATCCGCCTTGGTTGCCACCACGATCCCGTCCAGTCCGTAATGGCGCAGATAGTCGTACATCTGCTGATCCTGCGCAGACGGCGCATGGCGGATATCCACCAGCTGCACCACTTTTTTGAGCCCCTGCCGGTTCTGGAAATACGCTTCCATCATCGCGCCCCAGTTCTCGGTCACGCTCTTCGAGAGCTTGGCATAGCCGTAACCCGGTAAATCTACAATGCGAAAAGCATCGTTGATGCGGTAAAAATTGATCGTCCGCGTCTTGCCCGGATTGCCCGACACACGCGCCAGACTCCTGCGGTTCGTCAAAAGATTCAAAAGCGATGATTTGCCGACATTTGATCTGCCTGCAAACGCGATCTCCGCTGTATTGTCCTCCGGATATTGATTTTTTATGACCGCCACAGTCTCCAGCTCCGCCTTTTTAATGACCATCTCTCCGTCTTCCCCTTTGCATACTATAATATAATATGATAGCACATCAAGCCGCCGCAAGTCAACGATTCCTTTTTGTGATTGCTCGGATTCCATGCAGTCTGTTTCCGCGTGCGCCGACGGACGCACGGCATGCAAAAACCGCTTCTCACGTACGAAAAAGCGGTTTGCATCAAATCACATGTAAATTTATCCTAACTTCGATCCCAGAATTAAATTAGGAAGGAACGTAGATAATCCCGGGATATAAGTCGTTAAAAGTAAGGTCGGCAGATATGCGCATAAAATGATGATAACCACCGGTTTGATCACCTTTGCCGCACTGACATTCGCAAGACCCGACGCCATATATAAGAACGGAGCCGTCGGCGGTGTGACATTGCCCATGCCGATATTCGCTACTAGGATCGCACACATCTGATAAGGATTCACGCCAAGCTTCACACCCAGTGGGATCAGCAGCGGTGCGCAGAGCATGGTCGCGCAGGTGTCGTCCATGATCATACCGATCAGAACTAGGAAAACATTGATCATCAGCAGGATCACGACTTTGCTCTCGGAGATCGTCGTTAAGCCGTCAAGCAGCTTCGTCGGCAGATCTTCCATCGTCAGGATCTGTCCAAGCGCCATCGTCATGACGCACATGACCATGACAACACCGGTGGATTTCGCGCTGTCCATCAGAACATGCTTCATGCCTTTCAATGTCGTACCCTTGTAAATAAAGACTGCAACCGGGAACGCATACAGAGATGCGACCGCAGCTGCTTCTGTCGCGGTCATAATGCCGCAGTAGATACCGCCGAGTATAATAAACGGCATCAGCAGCGCCGGGATCGCGTGTCTTGTTCTCGGCCACAGCACCTGATTCAATGATACGCCCTCCTCTAGTCCGGTCCCTGTCTCAATCGGTTTGTTTTTTAACAGGAAATAGCTCGTAAGACTGATCAGGATTGTCAGTATGATGCCCGGAATCACCGTGGAAAGGAAGCAGGCAGTGACCGACAGATTCGCACCCCATGCGACAACGATGCACAGACCGCTTGGCGGGATCAGCATGCCCAGAGGCGCCGAACAGCAAGAAACTGCCGCTGCAATCTCCGGCGGATACTTCTTTGCTTTCATCTTCGGGATCATGATCGAACCGATGCAGGAAAGGGTCGCCATACCGCTGCCGCAGATTGCGCCGAATACCGCACTGGATATAGCAGTCATGATCGCAAGACTTCCTTTGATCTTGCCGACAAATAATTCAATAAAGCCGATCAGCGCATCGCCGATCTTGCCGTGCTCCATAATCTTTCCCGCAAGAATGAACAACGGGATCGATAAAAGGACAACGCTGGATAATTTCCCATAAATCGTCGGTAAAATCGCAGTTGCGGTATACCCCAGAGTTACCGCGCAGTAAAACAGGGATGCGCCGAAGCAGTACATGACCGGGACCCCTATAATCAGTAAAACGACAAGAATAGCAAAGCCTACTGCAATATGTATCATTCTGCGCCACCTCCTGTCAAGTTCTTTTCCATGTAAATTTCTTCAGCTGTCTTTGGCGGTTCTTTCTCAAAGATCGCCAGCAGTAAGTGGTATACATTGTAAAGGATCGGAGCCATATAACCAAACACAAGTGCTCCTCTCGATAATAGCATCGGCAGGTGGAATACCGCTGTATAGCCTCCCACTTTCAAGCAGAACATCAGGTATTGATATGCCCAAACCGCCAAAACAATCGAAACAGCCAACGCGATCGCTTTTTGGATAATGTTGAAAATACGCAATACAAACTCTTTTTTCACCATGATGGACAAGACATCTGCTTTGATTTGGATGTCCTCATAGTTTCCGTACAGTCCGCCTATAAAATAGAGCCATAGTGCGAAAATGATCAGAATTTCGTCACTGCCCGCAAAATTGATATGCAGCACATATCTGCATACAACATTGGTCGCAATCGTCAAAACGACCGCAATACTGTTAAAAATCATCAGAAACCGCTCAATGCTGAGGAACCACTTCCATAGGAAAAAATTCTCTACTCTTTCTCTCATTTTTTCCTCCTTTCTGATTGTGTAAAATCGAAGCTGCCTTTTTCGGCGAATCTCCGCCATGCAAAGACAGCTTTTCATCAAATTGCCGCTTTTTCGTTCGGTTTATCTTTCGGGATATCAAATTACAGGGTCACGCCGTATGCTTCGCATGCGGAGTCAATAACGTCCTGACCTACTGTGTCGATCATCTTCGGCCATACTTCCTTACGCAGTCTGTCGCGAAGTTCTGTCAGCTCTGCACCGGTCGGAGAAATGACCTTGATCCCGTACGCTTCCATATCGACCAGAGCCTGTGCTTCCTGCTCCGCACGTTCGTCATTGACGCGTGTCTGTGCTTCGTTGAAAGCGTTTGCAACGATGGTCTGATATTCTGCAGGAAGTTCATCAAAGAGCGCCTGATTCATGTGTACCGGGATACATTCGTTGATGACATTGCAGTCTACGAAATATTTGATCGCGTCGCGGAAGCTGTCATAGTTCGTTAGACCGCTGCCGCCGATCCAGCCGTCACAAAGACCGGACTGCATGGAGGAATACAGGTCTGCATACGGAATGGAGGTCGTATTGTAGCCCATTGCAGCCATAACATCATTGTAAACCTGTGCTGCAGGTGCACGCATCAGTGTCTTTTTCGTTTCGGTGCCGGTCAGATAAGCAAAGTCTTCCTTATCGACAGTCTTGCTTCCCAGACCCATGAATCCTGCGTTCAGAACGCCCATCAGCTTCACGCCATTGTTGCTATTGATGTCAGAGATTAGGTTCCATACGAAACCTCCTTCAAAGTAATCTCTCTTGAATTCGTCGAAGCTCGTTGCCAAGAACGGCATGTTAACCGCGTCAGCACGCTGGTCATACTGCGGGGAGATCGGGCATGCCGCAATCTCAATGTCGCCGCTCATGATCTGACCGTATACAACGGTATAATCGCCGAGTGCCATGTTTGGGTAAACTGTGATTTTAATGTGTCCGTCTGTTTCTTCTTCAATCTTCTTCGCAGCATCCTGCAATGCAATCGTCTGGTGGTTTTCAGAAGAATATTCGCAGGACAGAGACCATTCATAATATGGAAGTTCGCCGCTGTCGCCGCCGTTCGTCTGATCGTCGCCGCAGCCGGTAAAGGCGAGTGTGCACAGCAATACTGCCAGCAGTAGGGATAATGTCTTTTTCATTTTGTTCTCTCCTTTTCTCTTTGAAAAATATTTCAAGCACTGATGCTGTTGAAATCAAGTAATCAGATCATTCATGCTCAAGCATGTACGAAACGCCGCCGCGTTTACGGATCTCCTCCGGGCTAACGCCCAGTTCTCTTGCTAGGATCTCGATCACAAACGGTCCGCAGAAACCGCTCTGGCATCTGCCCATACCGGCTCTGACACGACGCTTGATCGCATCCAGACTTCTTGCACCCACCGGTCTGTGGATCGCCTGCACGATCTCACTCTCTGTAATTTGCTCACAGCGGCAGATGATCTTCCCATATGCAGGGTCCAGTTGGATCAGCTTTTCCTGTTCTTCCGGAGTTTTATCCGCAAATTTGACGATTGCCCGGCGTGTTGCCTTGAAGCCCTGCTTGCGTTCCAACTGCAAGCCTGCCGTCTGCATCTGATGAATGGTATATTTCGCAATGCCGAGGCTGCCGGTCAGACCGGAGGAACGAATGCCGGAGATACCGACATAGCCTTTCACCTTTTCGGAAACTAGAATGTTATAGCCTTCCGGTTCCCTTGCCGGACGCAGACCGACGAATTGAGTGATTGTATCCTCCATGTGCAGGCCCGGTACTAACTGATGTGCCATATGTGCCACCTTGTCCAAACCGTCCCGCGTCGTTTTTTTATCCGTTTTATCCTCAAGGTCTTCCGCGGTCGGTCCAACCAGAATATTGCCGTCTACGGTCGGAATGACCAGCGTACCGCGGCTTTTTTTCTCTGGGATCGAGAGGATTGTGTGCGACACCTTGAGCGGGGTATCCTTGCTCAGAACGTAGAATTGTCCTTTACGCGGATGCACCGTGAAATCACATTCTCCGGCCATTTTCGCGATCTCGTCGCAGTACAGTCCGGCTGCATTGACCACCCAAGTCGCGTGAATGTCTCCTTTGGTCGTATGTACGGTCTCGATCTTATCTTTGCCCACGTCCATGCCGGTCACTTTGCAGTCCAGCAGGAATTCGACACCGTTTTCGACGGCATTCTCAGCCTGCGCAACGACAAGCATGAACTGGCTGATCTGCGCGTCACGCGGACAGTAAACACCGCCCAGATTATTCGGATTCAGGTTCGGTTCCAGCTCCAAAAGTTCCTCTCTGGTCAGGAATTCCGCATCATAAACACCGTTGTTGAATGCCTTTTCGAGCATTGCAGGGATCTGCGCGAGCTGTTCCTCGTTCAGCGCCGGTGTGATGCTGCCGCAGTAATGGATCGGAATCTCCAGATCCCGGCAAAGTTTGTCAAACAAAGGTCTGGACGACTGACATATTTTTGACTCCAGTGTAAAAGGATTGACCGTGCTTTCCGTGCTGCAGCAGCTGCTGCAGGATTTAGAGGCATCGCCGCCGACATCATCGTTTTTGTCGCAAACGAGCACCTTCAGTTTATATTTTGACAGTTCTCTGGCGATGGCGGTGCCTACCGCACCGGCGCCGATCACTAAAACATCTGCATTATATACCATCTTCTACTCCTCCCGGTTCAAAGTCATTGCAGCAACGAGGTCTGCATCTGTACCAAGCATATTTTTTAAGATCACATCATGACATGTTACCGGTGCCTCCAGTGTGATGTTCTGCATCTCTGCCGCGCATTGCAGCAGCATATCTTTTGGGATCGGACTGCTGGATCTGACCGGGAGCATTGCCCGTTCGGCCCCCTGGATTCTTACGGAAGCCGTAAAGGTACGTTTTGGATCAAAACACTCATTGCGGCAGTAATCAATGCCGCGCTTGCATCTGTTTCCGCTGACCTGCAGCTCCTGTTCATTCGTATAGTCTGCTTCCATCTCGCAGCCATTCGGGCAGACGGTGCATATGATCATTTTTTTCATGCTAACACCTCCTCATGCTCTGCTGATACGGTGATCTCACCTGTATCCGACAATTGTTTGATCTGCGCTGCAGGAATAACCAAACTCTCCATGGTGCCCGGGCTGGTGACCGTCGCCTTGCGTGCGGCGATTTCTTGCGCGCCCGCCGCTGCCCGCATGGTCGTTGTTCTGCCCGGAACGATGGTCCGGAAGTAGAGCGTTACGTCACCTTCGCCGTCGAGCGCCAGCTCCTGCGGGCAGACATAGCGTACGCCCTCACCCGGCAGCACGCGAATCGTGCGACTCTGCGGAAGCTTGTCCATCGCATATTGCGCCGCGTAGGTCCCTGCCAATTCACTTTCACGGCTTACGTGATCCACCAGATCGTTGACATGCAGTACATTGCCGCATGCAAAGATATACGGGATCTGTGTCTGCATGAACTGATTGACCAACGCGCCTTTGGTGATTGCGGATAATGCCACACCGGCAGTCCGGCTCAATTCGTTCTCCGGGATCAGACCAACTGACAACAGCAGCGTATCACAGTTAATCTCCTGCTGCTGTGATAAGATCGGCGTTTTGTTTTCATCGACCGGTGCGATTGTCACGCTTTCCACGCGGTCGATACCCGTAATATCCACAATGGTATGCGAAAGCAGCAGCGGTATGCCGAAGTCATCCAGACACTGTACCTTATTTCTGATTAGACCTGCCAGAAACGGCTGCAACTCTACCACCGCTTTGACATGCGCACCGCCCATCGTCAGACGCCGCGCCATGATCATACCGATATCTCCGCTGCCCAGAATCACGACTTCTTTGCCGATCTTGTGTCCATAAATATTGATCAGGCGCTGTGCCGTGCCCGCTGTATAGATACCTGCCGGTCTGCTCCCTGGAATGACCAGATTGGCACGGGTCCGTTCTCTGCAGCCCATCGCAAGCACCAACGAGCGAAAATGCACGATGACCATACCGCCTCGGTTCGAACAGACAAGCATCTTGTCCTTGATCTCCAGCGCCATCGTATCAAGAAGAATATCGACGCCGATCTCTGCCGCCTTCGTTTCAAACCGTTCTGCATATTCCGGTCCGGTCAACTCTTCACCGAAATATTTCAGACCGAATCCCGCATGGATACATTGCTGCAGGATGCCTCCCGCATGAATATCCCGCTCGATGACAACGACCTTCTCTGCGCCGGCTTTTTTCGCTGCTTCTGCGGCGGCAAGCCCTGCGGGACCTGCGCCGATCACCGCAACATCATAGTACAAATTCTGCATCATTTCCTCCTTCATATATCTGCCGCGGTCACGCTTTGCGCGCCCACTGCATACTGCGCTGCGCCGCCTGCCTCCAACGCGCGAGCTTCTCTGCTCGTTCGTCCTCGGACATAGCCGGCTCATAAACACGCTTGATTTTTACTTTTTCTCTCATGCTCTCTAGCGACGGCAAGCCGCCCAACGTAAACGCAGCTAGACAGGCCGCGCCATACGCACAGGTTTCTTTCTCCTCCGGCACTTCCACAGGAATACCGAGCAGATCCGCCTGAAACTGCATGAGAAACTGATTGTCTACCATGCCGCCGTCTACACGCATAGCCGGACTCTCCACGCCGGACTCCGTACGCATGACCTGATAGCAGTTCGCGGCCTGGCAGGCAAGCGATTCAATGACAGCACGTACAAAATGTGCTTTGGTCGTAGCTGCGGTCAGACCGACAAAGATACCCCGCGCGTATTGATCCCAGTACGGTGTCGCAAGACCCGCAAAGGCCGGAACAAAATAGACATCGCCGGTATCTGCGACAGAGCGTGCCAGTGTTTCGGTTTCCTGCACATTTTGGATCAGACCTAAACCGTCTTTGAGCCACGTGATCGCACCCCCTGCGATATAGGACGCACCGGAAAGCAGAAAATACGGCGTTCCGTCGATCTGCCAGTTGGTACGGGTAAACAGACCCTGATCGGAAATAATCCGTTTCGTTCCCGTTTGAAAGTGCATAAAGCTGCCCGTGCCGTAGGAGGTCTTGAGGAATCCTGTTCCGACACATCCGCCGCCAATCATACCTGCTGGAGAATCCGTGATCCCTCCGGCAATCGGGACCGAAGCGCCGAAGAATTCCGCAGGAACCGTATCGCCATACACATGATTTGTATCGCAGATCTTCGGGAGCAGCTGCCGCGGCACGCCGCACAGTTCCATCAGTCTTTCGCTCCAATCCATCGTGTGGATATCCATCAGCATCATGCTTCCCGCACTGCTGATATCTGTTTCATGACTTTTGCCGCCTGTCAGTTTCCAAAAAATCCAGCTATTCAGCGTGCCTGCCAAAAGTTCTCCCTTCTCTGCGCGCGCTCTGGCGCCTTCGACATGATCTAGAATCCAAGCGATCTTGGTTCCGCTGTGATAGGCGTCCGGCAACAGACCGCAGATTGATTTGATCTCCTTGCCGTATACTTGTTTTAAATGATCGGCTTCGTCCGCCGTGCGTCTATCCTGCCAAACAATGGAAGGATAGATCGGCGTTCCTGTTTCTTTGTCCCAGATAAGACAAGTCTCTCCCTGGTGATCCAGCCCCATGCCGCAAAGTTCCTTTACGGATGCGCCCGGAACCTGCTGCAGTACTTCCTGTACCACGGTCAGAATATTCTGATAAATCTCAAGCGGATCATGCTCTACCCAACTGGGAAACGGATAATACTGCCGATGCGGTTTCAGTGATTTTGCGATAATATTCAGATTTTCATCTGTCAAAATAGCTGTCGTATTGGTCGTACCCTGATCAATACCAAGATAATATCTGCTCATTGCTTCGGTAAGTAGCTTCTCTACTTTTTACCTCCCACTTTCTCACTTTACAGTATAATTATAAGTTGAATATGCGTC
>ENA-ORUB01003922-ORUB01003922.1-human-gut-metagenome-genome-assembly--contig:-NODE-3922-length-12001-cov-6.751632_pt1 | contig 12001 bp, 7 predicted proteins | sample MGYA00241918_ERZ509200 | MGnify/ENA primary metagenome ERZ509200 (study PRJEB26280, sample SAMEA2338853) | human gut metagenome | biome: human gut; feature: human-associated habitat; material: faeces... | reverse complement strand
GCCATGTCTCTATCTCAGGCCCTCAACCAATTTGCGCAAAATCTCGGGCGTTATCTCCGCCCATGAGTACGAAACGCTTCAACATATTGGTGGCGCGCATACGCACCTTGAACACCGGCAATGCCTTGTGATCATGCTGCTCAAAGAAGGCTTTTGCCCGTTGCACGTCAAGCGAGGAACGCAGTGCATCGAAACGTCCGAACTCGTTGATGTTCGCCTCGTCTATACGTTTGGCAAGGAATTCCTCGACCACCGATCTGTTGACACCCAATCGATCGACCAGTTTGTCGACTTGCTCATTCTTCTCGCGTGCAGCATAGCGCGTGATGTAATCACGTAGCGTCATACCGGCTTCGACCTCCACGTCGCCACGCTCCACGTCATGCAGGAACAGTTCAGCGAGTCGTTGTTCATCCCGCGAGAGCGCGGCAAAGGACCGGTGCAGCTGCGCAGACATCTCTGCCAACTCCGGGCTATTCTCCTTGAGCGCCTTCAGCCATTTATCGAAGTTGGCATTCATGTAATCGGTATCGATGAGTCCGGTATCAATTTCGGTGAGGTAACCATCCAGTTCATATGGCGCTTCAGGATTATCGTTCACATCATCATCTGGGTCACTACCGCGATCGCTATTGCCATCGAACAGTTCTTTATAGCGTTGCGCAAGAATGAGGTACGTACGTTCGTCAATTTGAGGACGCACCACTTCAGACTCGCCATGCTCATCATTGTCCTCATTCGTATCGTCAGTATCCGTGCTATCGACCTTGTATTCTGTGGTACTCCAGTCAAAGCCCTGCACTTTCGCCGCTTCAAGGTACCGATTCAGTTCCACGAACTCCTTGGCAAACTTACGTCTAGCCTCTACCGACTCCGGCAGCTGCATAAGGTCCGATTCTCCGCTGTCTGAGAATACGTCGAGAATCTCACGGTACCGAGTATCCATGGATTTCACATTCGCTGGCAATTTCTGTACGAACAGGTCGAGCGGTCGATCACCCGAATACAGTTTCACAGCTGCCTCGATGAAACCATGCATGGTGTACGGCTTACGGTAATAGCGGATGACGCCAAACGGCTTATCTGGGCCAAACAGACGATTCGTACGACTGAACGCCTGAATGATGCTTTCGTAGTCGATAATCTTATCGAGATACAGCGTATTCACCCATTTCGAGTCGAACCCAGTGAGCATCTGGTCTACGACAATGAGCAAATCAAGCTGCTGGCTGCGGTTCGTTGCTATACCACCATACGGACTCTTGTGCGACAGTCGCGAAGAAATATCCTTCTTCATCGCCGGCCATGTAGGAATGACGAATTCTTTGCCGAACGCCTCGTTGTAATCGGTGATGATTTCGGTCAGCGCATCCTCTTTGTCTGTCGCTCCTTCGTTGTTGTCGATATTGGGATCGAACAACGCCGTCACATGCAACTTGGGTGCCTGCTGCTTGAACAAGTGATAATAGTTGACAGCTTCAGGAATGGAACTGGCAGCGAGCATCGCATGGAATTTGCCCGCATGGCTGAGCACCGGGAACTGTTCAAGAATGTCCGAGACCACCATACTCGGGTGCGGAGAGTCGATACCATATTGGTCTCGTCCCAGGAAATCCTCGATGCCACTGATGCGGTTCCCGGCACCATCAACCATCGGACCCATGGGGACCTCAGACTTATCCATGTAATGCTGGAATACTTTGGCCTTGACCGGGTCGGCGAGCGCATCTTCCGTACTCTCCACCTTCGCCTTGTCGAGAGCCACGGCACGTCTGACTTCAGAATCCTTGTACGTGGTCACCATGTACGGGTCGAACCCGAGCACATTATGGTCGCGAATGCCGTCGGCAATGCTGTATCGGTGCAAACAGCGGCCGAATACCATGGCAGTGGTGGAATTCTTCTTTTGGTTCTCATCCAGAATGGGTGTGCCGGTGAAGCCGAAGAACAGCGCATTCGGGAAGGAACGACGGATGTCCTGCAACATGTCGCCGAATGTGGAACGATGGCATTCGTCCACAATAAAAACGATACGTCGTGCAGCCAGCTGATCCAGCCACGCCTGGGTGACGCCCCGCTCCCCTGCTTTCACGTTGCTCATCTTCTGGATTGAGGTGACGATCAGGGTGTCGTTGACATTGGTGCTGTTGAGTTTGTCCCGCAAAACGCCGGTGTTCTCAGTACCTTGTACTTCCGTCTCACTGTCAGCAAAACTGCGGTATTCCTTCAGTGATTGGGTGCCTAGCTCGATGCGGTCCATAAGGAACACGACTTTATCGGCGTCATGCGAATCAGCTATGAGTTGTGCCGATTTGAAGCTGGTCATGGTTTTTCCGGAACCGGTAGTGTGCCATACATAGCCGCCTGGTCGTCCCGGAGTAGTTGGCCGCTGTTCCCAATCGCATTTGCGCACCACGTCAGAGATGGCGTTCGCAGCGATGTACTGGTAGCTGCGCAGCACCTTGAGGCATCCGTCTGCCGAGTCGGCGATGGTGTAGAAGCCGATGAGCTGATGCGCCATGGGAATGGACAACAGCCCCGCAGTGCCGGAAGTCCCGCCGATGAACAGCTTCCATTCGTCTTTGCCGGGGTTTTGCCCGCCGCAGATAGGCTCGTTGTTGTAGTCAGCCCAATGGAAGTAATAGCTTGGATTGAATTTGTCTACGCCCGGATTGGCGAAGTAGACGGCGTCATCGGGGTTCATGGCTACAAAAATCTGTACGAGTCGGAACAGGCCGGTGAATACGCCTTCGTGTGTGTACTTTTCAATCTGATTGGTTGCTTGGCTGACCGGTATGCCACTTTTCTTAAGCTCGATATGAATCAATGGCATGCCATTGATGAGAAGCACGAGGTCGCCGCGCCGCGAGTTCAACATCTTGTTCTTGGCGGGATAGACCGGTTGCTGAGCAATCTGATAGGTGCTTTTGCCGCCTGCGATTTCCTTGCGGTCATAGATGTAGAGGCTGATTTCCTTGCCGAAATGCGCCACATCTTCTTTGTTGTCACGCGTGATGGACACGGTACGCCCATTGACGAACGAATTGAGCGCAAGCGGGGTTCGTAGGGTCTCAATCTGCTCGATTATCTGTGCCATTTCCCCGTCTGTCAGCGGGTATTTGCCAAGCCTGTCTATGTCGTTGTTGTTGCGGTACAGTATGCCTTTCCAATTGTCGAGCAAATCCCGCTCAGTTGGATAGCGCAGGACGCCATCCTTCCATCCATGCTGCTTAAGCACGGTAATGACGTTGTCCTCGAACACCGATTCGCTATCGAATATCACGATTCTTCTCTCCCTCGGACTTCCCAGTGTCCTGCTTTTCGCGAGCCGACGCGCTTGAGTAATCCACGCCCAATGAGTATTTCAGCATCTCTTCGCACAGTCGCTGATGAAACTCCCGCAGCACGAGCCATATCCTCGTATGTTGTACTGGGATTCCTTTCCACGAAACGAAGAACAGTTCGCTGTCTCTCGGTTATCTGCTCACTTGGACCGTTTAACTGCTCATTATTGTCAATTATCTGCTCACTTGGACCGTTTAACTGCTCATTATTGTCAATTATCTGCTCATTGTGAGCGGACTTGGCATCCGATTCCAGCATAAGCGTGAGTATCGTACGATCAGCCTCGCCGAATTTTTCCTCAATCCGTGGTTCGGGAAGTCCTGCATTCGCCCATGTGGCAAACACATCAGGAACACCAGTACCGGCTCGCTCCCCCACATCGATGAGGCTGAACATCTTCATAATCAGTCCGTTGCGCGGATCAGATACTCCGCCAAGGCGCATTTGCTCAACGCCCGTTCGGATATCACCAGGATTCTCGAAAACCAATTTATCGGGTGTGCGTCTGACCACCACTCCACGCACGCCATAATAATCGGCGTTGAACAAGCAGTTGGCCAGCGCCTCGCGAACCGCCTTATGCATGGGAGTGTCGTCAACACGAAAGATACCGTTAAGTTTGAAGGGGGTCTTCAGAGACTCGGCAAGCTTACGATTCACACGGAAAAAGAAATCAAAGAGGTTGCCCGACCACATGCCATCGCCGGAATGAACACGATCGGTCCAACGAATCGCCGGGTCTAGGGTCTCCTGATAGTCAAGAAAGTAATGGGGACATTCGCGCACGATGTCATAGTCGTTGCCGAACATGAGCAAACCGCCGAATGTGGGATGGAGCTTACCATCTTCACGGCTCACCATTGCCGCACCAACCGCACGCAGGAAACGCTCGTCATCAAGATCAGTCCAGGAACTGCCCTGACGTGCCGCACGGAAACGGGTGCGATACGCCCGCACCGTATCCGCATTGAAATCGGCAACAGTGAGATCGTCCAGCACCTTGGAATCCATCGTCTCGGTTCCCTGATCTCGGAGCATTGCCGAAATCTCCTGCCGCGTGCAACGATAGTCACCTTCACCGCGCCGGCGGTAGGTTCCCTCAAAGAGATTGTCGTTGATATGCACGGGACGTTCGTCGCGTGGAGCACGCGGAACATGAATAGCCACCACCATGCCATCATCCGCTTCGAGCACTTCGACTTCCGATTCGATGGGCAGCACGGCGCTTACCTTGGATCGATTGCTGACCGTATTCCAAAAATCCTGACGAAGGTGCTCCACCTCGGCTGACGTAAGCCCGACTGTTTCGAAGGTACCGTCTTCACGTTCCTTGACGCCGAGCAGAATGACGCCGCCATAGGTGTTGGCGAAGGCGGAATAGGTCTCCCACATACTGCGCGGGAGACCGCCCTTTGCTGCCTTCGCCTCAATCCGATTATTCTCGCGATATGAGGCAAGCTTCGCGATATCGAACGTCTCCATTACGCCCCCTCCCCTCACACGAACATCTTGTCAAGCAAGGATTTCTTGATATTCTGCAGCAATTCCAACTTACGCTGATGAAGGGTGATGAGGTCGTCGAGACGGGAAAAGAAGGAGCCTATAGCATGTTGTTCACTTGAAGATGGAACTGGGATTGGCATTTCAAAGAATGTCGCATCACCGATTGAGAACCTATCTGATCTGGCTCCCGAATTACCTTCCAGCTTCATGAAACCATGCCAGCCATTTGTCTTGAAGAAGTGGCTGAGATAAGTTCCATCGACTGCATCTGTAAGCCTGAATACAGTGTAGAGAGGAGACATAACTCCGTGTATTCCCAACGTATTCCTACGGATTGGGCCAACAGGCGCTGTTGCGGAGATGCGAGGGTTGTACACGAAATCCCCTGGAGCAATGACATAATAACCAGCAATGTTGGATTCCTTGGCGACAGCGTGGTCGAAGAACTCGGTTTGATTAATTACACCGTATTCTGCAGAGTTGGTAAGAACCTCGGTGATGTTTCCATCAAGATTTTTTTCTGTCACCTTATCGGCAATCTCGCCCAACTTACGCTGTTCCCAAGGGTCAGTAAAACCAGCAAAGCGAATTTCGGGTACAGACTCACCATCTTTCGGGAACATTTTTTCAAGCATCGATTTTTTAAAGATGACAAGCTTGTCATACTTACGCTGATGAAGGGTGATTAAAGAATCTAGTTGGTCAAATTGCTGTCCAATTATTCTCTGCTCGTCGACATTGGGCATCCAAATCTCGCTCTTTTGAAGTTTGTCAAAGAAGAAGTACAGTCTCACGCCGCCCTCTTGAAGCATTTCAATTTGCTTTGTAAAAAGCGATGATTTGAACCAGTGCCACAAGAAGCGATCGTCGCAAGAACGATCCGTCTTGAATACTTCGTATAAGGAGCTGACGATTACGTTTTTCCTGGTAGATTGATAGCCAATTGAGCCAACATTGATTCTTGCGGGGTTGTAGGCAAAAGACCCAGGCTCGACAATCCAGTACGCTGTCTTGTCAGCATCTCGCATTGTTCCGCCGTTTTCGAACTGCTCATCTTGAGGCACAAAACCGCGATCGTTAGATACCGAATAGCTTTCGAGCTGCAAGTTGTCTTTGTTCCGAATACCTGAAGCTTCAACGAAATCCACGAACTTACGCTGTTCCCAAGGGTCAGTAAAACCAGCGAAACGAATCGCGGGTACTTTTGCCTGTTCAGCCATCATTCACCTCCCAACAGGGTCTTCAGCTCGGCAATACCGGCCATATCGAACTCATTGCCGGTTAGTTGACCAAGCATATTGCCAAGTTCTGCCTCAGCCTGTTCGATCTGTTCGCACACATCGGAGTAGGTAGTCGAATACTTGTCGTTCAGCGCATTCACCGCTGCAATCAACTCATCAACAGCCGTCTGAGGGAGCTCCTCAAGCTTGCGCTGCAATGGTTCCACCCACTTGGCAGCAAGCAAGTCATCAGCATGTTCATCGCTCAGTCCTTCAATAACGGTCCGGGTCTTTTCATCAAGCGCTGAACGGAGATTCTTAACGTTCTTTTTGACTTCACGCTCTTCATCAAACAACCGCTGTGCACTCACAAGAGCACGGTCAAAGTCAGTCTCGGGATTCTTCCCAATCGATTTCACTGCTTTCTTCAATTCAGCGGCAACGAAAGAATCTCCATCCTCGCTGACGGCATCAGTCGAACTCTTGTCATCCTCATCCAGATTTTCAAGAATGTCAGCGATTTCGCAGCCAATCTTACTCAGCCGAGATTCATATGTGGCAATTTCTGCAAGATCAGAGGTAAGAAATTTCCCCTGCACGAGATCGAACGGCAGAATATGCCCGACCCAGCCGTCCGGCACTTCGACATCCTTACCGCCTTTCTTCTTGACGACCATATTGGCATCGACTTTGCGAACGGCGTCATGTCCCTCGGCCTGTATGGTTTCAAGGTCGATGGAGATAGTCTTTTGCCAACTATCGTCAAGCACCTGATACGCCGCATAGGCGTCTACGAGAGGGATACCATCCAAACGACGCAGCAGATCATTTGCCAGAGTCTCCTCTTCGGCGGCAATACTCACATTGGCGGCATTACCCACCAATTCACCGCGTATATAAGCCGGATAATCGATGAACGCCTCACGATAACGCTGGATATATGCCTTCACATCTGAGTCGGCATTCACCGCCTCACGAACGTCTTGCACGGCGAGCTTGGCCGAATGGCCGTTCTCCTCCGCGAAAAGGCACCGGCGCAGTCCGGGGAACACGTTCCAATATTTGCTGAGTGCATCGATGTCCCGCTTAGGAATACCGCCGAACATAGTGGAATACACATCCCAGCTCTCGGCATTGTCGGAGGAATCCACGTAGCGAGGAATATTGAGGTTATAGTCGTTCTGCCGAATCTCATCAATACCCACCAAGCGGCTGAACTTATCGACATCACGATTCCCTGTCACCGCATCCACGATGCGTTTGATATCGCTCGCACGCAGCTTGTTGTTCTTGCCTTCCTTGGTGAAGTATTTGGAAGCGTCCACGACGAGCACATGATCGTCGTCGCGATGTTTGCGCAGCACCATCACGATGGTGGGGATGCCGGTGCCGAAGAAGATGTTCGCGGGCAAGCCGATGATGGCCTGAATGTGGTGGTTCTCCACCAGGTTCCGGCGAATAGTGCCTTCCTCACCACCACGGAACAGCACGCCATGGGGCAATACGATGGTCATGATGCCGTCATCGCGCAAATGGTAGAGGTCATGCAGCAGGAAGGCATAGTCCGCCTTGGACTTGGGCGCGATGCCGTATTCGAAGCGGATATCCTCGCCGACCTCCGGCGGTTCCCAATTCTGGGAGTAGGGAGGATTCGAGACCACAGCGTCCACGAACAGCGGCTCATAGGTCTCATCCTTGGTCTCGTCGGTGTCGAACCACGGCCAGTCACTTTTCAGTGTGTCTCCGTTGCGGGCCACGATGTTGTCCGGTAGGATGCCGCGCATGACAAGGTTCATGCGCGTGAGGTTGTAGGTGTTCTCCTTGAGTTCCTGCGCGTAATACCTGATGTCATTCGGGTTGCCGTTGCGACGGGCCACCGCCTGGCCGATGTGGATGAGCAACGAGCCCGAACCGCTTGTGGGGTCATAGATGTTGATTTCCTCACGGCCGGCGAGATGCCAGGCCACGATTTCGCTCATGAGCTGTGAGACCTCGCTCGGCGTGTAGAACTCGCCGGCCTTCTTGCCCGCGTTGGAGGCGAAATTGCTGATCAGGTATTCATAGATGAAGCCGAGGGTGTCGTAGTCCTGCCGGCTGTCCATCGGAATGTCCTTGATGAGGTAGATGAGGTCACGTGCGGCCTTGCTGCGGCTTTTCTCATCGGTGCCGAGTTTGGACAGGCCGGTCTGCAAGGTGTCGAAGATGCCCGCGAACACGCGCTTGCGGGCAGGGTCGATGTTGCGGTCGAACGCGGAAAGCGCGTCGCGCACATTGGCGATGGCGAAATCCCCCTTCTTCGCCACCCATGTGGAGAACAGGTTATCGTAGGAGATGAAGTAGCCGCACAGATCGCGCACGTACTGCGCGGTTTCGGTATCATCCTCCCGCAATTCTTCGAGGTCTTCGTCCCCCATGCCATCAGCATGCAGACGAGTGACTTCGGTCTCGGAAAGGAACTTGTAGAAGATGAAGCCGAGGATGTAATCCTTGTATTCGTTGGCTTCGATCTTCGAGCGCATTTTGTTGGCCGACTCCCAGATCTTGGCGGCGAGCTGCTGCTTATTCATTCATATGCTCCTTGCTTCTGTACACATAATCAAGGGTCTGCCCCTGCTCATTGACCCATTCGATCCACCCGTTTTGGCTGCCGCCGAGAACGAATACAGCGGCGGAGGAGAGACTGGACAGCTCGACATCGTCCGCAAGAATCACTTTGCCTGTCTGCGCGGCGAAAAGCTGCCGTCGAGCTGCCACGGCTCCTTGATTTTTGATCACCGCATGACCAAGGTCCACCTCGGAGCCCGAAAGAACCGTGAAACGGCCGGTATCCCGGTTGTATCGTCCAGTCGCACGCACGCCATTCTTCTTGGTGTGGAACACGGTATTCACTGAAACCGGCGTTGTCTCCTTGCGGTCGAGATCATATCCGAGCACGCGCATGCGGAAAAGAATGCTGCCGTGCAGGTCCTCCACCCGCTGCTCTTTGTATGGGTTCATGCGAGGAGCGGGAGTATTCCCGTTATCGGTCTCATATGAGCCGTGTTCACGCACGTAATCGATGGCCTTCGCCTCAAGCGAGTCCAGAACATCACGGTCGATATTGACATCGTTATCGAGGAACATGATGGCTTTGTTCCAGAACTCCTTTTTGGTTTTGTGCGCATCAAGTCTGACAAGTCCCCTCGTGGTTTGCCCCGCGTACACACGACTCAGCACACCATGATCCTCATCAAGCAGGTAATACACACCGCGGTCTGGCAGATCGGGAAGACACTTCGCCTCGCCTAACATGTCTCTGGGCACCACGACAGTGACAAGCGATTCCCCGTCCACCCGGCAAATACGGATACCATCCGGATTGTTGTCAATTATTTGTATGGTCATGGCGGTGAGCGCAATCAATTACTTGCCGCCCTTCGCCAACTCATTGATCATGCATGTCCTTACGAACGCTGAGAAGCTCATTCCTCTCAGAGACGCGGCTTCTTTGGCGGAATCCCGCAGGTTAGCGGGAATGCGCATGGTAACTGGCACCACGTCACCGTCTACTAGATATGAGCGTATCTCTGTTTCACCAGCCTCATGTTCAATCAAATCGGAGTACGTCATCGCATCCCACGCTTTCAAACCGCAGTATAAATGCATTAATTATACACCCGCTTGGGAACAGCGTAAGGCCAGTGAGGTGTTCCAAATCGTTGATGACAGAGGACATCCGACACTGCCTGTTCTGTCAGCGACGCAGAATCAAGGCATGATATATCGCGATGATTCTGGTCGATATATCGGGCATGACGAGAGCAACGAAATCGGATATAAGCGTGTGCTTCCCGGAGACTTCGTTGTTCATCTCAGGTCATTTCAAGGGGGCTTCGCACATTCGCAGTATGAGGGCATAACGTCGCCTGCATACACGGTTTTTAGAGCGAAGGAACCAACATCGCATTCAGATCGATTCTGGAAGCACTGGTTTATGTCCGAGCATTTCATTGCCGGTCTATCGACGGTGACTTATGGGATTCGCGATGGCCGCAGCATTAGTGTTGATGAGTTCATGAACACTTTTTTGGCATTTCCCGCTGTCGAAGAACAAGCAGCTATCTCCCGCTTACTTGATTATCTCGACGACCTCATCACCCTTCATCAGCGTAAGCGGCAGTGGTTGAAATGGTTAGATGAGGGTGGAGAGGGCACGCATCACGATATCGACATCCTTGTTTTCAAGTTCGCGGATGACATGAAGATAAGTGTCCTGTGTGGTGTTCATGCTTGCATGACCAAGTCGCTTGGACACACTGGCAATCGATACGCCGGCAAACAACAACAGCGAGGCATGGGTGTGCCTTAACCCATGAATCGAAATCACGGGAACGTTGGCCCGTTCGCAATGCCTGGCGAGGATGTTATTCGCGGTGGAGTTATACACCTTGCCATTCACGAAAATGGGGTCGCTCGCAGGCATATCTTTCAGGAGCGTTGAGAGCTGCATGATAAGCTGCCAATCGAGCTGCACCTTTCGTACGGAGGATGCGTTCTTGGTGGGGACGAATCCTCCGCCGTTCTTGTAATCCCATGTTTTACTGACCGAAAGGGTCTGATGCACGAAATCAAAGTCGTCGGGTGTGAGTCCCAAAGCTTCCGAGAACCGTAACCCGGTTTTCGCCACCAACAGTATCAGCCAATCCCAGCTTGGTCCCTTGCCGAGTTCGAGATCCGCAAGGACCGCATGAAGCTCGAACTGATTGAGATACTTCGTTTTCTTTGAGCATGGCGACTTGCCCTTGATGATTGCCTTACGAGTCGGGTCGCGCTGAATCAGCCCTTCGTCGACCGCGTCAAGAATAGCTCCTTTCAATTGATGATGGAAATCCATCGTCGTCTGGCGCTCGTGATGTTCGGCGTAGCCGTTGATGAGCTTCTGATAGTTCACGCGATCCATGTCGGCGAGTTTGAGATCGGGAATGAGCCGGCCCAACCATGCCTGCGTGAGCCGGTATTTCTTCATGGTCACTTCACGAATTGCACCTTCCTTGTATACGCTGATCCATTGCTCGTAGTAATCGCAGAACAACGTTTCGGCGTTGGTGTTGCCTTCGGTCATACGGTCTTCTCTTTTCTGGTTGATATGCGCTTACGCCGATGCCGGATATATCACCAGCTAACCATATGAATGAGCGCACGCGGATGATGCGGCTTTCGCGCTTACGCTGATGAAGGGTGATGAGGTCGTCAAGACTAGAGAAAAATGTACCAATGGCTTGTTGCTCGGTGACGTCGGGGAAAGCTATACCAAGCCTTTTGAGATCACTCGCATGTATATGGACGACAGTTTTTCCTTGTGCCTTTTGAGCAAGCAATTTTTGACTCGAACCATGCGACAAACCATAGGCGAGGAATAGCGGCGTGACCATTCTTTGTGGATAAACGACATTGAGGTCTCCGCCTAATGCAATGCCTTCCCTAGTAATCGCGGATGCTCGCGCTATATCCTCGGCGCTCTCTCCTGAAGCAGGAACGACAATTTCAGTCCCTTTACTGTAAAGAGTTCCGGGTCTTGGTGCCGCAAAAGTATCCACAGAATCGACTCTTGTTTCATATTGCGTGTACATACGGCCATACAAAAAGAGAGGTATTCCCGATTCTCGAATATCGGCTTTCGAATACCCACTGCCTTTGGAAAAAGACGCAATCTCCCCCAACTTACGCTGTTCCCAAGCGGGTGTACCCCTGTCATGTCAGTTGTCCTCAAGTAAGGCAAAAGGCTCCCCTGCGCATATGCGCAAAAGAGCCTTGCAAATCAGCGGGAGCCGTTCGACGATATTACTCGACGGTGTTCTTCGGCACCTCGATGCCGTTGCCGAACTTGACGTCGCGGGCGGCGGCCACGCGGGACGGCAGGCCGTAGATGTCGATGAAGCCGTTGGAGGACTTCT
>ENA-ORUB01003920-ORUB01003920.1-human-gut-metagenome-genome-assembly--contig:-NODE-3920-length-12006-cov-2.300477_pt1 | contig 12006 bp, 10 predicted proteins | sample MGYA00241918_ERZ509200 | MGnify/ENA primary metagenome ERZ509200 (study PRJEB26280, sample SAMEA2338853) | human gut metagenome | biome: human gut; feature: human-associated habitat; material: faeces... | reverse complement strand
CTCTGTGGAAAGTCAGGCCGTCATAAAATCCTTCGCCTGCCAGTTTCTCAAAGTTCTCAACTGTTATCGGCGCATGCTCGGGATAAAGATCTCCCTTCATCACTGCGCCGTTTTCCATCTCAATAATTACTTTTTTCATCTTTTTTCCTCCGTATTTATCAACTGCACAGGAAAGCTCCTGCTGCTCCCATTATTACCATCAGCGTAATGGCGTTTATCCTGAACTTCTTCGCTAAAAAGAACGTAAGCGCCGCCATGATAACAGGTATAACTTTTACTATCTCCGTCACCTGCCAGATGCTGTTTATATCAGATATGCTGCCTGTAAGGAGCGAAGAGCGGCCTATGAGAACAAACCCTGCCAGCACCATTCCCACGGCCACAGGTCTTATGCCCGAAAAAGCTCCCCTTACCAGATTATGCTCCTGGTATTTATTGAGGAACTTGACACATATCACCACGAGAATAAAAGACGGCAGTACGACGCCCACAGTGGCGGCGAAAGCTCCCGCAAGTCCCGCAGTTTCAAATCCCGAAAAGGTCGCCGCGTTTATGGCCAGGGGGCCCGGCGTAGCCTGAGAAATAGCAAACAATTCAGAAAACTCATCGGGGTCCATATTATTGAATTGAAGCATGCTCTGATATATCAGCGCCAGTATAGCCATACCGCCGCCGAATCCCACTATTCCGATTTTGGCAAACGTGAGAAAAAGGCTTATAAGTATATTCATTCTTTAAGCCCTCCCTTGTTCACTACGGAATATATTTCTCCTGCTAAGATTCCCGCCAGTATTACCCACACGGCGTTTATCCCAAAAAACGCTACCAGGACAAAGGCCGCTGCGGCAGTCAGCCACTGAAAAGGATTTTTCAGCGTCTGCTTTCCCATCTTGTATGCGGCAAACGCTATCAGACCCGTCGCAGCGGCCTTTATGCCTTCTAAGGCGCCTTGCACGTACTTGTTATCGTCTACGCTTCTAAGAAAAGATACCACCAGAATGATGATAACAAACGAAGGTAATACGACTCCGAAAGTAGTTATGACTGCTCCGATGACGCCCTTTTTCTTATATCCCACATAGGTAGCCATATTGACGGCGATGACTCCGGGAAGGCTCTGACTCACCGCTATGCAGTCCAGCACCTCCTCAGAGCTCATCCATCCGTATTTGTCGCATATTTTTTCCTCTAAGATAGGTATCATGGCCATGCCTCCGCCTATAGTGAACATACCTATCTTGAAAAAACAGAAAAACAAGTTCCAGTAAATATTATTTTTAAAAAATGCTTTTAGCTTTCTCATTATTTCTCCGCTCTTACGATCTGTACGGCAGCCTCGACAGCTTCTGCCACCGTCTTTTCAGTCTTATTTTCCTCACGTCTGAGCTTGTATTCCACTATGCCCTCAGAAGCGCGTTTTCCCACGGTGATTCTCACAGGTATGCCCAGCAGGTCGGCATCCTTAAACTTTACTCCGGGTCTCTCATCTCTGTCGTCGAGAAGGACCTCTACTCCTGCGCGGATAAGGTCTTCGTATATCTTTTCAGCAACAGCCGCCTGCTCCTGATCATTGGGCTTTACGAGAGTTATTATGACATGATAAGGAGCCACCGACATCGGCCATATGATGCCATTTTCATCGTGGTGCTGTTCTACCACCGCAGACAGCGTTCTCGTAACTCCGATACCGTAACAACCCATCACTATCAGCTGATCCTTCTGATTCTCATCTTTATAGACAGCGTTCATGGACTGAGAATACTTGGTTCCCAGCTTGAACACCTGCCCCACTTCTATACCTCGGGCATGCTTTACAGGGGCGCCGCATACAGGGCAAGGATCGCCTTCTTTCAGCATCTTTATATCTGTGACGATATCCCCCTCATAATCTCTGCCGTAATTCACATTTTTGATGTGATGATCCTCTTTATTTGCACCTGCGCATAAGTTCTTCAGTCCCGTAAGTTCGCTGTCCACAACTATTTTGCAGTTGTAAAGCCCCATAGGTCCTGTGAATCCGCCCACGCAGCCTGTTGCCTGAGACATCTTTGCCTCGTCTGCAAACTCTATGGCATGTTCAGGAATCTTCAGAGCGTTTACAAGCTTTATCATATTGAGTTCTCTGTCTCCTCTGATGAACGCAGCTACGTATCCCTCTTCTCCGCTCTCGTCATCACGAACCACAAAGAGCAGCGCTTTTATGGTCTTTGTCTGATCTAAGCCTAGGAACTGAGCCACCTCTTCTATGGTCTTGGTTCCCGGTGTATGAACTTCCTCAAGAGGGAGCATGGCCTCATCGCTGCAAGGCGCGTCGACACATTCTGCTCTCTCGGTAGTTGCCGCCATAGAACATTTATCACAGTATGCGATCTCGCTCTCCCCGACTTCTGAGAGCGCCGTAAATTCATGGGAATTACTGCCTCCTATGGCTCCCGTATCTGCCTCAACCGGCCTGAATGTCAGTCCGCATCTGGTGAATATCCTGTCGTATGCGTCATACATCTCCTTATAGCTTTGGTCGAGGCCTTCGAAGTCGCGGTCAAAAGAATAAGCGTCTTTCATGATGAACTCCCGGCTCCTCATCAGGCCAAAGCGAGGTCTTGCCTCGTCCCTGTATTTAGTCTGGATCTGATACAGATTCATTGGGAGCTGCCTGTATGAGGACACATCGTTTCTGATTATATCTGTGAATATCTCTTCGTGGGTAGGCCCAAGACAAAAGTCCCTTCCGTTTCTGTCCTTTACCCTCCAAAGCTCCGGTCCATAAGCGAACCAGCGGCCAGACTCCTGCCACAGCTCGGCAGGCTGTATGGCTGACATATGTATTTCCTGTCCCCCGGCGGCATCCATCTCCTGTCTTATTATATCTTCTATCTTCTTTACGGATCTCCATCCAAAAGGCATGAATCCATAGATACCGGAAGCCAGTTTCCTTATCATACCTGTTCGCAGAAGAAGAATATGACTCGGTATCTCTGCCTCTGCAGGTACTTCTCTGAGTGTTTTTATATGCATCTTTGAAAGCTTCATTTTATAATTTCTCCTAACCTTTAGTCAATATACAGACCGCTTCTGCGGCTATTCCCTCTTCCCGGCCCACAAATCCGAGTCTTTCGGTAGTGGTGGCCTTTACGTTGACATTATCCTGCCTCATACCCAGCGCAGAAGCGATGTTTTCTCTCATTTGGGAGATATAAGGCAGCATCTTGGGCCTCTGGGCCATTATAGTTATATCTATATTGCCTACTTTATAACCGGCCTCTCTTATGAGTCCGGACGTCTCATTTAGCAGTTTCATGCTGGAGATGCCCTTATACCTCTCTTCGCTGTCAGGAAAGTGTCTTCCGATATCGCCCATGGCCGCCGCTCCAAGCATGGCGTCCATGAGAGCGTGAAGCGCAACGTCTGCGTCGGAATGTCCCAAAAGTCCTTTCTCAAAAGGTATTTTAACGCCGCACAGTATGAGTTCTCTGTCATGAGTAAGGCGGTGAACGTCGAAACCGCTGCCGACTCTCGTTTCCACGGGCAGATCCTCCTTAGTGGTTATCTTTATATTGTCATAGCTGCCAGGGGCCAGAGCCACATTACAGCCTATGCGTTCTGCAAGTACCGCATCGTCGGTACCGTAATATTCTTCTTCATAAGCCTTCTGAAAAGCTCTCTTTATCAGTCCCGTTTCAAACCCCTGCGGAGTCTGCACATTGAACAGTTGTCTTCTGTCTAAGGTGACGCTCTCTGCCGCAGGGTCGCTTTCACATACTCTTCTTACCGTGTCTTTTGACGCCACGGCGGCTGTAGCTGCGCCTGCCTCATAAGCCAGCGACATCACATCCCTTATGATCTCTTCTGTCACATAAGGTCTCGCTCCGTCGTGAATCAGTACCAGTCCGCTGTCTGTGACATTCAGGGCGTTTCTCACCGAGTCCTGCCTCTCTTTGCCTCCTGCGACTATCTTTCTGACTTTAAAAAAACGCGAGCACAGAGCTCTACACGTATTTAGATGATCTTTCCCCGCCGTCACTATTATCTCATCTACCTCAGCAAGTGTCTGAAAAGGTTCTATGGCTCTTTCGAGCACTGTTATGCCGCCGATTTCAAGAAACTGTTTAGGCATGCTTGCGCCCATCCTGCTTCCAGATCCGGCGGCAGTTATTATAGCCGTAACTTTTTTATTTTTATACATACGATACCTCTCGCAGGCTTAAGTTTCGCTAATTGGGAACTTTGCCGAAGATCATTCTTCCTGCCGCAGTCTGCAGTACGCTGGTGACCAGTATCTCTACGGTCTGTCCTATCTTTCGCCTTCCGTTTTCTACCACTATCATGGTTCCGTCGTCCAGATAAGCCACGGCCTGATTCTGATCTTTACCTTGCTTTATCAGTGTTACCGTCATCGTCTCTCCGGGTATGACCATAGGTTTCATAGCGTTGGCCAACTCGTTTATGTTAAGTACCGGCACCTCTTGTATGGAAGCTACCTTGTTTAAGTTGAAATCGTTGGTGACTACTTTGCCTTTCAATATTTGAGCCAGCTTGAGCAACTTTACATCTACTTCCGGTATTTCTCTCAGAGTCTTTTCTGAATCAGTATTGTAGATCTCTATTCCGTATTCTTCCTGTATCTTGTTGAGTATATCAAGCCCCCTTCGTCCTCTCGTTCTCTTTAGAGAGTCCGACGAATCGGCTATGTGTCTCAATTCTACCAAAACGAACTCCGGAATCACTATAGGACCCTCGAGAAATCCGGTCTTCATGACCTCTAAAATCCTTCCGTCTATTATAACGCTGGTGTCTAATATCTTAGGAACCCGCGCCCTTTTACGGTCCTTTTCGTTGTATGCGTATGGATTTTCCTCCTGAGGCTTAGGCTTTGCCGGCTGCATCTTTGAGATGGACTGGGAAATTATCTCTGCTCCTTTTTTGCTTCCTATCACAGCCCCCATAAAGCCAAACACCATGTATATGCCGATGGTCAGCGTCAGGTACATGACGTTTGACACCACGCCCTGATATATCTTCGTAAGCAGAAACGCCACCACAAGCCCGGTCACCAGGCCTGCCGTACCGGCCAGAAGGTCGCTTCCGGCTACGCCTTTTAAATCGTTGCCTATGTTGTTGGCCATCTTGCTTCCCTGTCTTCCGAGAAAAGGCGCTATAAGGTAAAAAATAATTCCAAATATAATTGCGAAAAGAACGCCCATGCTGACGGTCTCCGCTTCGGTCAGATCCATCGTCTCGACGGAGCCCTTTGAATACTCTGCAAAAAGAGCAAAAGCCGCGTAACCTAATACAGCGCCAAAAATCGTAAAGATTCCTCTGAAAAGTTTTTTAAACATCCAAATTACCCCCTTTCTTTAATAATTTACAGGTATAATACCGAAGATCTCTAAAAGCCCAATGACTTAGACGGCGTCTTCTATCAATCTTTCGGCGTCGGCCTTTGAAATATTGCACGATAATATTATTTCGCTGACCAGGATCTGTTTCGCGTTGTTGAGCATCTTTGTCTCCCCGGCCGAAAGGCTTTTTTGTCTCCCCGCCCTGATGAGATTTCGTACCACTTCAGCAACTACGAGTATATCTCCTGTCTTGAGTTTCTGCATGTTTTCTCTGTATCTGCGGTTCCAGTTGCGATCCATCGCGGTGCTGTCCTCTCTTAGGATTTCTATAGCGCTACGGACGGCAGACTCGTCCACAATTTCCCTGATTCCCACCGATTGTTCAGAATCGACAGGTATCATCACATTCATATCATTACACGGCAACTTTAAGATGTAGTACTGTTTTACTTCACCTAAAATCTTTTTTTCTTCGATTTTCTGGATTATTCCCGCCCCGTGCATAGGGTGGACAATCTTGCTGCCGACAGAAAACATGATACACTCCTCTCCATTTTACACCTATATAATTTAGTATACGGGATTTTAAGCCCTTGTGTCAAGGTGAATAAAAATAATTATCTTATCACATGAGTCTTTTTGATGTCAACATTTATTTTTCACAAAACCTTTTGCCTATTTCCACATTTATGTTAAAATGTTTATGATAAAATGATATCTGTAAAAAAGAAATTTGTCATTTGAATTAAACAGTATATGAGAGGAGCAGCCTTATGTATAAAATTTTAGTAGTCGACGATGAGCCTAAGATCCGCGAGGTCATAAGAGAATATGCCGAGTTCAGCGGTTATGAGGTGGTGGAGGCAGAAGACGGAATGAGCGCCATAGGCCTGTGTAAGCTCAACGATTACGATCTCATAATCATGGATGTAATGATGCCTAAGCTGGACGGATTTTCCGCCTGCAAGGAGATAAAAAAAATAAAGGACGTGCCTGTCATAATGCTCTCTGCCAGGGGGGAAGAGTATGACAAGCTGTTCGGGTTCGAACTGGGGGTGGACGACTATATCGTCAAGCCTTTCAGTCCTAAAGAACTGATGGCCAGGATCAATGCGGTTCTTTCAAGATTCAAGTCCGCTTCTCATTCTAACCAGACTACTCTGAAGTTTGGCGGCCTGGAAATAAATATCCCGGCCAGAACTGTCTCGGTAGACGGAAAGAAAGTCGAACTTACGCCTAAAGAATATGATCTTTTGTTTTACTTAGTAGAAAACAAGAATATCGCTCTTTCAAGAGACAAGCTGTTGTCAGACATCTGGGGATACGACTTCTTCGGAGATGACAGAACCATAGATACTCATATCAAGAATCTCAGAAACAGCCTGGGGCCTTACAGAGATTATATAGTTACCTTAAGAGGGGTAGGTTATAAATTTGAGTACGAAGATTAAATTCGACGGTAAGAGCATAAGGTTCCGCCTATGGGTTTACTTTATGATCATCGGACTTGGAACGGTGACTCTGATCTGGTTTTTACAGCTGTTTTTTATGAACAACTATTACGGAGAAATGAAATTCAAGGAGGTGGCCAGGACTGCCTCCTCTATTTCCTTTGCATATCAGAAAGGGGACAGCAACCTGACTTCATCCATAAGGGAACTGTCTGTGAGCAACGATTTCTATGTATTTATAGAATCCGAGAGCGGTATACTGCTGTTCTCTCCCCAGCAGGAAGTCTACTCTTCAGTCTCCATATACGTGGATGAGACCAGAAGGCTGAAGTCGCTGATCGAAGCTTCCGACGGGGCTCCCGTACACTTCGAGGTCAGCTCAGGCGATAAGTACAATGTCTTGGCCTACGGCTGTGAGATTACAGATCCCGACGGGCAGGCCGCCATACTGTATATATTTTCTCCTCTCTATCCCGTATCTTCGACAGTTAATATACTTCGTCATCAGTTATTTTACGTGACTGCGCTGACCCTTGTGATGGCTTTCACCCTGTCAATCTATTTTTCCAACAGGATATCCAGGCCTATCAAGGGAATGACCTCCACTGCCAAAGAGATGGGTAAGGGAAACTATAATGTAAAGTTCGAGGCCGAATCATTTTCGGAGATAAATAATCTGGCGGAGACTCTCAATACTGCCGCTTATGAGCTTGGTATGGCCGATAACAGGCTTAAAGATCTGATCGCTAACGTATCCCACGATCTCAAGACTCCTCTCACTATGGTCCGTTCTTATGCAGAGATGATACGCGATCTGTCCGGCGATAATCCGGTGAAGCGCAACGCTCACCTTCAGACTATAATAGACGAGACTGAAAGGCTGAATCAACTCGTATCAGACATGGCCACTATCTCGTCGATGCAGACTCACAAAGTGATCCTTGAGAGGTCCATATTTGATCTGGGGGCGGCAGCGGCCACTATCCTCTCTTCTTACGACATCTTGTCGGAACAGGAAGGATACAAGTTCATCTTCAACTCTCCTAAAGAATGTTTTGCTTACGGAGACGAAAACAAGATCAAGCAGGTCATAGCCAATCTGGTCAACAATGCCGTAAAGTACTGCGGAGAAGACAAAGTCGTAATCCTCAGCATACGGCGGTCCGGAAAGAGATACAGAGTCGAAGTTACCGATCACGGTCCGGGTATAGCTCAAAACGAGCTTCCTCACGTATGGGATCGCTATTATAAGACCAGTACTAACTATGTTCGCCCCACTGAAGGAAGCGGACTGGGTCTTTCCATAGTGAAAGAGATACTCACTCTCCATCACGCCAACTACGGAGTCAGCAGCAAGTTAGGCAAAGGGACTACATTCTGGTTCGAGATACCTCATATGAAAAAGGATAAAGAACGGGGAAGGGGCGTCCCTATGGATCCCGAGCATATAGAACAGATCAAATGACCGTAAGAGGGGGCCAGAAGTGGCGCAAGTCCCCCTCTCATGTTTCCGGCAAAAGTAACTCGTCTTTTTGATCGTCTCTCTCGCAGTCAAAAATCTTCTTTGAGATATTCTATCGTGAAGAAAAAGTTCTGATAGCGTCTCTTATATTCTTTATTCCCATCACACGACAGCCTTCCGGTTCTTCTTTCATGTTTCTCTTGTTGGAGGCAGGCAGCAGCACTCTCTCATATCCCATGCGTGCTGCTTCTCTGACTATCTTATCTGCATTACGCACCGCCCGCAGGTCTCCTGTCAGGCCCAGTTCCCCTATGGCCAGCGTTCTGACATCCGCCGCAGTATTCTTCAGAGAAGAATATATAGCCAGCGCCACGGCAAGATCCACCGATGTGCCCTCGGGTCTGAGGCCGCCTACTATGTTCACATATACGTCCTGATTTATGATCTGAAGCCCTGCCTTTTTTTCCAGCACTGCCAGTATCATGCTGAGCCTGGTATTGTCTGCCCCCCCCGCAGTCCTTCTCGCGAATCCTATGTTGGCGGGGGTCACTAGAGCCTGAACCTCGAACATAACCGGGCGGCTGCCTTCATATATGGCCGCCGTCACCGCCCCCTCGGTTTCTTCCGTCTTTCCCTCTAAAAAGGTGCCGGAGATGTCTGCCACTTCTTCAAGTCCCGACTCGGTCATCATAAAGGCTCCTATCTCACTGGTAGTCCCGAATCTGTTCTTAAAGGACCTCAGTATCTTCAGCTCCTGATCACGTTCTCCTCCAAAATTCAATACGCAGTCCACCAAGTGTTCTACCGTCTTGGGGCCAGCAAGTTCGCCGCTCTTAGTCACATGAGCCACTATGAATATCGGTATATTTCCGGTCTTGCCTATCTTCATGAGTTTATTGCCGCAGGCTCTTACTTGCGAAACACTGCCCGGAGCAGAGTCAATCTCTTCGCTGTACATGGTCTGTATCGAATCTATTATGAGGAACTCAGGTTTTATATTTTCGCAGACAACCTCTACATTCTCCAAATTAGTCTCCGGCAGGACGAATAAGTTCTCCGGTATCTTGCCGCAGACCCTGTCAGCTCTCATCTTTATCTGTTCATCCGATTCTTCTCCCGATACATATAGGACTTTTTTGCCGTGAACAGCTATGTTTGAGGCTGTCTGTATTATAATGGTCGATTTTCCTATCCCCGGCTCTCCGGATATGAGGACGAGAGAGCCTTTTACGAGACCTCCTCCCAGCACTCTGTTGAGTTCTCCTATATGCGTGTCTACCCTCTTGTATTCTCTCGTGCCCACCTGGCTCAGCTGCATAGGTCTTGCGCTGCCGGTAGTCCTCCTCCTGTCGTCTTCTTTGGGAGAGGACGCAGCTTTTTCCTCTACGAAAGAATTCCACGCTCCACATATGCACTGACCCATCCATGTGGGGCTCTCATATCCGCACTCCTGACACACAAATACTGTTTTGTCCTTTTTAGCCATATTCAAAGTTCTCCTGCCCTTAATCCGTTCTCGAGAACGCCTGTTCTTGTTATTATCATATACTATCGTTATCGATTATGCAATGATATTTTAAATATTCTGAAATCTTCTTCAGAGCCCTGCTGCAATCAGCACCACAGGTACAGGTGACGGTTTATTATCCTTTAAGGCGCAAAGAGAGCCGATACTTTAAAAAGTATCGGCTCTTAAGATTTAAACCTTACAGTAAATTACGGCATGCGCCCCGGTTTAAAACACGAGATCAAATCCGGTCTTTTTTTATCACGTCTCGTCCGCCTTGTGAGCTTCGATGATTTTAGATGACAGATGCGCAGGCACTTCTTCATATTTCTCAAATTTCATGGTGAAGCTTCCTCTTGCCTGAGTCATGGCTCTGAGGCCGATAGCATAGTCGAAGAGTTCGGCCTGAGGCGCCTCGGCCAGCAGTTTCTGGCCGCCGTCGGCGAGAGGTTCCATGCCCAAAATCTTGCCTCTTCGCTTGTTCATATCTCCCATAACGTCTCCCATATAATCGTCAGGTACGAATATCTCAAGTCTCATTATAGGCTCCAGCAGACAAGGTTTGGCTTCTGTGATTCCTTTTTTGAAGGCCAGAGAAGCGGCTATCTTGAATGCCATCTCGTTGGAGTCCACATCGTGATATGAACCGTCGTAGAGGACTGCCTTCACATTCACTACCTTGCATCCGGCCAGAGGCCCCTTATCCATGCACTCAAGAAGACCCTTTTCGACAGCAGGCACGTAGTTCTTAGGAACAGATCCTCCAAACAGTTCCTCTGAAAACTCAAATTCCTTTTCTGACGGAGAAAATCTGATATGAACATCTCCGTATTGACCGGCTCCGCCGGACTGTTTTTTGTGTTTTCCCTGTACGTCAGAAGTTCCCTTGATAGTCTCTCTGTAGGCTATCTTCTGCGGAACAGTCTTCACTTTTACGCCGAATCTGTCTTTCAGCTTGGCAAGGATAACCCCCAGCTGAATATCGCCCTGACCGCCGAGGAGAGTCTGACGAGTCTCTGTATTTCTCTCGACTACGAAAGACGGATCCTCTTCTCTCAGCTTGTTGAGGCCGGTCCCCATCTTATCCTCATCGTTTTTGTCCACGGCTTCGATGGCTATATAATACGAAGGCTGCGGATAATCCAGCGGCAGATATCTGATTATATCGTTCTTGTCGCAGAGTGTGTCTCCCGACAAGGTGTACTGCAATTTAGCGACGGCAACGATGTCTCCCGCTTCGGCGTAATTTAGCTCAGTCTGATTTTTACCTCTCAGGAAGAACAGCTTGCCCAGCTTTTCTGTCTTGCCTGCTCTCTCGTTGTACACTTCGGTACCGGAATTAAGCTTTCCGGTCACGACTTTCATTACGGAGATTTTGCCGACAAACGGGTCGACTATAGTCTTGAATACGAAGGCCGAAACAGGCGCGTCTACGACCGAGAGTCTCTCAACAGGCTCGTTCTTGTCGTTGAATCCGGCATAAGGACCGTGCTCCAGCGGAGTAGGAACATAAGTAACCAAAAGATCCAAGAGTCCTTCAAGGCCTGCTCCCAACTGGAAAGCCGATGAACATACGGGAACGATTCCACCGTCGGCGATACCTTTTTTCAGTCCTCTGAGCACTTCCTCGTCAGAGAAGTCATCTCCGTTAAAGTATTTTTCCATCAGCTCATCGTCAGTCATTGCGATGGCTTCTTTGAGTTCTTCGTCTATCTCCGCCGAAAGCGGCCAGCTGAACGGTATCAGCTTCTCTCCGAATTTATCTTTTAATTCACCGAAAGTCTTATAGAAGTCAAATTCGTCTTTGTCTCTCTTATTGATAACTATAAATCTTGGGGTCTTATATCTCTCGCAGGCTTTCCATGCGGCTTCTGTACCTACCTGAATACCTGAACCGGCATCTACCATGATCACAGCAGCTTCTGCGGCTCTCAAAGCAGCGTTTACTTCACCCACGAAATCGAAATATCCCGGGGTATCGATGAAATTGATCTTATTCTCTTTCCAGAGTATCGGCACTACTGACGTGTTGATGGAATATCCTCTTTCGACCTCCATCTTGTCATAATCGGACACTGTGTTGCCGTCTTCGACTTTGCCCATTCTGCTGATTACGCCGGTCGCTAAAAGAGCGGCTTCCAGGAAAGTAGTCTTACCACATCCGCCGTGACCTAAAAGCGCCACGTTTCTGATGTTTTCGCTTGTGTAGCCTTTCATTATTGAGTCCTCCCTAAAAAATTTGTAACA
>ENA-ORUB01003911-ORUB01003911.1-human-gut-metagenome-genome-assembly--contig:-NODE-3911-length-12021-cov-2.841969_pt1 | contig 12021 bp, 8 predicted proteins | sample MGYA00241918_ERZ509200 | MGnify/ENA primary metagenome ERZ509200 (study PRJEB26280, sample SAMEA2338853) | human gut metagenome | biome: human gut; feature: human-associated habitat; material: faeces... | reverse complement strand
ACGGACTACCGGTTTGCGATTGCGCAGGCAGGTGATTATGAAATCCCGAATCAGGGAACACTTTCCGTATCCATTGAGGATTTTACTTTTACGGAGCCAATTCCGAAAAAAAACTATACGAAATTCATTGACTATGCTAAAATAAAAGGTACTCTGTGTGTCCGGACACCGGAAGACGGAGATTATATCGTGATTGATACAGCTGGAAATACGAAGAAACTGTCGCGTGTATTTATCGATGCGAAGATCGACAGGACCAAACGGGCAGGATGGCCGGTGCTTGCATGCGGACAGGAAATCGTATGGGTAGTTGGACTGCGGTTTTCGCCAGCGTATCATGTGGATGAGCAGACAAACAAAATTATGAAAATACAGTATGGAAGCAAAGGAGATCAGAATGGAACAAAAGATTGATGTTATGATTGATGAGGCAACTGTGGAGGCAAGAATTGCAGAAATCGCACAGCAGTTAAGCAAGGAATATGAGGGAAAGACGATTCATATTATTGGTGTTTTAAAGGGAAGCGTGTTCTTCATGTGTGAGCTTGCAAAGCGTCTGACTGTACCAGTGACGATGGATTTCATGTCTGTTTCCAGCTATGGAAATGATACCAAGTCTTCCGGTGTTGTAAAGATGATCAAGGATCTCGATGAGAGTATCGAGGGAAGAGACGTGGTACTGATTGAGGATATTATGGATTCCGGTCGTACACTTTCTTATCTCATCAATATATTGAAGGAGCGCAAACCGGCAAGCTTTAAGGTAGTCACATTACTGGATAAGCCGGATCGCCGTGTTGTAGAGTTGGAGCCGGACATCACCGGATTTGTGATTCCAGACCGCTTCGTTGTAGGATATGGTCTTGATTGTGCACAGAAATACAGAAATCTTCCATATATTGGTGTGATTTCTGAGTAATACATAAATTTATCCAGAAGGGAGCATAGCATGAAGGGATTAAAAAAAGGACTCGGAATCTACCTGATTCTGTTCTTTGCGATGTTCTGTGGCATTATTTGGTACATGAACAAAAACTCAAAGACAGATTCCGGTTATACGATCGTCGATTTTCAGGCAGAAGTATCCGAGGATTTGATAGGCTCCGTTGAGATCTATCAGAATAAGGAGATACCGACAGGAACGGTATACATCACGTATCGTCAGACAAACGAAGAAAAAGAATTCTATGTGTCGGATGTCAATAAGGTACAGCAGATTATCATGAGCAAAGGAAACGGAAATATCCGCCTGGAGCTGCATGATGTCAGTGGTCAGAGCAACGTCTGGACATGGTTGCCGACAGTCGTGCTTATTGTAGTATTGCTGGTCGTTGTTATGATATTCATGGCAAATATGTCTGGTGCCGGTGGCGGTGGTGGTGCCGGTGGCGGCAAGATGATGAACTTTGGCAAGAGCCGGGCACATATGTCAAACGAGAACGATCAGAAGTATACATTCAAGGATGTCGCTGGTCTGGAAGAAGAAAAAGAGGATATGGCGGAGATCGTAGATTTCCTGCGGAATCCAAAGAAATACAACACGCTGGGTGCACGTATTCCGAAGGGCGTTCTGTTAGAGGGACCTCCGGGAACAGGTAAGACACTGCTTGCAAAGGCAGTTGCCGGAGAAGCTGGTGTTCCGTTCTTCTCGATTTCCGGTTCGGATTTCGTCGAGATGTTCGTCGGTGTTGGTGCGAGCCGTGTGCGTGATCTGTTTGAGGATGCAAAGAAGAATGCACCATGTATCGTGTTTATCGATGAGATTGATGCGGTTGCCAGAAAGCGTGGCTCTGGTCTTGGTGGCGGTCATGATGAGCGTGAGCAGACATTGAACCAGATGCTTGTTGAGATGGATGGTTTCGGTACGAACGAAGGTATCATTGTGCTTGCGGCGACAAACCGTGTGGATATTCTTGATCCAGCGATTTTGAGACCGGGACGTTTTGACCGTAAGGTTATGGTCGGCAGACCGGATGTTAAGGGACGTGAGGAGATCCTTCGTGTCCATGTCAGAAACAAGCCGTTGTCTGATGATGTCGATCTGCATGAGATCGCAAGAACAACTGCAGGCTTTGCTGGTGCGGATCTGGAGAACCTGATGAATGAGGCAGCTATCTGTGCAGCTAAACAGAATCGGCAGTTTATCAAGAAGGAAGATGTTGACAAGTGTTTTGTCAAGATTGGAATTGGCGGTGAAAAGAAGAGCCGTCTTGTACCGGAGAAGGAGCGGAAGATTACCGCTTACCACGAGAGTGGACATGCGATCTTGTTCCATTTACTGAGCGAGGTTGGACCGGTGCATCTTGTATCCATTATTCCAAATGGACGTGGTGCTGGCGGATATACGATGCCATTGCCGGAGAATGATAATGTGTTTATGACGAAGAAGCATATGCTGCAGGATATCATGGTCAGCTTTGGTGGACGAATCGCAGAGGAACTGATCTTCGGCGATATCACAACCGGTGCTTCTGCAGACATCAAGCAGGCAACCCAGACCGCACAGGCGATGGTTGTCAAGTATGGTATGTCTGAGAAGGTTGGGCTGATTAACTACGAGGTAAACAGTGAGGAAGAAGTATTTCTCGGCAGAGATCTCGGGCATGCAAGAAATTACAGCGAGAAGGTCGCCGCGATGATCGATAAGGAAGTGCGCCGGATCATGGATGAGTGTTATCAGGAAGCAAAGCTTATCATCGAGAGTCATATTGACGTATTGCATCGTTGTGCAGCTGCTTTGCTGGAGAAAGAACGTATCAACCGTGCAGAATTTGAAGCACTTTTTGAAGTCAGTCCAACAGAAACTTATCCGGATGGACTGGATACAACCGGATTGAATCTGTAATCGATTGTGAAAAATGTAGTGATAGAAACTATGAAATTGTGCAAGATGCACAAAAAGACGACAAAAAACGAATTTTTGCGACATGATTCAAGAGAATATGCACAAAAAAAATCTGAAAAAAATTAAATGTTTGGGCAGACTTTTTAGGGTTTATATGTATAATAATATTTGTAACCCCCCAATACATTATATAGTTTTTTGCTACACCCCAAAGTAACAAAATACCTTCTCCGAAAAGGACAGCCGATCGTTGGCTGTCCTTTTCCCTTTCTATTTTTAATTTTTTATTGTGTAAATTCCTGTCCTGTATTAAAATAATAGATAGTCGTCAAAAAAGAATTAGGGAGGATACTCTTGATGGTGGAGAATCAGAGACAGGCTCTCAAAGTATTACAGTATGTATATAATACAAAGACTGCATTGAATTTCGGTGCATTGTTTGCGGACGGAACGGATAGCTACCGGCATCCGGCAGAGTTAAAGATTGGAGATTCGGTGACATTGTGGTTCCGTACAGGAAGAAACAATGTAGATGCTGTCTATCTGGTTTACAATGGGGAGCGTTGTAACATGCAGGTGGAAAGCAGTGACGAGTTATTTGATTATTATGCATATACCATTTCCGAGGTAACGGATGACATAGACTATTATTATATGGTGCTTGCCGGGAATGTTATCTGCTATTATAACAAGCTTGGCACACAGAAGGATTTGAATCCAGATTATAATTTCCAGATTGCGCCGGGATTCTCGGTTCCGAAATGGGCGAGAGGTGCTGTGTTCTATCAGATTTTCGTGGATCGTTTCTACAATGGAGATCCGTCCAATGATGTCGAGGACAACGAGTACTGCTATATCGGGGAAGGCACGCGCAAGGTCAAGGACTGGTTTAAGTATCCGGACAATATGGATGTCCGCAGCTTCTATGGTGGTGATCTGCAGGGTGTTATGGATAAGCTTGATTATCTGCAGGGACTTGGCGTGGATGTCATTTATCTGAATCCGATTTTTGTTTCTCCATCCAATCATAAATATGATATTCAGGATTACGATTATGTAGATCCTCATTTTGGAAAGATCGTCAAGGATGGCGGAGAATGTCTGCCGGAGGGCTGCAAGGTCAATAAGGAAGCCAGCAAGTATATTATGCGTGTGACGGATAAGGCGAATCTGGAGGCCAGCAACGAGTTGTTCGCACAGCTTGTGGAGGAGATTCATAAGCGCGGCATGCGTGTAATCTTGGACGGTGTATTTAACCATTGTGGTTCTTTTAACAAATGGCTGGATCGAGAATGTATTTACGAGAATCAGGAGGGCTATGAGAAGGGCGCTTATGTGGATTATCAGAGCCCGTACAGAAGTTTCTTCAAGTTCCAGGACCCTTGGCAGTGGCCATACAACGGCACATACAATGGCTGGTGGGGACATGATACTCTTCCGAAATTAAATTACGAAGAATCTGAGAAATTATATGAATATATTATGCGTATCGGTGAAAAATGGGTTTCTCCGCCGTACAACGTGGATGGCTGGCGTCTGGACGTGGCTGCCGACCTTGGTTATACTGAAGAGTTTAACCATCGTTTCTGGCGTGATTTCCGGACAAGAGTGAAGAAAGCAAATCCAGATGCACTGATCCTTGCGGAGCATTATGGTGACCCAAAGGCATGGCTTTTGGGCGATCAGTGGGATACCGTTATGAACTACGATGCATTTATGGAGCCGATTACATGGTTTTTGACCGGTGTGGAGAAGCACAGTGATGAGTTCCGCGGTGACCTGCTTGGAAATCCAGATGCATTTACTGGTGCGTTGCGCCACCATATGTCGCGGTTTAATCAGAACTCTCTGGAAATCGCGATGAATGAGCTGTCCAATCATGATCATTCACGATTCCTGACACGTACAAATCGCCGTGTTGGACGAATCCATACGATGGGACCGGAAGCCGCTGGTGAGAACATCAACAAGGGTGTATTCCGTGAGGCAGTTGTATTCCAGATGACGTGGCCGGGTGCACCGACAATCTATTATGGTGATGAAGCCGGACTTTGCGGCTGGACCGATCCGGATAACCGGGGTGGATATCCGTGGGGCAGAGAGGATCAGGAGCTGATTCAGTTCCACCGTGATATCATCAAGGTACACAAAGACAGTGCGGCGCTGATGAAGGGATCTGTGATGTTCCTGCATGGTGAATATAAGGTAGTCAGCTATGGACGGTTCCTGCCGGGCGAGGCAGTGGTTGCGATTTTGAACAACGATTACGAACCACATGAGCTGAACCTGCATGTGCGCAGACTTGGTGTACAGGATGGTGCGGTGATGAAAGCCTGTATCACGACGACGGAGAGTGGCTATCAGATGGATGAGACAGAATATGTCGTTGCAAATAACAAGTTGAAAATTACAGTTGGACCGATTTCAGCGGTTGTACTGAAATATACAGAGCCTTCTGTATAAATTAAAAATGATATATAATTTGAGTCCCTGTTTCGAAAACGGAACAGGGATTTTTTATACCCATAGTTGCATCAAAAGGAACTTTAGCTAGTTTTATGCAAAAACCCAATATGTGAGAATAAAAACAGATTGTTGCGAAAAGCGAGGGTATGCATAAAGTGGTGCTAATGTCGTTAAAACTATATCTTGCATGGGGATGCCTGACGCTTGTCGTTTTGATTTTAGGTATTTTGATATATATGATGCTTCAGGAACGAAAGCGGGGGAAGAAGTCCTGAGTAGTTTGCCAATATATATAGACACAGTGGAAAACGAGGTGTAAAAACATGCAGGATCGTGCTTTTTATGAGCGCATAGGAGCAAAATTTCAGAGTGAACGGGAACGGCAGAAGATAACCAGAGAGCATATGGCGGAGCAGATCAACATTTCCTCCAAATTCCTGTATGAGATTGAGAGCGGAAGAAAAGGTTTCTCGTGTGAGATATTTCGGAATATGTGTAAATATCTGCATGTAAATGCAGATTATATTCTGGAGGAAGATGATGTCGCCAGCAGTCAGATGCGGATTGAGACGATGACACGTGATTTCTCCATAGAGGAAATGAATTATCTTGTGAAAATGATCGAGGGAATCCGGGAGATGCGCAAAGCATATGAGCAGAACGATAAAATTGGTTGACAGCCGGGACATCCTGTGCTATTTCTTATACAGATAAGCGATACGATCAAGGAGGCAATTATGGTTAAACATATTATTTTGTGGACATTGAAAGAGACAGACGCGGACAAGAAGGCAGAGATCCTTGCAAATATGAAGGAGCATCTGGAAGGCTTGGCAGGTAAGGTGCCTGGACTTCTTGAGGTGCATGTAAGAACAAATCCGCTTGCATCTTCGAATGCAGAGGTTATGCTTGACACAACGCTGGAAAACGAGGAAATGCTGAAGGGCTACCAGAAGCATCCGGCGCATGTAGAAGTTGCAAATACGTATGTGCGTCCATATACAGATGTGCGTATGTGCATGGATTACGAAGTGTAACGAATAAAAAGAATGGAAAACGCAGAGGATAACGGGAGTGCAGGGCATTCCCGTTATTTTTGTGGGTTGCATTTCATCAAGAAAAGAACGTTTGTTCTATACAAATAAAAAAAGATGTGGTAAAATGAACCGTATAGCAGATTTGATTGATTAGAAACTGGAGAATAGCATGGATCATTTTGAATTAGTATCGGAATATGCACCGACCGGCGATCAGCCGGAGGCGATCGAAGGACTGGTAAAGGGCTTTCAGGAAGGAAAGAAATGCCAGACACTGCTCGGTGTCACAGGTTCCGGAAAGACATTTACGATGGCGAATGTCATCGCCCAATTAAATAAACCGACGATCATCATATCGCACAACAAGACATTGGCGGCACAGCTTTACAGTGAGTTTAAGGCGTTCTTTCCGCACAATGCGGTGGAGTATTTTGTATCGTATTACGATTATTACCAGCCTGAGGCATATGTGCCGTCGACGGACACGTATATTGCGAAGGATTCTGCCATCAATGATGAGATCGATAAGATGCGGCACAGCGCGACATCAGCCCTGATCGAACGGAAGGATGTAGTCGTCGTATCTTCCGTATCCTGCATCTATGGTTTGGGTGATCCGGAAGAATATAAGAACATGATGCTCTCGCTCCGCCCGGGTATGGAGAAGGACCGGGATGAACTGATCCGGCAGTTGATTGATATTCAGTACACACGGAATGAGATGGATTTCACGCGAGGAACTTTCCGTGTGAAGGGCGATATCGTAGATATCCTTCCGGTATCGACGTTTGAGGATGGTATCCGGATTGAGTTTTTCGGCGACGAGATTGACCGGATCGTGGAGTTTGATCCATTGACCGGTGAGATCAAGCGTGCACTTTCCTTTGCCTGTATCTTCCCGGCATCGCACTATGTTGTTGCACCGGAGAAGATGAAGCATGCGATCGTGGAGATAGAAGAGGAACTAAAGCAGCAGGTGGCATATTTCAAGGAGAATGACAAGCTGCTGGAAGCACAGCGTATCCGTGAGCGGACAGAGTTCGATATGGAGATGCTGCAGGAGACAGGATTTTGTTCGGGCATCGAGAATTATTCCCGGATACTGGCGGGTATGAAACCGGGTGCCACACCGAACACACTGCTCAATTTCTTCGATGGCGATTATCTGATTATCGTGGATGAGTCGCATATCACATTGCCACAGGTACGAGGCATGTATGCGGGTGACCGTTCCAGAAAGACGACATTGGTTGATTATGGATTCCGTCTGCCGTCAGCGCTGGATAACCGTCCGCTGAATTTTCAGGAGTTTGAGTCTAAGATCGATAAGATCTTATATGTATCTGCGACACCGTCCGATTATGAGAAGGAACACGAGGAGAACCGCGTCGAGCAGATTATCCGTCCGACCGGTTTGTTAGACCCGGAAGTAGAAGTACGACCGATCGAAGGACAGGTGGATGATCTCGTATCAGAAGTCAACAAAGAGGTTGCAAAGGGCAATAAGATATTAGTTACGACACTGACGAAGCGTATGGCAGAGGATCTGACCGACTATATGAAGCAGCTTGATATCAAGGTCAAATATTTGCATTCCGATATTGATACATTGGAACGATTGGAGATTGTACGTGATCTTCGAATGGGTGTATTTGATGTGCTGGTCGGAATCAACCTGCTCCGTGAGGGACTCGATATCCCGGAGATCACACTTGTTGCAATTCTCGATGCGGACAAGGAAGGATTTTTACGATCAGAAACATCACTCGTGCAGACGATTGGACGTGCTGCGCGTAACGTGGATGGACATGTGATCATGTATGCCGATACAATCACGGATTCGATGCGGCATGCAATCGACGAGACGAACCGCAGGCGGAAGATTCAGGACGCCTACAACAAGGAACATGGCATTACACCGCAGAGTATCAAGAAGGATATCCGCGATCTGATCAGTCTGGATACGGGTGAGAGCGTGACAGCGAAGAAGGAACGCGAGAAAGATCCGGAATCCATGACGAAGAAGGAATTGAACGCCGAGATTGCACGTCTGACGAAGAAGATGAACAAGGCGGCGATGGAGCTTAACTTCGAGGAGGCAGCCGTGCTTCGTGATGAGTTGAAAGAATTAAAGATTGCCTTGCGGGATTATGATGATTAGTTTACAATTATTTTAGTTATACTAAGTCTTAAATAAAATGAATAAGGAGGAGCTTGCGATGGAAAGAGATGAATTGATTGAGGAGATCTCAAGAAGAAAAGGAATTGCGATGGAAGAGGTTGCAGAAATCTTAGATGAGGAGGATGCAATCTGCCTCGAAGAGGAAGAAAAATTTGTACAGCAGATGAAGAAAAAGAAGAGAAGAAAGAAGATGTGCATGCTTGGAACAATCACAATATTCCTTGCAGGTGCAGTGTGTGCACTTTTTGTCCTTGACAAGAAGGAGAAGATCAGCATGTCAGATTTAGAGGACATGGTGAAAGATAACGTGAAGAAATATACAGACAAGTATATGGATAAGGTTAAGAAATTTAGCTAGAAAAAGGAGTAAGCGGAAACAGACGTCATGAGTGAACATAAGTATATCACCATCAAAGGTGCAAGAGAGCATAATTTAAAAAACATTGACATCCAGATTCCGCGTGATCAGTTTGTAGTATTGACAGGACTTTCCGGTTCCGGTAAGTCCTCTCTTGCTTTTGATACGATCTATGCGGAAGGACAGCGGAAATATATGGAGTCTCTGTCGTCCTATGCACGGCAGTTCTTAGGACTTGCGGACAAGCCGGATATTGACTCGATTGAGGGACTTTCTCCGTCCATTTCCATCGATCAGAAATCAACGAACCGGAACCCGCGTTCCACGGTTGGAACGGTGACTGAGATCTACGATTATCTGCGTCTGCTGTACGCACGTATCGGAATCCCGCATTGCCCGAAGTGTGGCAAAGAGATTGCCAGACAGACCGTCGATCAGATGGTCGATGAGATTATGGAGCTGCCTGCGGGTACGAAATTCCAGTTGCTTGCGCCTGTTGTGCGTGGACGGAAGGGCGAGCATGTCAAGCTGCTGCAGCAGGCAAAGAAAAGCGGTTATGTGCGCGTGATCGTGGATGACAGTATGTATGATCTGTCAGAGGAGATCAAGCTTGATAAGAACAAGAAGCATAATATCGATATTGTTGTGGACCGACTCGCAGTCAAAGAAGGCATTGAAAGCCGTCTGACGGATTCCATTGAGACTGTCCTGAAGCTGGCAGAAGGCTTGGTGAAGGTTGATGTGATCGGCGGAGAAACGATGTTATTTTCGGATAGCTTTTCCTGCCCGGATTGTGGCATCAGCATCGAGGAGATCGAGCCGCGAAGCTTCTCGTTCAACAACCCATTTGGCGCATGTCCTTGCTGTACGGGACTTGGATTCAAGACAGAATTTGATATTGACCTGATTATTCCGGATGACAGTCTGACTCTGAATGAGGGTGCAATCGCCGTACCGGGCTGGCAGTCGAGTGGTGATAAGAAGAGTTATGCACATGCATGCCTCGAAGCACTCGCAGAAGAATACAAATTCTCTCTGGATGTGCCGTTTAAGGATCTGCCGGAAGAGGCAAAGCATGTGATCCTATACGGAACTGAAGGCGAGAAAATCTATGTACACTATAAGAGTGCGTATAACGGAAAAGATGCATTCTATGCAAATTACGAAGGACTGCTTCGGAATCTGCAGCGCCGGTACAGAGAGACGACTGCAGAATCGGTCAAGCAGGACTATGAGACCTATATGACTGTGACACCATGTGAGGTGTGTCATGGTAAGAGATTGAAGCCGGAGTCGCTGGCAGTTACGATCGGTGGAAAGAACATTGCGGATGTCACAGATCTGTCTGTGGTAGCCTTGCATGATTTTATCTCGAAATTAGAGCTTACCGACCGGCAGAAGATGATCGGCGCACAGGTGTTAAAAGAGATTCAGGCGAGACTTGGATTCATGATCAATGTTGGTCTGGATTACCTGACATTATCGCGTGCGACAGGAACCTTGTCCGGTGGAGAAGCGCAGCGTATCCGTCTGGCAACCCAGATCGGTTCCGGTCTGGTTGCGTATATTCTGGATGAGCCAAGTATCGGACTGCATCAGCGAGACAACGATAAGCTGATTGCGGCACTGAAGCGTTTGCGGGATCTGGGAAATACATTGCTTGTGGTAGAGCATGACGAGGATACGATGCTTGCGGCAGATCACGTCATTGATATCGGACCGGGCGCAGGTGCGAACGGCGGTGAAGTCGTGGCTCAGGGAACCGCAGAGGAGATCATGCAGTGTCCGGAGTCTATCACGGGTGCCTACTTAAGCGGCAGAATCAAGATTCCGGTACCGGAAGAGCGGAGAACGCCAACCGGATATATCGAGGTACTTGGCGCCAGACAGAACAATTTGAAGAATATTGATGTGAAGTTCCCACTTGGCGTGATGACCTGCGTGACAGGTGTATCAGGCTCTGGAAAGAGTTCCCTCGTCAATGAAATCTTATATAAGCATCTTGCTAGAACGCTGAACCGCGCGAAGGTAAAACCGGGCAAGCATGACGATATCACAGGACTTGACCAGTTGGACAAGATTATCAACATTGACCAGTCTCCAATCGGCAGAAGCCCACGTTCGAACCCGGCGACTTATACGGGTGTCTTTGATCTGATCCGTGACTTGTTTGCGAATACAAAGGATGCAAAGGCAATGGGTTACACAAAAGGACGATTCTCATTCAACGTTGCCGGTGGCCGATGTGAGGCGTGCCGTGGTGATGGTATCATCAAGATTGAGATGCATTTCTTAGCAGATGTATATGTACCATGTGAGGTCTGCCATGGAAAGCGGTACAACCGGGAGACATTGGAAGTGAAATACAAAGGCAAGAGTATCTACGATGTACTTGATATGACAGTCGATGAAGCGTGCGAGTTCTTCGCGCATGTGCCATCTGTCCTGCGCAAGATTTCGACCTTACAGGAGGTTGGACTTGGCTATATCAAGCTTGGTCAGCCATCGACGACATTATCCGGTGGAGAAGCACAGCGAATCAAGCTTGCGACAGAGCTTTCACGCCGCAGCACAGGCAGGACGATCTATGTCTTAGATGAGCCGACAACGGGACTTCATTTTGCGGATGTACATCGTCTGGTCGATATTCTGCGTCGGTTGTGTGAGGGTGGAAATACGGTTGTAGTTATTGAGCACAACTTAGATGTCATTAAAACCGCCGATTATATCATTGATATCGGACCGGAAGGCGGCGAAGGCGGAGGAACAGTTGTTGCAACCGGAACGCCGGAAGAGATTGCCAAGTGCAAGAAGAGTTATACGGGGCAGTATCTCAAGAAATATTTGAAGAAGTAAAAGTTGAGGCTGTAAGAATACTCCAAGAATTCGTTCAGGGTAAAATTTTAAAGGAAAATCGTAAGAAATTATATTCTTTTCGATTTTCCTTTTGTTTATAATAATTGCGAAGCAGACGAGGTTTTTATAGATATATTCTGACACTGGCTTCGTGTAATATGTGATATATTGAAGCTAAGAGATGCTAAATGTTCTGTTGAAAACATCGAAAACGTACGCAAACGCCGCCAATTCGCCATCCGTGGCTCAGTGGCGGCTTGTTTGAACATCGTGTTCA
>ENA-ORUB01003904-ORUB01003904.1-human-gut-metagenome-genome-assembly--contig:-NODE-3904-length-12032-cov-13.045170_pt1 | contig 12032 bp, 10 predicted proteins | sample MGYA00241918_ERZ509200 | MGnify/ENA primary metagenome ERZ509200 (study PRJEB26280, sample SAMEA2338853) | human gut metagenome | biome: human gut; feature: human-associated habitat; material: faeces... | reverse complement strand
GGCGGCTCCGCGAGGTCTGCGGCGCGGTCAGCGCCATGGTCCTGCTGGCCGGGCTGCTGTATGCGGATGCGGACATCCCGACACACGAGCGCAAGCAGGCGCATTACGCCCGCGTGCAGGAGCTGGCCCACCGCTTTCAGTCCGCCCATGGCTCCTATCTCTGCCGGGACCTTCTGGCCGGGGTAGAGACGACGCCCGGCGGCGCGCCGGAGGCCCGCACGGCGCAGTATTACGCCAAACGTCCCTGCGCCGGGCTATGTGAAAGCGCCGCAGCCCTGTTCGATGCCTATGTGCAGGAAAACCCACCAGAAAATGCATAAGGCAGCACCGCATAATTCAGCGAGAGCATTCGGCGAGGAATTTTTAGTCGAGACAAGGTTTGAAAAGTGCAGATGTACTTTGTGTACCCGCAAGGGGCATGCCGCATCCGTAAGGCGGCAAAGCCGCCAACGGCTGCGCAATACCTCAAACTTTTCGAACCGATGGATCGGCAAAAAATAACCGGCGAAGGCCGAAACTGCAATTGTGCGGTGCTGCCATAAAAATGACCCTGCTGCAAGCTCGCAGCAGGGTCATTGTTTTGCTTATTTGTCTTCGACGATGGCGATGTGCACATCGGCAAGCTGCCTCGGATCGACAGCGGACGGGGCGTCCATCATCAGGTCCTGCGCATTCTTGTTCATCGGGAACGGGATGACCTCGCGGATGGAGTCCTCACCGGCCAGCAGCATGACCATGCGGTCCACGCCCGGAGCGATGCCGGCATGGGGGGGTGCACCGTAGCAGAACGCATTGTACATGGCCGGGAACTTGGCCTTGACATCGGCTTCGCCGAGGCCCACGAGCTCAAAGGCACGGATCATGATCTCGGGGTCGTGGTTCCGGACGGCGCCGGAGGACAGCTCCACGCCGTTGCAGACCAGATCGTACTGATAGGCGTTGATCGTCAGCGGGTCGATCTCGCCGCGATGCGCGCGCTCAAGCGCCTCCAGACCGCCCTGCGGCATGGAGAACGGATTATGACAGAACTCCAGCTCGCCGGACTCCTCGCCGATCTCATACATTGGGAAGTCGACGATCCAGCAGAACTCATAGCGCTCGGCATCCATATGGCCCTCGACCTGCGCGCCGAGCAGCTTGCGCAGTACGCCTGCGGTCTTGACGGCCGCGCCGTACTTGCCGGCGGCCAGCGCGACGAAGCTGTTCTTCGTCAGGCCGAGCTTTTCGATGACCTCGTCCTTCTTTTCGGCGACAAACTTGGAGATGCCGCCGACCAGCTCGCCGTTTTCGTCCAGACGGAACCAGTAGGCCTTGCCGCCGGAGAGCATCTCGGCCTCGGCGCAGAGCTTGTCGATGAACTTGCGGGTCTTGTGGAAGTCCGGCACGACGACGGCCTTGACGGTCTGCCCGGCAAACGGCTCAAAGCCGCAGTCCTGCAGGCAGGCGGCGTCGGTCAGCTCAAGGTCGATGCGCAGATCGGGCTTGTCGGAGCCATAGCGGTCCATGGACTCGCGGAACGAAATGCGGCGGAACGGCGCCGCGGAGGCTGCCTTGTACTTGCCGTACTTCGTGAACACCGGGGGCAGCACATCCTCAAGGACGGCAAAGACGTCGTCCTGCGTAGCGAAGGCCATCTCCATATCCAGCTGATAGAACTCGCCGGGGCTGCGGTCGGCGCGGGCGTCCTCATCGCGGAAGCACGGCGCGATCTGGAAATAGCGGTCGAAGCCGGAGGTCATGAGCAGCTGCTTGAACTGCTGCGGAGCCTGCGGCAGAGCATAGAACTTGCCGGGATGGTTGCGGGCCGGGACAAGATAGTCGCGCGCGCCTTCGGGCGAGGAGCTCGTCAGGATCGGCGTGGTGATCTCAAGGAAGCCGCGCTCCGTCATGCTGCGGCGCAGGTCCGCCACGACATTCGAGCGCAGGATGATGTTTTTCTTGACCTCCGGATTGCGCAGGTCCAGATAGCGGTACTTCAGGCGCTGATTTTCGTCAGCCTCCTTCGAGCGGTTGATCTCGAAGGGCAGCGCATTGTAGCGGCAGCGGCCAAGCACGGAGACGCTCTCCGGCACGACCTCGATCTCGCCCGTGGGCTGCTTCGGATTCTTGCTGGTGCGCTCGCGTACCACGCCGGTCACGGAGATCGTGGATTCGCGGTTGATGGGCTTGAAGGCCTGCATCATCTCCTCCGACTCAATGACGACCTGCGTCGTGCCGTAGAAGTCGCGCAGGACGACAAAGGCCAGATTGCTGCCGACCTCGCGCATATTTTCCAGCCATCCCGCCAGTGTGACGGTCTTGCCGGCGTCGGCGAGACGAAGCTCGCCGCAGTTGTGCGTTCTCGATTGCGTCATGGATCAATTCCCCCAAAAATTATTTCTCTAAAATCACGGAGCCCTTGTTCAGCTCGGAAATTCCCTTGCGGATCAGCTCGACCGCCTCATCCGGCGACAGGCTGACCTGCTGACCGGTGCGCAGGTCCTTGACGGAGCAGACGCCCTGCGCGATCTCGTCCTCGCCGAGGAAGGCGACATACGGGATGCCCAGCTTGTCGGCATACGTCATTTTCGCCTTGAACTTCTTCTGCTCGGAATAGATCTGTGTGCGCAGGCCCGCATTGCGGAAGCGCGTCGCCAGCTCGACGGCGGCGGTAAAGTCGTCCGTCATGGGCAGCAGCAGCACGTCGGCCGGGGCCGTGAGCACGTCCGGATTGAGCATGCCCTGCTCGTCGAGCACATAGAACAGGCGTGTCAGGCCGATGGCCACGCCGACGCCGGGCAGACTGCGGTCGGAGTAATACTCCGCCAGATTGTCATAGCGGCCGCCTGCGCAGATCGCGCCGATCTCAGGATGGTCGAGCATGCGCGTCTCATAGACGGTGCCGGTGTAGTAGTCCAGGCCGCGGGCGATGGTCAGGTCGACGGCGAAGTTCTCCTCCGGCACACCGAAGGCCGCCAGATACTTCGTCACGGTCGTCAGCTCGTCGAGGCCGGTGTCAAAGGCCTCGTCGCGGCCGCGGTAGGCTTCGAGGCGCTCGAGCACCTCGGCATTCGTGCCGCGGATGGCGATGAAGCGGAGAATTTCGTCGGCATCCTGCTCCGAAAGGCCGATGTCCTCGACGAGGATGACGCGGACCTTGTCCGGGCCGATCTTGTCAAGCTTGTCCACCGTGCGCATGATATCGCCGGACTTTTCCGTCAGGCCGAGCATGGCATAGAAGCCGTTGAGAATTTTGCGATTGTTCACGCTGATGCAGAAGCGCTTCAGACCGAACTCCGAGAATACCTTATAAATAATGGACGGAATTTCCGCCTCGTTGACGACGGAGAGCTTGCCGTCGCCGATGATGTCGATATCGGCCTGATAGAATTCGCGGAAGCGGCCGCGCTGGGCGCGCTCGCCGCGGTAGACCTTGCCAATGGCATAGCGCCGGAACGGGAAGCAGAGCTCATTCTCATGCAGGGCGACGTATTTTGCCAGCGGAACGGTGTGATCGAAGCGCAGGGCCAGATCGGAGTCGCCCTTCTGGAAGCGGTAAATCTGCTTTTCCGTCTCACCGCCGCCCTTGGCCAGCAGGATTTCGGCCGACTCGATGATGGGCGTGTCGATGGGCGTGAAGCCGTAGAGGGCAAAGTTCTTCCGCAGGATCTCCAGCATACGCTCGAACTTCTGCTGCGGCGCAGGCAGCAGCTCCATAAAGCCGGAGAGAGTGCGGGGTTTCAGTTTTTCCATAGTCGTTCTTCCTTATATTGATATCGGTCAGATTTCAAACAGCAGCTCGTCGAGCGTATAGAAGCCCGGGCCCCGCCCGCAGATGGCCTGCGCAGCCCGCCGCAAAAATTCTGCGGCTCGCAGCTCTGTGCGTGATCTGCAGCGTCTCATCCTCGCCGAAGAAATAGACGGTATGCTCGCCCGCGACCGTGCCGCCGCGCAGCGAGAACACGCCGATCTCCTCCGGCTTGCGCTTGCCGCAGAGGCCCTCGCGGCCGTGAAGGACCGTCGCCGTGCCCTCGGGGTCCAGCTCCTGCAGCAGGAGCTTTGCCGTGCCGCTCGGCGCGTCGGCCTTCTGGTTGTGGTGGATTTCCACGATCTCCTTGTCCCAGCCAGCAAGAACGCCCGCATAGTCATGCAGCATCCGGCGGAACACGGCGATGCCCGTGCTGTAGTTCGCCGTCCAGATGACAGGCAGCTCGCGGCCCAACTCGTGCAGCGCGTCGAGGTCCGGCTCCGTCAGGCCGGTCGTGCCGCTGACAAGGGCGGTCTTCGTGCGGCGCAGGTAGCCGAGCAGGGGCTTCAGCGCGCCGACGCCGGAAAAATCGAGGCAGACGTCCGCGCCGGGGGCCGTTTCATAGGCCTCGGGGCAGGTAATGTCCGCATGGCCGACGATGTCCCAGCCGCGCTCCAGCGCCAGCTCCTCGAGCATGCGGCCCATTTTGCCGTATCCGCTCAGAAATACCTTCATTCCGCATCCTCCTGCACAGGGAGCCCGGCCTCGCGCATGATGCGCTTCAGGCGGCCCAGATTCTCCGGGGCCATGGGATACATCGGCATACGGAAATGCCCGGCCTGCAGGCCCATCAGGTTCATGGCCGTCTTCACGGGGATGGGGTTGACCTCCATGAACAGGGCGTTGATGAGGTCAAGATAGCGCAGCTGCGTCTGCAGAGCCTTTTCGTGGCGGCCCGCCAGATAGTCCGTGACCATGTCGTGCACGGTGCGCGGCATGACGTTCGCCCACACGGAGATGACGCCGGACGCGCCGAGGGACATCAGCGGGATGGTGATGTCGTCGTTGCCGCTGTACATCGTGAAGTCGTCGCTCAGGTAACGCGCGACCTTCATGGCATAGCCGATATCGCCGCTGGCCTCCTTGATGGCCATGACGTTCGGGTGGACGGAGAGCCGCCGCACAACATCCGGCGAAATTTTGCAGCCGGTGCGGCCGGGGACGTTATAGAGGATGATCGGCGCGGTAGCCGCATCCGCCGACATCATGAAGTGGCGGTACATGCCCTCTTCATTCGTCTTGACATAATAGGGGCTGATGCACAGCAGCGCCGACGCGCCCATCTGGGAATAGATGACGCTCTTGTGCTTCTGCATCTCACTGGAGTTCGAGCCTGCGCCCGCGATGACGGGGACGCGGCCGTTGACGTGGTCGATCACGCATTCCAGTGTTTTGATATCCTCCTCCAGCGAGGTGGACGCCGTCTCGCCCGTGGTGCCGAGCGCAAGGATCGCGTCCGTACCGTTGGCGATGTGCCAGTCACACAGCTCCCGAAGGCGGGCAAAATCAACGCTGCCGTCCTCATGGAACGGAGTGACCAGCGCGACGATGGAACCGGTTAGCTTTTTCATTCTGCGTTCCTCCTGTCTGCGTCAAAATTTACAGCCTTGTACCCATAAAGAATAGCATTTTCCGGGCAAAAATGCAAGCTGTTTTCACGCAGGATGCATCCCGCGCGGGAAAAATCCACAAGCGGGGCCGCTTTGGAAACGTTTTCGCGCTGCGGGATTTGTGGAAACGGGAGAAAATCGCATTTCCCCTGCTTTGCCTCATCGACGGAAGGCCGCACTGTGCTATAATGAGACTGCAGGGAGGTGCAAACGATGGAATTTATCGGAGTATTCTTTTTCCCATTGATCGGTTTTTTCATGCTGTTCTTCCCGGAGGATATTTTTGAGATCATGAATTCTCGGCGGAATGAAGCAAACGGCGAGCCGACCCGGTCTTTTCTGATCGGCACGCGCATTGGCGGCGCGATCATGATCCTGCTGGGCATTGCCGGACTCGTAGTCACGATTCTGGGACTGTGATCCTGTTTTCCGGTGCTCTCCCCGGAACACGCGGAATTTCTCCACAAAAAAGTTTGGAAAATGCTTGACTTCTGCCGCACGGAACGGTAAAATAGATAGGCCTGTGAATTTCAGGCAATCCTTGCCGCCGCAGCGCGGCGGCCACAAGTCCAAAAGGAGGTGCAAACAACAATGGCTAAGATTTCCGGTAAGTATGAGATCGTCTATATCATCGACCCCGCTCAGGGCGAAGAGGGTATTGCCGCTCTCGTGGAAAAGTTCAAGGCGATGGTTGAGGCAGAAGGTACTCTCACGAGCATCGAGGAGTGGGGCAAGCGCCGGCTGGCCTACCCGATCAACGACCTGCCCGAAGGCTACTATGTCCTGATGAACTGCGAATGCAAGCCCGAGCTCCCCGCTGAGCTGGACCGTGTGTTCAAGATCACCGACGGTATCCTGCGCTCCATCATCGTCGCTGTCGAAGCGTAAGGGGGACTCCTCATGCTGAACCATATCGTTCTCATGGGCCGTCTCACCCGTGACCCCGAGCTGCGCCGTACCGGTTCCGGCATCGCGGTCGCATCCTTCTCCCTCGCGGTTGACCGTGATTTCGGCAGCAGCGCGAACAACGGCGAGAAGGAAACGGACTTCATCGACATCGTGGCATGGCGCAATACGGCGGAATTCGTCAGCAAGTATTTCACCAAGGGCCGCATGGCGGTGGTCTCCGGTCGGCTCCAGATCCGCAACTGGACCGATAAAGAGGGCAACAAGCGCCGCAGCGCAGAGGTCGTGGCAGACAATGTCTACTTCGGCGACTCCAAGCGCGATGCCGCAGGCGACAACGGCGGGTATTCCCCCGCGCCGTCCTATGGCTACAGCGCACCGGCTGCGCCTGCTGCGGGCAGCTCCCACGGCTACGCCGCACCCGCTGCCCCCGCGCCGGCTTCCGACTTCTCGATGATCGAGGACGACGACAGCCAGCTCCCGTTTTGATTGAGCTTTTTCCCTGAGATTGCAAGAAGGAGGATTTCATCATGGCCAATGATAGAACTCGGCCCCGCAAGCGCAGAAAGGTTTGTAACTTCTGCGTGGACAAGGTTACGAGCATCGACTTCAAGGATGCTGCCAAGCTTCGCCGCTACACGTCCGAGCGCGGCAAGATCCTGCCCCGCCGCACGACCGGCACCTGCGCCGAGCATCAGCGTCAGCTGACCGTCGCCATCAAGCGCGCCCGTCAGATCGCCCTGCTGCCCTACGTCGCAGACTGATCTTACAGCAGAACAAACACCCTGCAGAGCGATCTGCAGGGTGTCTTTTTTACGAAAAATTGCATTTATGCCTTCTGCATCGATACGATCCGCGTTGCAACGTGCTCGCAGAACGCTTTATCATGCTCCACAAACACGATGGTCGGCCGGAACCGGAGCAGGAGCTCCTCGATCTGGATGCGTGAGATCACATCGATATAGTTGAGCGGCTCATCCCAGACATGCAGGTGCGCCTGCTCGCAGAGCGAAGCCGCCAGCAGCACCTTTTTCCGCTGTCCCTCGCTGAGCAGCCGCAGGTCGCGCTCCAGCTGGGCCTTCGGCACATCCAGTTTGTTCAGGATGGAATAGAAGCGGCTTTCATCGATCTCTTTTTCGCGGATCAGCTCTGCCGCGCTGCCGCAGAGCCCCGACGTGTTCTGCCCGACAAAGGAAATGCGCAGGCCGCTGCCACGCCGGACCTCGCCTCCATGCGGGACGTCCATGCCGCACAGCAGATGAAGGATACTGCTTTTGCCGCAGCCGTTCGGCCCCTGCAGTGCGATCCGCTCCCCTGCCCGCACCGAAAGGCCGAACGAATCGCAGACAGTCCGCGCCCCATATGCGATGCGGATGTTCCGCAGCTCTGCGAGCCGCTCTGTATAAAACGGAAGCTGGACGAGCTTCAGCTCCTCCCGCCGCTCCAGGTTTTTCAGGAGCAGCTTTTTCTCCTCCAGCGCGGCTTCGCGCCGCTTCTCGATGGCCTTGGCGCGCGCCATCGTGCGCTCCGCCTTTGCTCCCTGATAGGAGCGGTAATTATCCGGCCGGTCCGCAGGCGCGCTGCCGATCTTCCGGGCCTCCGCCCTTCCCGCCCACTGGGTTTTTTCGCGCGCCGTATCCTGCAGGCGGGCGATCTCCCGCAGGAGCTTCTCGTTTTTCCGCTGCTCAAAGGCGTCCTGCCGCTCCCGGTTCTCCATCCATGTGGAAAAATTCCCCCTGCAGACCTGAATATCCGCCCGGTTGATCGAGAGGATGTGGTCGACGCATCCGTCCAGAAATGCCCGGTCGTGAGAAACGAGAAGAAATCCGCGCTTCCGGCTGAGATAACGGCTTACTAGCTCGCGCCCCGGCAGATCAAGATGGTTTGTCGGCTCGTCGATCAGCAAATAGTGCTGCTCCGACGAAAACAGGACCGCAAGCTGCAGCTTTGTCTGCTCGCCTCCGCTGAGCGTGGCATAGGACCGGAGCAGGATCGACTCGTCGAGCCGCAGCTTTTCCATCTCGCACTGCAGCCGCCAGAGCTCATAATCCGGCTCCATTTCCGAGACGGCGTCGATGGCCGGTGCCTCCGGACGACGGATCAAATAAGGGAAATAGGAAACCGGCGTACTCGCGGAGATCGTTCCCTGATAGGGATATGTCCCGCACAGCAGGCGAAGCAGCGTTGTTTTTCCGCGCCCGTTGCGTCCGATAAGGCCGAGTCTCCAGCCGGTGTCGATCTGGAAGCTGGCATTCTCAAAAACAGGCTCGTAGCTTCCATCATAGGTAAACGTCAGATTTTTGACTTGGATCTGTGACATTGTGTGCCCTCCATAACGTAAAAATGGCCGCAGGAAAGCATCCCGCAGCCATTGTGCATCCGTCGCCAGAGGGCAGACCGGTCACGCGCAGTTGAGGGATCCGCATATTCCTGCATCAGGGCATAGCAAAGCCAAGCGGCCGCTTCGCCGCTTTGTCTTGTCAGCCCAACGTTCAGCAGGAAATATGGCGCATCTTCTCAACTCCACTTCCGATGCCGCGCCGCAGCGCGGCTCAAAATTTGGTTTCATTATAATAGAGAATTCGGGAAATTACAAGGGAAATCTCATTCGGATGCCTGCACCGCACGCGGCCTGCGCAGCAGCAGGACGAGCGTCAACAGAAGCTGCGGAATGAGCACGATCGCAAAATGCAGTGCGGCCCGGCCGAGGTCGAACGGCAGCGTCCAGTAGGTCATGCCGAACTGCAGCGCAAACAGCATGACCATCCATGCCGCCGGGTAGAACGTCACACGGCGTCCGGCGCGGAACACGAGCAGCGTGATGCCGAGGCAGCACACCGTCGCTGCGATCCAGATGCCCGCCATCGGGCTGCCTGTGAATAGCCCGTCATGCAGCAGATCGAGCAAACTGACAAACAGGTACAGGACGGTTAGACCGCCATAGGCCGCCCACGCCGTGCATGGCATCTCCCGCCGTGCCGCAAGATGGAACCCCTGCACGGCAGCCGCAAACAGGCCGGACGCCAGACCGGCCAAACCGATCTCCAGAAAATAGCCGCGGAGAAAATAGCTGGGGATCAGGATAAAGCCCAACGTCAGGAAGATCGGAGCAGCCCAGCAGAAGCGGCCGCTGTACCAGGTCAGCGCACAGGGCAGGATCACGAGGGAAAGCGGCAGAGCGGCTGCAAGCAGGATCAGGCTGGCGGATGGCAGGCCCGCGAGCAGGAAACAGGCGATACAGAGCAGCAGACAGCAAAGCAGAGCAGCGCCCGCCGAGACAAGCTCCGTGCGGAGGATTTTTTCCTTCGGGTTCATGGAGGTTCCGCCTTTCTGTATCAAATTTCAATCTGGATTTGCATTCTATGCGCAGGTTACCATATTCCGCCCGATCTGTCAAGCCCTTCCTGCGAAAAACGGGGCAGTTTCCGAACGAAACCGCCCCATGTTATTCCGGATTTATCGGATGAAATGCGTCGCAATGCGGGCTTCCTTCTCCGGAAGGCCGAACTGCTCGCGGCCGAGCGCGATGCTGCGCATCAGGAAGGTCATGTTGCGGGCCAGAACGCGCATGGTCTGCAGGCCCTCGCCGTCCTGCTCCGCCTCCCCTGCCGCGCGGCCGTGGACGCTGTTCCAGTACTGGCTGGAGGCCACCGGCATGCCGGAGATCGTGAAATATTTATTCAGCTCATCGAACGTCGCGGAGCAGCCACCTCGGCGGGCGCAGGCCACGCTGGCACCGACCTTCATCGTCTTATCAAACGAAGTGCTGTAAAACAGGCGATCAAGGCAGGCGACAAGCGTCGCATTGGCAGACGCATAGTAGACGGGGCTTGCCACGACGAGGCCGTCCGCCTGCTCGAATTTCGGGGCCAGCTCATTCACCACGTCGTCAAACACGCATTTGCCGAGCTTGGCGCAGCCGTTGCAGGCCACGCAGCCGCGCACGGCCTGATTGCCGACCTGCACGGTCTCGACCGCAACGCCGCTCTCCGTAAAAATTTTCTCCATTTCCCGCAGAGCGATGGACGTGTTGCCGTTCGCGCGCGGGCTGCCGTTGAGCATCAGGACACGAAGCATTTTCATAAAAATTTCCTCCTTATGCGCGCCGCAGCGCCTCCGATTCTGTGTTCTGTGTGATATGTGATGGAAAAGGGTAGAATATGAAAAGAACCTGCCAAATGGCAGGTTCTTATGTTGGCGTTACCTATCTTTCCGTGCAGTCACCCGCAAAGTATTGTCGGCGCAAATGAGCTTAACTTCTGTGTTCGGGATGGGAACAGGTGTACCCTCACCGCAATCAACACCAACTATTTATCTGTCTTCAGGTCGCCCTGAGAACATTCATTATTATACCACCGCTCGACTCCCTTGTCAAGCGCTTTTTTGGTGACCCCAGCGGGATTCGAACCCACGTTAACGGCGTGAGAGGCCGCTGTCTTAACCACTTGACCATGGGGCCATGGTGCACCTTCACGGACTCGAACCGGGGACCCACTGATTAAGAGTCAGTTGCTCTACCAACTGAGCTAAAGGTGCATATTCGCTTTCCAAGTCTTGCGTACATCTCTCTGCTCAGCTTCTCTGCTCGCAATCAGTTGCTCACCCAAACGCCAAGTGCCGCTTCGCGGTTGCGTTTGGGACGCTCGCTGCGGCGAGTGTACCAACTGAGCTAAAGGTGCATATTCTGGACACACCCTGAAAACTGAACAAGAATGAATGGGAAGCGTTATGTCTTTGCAACCGAGCCTGCTTCCTTCTTTTGTAGGTCAAGCTTTCGGCTTATTAGTATCAGTCAGCTACATGCCTTACAGCACTTACACCCCTGACCTATCAACGACATAGTCTACGTCGAGCCTTACTCCTCGAGGGAGGGGAGATCTCATCTTAGGGGGAGTTTCACGCTTAGATGCCTTCAGCGTTTATCTCGTCCATACGTAGCTACCCAGCTGTGCCCTTGGCAGAACAACTGGTGCACCAGAGGTATGTCCATCCCGGTCCTCTCGTACTAAGGACAGCTCCCTTCAAATCTCCGACGCCCGCAACAGATAGGGACCGAACTGTCTCACGACGTTCTGAACCCAGCTCGCGTGCCACTTTAATCGGCGAACAGCCGAACCCTTGGGACCGAATACAGCCCCAGGATGTGACGAGCCGACATCGAGGTGCCAAACCTCCCCGTCGCTGTGGACGCTTGGGGGAGATCAGCCTGTTATCCCCAGGGTAGCTTTTATCCGTTGAGCGATGGCATTTCCACTCACATACCACCGGATCACTAACTCCAACTTTCGTTACTGCTCGACCCGTCGGTCTCGCAGTTAGGCTGGCTTATACGTTTACACTCATTGCACGATTTCCGTCCGTGCTGAGCCAACCTTTGAGCGCCTCCGTTACCTTTTAGGAGGCGACCGCCCCAGTCAAACTGTCTGCCTAACAGTGTCCCCCGACCGGATTCACGGCCGCAGGTTAGAAACCCAGCAATTCAAGAGTGGTATCCCAAGGGCGACTCCCTACTGCCTGACGACAGTAGTTCCCAGTCTCCCACCTATCCTGTACATGAATTACCGAATTCCAGTATTAAGCTGCAGTAAAGCTCCATGGGGTCTTTCCGTCTAGTTGCGGGTAACTGGCTTCTTCACCAGTACAACAATTTCGCCGGGTGGGCTGTTGAGACAGCGCCCAAATCGTTACGCCATTCGTGCGGGTCAGAACTTACCTGACAAGGAATTTCG
>ENA-ORUB01003902-ORUB01003902.1-human-gut-metagenome-genome-assembly--contig:-NODE-3902-length-12035-cov-2.957346_pt1 | contig 12035 bp, 8 predicted proteins | sample MGYA00241918_ERZ509200 | MGnify/ENA primary metagenome ERZ509200 (study PRJEB26280, sample SAMEA2338853) | human gut metagenome | biome: human gut; feature: human-associated habitat; material: faeces... | reverse complement strand
CATTGACGGTGCCGACCCGGCAAGCCGAATAGTCGGAAAAGACAGCAAAAAACAAGAAATAAAATTTTTGTGCTCCCAAAGTTTGCCGTAATTTTTGTAAAGCACGAATATAATGGGTCTTCACAGTATTGACGGAGATATTCATTTCGGCGGCAACGGTTTTGTAAGACTTTCTATTAAAAATAATATCGGTAATCACCCGACGGGGATGCTTAGGAAGCTGTCCGATCGCAATATGCAGCTCGGCACGGATGCGTTCCTGCCGTTCCGCCGTTTCTCCCAACACTTCATCCAAAAAACTTTCACAGGATATTTCTATATCTTCAAAATAGCGTTTTCCGGCCTCCCTCATGGTTTTAAGTGCCGCTTTATTCACCGCCCCGAAAAGATAGGCTTCCAAAGACCCCGAAAACTTCCGTCCCCTCCAATTCTGCCACAAAGAAATAAACACCGCCTGCACGATGTCTTCGGCATCTTCGCGGCTGACCAAATAACGCATACAATAAGCACAAAGAAGCCGATGATAACTACGGAATAAAATGCCCGTCGCTTCTTCGTCGCCTTTCGCCAATAAACGGATAATATTTTTTTCCTGTTCTTCTGCCATCGGTCCGTTTATTCTACCTCCAACCGTCTGTCTTTCGGATATTTCACCTTATAGCGCAGGATAAGATCGCGCTGTTCGCCGGGTTGCAAGATCAGCGGCCAGGTAACGATACCGGTATCGCCGTCCACTTTGCCACCGCTCACCTCTTCGGCAGTCACGGTAATACTGCTGTTGGCGGAGACGGGCAACTGATCGTAAAGAGTCAGATCAACCGCCTGCGGACGATTATTCCGAACGGATATTTTCCAACCTATCGTCTGTGTCTGCATAGCTCCCATCAGTTTCCGCGAGGTATATTCATGCTCTTTCGTGCGCTGTACGGCAATCTGCCGGTCGCGTCCGAGAGAAAACGAAAGCGTATCCCCGGCCGTATTCACATCGAGCACCGATTTGCCGATGAACGTGCCTTCGAAATAGATATTAGCTTCTCCCTCCAACAGGTTAAGCTTACTCCAATCGGTAACCTGTGCCATCAGAAAGGCATCTTTATCGATTTTCGGAGTACACCGGTAGACATAAGAGACCGGCAGTTCATAGCGGCCTATCTCTGCCACAATAGGCTTATTGTCCGATAAAACCGTATAGGGCATCTTAATCCCGAACTCATAACCTGTCGGTTGCCGGGTTTGTTCTACTTCAATCGGTATGCTCCCCGCCTCTTCTTCGGCAACTACCTCTTCCACAGGCGCGGTAGACATAAGAGCCAAAGTGTTTTTCCGGGCTTTCCGGGGAGAGCCATGACCGGCAACCACCACTTCCTCCAAACTTTGCGTATCGGGATCCAAGACAACATGCAACGTATTGCTACGCACATCAACCGTCCGCGAAGTATAGCCGATATACGCAAATTCCAACCGGTGTTGTCCCTCGGGCATCGTCAACGAATAACGGCCGTCGACATCCGTAGCGCAACCGATAGTAGTACCCGGAATTTTAACCGTAGCTCCGATCAAGGGTTCATGGGTAGTGGCATCCGAAACAATACCCGATACGTTATTTCCATTCATTTCATCGCGATAGACCGGTGCCGCCCATCCATAATTCAGCCGATAAGGCAACAGCCGGGGAGCCACATTCCCCGTTGAGGGACTGGAGGAAGAGAGCGACAAAGCGACATTTTTCCATGCTTCGCCCGTATGTTGAAAGATATTCGCTTTATAAGTAATGGAAAGTGGTTCGGTCAGACTCTCCGAACGAATGTCGTAGGAAGGAAACCAACCGGCATTTTTAACATAATAGCTCAAGGTAAAGGTTACGGTACAGGCAGCCGGAGCATGAATACCCACCAGGATTTCCCCGGTACGTTTCAAGTCCTTCCCTTTCACCTGGGCCAATTCCCGGGACACCTGCCGATGCCGCCCGGACAGTTCTTCCAGCTGCCCGCCAATAGTCAATTCTTCGGCAGTGAGCGCTTTCATCCGTTCGGTGAAATAAGCGGTCGCTTCCCGGACAGTCGCCATAGTCAACGCATTGCTTTTACCACCTATCGTACAATTGTTTTTCAATACCTCCTGCCCCGCCTTCACGACAGCAAGAGCCGCTTTCCGTTCTTCCTGTTGTTTTTCTATTTTTTTCAAAGTCTGCTGCAACTGCTCCTGCTTACGCCCTACCGCCACACTGTCCAGGAAATTATATTGCAGATTCACATTCGTGATCGTCAGTTTTCCCTTCGCACTCACCTGCATACTCCGGGCATCGAGATAAGGTGAAAGACCGGTAAACAGTAAAGCCGAATTGCCAGCCGGGATGTCCACCCGTTTAGTACGGGTTACCTGTGCTCCGTCGATAAACAGCATGACTTTCTCTGCCACCGTTTCCACTTTGCGCTGCGCCGTCGACACCGTGGTCACTATACACAGACAAAGAACCAGCCCTACATAATTCCTGAACTTTTCCATAATCCCAATTAAAATAAGGTATCTATAATTCCTCTGACCTTTGTTTCAGTATACAAATATAGTGAAAGGTGAGAGCAAAAACAACAAACTGGTTTGATTGATTTTACCGAACCGAAAACAACAGGAGCCATGATAATACAAAACGGCCGCCGGAACCCCGGCAGCCGTTTCTTTATCATCGGATAATATTTTTACTTCCTGGCCAGTTGAAGCAAAATTTCCATGACCTGGATAGCGCTCTTCGATACTTTCGTACCGGGTCCGAATACGGCAATTGCACCGGCATCGAACAGGAATTGATAATCCTGGTGAGGAATTACACCACCCACATATACGAGGATGTCTTCCCGGCCTAATTTTTTCAATTCGGCGATAACGGCGGGTACCAGCGTTTTGTGTCCGGCAGCCAGAGAAGAAACACCAACGACATGCACGTCGTTTTCAACAGCTTGTTTAGCCGTTTCTTCCGGTGTCTGGAACAAAGGTCCCATATCGACATCGAAGCCCATATCGGCATAACCGGTGGCAACCACTTTGGCTCCCCGGTCGTGACCGTCCTGGCCCATTTTAGCGATCATGATACGCGGACGACGTCCGGTCAGTTCGGCAAACTCATCGGTCATTGCCTTTGCTTTCTCGAAGTCGGCATCTTCGCCGGCAACACTTGAATATACTCCACTCACAGTTCTGATAACAGCTTTATAACGTCCGACAACTTTTTCACATGCATAGGAGATTTCTCCCAGAGAAGCGCGTTTCTTAGCAGCATCTACAGCCAATTCCAGCAAATTACCTTCGCCGGTTTCGACACATTTGGTGATGGCATCCAGAGCTGCGTCTACTTCGGCCTGATTACGTTCGGCTTTCAGTTTTTTCAGACGGGCGATCTGAGCTTCACGAACTGCAGTATTATCAATTTCAAGAATATCGATCGGATCCTCTTTGTCTAAACGGTATTTATTCACTCCTACAATTGTCTGTTCGCCACTATCGATACGGGCCTGTGTACGGGCAGCAGCTTCTTCGATACGGAGTTTTGGCAAACCGGATTCTATAGCCGCAGCCATACCTCCCAGTTTCTCAATTTCCTGAATATGTTCCCAAGCCTTATGTACCAATTCGTTGGTCAGGTTTTCTACATAGTAAGAACCGGCCCATGGGTCGACTGCCTTACAAATGGTAGATTCTTCCTGGATATAAATCTGAGTATTACGGGCAATACGGGCGGAAAAGTCGGTCGGCAATGCAATAGCCTCATCCAATGCATTGGTATGCAATGACTGTGTATGTCCCAGAGCAGCTCCCATAGCCTCGATACAGGTACGTCCTACGTTATTGAACGGATCCTGTTCGGTCAGTGACCAACCGGAAGTCTGGGAGTGTGTACGCAGAGCCAGGGATTTCGGATTTTTCGGATTGAATTGTTTGACAATCTTAGCCCACAACAGACGACCGGCACGCATTTTAGCGATTTCCATAAAATGGTTGGTTCCGATAGCCCAGAAGAAGGACAGACGCGGAGCGAAAGCATCGATATCCATTCCGGCGTTTACTCCGGCACGCAGATATTCCAAACCGTCGGCCAGGGTATATGCCAACTCGATATCGGCGGTAGCACCTGCTTCCTGCATGTGATAACCGGAAATAGAGATAGAGTTGAACTTCGGCATATTCTTGGACGTATATTCGAAGATATCGGCGATGATCTTCATCGAGAATTTCGGCGGGTAAATATAGGTATTACGCACCATGAATTCTTTCAGGATATCGTTCTGAATGGTTCCGGACAGCTGCTCCAGGGTAGCCCCTTGTTCCAATCCGGCAACAATATAGAAAGCCAGGACCGGAAGCACGGCCCCGTTCATGGTCATAGATACGGACATCTTATCCAAAGGGATCTGATCGAACAGGATCTTCATGTCCAGGATAGAGTCGACAGCCACACCGGCTTTACCGACATCCCCGATTACACGCGGGTGGTCGGAGTCGTATCCACGGTGGGTAGCCAGGTCGAATGCCACAGACAAACCTTTCTGTCCGGCAGCCAGGTTACGACGATAGAAAGCATTCGACTCTTCAGCGGTAGAGAATCCGGCATACTGACGGATCGTCCAGGGACGCAAAGGGTACATGGCAGAATACGGTCCACGGAGATAAGGCGGAATTCCGGCAACATAATCCAGATGTTCCATACCTTTCAAATCATCGGCAGTATATACCGGTTTCACCGGAATCAACTCAGGGGTCGTCCAGTTTTTAGCGATGTGGTTGGCTTTTTCCCATTCAGCGGCGCTCATGGAAGCCTTTTCAGACGCTTTAATATTTATATCTTTAAAATTCGGTTTCATGTTTCAATAGTTAAAAAGTTACAGAGTTACCCGTTACTTTATTTAATACCTAATTTTACCTGGTAGCCTTTCAGTTCTTCCAGTACATTGTTCTTCACGTGGATATAGTTCAGCAATCCTTTTGCTTCCAGTTCGGGACGGCTTTCTGGATTACCCGCAACTACAACGATAGCTTTATCTTTCAGTTTTTCGAAAGCTTCGGGTGCAAATCCGGCATATTCATCGTCGGAGCTACACAGCACAACGATAGCGGCTTTATTGTCCAGACACGCCTGAACCCCTTCATCGACCGTCTTGAAGCCATTGTTGTCTTTTACTTCAAATCCGGCACAAGCGAAGAAGTTACATGCAAACTGAGCCCGTGCTTTACGCATAGCCAGATTACCCATCGGAAACATATAGACAACCGGACGACCGTTTTTAGCCGAGAAAGCATCGGTTTTCAGGCGCATCGCCTCGAATGCAGCCGGTCCGCGGTAAGGTTTCAGGGTTTCGATTTCAGCGCCTTCGGCAGTTTCGTCTTCGGGTTCGAAGATGCAGGCACACAGCTGACGATCGATCTTTTCGTTGAAGTTAGGGAACTGGTTAACACCCACAAAGTTTTCTTTACGCTGAGCGATAGCCAGGTCACGAGCCTGGGCGGTAGCTTTCACAGCAGCCTGAACAAACCCTTTCTTCAATGCTTCGATATATCCTCCCTGTTCCTGAGTTTCCAGGAATAATTTCCAGGCAGCTTCAGCAATATTCTGGGTCAGTTCCTCGATATAATATGAACCGCCGGCAACATCGACGATCTTGGCAAAGTGCGACTCTTCTTTCAGCAACAACTGCTGGTTGCGGGCAACACGTTCCGCCACGTCGGAGGGATGACATTCGAAGGTATCGTCGAACGGATGAACGGTGAACGAATCGACACCGCCCAATACGGCCGACATCGTTTCGGTCTGAGTACGCAGCATATTTACGTTCGGATCGTATACGGTTTTATTCCATTCAGAAGTTTCTGCATGGATATTCATCTTACATTTGCAATCGCAAGACGGATTGTAGGCTTTCACGATGTGAGCCCACAAGTAACGGGCAGCCCGCAATTTAGCGATCTCCATGAAATACTTGGAACCGGTAGCGAAGTGGAAACGGATTTTCGGAGCCACTTCATCGATCTTCATTCCTGCATCCGTCAGTTTGTCCAGATATTCAACACCGGCAGCCAGTGAGAATCCCAACTCCTGAACGATAGAAGATCCTGAGTTATTGAAAACATATCCACCTACTTCAATGGTCTTGAAGTTTTTGTAGGCAGCCATTTTTTCAAGATTTACTTTTACGTTTTCGAAAGGTTTGTCGCAACAGTTCTTTCCTTTCCGGGTGAGAGCGGTCAACGGATCGACATTGATTCCCCCCTGTATTTTTTCAGGTGCAATACCTCTTTCTTCCACAACAGCCTTAAATGCATCCAGGATACTTCCTTTTTTACATCCGGCGACAAAGTTGATTTCCACACATTCCAGGCAGATGTCTTTCAGGAGGACTTCCATATCTGCTTTGGTAAATTCCTGGCATCCATTCAGTACAAAACCCAGTGAGTTGACACCGCGATTCAATACATCCAATGCTTTTTTATTTGCTTCAGCCAGATCTTCCACAACGATATCCTGACGTACATACCAATCGTTGTTATCTTTTTTGTTACCTCTCACAAACGGGAATTCGCCGGGTAGACAATCCAGATTTTTCAGATCCTGCATATTCTCCAACCGGTACATCGGCTGAACATTAAAACCCTCATTGGTTCTCCATACAAGCTTTTTATTGAAATCGGCCCCTTTCAGGTCGACAGTGACTTTGTCGATCCACTCTTGCATTGTGTTCGGCGCAAACTCACTGAAAAGCTTACAATTTTCTTTTTCTGCCATAATTTATATATTTAACTGTAACTGTTTGTTTGAAAAAACGAACAAATTTAACCCTTTCAAAGGATTAAAAAAATTATTTAGTGCCTTTTTTCCGTATTTAGAACGTTTGTACCCCCGTCACTTTTATCCTTCCTCATTCAGGCGCCGATAAATACGTACGGTTCCGGCTTCTTCCGGATTACCGTTATCCCATATCTTTATCCGCAATTCATTTTGATCTACCGATTGCCATTCCCCGATCCCCAATTCATTTTGCCGGGTATCCAACTCTTCGCAAATCAGCTTATCGCCTTCTTTTTTCATCCGGAAACGTGTAACTCCACACCACAACTCATTTCCAAGCGTATCTTTCACGGAATAAAAACACAGGTTATAAATTCCGGCAGTCACCTCCATCTCATAATACAACTGATTCGCTTCGTATCTCCACCGACCGACGAAAGGAGCCGCCAACCCGGGGAAATCACTGCAGATAGAAAACCATTATCCAACTGGCTTTGGATAATGGTTTTATTGAAAATCCAGAAAGTAAACTAAAACCGTCCGGTCTAACCGGATGCTCTATGCTGTAGAAGAACGACGGTAGCTTTCGGGGGAACTACCCGAAACACGACTGAAATATTTGGAAAAAAGTGATTGTTCATTAAACCCTAATTCGTAGGCTATTTCCTTAATGGCCATTGGTGAATTACGCAACAGAATCTGTGCTTCGAGCACAATGTATTCCTCTATCCACCGTGCGGCACTGCGTCCGCTCACCAGTCGGATTACAGTAGTAAGATGGCGGGGTGTCAGTGAAAGTTCGCCGGCATAAAATGATACGCGCCGTTGCTTACGGTAATGGGTGTGTAGCAAATCGAGGAAATCATAAAAGATCTTCTCACTGTGCGACGCGGGAGTGGCAGTGTCTTCCAGCCGCCGACAGATATTACGTACTTGACAGAACATACCCAGGATGAGCGGATAAAGAGTATCTGCGGAATCTCTCAAACCAGGAGCATCGGCGCAAAGACATAGGAGCTCGTAGAAGCGAGTCAACCGCCCGTGCTCATCATCATTGACGGCAATGAAAGCATCACGTATCGCAATCTTTCCCAAGGTACGTTCTGCTAAAACAAGCTGCCTCCAAAAAGATTTGGAAAGCAACAGCCCCACACATCGGAAGCCGGGGCTACGACTTACAATACGACAGGCACAGGGGGCGATGAAACACAACAGGTGTTCACGGTTGAAGCGATAGGACTGTAAGTTGATATCCAATTGCATTTCTCCATCCAGACACAAAAAAAGACAGGGTATGTCTATCTTTACCGGATTATCGTGTGTGCCGAAAAGGTCATTTTCGCGCCAAATCACGAAAGGAGTCACCTCTTTACCCAACTGCAAACGTTGAAGTAATTTATCGAATGTAAATATAGGCTGAATCATACAAATAGACATGTAAATAGGGTTAATAAACTATTCAACCCTTAATAATCGTACGAATATACAAATAAAATGCAGAAAAGCACATTTACAAGCGTGAAAAATCTCCGTTACTTTGTACCGAAACCAAATCAGATGACAATGAACAAAAAGTTATTGACTGTGGCGCTCTCACTGACGGTTATTCCGTCAGTTCTTTTGGCGCAGAAATCGGCTACGGAACACACTATCCGTGCCAACGAAGCTGTAAAGACGGAACTGAATTTCAACGACCGTCAGGATTATGAAGATGCCAACCGGGGCTTTATCGCAAGTATCGATGGAAACGCTGTACTGGACAAAGAAGGCAAAGTTTCTTATTCTGTGGAAGAATGGGATTTTCTGAAGAGCAATACTCCTCAGACAGCCAACCCGAGTCTGTGGAGACAGTCGCAACTCAACCGCATAAACGGACTGTTTGAAGTGATACCCGACAAACTTTACCAGGTGAGAGGATTCGACATAGCCAACATGACTTTCATCCGTTCTGACAATGGTTGGATTATCATTGACGTGACGACTACAGATGCCGCTGCCAAGGCGGGCTATGACCTCATTAAGAAGCATGTGGCAGACCACCTGTACAAGGCGTAATTTTCACCCACCCTCATGGCGACCATTACGGAGGTATCGCTGCGGTGAAGGAGGCTTCATCTAAAAAGGATTTCGACATCATCGCTCCCAAAGGCTTCATGGCCTCGGCACAAAACGAAAACGTGCTGGCCGGAGTGGCTATGACCCGCCGTGCCACTTATATGTATGGTTTGCAATTGCAACCGGGTGAAAAAGGTACATTGGGTTGTGGTCTGGGACAGCGTATGTCAACGGGTAGCAAAGGTATCGCCCGCCCTACCATTGAAATAGCAAACACCGGAGAGAAACATACCATTGACGGCGTGGAGATGGAGTTTGTCTATGTACTTGACACAGAAGCTCCCGTGGAAATCATGATTTGGCTTCCGCAATTGAAAGCCTTCTGTACGGCAGAAGATATGACGCACAACATGCATAATCTGCAAACGTTGCGTGGTGCGAAAGTGCGCAACGGACTGCTGTGGAGTAAGGCGGTGGATACGGCTATCGAACGTTACGGAGACCAGGTGGAGGTGTCATTCTCCACCCATCACTGGCCCACTTGGGGCAATGAACGCATCGTGAACTACTGGGAAGCTCAACGTGATATGTATCGCTATCTGCACGACCAGACCCTGCATTTGGCTAACCGTGGGCTGACTCCTGATGAAATTGCCGAAGAGATGAAACTCCCCGCTTCGCTGGCATCGCAGTTCAACTGCCGTGGCTACTACGGTACGCTGAGCCACAACGTCAAGGCGCAGTATGACCTTTACTTCGGCTGGTTCGATGGCAATCCGGCACATCTTAACCCGCTGCCCCCTTCGGAATTGGGTGCCAAGTATGTAGAAGCTATAGGTGGTGCAGATAAAGTGCTCGAAGTGGCCAAGGCCTCGTATGCCAAAGGTGAATACCGCTGGGTAGCTACGCTACTGGATAATCTCGTTTTTGCCGAACCCGAAAACAAAGAAGCACGCCAGTTGTTGGCCGACACATATTCCCAATTAGGCTATCAGGCGGAAAGCGGTCCGTGGCGTAACTTCTACTTGACTGGAGCTCAAGATTTACTCAAGAAGGCTGTGCCTTACACCTCAAAACTCATCAATGACGGTGTATTGTCCCAGATGGATATGGGCACTTTGCTCGACTACTGCGCCATCCAGTTGAACGGGGAGAAAGCTGGCGGAAAGGAAGCTGTTATCAACATTAACTTCACAGATACGAAAGAGAAGGTGATGCTGATGCTCAATAATGGGGTGTTGAATCACCGCCTTGGCAGCCAGGATAAAAAAGCTGACCTGACCATGGAGATTGCGAAAATGGATTTCGTCAAACTGTTCTTCGGCAGAACGGATTTACAAACTTTGCATAAGACGAACAAGGTGAAAACTACCGGAGACACCAAAGCTATAGATATTATCCGTAGTGCCTGCGAACCGGCAGATCCTAACTTCAACATTGTGTTGCCGTAAACAGGAACAATATATTGATTTTTAACATGGCGGGTACATAGATGTGTATCCGCCTTTTTCGTATCATCGCATGTGACTAAGTTTGCATCAGCAGACATAGCAAATTTGTTCTCCTGTCTCCTCCCTCAAAATGATCAAAAGCCACTAATAGAAGGATCTGGTACAAAACTATGTACTTCTTTCGATTTCAAACACTTTGCATTATTTTCTCCAAAGCCATCTGTATGTGAGCGAGTTTTCGTATATTTGTTCTCTAATTGATGATTATAACTGAAGATAAAGTTCCTGCCGTCGATTGAATTTATTATTGGGTCGGTGAGAATGGGGAATACGATTTTATTTATACTAAGCTAAACGAACAAATTCGTTTGTTTTTCGTTTTGCTATCGAACTGTGTTTTATTATGGTCGAGATAAAAAAAGGGCATCTGTTGAAAGCTGTACTCTTCGATATGGACGGCGTATTATTCGATTCGATGAAGAATCATACGTTAGCTTGGTATAGAGCTTTGTCTTCCCGGAAGATCCCTTGTGAAAGAGATGAATTTTATCAATATGAGGGAGCTACAGCCGAATGGACAATTAATTTGATTTTTGAGCGGACCTATCATCGGCAAGCGACTAAACAGGAGATTGAAGAACTATATACCTTAAAAAGTAAATATTTTAATGAGTTGCCTGAGGCCAGGCCTATGCCAGGGGCCAAAGAGGTTTTGAAGATCGTCCGGGAGCACGGTTTATTGCCCGTTGTCGTTACCGGTTCCGGTCAACAATCGTTGTTAAAACGGTTGACCGAAGAATATACCGGTTTTGTCGATGCTTCGACTTTGGTGACTGCTTTCGATGTCGAGCATGGTAAACCCCATCCGGAACCTTACCTGAAAGGCCTGAAAAAAGCACATGCTATGCCCGACGAAGCTTTCATTATAGAAAATGCACCTTTGGGGGTAAAAGCCGGTGTAGCGGCTGGAGTTTTCACTATCGCCGTGAATACAGGGCCTATTCCTGAAAAACAATTGCAAGAGGCCGGAGCTGACTTGATCTATCCGGATATGTCGGCTTTACAAAAGTATTTGCCGCAACTATTGGCCGGACATCATAACCGGGCCTGAATTTTCCGGATTGCTAATCTATCGTATATCCAGAGAAATAGGTTTGAACAAAACCCATTGCCAATATAACCACCCATATCCCGGAAGGATTGCATTTCTCCCAGAATAAATGAGTTAATTCTTGACCCGATAGCTGGAATTGCCGGGCTACTTCTTCAAAATAAGCATTGTTCGAAAGCTGATCCGATAGTTGTAAGCCCTTCTCTGCTACTAGTTTCCGCGCCATAACTACTTTATCCGACATTTGCTGATAGACGCCTCCGGAAATAATACCGGCAAACACCTTTCCTAGAAACACTGGTATAAAAGAAGGTGTTTATATACATGTTTACCTTAAACGCAGATATATTTTTTCTTTCTATTCCGATTTCGGGTTTTATACCGTCAGACCGGGTCGTCTGGAACGGTCCGCTAAGGCTTTCCTTCTCTGACCGGCGGAACTCCTCACTCCGTTCGTCAGTGATAGAAAAAGCCAGTGTAAAGGCATGGGGACTGAACGTTACTTACGGCTTCAAGAAACCAAAGAAAAATCGGGCTTTGTCCATGCCTTTTCAAAGTTATAAATTATCGAATTATTAATTAATGTACAAATGTACGACTGAATAATTCTACTATAAATCGGGACATTGCTGCAAAATGGATTGCA
>ENA-ORUB01003900-ORUB01003900.1-human-gut-metagenome-genome-assembly--contig:-NODE-3900-length-12040-cov-2.785899_pt1 | contig 12040 bp, 9 predicted proteins | sample MGYA00241918_ERZ509200 | MGnify/ENA primary metagenome ERZ509200 (study PRJEB26280, sample SAMEA2338853) | human gut metagenome | biome: human gut; feature: human-associated habitat; material: faeces... | reverse complement strand
TACTTTTCCGACGGCAGACCCCTGTGGCTTTTACATCTTATATTTTCTGAAAATATTATTTTTTATCGAATCAGGCAGGTAGATTTCCCACTTCGACTACTGATATTTCCCTGACTTACTCAACTGTGCAGACGCGGATCAGGTTTGTTCTTCCCGGAATTCCAAGCGGTACACCACCGGCAAATACAATAGTGTCACCAACTTTTACAAGTTTATGCTTCTGTGCTGCTTCGATTGCTCTCAGGCAAAGGATCTCAGAACTGTATTCTTCCTTGATCAGCATCGGGTAAACACCCCAGGACAGATTCAGCTGGCGAAGAACTCTCTCAGAGCTTGTACATGCACCGATCAGACATCCTGGTCTGTGTTTGGACATCATATGAGCTGTACTTCCGGATTTTGTCACTGCAAGGATTGCACTGGCCTTCAGGTCGATTGCTGTCAGGCAGGTTGCATGTGCGATTGCATTTGTAATATCCGGATTCTCATTTCTGTCTGTTTTCTTAAAGATTGTATTGTAATCAATATTCTGCTCCATATGTTCTGCAATACGGCTCATCATCTGAAGTGCCTGTACCGGATATTTACCAGCTGCGGTTTCTCCTGAAAGCATAGTTGCACTTGTTCCCTGGAAAATCGCATTGGCAACGTCTGTAGCCTCTGCACGGGTTGGTCTCGGATGAGAGATCATGGAGTCAAGCATCTGTGTTGCTGTAATAACCGGTTTTCCTGCTGTGTAAACTTTCTGGATGATTTTCTGCTGGATAACAGGTACATATTCCGGCGGGATCTCAACACCCATGTCACCTCTGGCGATCATGATGCCATCTGCTGCTTCAATAATCTCGTCGATATTGTCAACACCCTGCTGGTTCTCAATCTTTGCAATGATCTGAATCTCTTCACCGCCGTTTTCTTTCAGGATTTTTCTTACTTCGCGGATATCGTTTGCAGTACGTGTAAAAGATGCTGCAACGAAATCAAATCCTTCCTGGATACCGAAGAGAAGATCATCATGGTCTTTTTTACTGATGAATGGCATCTTCAGGTTTGCACCCGGAACATTGACACCCTTCCTGTCGCCAATCACACCTGCATTAATAACCTTGCAGACAATGTCCTTTCCTGAGATGTCCTGAACCTCCAGGTCTACAAGTCCATCATCAACCAGAATATGTCCGCCCGGCTGCACATCCTTATAAAGCTCTTTATAAGTAATGCTTACGCACTCATTAGTTCCTTCAATATCTTTATTTGTAAATGTAAATATCTGTCCTTCTTCCAGAGAAACCTTGCCATCCTTGAAGCATCCAAGTCTGATCTCCGGTCCCTTTGTATCAAGAAGTGCTGCAACAGGTCTGTCATATTTCTTGCGAAGTTCTCTCAGTTTCTGGATACGGCCTCTCTGCTCATCGTGAGGTCCATGTGAGAAGTTGAAACGTGCTACGTCCATTCCCTCTCTCACAAGCTGCTCCATAACATCGCCCTTATCAGTAGACGGTCCCATTGTACAGATAATTTTGGTTTTTCTCATTTAATCTTTCCCTCCAAACTGTCAACTCAATTTTATCTATTTTATTCCTGTAAAATAATGTAATAAAATGTTACCTGTTTCTATAAATGAAAACATTAAGTCAAATAAAAATTACCATTATTGAGACTATCTGTCAATATAGAATTTCGACTTATTTTTGTTGATATTTGACAAAAAAATAACATACTTTTGTTGCAAATATCACATATATTTTGGCTGATCCGACAGTTGGAAAATTTTTCACTCATTCTTATCAGAATCCAAAATCTGCATAGTCTTCCGGCAGAAATCTGTGGTAAATGATATGGCATCCTTCGTCTTTAAAACAATAATAATAAGGATCTGATCCGTCATCAAAGCGGATCATCACATCAAACTCCTCGTTATCCATTGGTTCAGTAATGATTTTATCTGAATAAGAATGGAACAGTTCTTTAATTTCATCTATCGTACATCCATGTCTGCCAACCAGTTCGATCAATGCCTTGATAAATTCATTCTCTTTCATATTATTATGTACATATTCGGAAGCTTTTTCCGAAACAGTGAAGCAGAAACGATCTCCTCTGTGTGATACTGCTACTTCACCAAATTTCTCTTCTATATAAGAAGGAAAATCTTTTAAAATCTCTATCATGCCTGCAGCATCCGTCTCATTGCCAAAGAAATGATTCAGGGAACTGAGCGGATAATAAAGGCTGATCTTCTCCTTCATATATCCAAGCTTCGCCTGTTCCTCTTTGATCACATCGATCAGACTGGTTTCTAATCTGTTATAGTTCATTTATTTTCCCTCCTGAAAATCTGTCCTTTTGCTTTTTCTGGTTAATATTTTATCAGACATTGCCCGAAAATCAATGCATTTCTTTTTCAATTGTACGCCCGTCAAAACAATTTCAATGTTTTCTTTTTCATACAAAAATAAAGAGCTTGCGAAACTGTCCTTTTTTTCTCCCTCTGACAAATAACTCTAACTGGATAAAACAAAACAGATAAAACCAACCACTTCGTTGCTTTTTTAACCAAATAACTGCTTGATTCGGTTAAAAAAACAGCGTTCCGAATATTATTTATATCCGAAACGCTGTCATTATTCCAATTATTTCATTATGTATTTAATCCCAGTTCTTACGTCCGTAACGAAGTGTCACATCATATATTTCCTTCTGGAGTTTCTTTGTAAGATCTCTCTTCTTAATTCTCCACTTCCAGTTCATACCAACTGTAGATGGTTTATTCATTCGGAATCTGTTGTCCAGTCCCATATAGTCCTGCATTGGGATAACGCAGACACGCGCAGCACTGCGCATGATCAGACTGATGAAACACTTATACAGTTCTTCTTCCGGTGTTGCATGATCACACAGATAATCTCTCGCCAGTTTTCTCTCAGCTGCTGTGATGCTATTCCACCATCCCACGATAGTTTCATTATCATGGGTTCCTGTATATGCCACACAGTTCTCCGGATAATTATGAGGCAGATAATCACTGGCACATCCGGAATCTCTGGAGTCAAACGCAAATTCCAGAACCTTCATTCCCGGGAATCCGCTCTCATATACCAGATGACGTACGGAATCTGTCATATATCCCAAGTCCTCTGCGATAACCTGCTTCCATCCAAGCGCCTGTTCAATCTTACGGAACAGATCAATTCCGGGACCTTTTTCCCAGTGTCCGCCTCTTGCATCTTTATCTCCGTATGGAATAGAGAAATATTCATCAAATCCACGGAAATGGTCGATTCGCACAACATCATACAGTCTGAAGCAGTAACTCATTCTGGAAATCCACCACTGATATCCTGTATTTCTGTGATAATCCCAGCGATACAGCGGATTTCCCCATAACTGACCGGTTGCAGAAAATCCATCCGGAGGGCATCCTGCTACTGCCAGCGGTACATTGTCCTGATCCAGCTGGAACAGTTCTGGATGTGCCCATGCATCAGCACTGTCCATGGCAACATAAATCGGAATATCTCCAATGATCTGGATTCCTTTTGAATTTGCATAGGATTTCAGTTTCATCCACTGCTCATAAAACTTAAACTGCATATACTGCTGGAATTCAATATCAAAATAGAGTTCTTCACGATAATAATCCATGGCATTGTTCCAGCGGAGTCTGATATCCTCAGCCCATTTGGTCCATTCTACACCTTCGAAACGGTCTTTTACTGCCATAAACAGAGCATAATCTGACAGCCACCAGCTGTTCTCTGCTACGAATTTCTGATAGTCAGGATTCTTGCTGATATCACTGTTCTCGTATGCTTTTCTCAGAAGAGGATAACGGCCTTTGTAGATTTTTTCATAATCTACCTCATCAGGCTTCTTTCCCCAGTTAACTTTCTCGCAGTCTTTCTTATCAAGAACTCCTTCTTCCACAAGTGTATCCAGATCAATAAAATATGGATTACCTGCAAATGTAGAGAAAGACTGATATGGAGAATCTCCATAGCTGGTCGGTCCCAATGGCAGAATCTGCCAGTAAGTCTGTCCGGCTTCCTTTAACCAGTCTACAAATTCATATGCACTTTTGGAAAAACATCCGATGCCATAGTCTGATGGAAGACTGCTGATCGGCATTAATATTCCTGCTGCTCTTTTTCCCATGATTCTTGTCTCCTTCGCCATTCTTCACTTTTACCGCCTATACTTTATCTAGTGTACATATAAGCAGTTTTTCTATACCTTATGCGCAATTGTTTTTTTTATTATATCTATTTTTTGTGCAAATTGCAATACAACTTTCATGTTATCCATTTTTTCGTGAAAATTACTAATCATTGCTTAGTTCTTTTCGTCATCTTCCATATTAAACACCAATCATTTCCACTCAGAGCATTGTCGTCAAGCGGATATTCGCAATCTGCTTCGCTACGCAGCTCTATACCGAATAACTGCTCCGCATTTCATCAGAAGGAGCTTATTTTTTATCCATATCAAAAACTTATAATTACAATGCAATATTTCTATTTTACGTTTCATTTCTGATATGATAGGATGTGTTTGGTTAAAAAATAACAAAGTAACACTCCAACTTATCTGTTGAGAAACGTTTATCATTAACTACCATCAGAAAATTTCTTATACAGATATCTTCGACATCTTAAGCTATACACATCAAAGACAAAGAAAGAGGTAAGAAAATGGAAGACAACAAATTATGTCTGGAAAAGCAGCCTTTAAACCAGGAAATGCTTGACAAAATCGATGCTTACTGGCGTGCAGCTAACTATCTGTCTGCCGGACAGCTCTATCTTCTTGACAATCCGCTTCTGAGAGAGCCATTAACTATGGATCAGATCAAGAAAAAAATTGTTGGTCATTGGGGAACTGTACCAGGACAGAACTTCGTTTATGCACACTGCAACCGTGTCATCAAACGTTATGACCTTGATATGATCCTGCTTTCCGGTCCTGGACATGGCGGAAACTTCATGATCGCCAACACCTATCTGGAAGGTTCCTACAGCGAAGTTTATCCTAACATCAGCCAGGATGAGGAAGGTATGAAGAAAATGTTCAAACAGTTCTCCTTCCCATGCGGAGTCCCAAGCCACTGCGCACCGGAAACACCTGGTTCCATTAATGAAGGTGGCGAGCTTGGTTACTCCATCGCTCATGCTTTCGGAGCTGTATTTGACAACCCGGATCTGATTGCAACTACTGTTGTAGGTGATGGTGAAGCTGAGACTGGTCCTCTGGCGACATCCTGGCAGTCCAACAAATTCCTGAACCCGATTACTGACGGTGCTGTACTTCCTATTCTTCACTTAAATGGATATAAGATCAGCAACCCGACTATCTTCTCCCGTCTTTCTCATGAAGAACTTGAATGCTTCTTCAAGGGCTGTGGCTGGAAACCATATTTCGTTGAAGGTGACGACCCAATGACAATGCACAAGAAGATGGCTGAAACAATGGACACAGTGATCGAAGAAATCAAAGCGATCCAGAAGAACGCCCGTGAGAACAATAATCCGGAACGTCCGGTATGGCCAATGATCATCCTTCGTACTCCTAAGGGATGGACAGGTCCTAAGGTTGTTGACGGACTTCAGATTGAAGGTTCTTTCCGTGCTCATCAGGTTCCGATCACTATGGAAAAACCGGAACATCTTGAACTTCTGAAGGAGTGGCTGGAAAGCTATCGTCCTCAGGAACTGTTTGATAAAAACGGACGCCTGATCCCGGAACTGGCTGAACTGGCTCCTAAGGGAAATGCACGTCTCGGTGCCAACCCACATGCAAATGGCGGACTTCTTCTGAAAGATCTTCGTCTTCCGGACTTCCGCGATTACGGTATTGAAGTACAGCCTGGCAAAACAAAAGCTCAGGATATGATCGAACTTGGCGGATACATCCGCGACATCTTCAAACTGAATGAAGAAAACAAGAACTTCCGTATCTTTGGACCAGATGAAAGCATGTCCAACCGTCTGTACAAAGTATTTGAATATCAGAAACGTGACTGGAACGCAGAAATGCTTGATACTGATGACTGCCTCGCAAGAGACGGACGTATTATGGACAGTATGCTCAGTGAGCATATGTGTGAAGGATGGCTGGAAGGTTACCTGTTAACAGGTCGTCATGGCTTCTTCGCAAGCTATGAAGCTTTCATCCGTATCGTTGACTCCATGGCAGCCCAGCATGCAAAATGGCTGAAAGTTTGCAATCAGCTTTCCTGGAGACAGCCCATCGCATCCCTGAACTTCATCCTGACATCCAACGTATGGCAGCAGGACCACAACGGATTTACTCATCAGGATCCTGGATTCCTGGATCACATTGCCAATAAGAAAGCAGACGTAGTTCGTATGTACTTACCACCGGACGCTAACTGCTTACTCTCCTGCTTCGATCACTGCATCAAGAGTAAGAACTATGTCAATGCAATTGTAGCTTCCAAACATCCAAGCTGCCAGTGGCTGACCATGGAGCAGGCTGTTAAGCACTGCACACAGGGTATCGGTATCTGGGAGTGGGCAAGCAATGACTGTGGTGAAGAACCAGACGTTGTTATGGCCTGCTGCGGTGATACACCTACACTTGAGATCATGGCTGCAGTTACTATCCTTCGTGATGAAATGCCGGAACTTAAGATCCGTGTTGTTAACGTTGTCGACCTGTTCAAACTGGAATCTGACCACAAACATCCACACGGCTTAAGTGACGCAGAATATGATGCAATCTTCACAAAAGATAAACCTGTCATCTTTGCATTCCATGGATATCCAACACTGATCCATGAGCTTACTTATGAGCGTCACAACCACAATATCTCTGTTCACGGATATCAGGAAGAAGGTACTATTACTACACCATTCGATATGCGTGTACAGAACCAGATTGACCGTTTCAATCTTGTAAAGGATGCCATCATGCATCTTCCACAGCTTGGAAACAAAGGTTCCTTCTTAATCCAGAAGATGAATGACAAGCTTGTTGAGCACAAACAGTATATTGCTGAATATGGCCAGGATCTGGAAGAGATTCGAAACTGGGAGTGGCATAAATAAATCCGTCTAACAGATGATAAATTCCTTATAAATATAATAAGTCATCAGGATTCACATCATGTGGATTTCCTGATGACTTTTCTATTTCAGCGGTTCTGTTCTTTCCGTTCTGCCAAAAACTTCTGGAATGCTTTAGATGCAATACTTTGAGGATATTCTGTATCATGGATCAGAATAATGCTTCTCTCCGGAAGTGTTTCATTTACATCTATCTCAAAAACCTTTCCGGATTCCAGATCATCTCCGGCAAATTCTTCTGGCAGGAATCCGATTCCCATATTATACCGTACTGCCGGGAGAATCATATCTGTAGTCGCCAGCTCTACATCCGGCGAAAACTGCAGTCCATTTTTTGAAAAATACTCATTCAAAAATCTCCTGCTGATTGCCTCGGAAGTCAGGCTGATCCATGGATAGGCTGAAAGTTCCTCCAACGAAGTCTTCCTCCCCTTCAGCTCCGCAAAACGACTGCCTCCGATCAGAATTTCCCTATACTTTCGCACTACTTTCATTTTCAGTGGCTCTGCTAACTGTAAAGAAGCAGATACAACTGCAAGATCTACTTTACCCTCTTTTAAGGCATTTACAGAATCTGTAGTGCTGTTATTAAGAATTTTAAAATGCACATTCGGGTATTGAATATTAAAGTCTCTGACTGCCTCGAACAAATAACAGTGCAATGCTGTCTCTGTTGCACTGATATAAATGGTCCCGTTCTCAAGGCTGATCAGATTATTAAGATTATCCTCGGCTTTGAAAAACTGAGCACAGCCTGCTGCTACATACTGATAGAAAATCTTTCCCTCAGGAGTCAGTTTCATGCCACTTTTGCTTCTGGTAAACAGTCTGCACCCTAATATATTTTCCAGATTATGTATCGTCCTGGTCACAGCCGGCTGGCTGGTCTTTAATACTGATGCTGCCTTTGTCAGATTCTCATATTTTGATACGTAATAAAAAACTTTATAATATTCAAAATTTGCGTTCATTCTGTTCTCCGTCTGTCATTGCCTTATATGCAGTAACATATTTTTACGGGCTTATTCTATCACAATTCTTTTTTCTGTACAATCTGATATGTCCAGAGTGTGTATTACTATTATCAAAAATAATCTCGTTTTCTTCATTGCGTTTTTTTGCACAATACAATATAATAATTTCAGAGTTTATTTATGCAAAAAGACGAAAGGATGTACATATGAAACACAAAAAAGACTGGTATAAAGATCTGGTGATCTACCAGATTTACCCAAGAAGTTTTAAAGATGGCAACAATGATGGAATCGGTGATCTGAAGGGAATGATTGAGAAGCTGGATTATCTGAAGGAGCTTGGCATCAATGCAGTATGGATGTCTCCTGTCTATGCTTCTCCGAATGTGGATAACGGTTACGATATTTCTGATTACTTCGCGATCATGGAAGAATTCGGAACTATGGAAGACTGGGATGCTTTCCGCGACGGTGCGCATGAACGCGGTATCGCCATTATCATGGATCTGGTTCTGAACCATTCTTCAGATAAACATAAATGGTTCCTAGAATCAAAGAAATCCCGCAATAATCCTTACAGTGATTACTATATCTGGCGTGATCCTGCACCGGACGGAGGCGCACCCAACTGCTGGATGTCCGTATTTGGCGGAAGCGCCTGGGAATATGTTCCGGAACGTGGACAATACTATCTCCATTTCTTTGCCAAAGAACAGCCGGATCTGAACTGGGATAATCCGGAAACTAAAGAGAAAATTTTTGATATTATCCGTTTCTGGAATGAGAAAGGTGTTGACGGATATCGCATTGATGCCATCAGTTATCTTGATAAAGGACTGGACGGACGTGCAGATATGAATGAACCCATTGGTACTGTAGCATGTGTAAATCTGGAGGGAACCCACCGCTACATCCGTGAAATGGTTGCAGAAACAATGACTCCCTACAATCTGATGAGTGTAGGAGAAGTTAATATCAACAATGAGCAGGATGCCATCAACTATTCCAGCGCAGCAAGCAAAGAATTTAACATGGCTATTCCATTTGTCCCTCCGATTGTTGAAATCCAGACATGGTCACCAGAGAAAATGAAACGTGATCTTAAGAAAGATTATGAAATCCTGAAAAAAGACGGATGGTGGGCAAGATTTTTAAGTAATCACGACAAACCGCGTCAGGTTTCCCTTTACGGAAATGACAGAGAATTCTGGTCAGAATCTGCAAAAATGCTGGCATGTTATCTGCACACACTTCCCGGTACCCCCTTTGTTTTCCAGGGCGAAGAATTGGGAATGACCAATGTTGCCTTCCCATCTATCGATGATTACAATGACATTGATACCCGCAATTATTATAAAACCATGATCGAACAGGGAGCTTCTCCTGAAGAAGCACTGGCAGAATCCAGAAGTATCAGCCGTGATAATGCAAGAACGCCTATGCAGTGGAACGACAGTCCAAACGGCGGATTTTCTGAGCATACTCCGTGGCTGGGTGTCAATCCAAACTACAAACTCATTAACGCAGAAAGCCAGATGAATGATGACTGTTCTGTTTTCAGATTCTACCAGAATCTCATCGCACTGCGTAAGAAACATCCGGTAATGGCTCATGGAGATTTCAAACTCTGCTGCCCGGAAGATGGTCCGGTAATTGCCTATACCAGAAGTTATCAGGATGAAACATGGCTGGCAGTGCATAATTTCTCTGCATCCATGCAGAAATTCCATTATGGCACTGAAGATATTGAATTACCGTGCAACACTCCCGTAATCATTTCCAATTACGGAGAAAATGAGGTTGAATACGGAATTGGAACACTTGTACTCAAACCTTACGAAACTGTTGTGTTCCAGTTACATTAAGCAACTTCATCAATACAGACAGTAAAAAGCAGAACCATTGAATCACTATCCCTCAATGGTTCTGCTGCTTTTTTGTATTTGTTTTTCATTTATTTGACTGCCATTACTTTGCATTTCTTTTTGTAAAATGCAATACCGTATTTTAAAATATGCTCTACTCCCTCTTCCAACAGTTGCTCCTCGTATCGTCTGTCTTCTATCTGTTTTAATGCCTCTTCACTGACAGCTTCCAGATTCCCTGTTTCGGCATATTTTATTTCTATAATGATTCCTGTTTCCTGATCTTCTGTTTCTATTAGAATATCACTGTATCCATCACCTGATTCTTTATTTGATGACACACTCCAGTTCTGCTGAAATCCAAGAATTCCAAGTAAAATCCCATGATAAAAATTCTCTTTCATCTGTTTTTTTACAAAGGTATCCCGAATACTGATGGTCCTTTTCAGATAATTGTTCAAACTTTGTTCTACCACTTCGGAATTTCCATCTTTTAGTGCATTACAGAATTTTTCAAGTGCTTCTCCATTCTCAGAAACAGTTTTCTTAAAATATTCCATAATCTGTGTCAGAAAAATATTACGTATTTCCATATTAGGAATGGTAAGCATGAACGTATTTGCATCTTTTCTTCCGGTCTGTGTGAGATATCCCGTAGTAAAAAGAACACTCCATAGGTTTTCAATCGAAGCATACATATCCTGATATGTCAGTTCCTGATGAATCTCCTTTACAATTGTTTCTCCTGCTATCAGTTTCTCAATTTCCTTTCTGACCGTTCCCTTATCAGTCTCCTGAATAAAGCGTTTCACCGCTTCATTACTGCTAGTATTAGACCAGTAATTCTGTGGCTGCGCCATATTGTTTATACGCAATTCATCACAATAATTTATCACATCCCAGGGACAGTAAACCTCTACATTTCCAAACCGATATCCGTCATACCACATTTTTATTTCATCATAATGCTCAGAAAGTTCATAATATTCCAATATATTCTTTACATCACTGTCCGTAAATCCAAAATATTCATCAAACTGTACATCTGCCACTGACAAAACTTTCAGATTATTTAATCCTGTAAAAATACTCTCCTTTGAGATACGCATGCAGCCTGTAAGCACAGCAAACTTCAGACTGTCATTTGTTTTTAATGCATTTTCAAACAAGTTACGGATCAGCAGAGTCATTGAATTGTAATATCCCAATTCAAATGCTTTCGCCAGAGGCACATCATATTCATCAATCAATAAGATAACTTTCTGACCATGATGTTTCTCCAGAAGTTCTGACAGAATCCTCAGACTGCTGCACAGAACAGATTCCTTCATATCCGGCAGAAGCAATGATTTGAACGCATCCTTATCATATTCCGTCAAACGTTCACTGTCCAATAAATACTGGAATCTACGCGCCTCACCATTTACAATCTGTATTGCCATATCACAGGCTTTTTCATAAGTTTGCGCGCTGATACTCTTCAGAGAAATAAAAATCACAGGAAACTTTCCCATGTATTGTTCGCAAAGATAAACTTCTCTGGAAATTCTTGTTCCTTTAAAGCAGTTCTTATCACTGTTTAATTCAAAGAATGCTTTCAGCATACTCATATTCAGTGTTTTACCAAATCTTCTCGGACGTGTAAACAGATTCACCTCCGCCCAATTATCCAGAAGTTCTTTGATAAGCATCGTTTTATCTACATAGTAGAAATCTTCCGCCTGAAGCTTTGCAAAATTTTCTATTCCTATTGGAAGTTTCTTTTTAATTTGTTTCAATAGACACACGTCCCTTTATATTTGATATATTAAACTCTAACTTTTATAAAGTGTAACATATTGTTATTGAATTCGTCTATCAAAATTTCTTTACATTCCACAATGTTTCTATTATTACGATACAGAAATAGACTGTGAAGTGCTGTTTATGAGCTTTACATTCCACGATGTTTCTATTAATACGATGTATTGAAACAATATAAAATGTTGTATATAACTTTACATTCCACGATGTTTCTATTAATACGCTGTACATTAAAGTGAAACTTACGCATAGGCTTCTTTACATTCCACGATGTTTCTATTAATACATTCAAGCAGATGCACAGAAATGTGAC
>ENA-ORUB01003899-ORUB01003899.1-human-gut-metagenome-genome-assembly--contig:-NODE-3899-length-12041-cov-3.996746_pt1 | contig 12041 bp, 14 predicted proteins | sample MGYA00241918_ERZ509200 | MGnify/ENA primary metagenome ERZ509200 (study PRJEB26280, sample SAMEA2338853) | human gut metagenome | biome: human gut; feature: human-associated habitat; material: faeces... | reverse complement strand
AGACGGAGCACCGTCCCGGGCCAAAGGCCCGCACGCGCACGCACGCGACAGGCGGCGCGGTCTGCTCCGCACGGAGGGGTGGCAGAGCGGTTGATTGCGGCGGTCTTGAAAACCGCTGAAGGTTCACGCCTTCCGGGGGTTCAAATCCCTCCCCCTCCGCCAAACTAAAGTTCACTAAAGTTCGTAGAAGTCCGCAAAGCCTTGAGCTGCGCGGACTTTCTTCGTTTTTGAGGTTCGTTGAAGTCCGCCAAGGTTCATAGACAGCCGCGAAAAAGGGGGGTACGTTTGTGGGGTATCTGAAAAAACATACCCCCTGAAAGTCAGGAGTACCCCCAATGGCCAAGAAGCTGACGGATACCGCTGTGAAAACGGCGAAGCCCAAGGAAAAGCCCTACAAGGTGGCGGATGGTGACGGGCTGTATGTGCTGGTCAACCCAGGCGGCGGCAAGCTCTGGCGGCTCAAATACCGCTTTGAGGGGAAAGAAAAACTCCTGGCCATCGGCACCTATCCTGCCGTTTCTCTCAAGGAGGCGCGGGCCCGGGCGGTCACGGCAAAGGAAATGATCGCACGCGGCATAGACCCCTGCGCCGCACGCAAGGCAGCCAAGGCGGAAGCCCTCGCCAAGAGCCTGACCTTTGAAGTGGTGGCGCGGGAATGGCACAAGAAGAAGCTGGCGGGCTGGACGCCCAACCATGCCCGGCAGATCATCCGGCGTCTGGAGACCCTGGCCTTTCCTGATCTTGGCAGCAGGCCCATTGCCGAGCTTGGCGCGCCTGACTTCCTGGCTGTGCTGGGCAAGGTGGAGCGGCAAGGCCACCTGGAGACAGCCCGCCGCCTTGCCCAGATATGCGGACAGGTGACGCGCTACGCACGCCTTGCCGGGATGATCGTCGCCGATCCGGCAAGCCACCTGACCGAAGCTCTGACCACAAAGCCGGTGCGCCACCATGCCGCCATCACCGAACCGCGGGAAATCGGCGCTCTGCTCCGGGCCATAGACGACTATCCGGGGGACGTGTCCGTCTCCTTTGCCTTGAAGATCATGCCGTATGTCTTTGTCCGCTCCAGCGAGCTGCGGCGGGCAACCTGGTCAGAGATCGACCTGGACAGGGCGGAATGGCTGATACCTGCCGAACGCATGAAGATGCGGCGGCCCCACCTTGTCCCGCTTGCCCGGCAGGTGGTTGAGATGTTCCGAGCCCTGCACGCCATCACCGGCAACAGGGAGCTTGTCTTCCCCGGTACGGCTTCCGCCACGCGCTGCATATCGGATGTTGGTCTGCTCAATGCCCTGCGCCGTCTGGGCTATGGCCGGGATGAAATGACCGTCCACGGCTTCCGCAGCATGGCTTCTACCCGGCTGAATGAAATGGGCTACCGCCCTGACGTGATCGAGGCCCAGCTTGCCCATGCCGAAAAGAACAGCGTGCGGGATGCCTACAACCGCGCCCAGTATGTAGAAGAGCGCCGCCGCATGATGCAGGAGTGGGCGGACTACCTGGACAGCCTGCGGGCCGGGGAAGGGGCATAGACAGATTATGCCCCCTGCCCTTGCCGGCACCTCTCCCTGCCTTTATTGTTTTTGACTGTCCCAACCGTCCCAACTGTCCCACGCCCTACAGCCACAAGGGTTCACGGGTGGTACAGTCGTGGGACAGTCGTTTTTGCAAACTGTCCCAACTGTCCCAAAGGAAAAAGTGGCCCAAGTGTGGACAGATGACTGCAAAGTTGGGTCCCCTGCCCTGCCGGAACCTCCCCTGAGTTTATCCGTTTTTGGTGTTCCTGGTGTTCTTCATGTTCCCGCCTTACAGCCACAAGGGTTTACGGGCGAAACACCTTTAAAAAGGCTTCGTGTTCCCGTGTTCCCTGCGGCCAAGGCTGAAGCCACCCCCCTTGCCGGAGGCTTGCCTCTTGACGTTATAAGCCAATGACTTACAATAGAGCCATGCACACACCACCTATGACCGTCGTTGAAACTCCTTCCTTTTTGCGCAGGGCCAAGGGCCTGCTTTCTGAAACGGAACGCGCCGACCTGGTGACCTACCTTGCCGAACATCCCGACAGCGGAAAGGTCATGGAAGGCACGGGCGGCGTTCGCAAGCTGCGGTGGGCAAGAGAAGGAGAAGGCAAAAGCGGCGGCTACAGGGTGATCTACTACTTTCATTCCGAGTGCATTCCCCTGTTTGCCCTGCTGATATACGGGAAGAACGAAAAAGCGAATCTGACGCAAGCCGAAAAGAACGATATGCGCCGCCTGACGGCGCTGCTTGCGGCATATGGGAGGCAAAAGCCATGAGCACGATAGGACAAGAAATCATCGCCGGTCTGACCGAAGCTGTGGGCTACATGGACGGGACGGCGGACAGGGAGCAATACGGCGTGCATGACTTCCCCCCGGCCAGTGCTCCCGAACGGGTGGACGTGAAGGCCATCCGGCAAAAGCTGGGCCTCTCCCAGACCGTATTCGCGGCGGCCTTTGGCCTGTCCCTCTATACCCTTCGCAATTGGGAACAGGGCAGGAGACAGCCCGATCCGGCGGCACGGGCCTATCTGCGTGTCATCGAAGTCGCCCCGGACGTGGTGCGGCGGGCGCTGTGCGAGGCATGACCGCACGGCCTGGAGCGCATCCCCCGGCACAAGCGGCTGGCTACAAGGACGGCCTGCCTCTCTTTCTGCCGGGCAAGGTGGTCTGAACTGTTTCCATTTTGGAAAAGGTTGCTGTTGCCCTCAGATATGAGGTGAGTTGCCCCTGCCGGAAGGTGGGGCCAATGACTTTTCCCCGGCTAGGCATGGCGTCATGAACCATGCCGAAAAGGCGGATAGCCTTGTCGCCCTGCCGGGGATCTATCAAGGGAAACCCTGCAAGGGAATTATATGAATCCGTTTTTCTTCCCTCTCTCTTTCGATTCCTCTGCAAATGAGCCCTTCATAGTAATACGAAAAACCTTCTTTGATTTTCGCTCAGTACATGTAGATATTGCTATAGCTGCATTGCTGATTGCCGGAAAAGACAATAATGGAATACATCTTTCCATGTTCAGAATAATTCTTGAGCATGCTTATTTAAATGATATTGATATATATGAATATATGAAATCCATATATCGTAATGACACAAAAATTATAAATAATTTAACTATCCATGATATATATAGAATGCCTGATGATGCAAGTCCGATTGATTGTGAGTATGAAATAAACAAGAATGCCTACACTCTTATGGAGGAAGTAGGGAGAGTGAAAGAACTTTTCCTCAATTATTTTAATGAGGAAAAGATGATTTCTCCATATCGTTTTATTGAATGGGCCATCAGCTGTGATTCAATAAAGGTTCCTCAACAAATGATCGCGTGGAAAGCGACACAGGACAAGAAGGCTGGCCAGCAAGATATAGTGGCAGCCCTGACTGCCCTTGCGGCCAAAGATGCTGAGATGATCGCCCTTAAAACGGATCTGAGACAGGCCCGGCAAGAGAATGCCGCCTTGCAAGCTGAGCTGGAGAAGACCAGAGCAGAACTGAAGCAGGACCGGCAGGGTGAAGGCCAAGGCTTGAAGTGGTACGGCCTGATTGCCGTGGTGGAACAGTGCCGGAAGGAGGGCAAGACACCCCAGGAGACGGCGGCCTGCTTGAAGGGTGCCGGGGCCTCTTGGGCTATGATTGGCGGCCTGATGCATCCTCAAGGAAACATTACAGATTGGCAGCAGTACGGCAAGAACTTGTTCAACGGCAGCACCAAGACCTTGCCGTGGTAGGCCTTACCCCACCTTGCCGGGGAAAATACCACACCTCACAGGCGAAAATACCACGCCTTACCCGACTTGCTTACCACGCCGCACGGTGCGCTAACCTCCTTGCAAATGCATCAAGCTGCAAGGAGGTTTTTTCATGCCCGCTACTGTCCAAAAGCCTTCCGCCCCTACCCTGCCGGAAACCGGATTCCTGCGCCTGTCAGACGTGCTGCGGTTCGTACCTGTCTGCCGGACTGCCTGGTACAACGGTGTGAAGTCCGGGCTGTTTCCCCAGCCCGTGGCCCTGGGCAAGCGTGCCCGCGGCTATCGTGTGGAAGATGTGCGCGCCCTGATCGACCGTCTCAATGCCGGTGAGGGGGCTGCCAATGCGTAATAAAAAAGCCCCCAGCTTGGCGGCGGTGGGGGCAGGTAAAAAAGGCGGCAAGGTGAGGGATCTTGCTTGTCCTCATCATGCCACACCGCCCCGCCCCGCGCAATCCGAATGCTGCGCCAATTGCCAGTTTTTCCGCGTTGTGGCCCTGGCTTCCGGCCATGATCGCAAGCTCTGCATGATGACCGGCGAAAAGCTCCGTACCGCCGCCGGGTGGTGTGACCTGTTCGCGCCCGGCAAGTGGGAAGAGACCTGGGCCGATCCTGCACCGGCCCCCCGTCAAAGCTGGCTCTGCCGTGTCTGTAGGCATGGCATCGTGCCGTCCTTCCGGGCCGCCATCATCGGCCATGTGGGATGCCGTTCCCATTACCTGCCGGACGGTCGCGGCTGGCCTGTCCTCTGCCCCGGCTTCAAGGTGAAGGAGGGCTGCCATGCTGCGTAGCAATACCGCTGGATCTTTGCGGCCCTTGACGCGCGCCCTGGCTTTGGGCATGGTTGAGTTCCCAAACTTTGCGAGGCGTAGCAAGCGCCTTTCCAGCATCCCCAATGCCGGAAGAAGTCTTGCCGCACAGACTGCTTTTGCTGTCAATGCTCCTGCCGGACGTATGCCCGGCGGGCTGCTTGCACATATTGGCAGGGTTGTAACGTCCAGTATCCGTGAGGACTGGCGGCTTCGCAAAGGCCGGGGAGCGTTATACCCTGCCTTTTTTGTTTTCCCCAAACTTTGCGAGGCCCCCATGCATTCCATCCCCCTTTTCCGCCCCGCGTCCTGCGGTGGCCGTGCGTCCCTGTCCTTCCTTCTTCGCAAGCTGGCCCGTGCCGGTGAAACTGCCGCCCTTGTGGCCCTGCTGGGCACGTCGTTGTCCACGTCGGCCCGTGTGCGCTGGGCCATGCTCGGCCATGTCCTGACCGTGGTGGAGGTGCGCCATGCTGCGTAGTTCCCTTCCTACCCTGATGACCGAAGACCAGTTGTCCGCCGTCAAGGCGGCCCTGACCGCCGCCGCTGCCGGCAATCCTTGCGGTGAGGAGCAAGCGACCCGCTATGAGATGCTTCTCGATGAACTACTGGAGGAATGGGGGGCCACCTCCCTGCGCCAGTTGCCCGCCTCCAGCTTCCGGCATGTGCTGAACTGGTGCGCCCAGCGATCCTTGCCGGATGAACGCGGCAAACTTGAGCGGCACGCACAAACCGCCCTGGATGACTTGAAAGCGGCGGCCCATGCCCTGCACGAATACCGGGAGGCCCTGCGCGGTGTGCGGGCCGTGGCCGGGGAGCTGTTGCCCCTGATCCGGGAGCGTCTTTCCCTGCCGGGCAATGCGGACGGCCTGCTGGTAGATGCTCTGACCGGTGAACTGGCCGCCCTGGACCGCGAGCTAGTGGCGACCAGCGACCGGGGGACCGGCATGGCCCTGGGCCTGCTGCGGCTGGCCCGTGGTCTGGATCAGCAGGAGGTGCGCCATGCGTAACTGCTGCGCCCGCTCTTCCAGCATCCCCCGGAGCCTGCGGCACGTCTCCCCCAACAGCGCCCTTGAAGACGCTGCCCACCTTGCCAATTTCCTGCGCAATGTCGTGGGCGACATGTTTGCCCAGGACGGCAACGGCCTGCCCTCTGATGAAAGCAATATGGGCCTTGCCCTCTGCTTCGACCTGCTCCTGGACAAGATCGCCATCGCCGGCGGGGAGCTCTCCTTCCCCCTTGCCGGGCTGCCGCATGAGCGCGACCTGCCCCCGCTGTGGGATCCCGAACGGGAAGGGGGCGACCATGAATAGTGACATCCTGAGCGCCTTTGAAGAGAGCCTGCGGGTTGCCGGGCTGCTGGTGGAACACGTCCAGGCAGACGGCGTGCTGCACCGTTGCGGCACCACGGACAAGCCCCGCGGCAAGGACGGGGCCTACCGTATCCACCTGGATGATCCGGCCTGCTGCTGGTGGAAGAACTGGATCACCGGTGATGAAGGATCGCGGTCTACCAGACCGGCCAAAGACCTGTCCCCTGCCGAACGCAAGGCCCTGCGGGAACGCATCGCCGCTGCCCGGAAAGCTGCCGAAGAAGAACAGGCCACACGCTGGGCCGCGTCTGCCAAGCTGGCCCGGGCCATCTGGAAAAGAGCGGGAAGTGCACCGGATGCACACCCTTACTTGCAACGGAAAGGTGTCCCTGCTCTTGGTGGCATCCGGCAGCGGGAATGTCAGGGCATTGTAGAGCTGTTGCTGCCTGTGCTGGATGATTCCGGCACGCTGGTGAGTCTGCAAAGCATCCTGCCGGAAAAGCCCGCTGACGGGCCGGACAAGCTCTTTCTGAAGGGCGGCAAAACGGCGGGCGGCTATTTCCCCATTCCGGCAAAGGACGGAACCAAGGACGGCCCCCTGCTCATAGCGGAAGGATACGCCACCGCCGCAAGCCTGCACCTTGCCACGGGCCACGCCTGCCTTGTGGCCTTCAATGCGGGAAACCTTGAGGCCGTGGCCCGCATGGCCCGGGACAAGTATCCCGACAGGGAGATCATCCTCTGCGCTGACAACGATTGCGAGACCATGAAGGAGGGCAAGGCATGGAACCCCGGCGTGGAGGCGGCTACCAAAGCCGCTCAGGCCATTGGTGCAAAGCTGGCCGTCTGCCCTGCCCTGGACGGCGCAAAGGCGGACTTCAATGATCTGCACAGGGCCCGAAGCCTTGAGGCAGTGCGCAGGGTGGTGGAGAAGGCCCGCTTGCAGGACGATGCCTGCCCCATGCCGGAAGGCTTCTTCATGGTGGCCGAGGGGAAGCGTGCCGGGCTGTACAAGCAAGAGCTCAAGGCGGACGGGGAAAGTAATGACATCCGCCTGGGCCCGCCGCTCTTTGTGCGAGGCATGACCCGCGACGCCGACGGCAACGAGTGGGTCCTGATGCTGGAGTGGAACGATCCGGACGGACGGCTCCACCGCTGGGCCATGCCTGTGGAACTGCTCAACCGGCAGGGAGGGGAGTGGTTCGGCACACTGGCGTCCGGGGGCTGGTTCGGTGTGCCCGGCACACGCGCCAAACTGGCCGCCTTCCTTGCCAGTGTGCGGCCTGTACGTCGCATCCGCTGCGTGCCCCGCGTGGGCTGGCATGAATCGGTCTACGTCCTGCCGGATGCCGTCTTTGGAGCTACGCAGGGGGAAAGCGTCGTGCTGCAATCCGCCTACCATACGGGCCTCTACGGCACTGCCGGGACGCTGGAAGGCTGGCAGGAGATACCGGGCTTGTGCGCCGGGAACGTGCGCCTGGCCTTTGCGCTCTGCATCGCTTTCGCCGGGCCCCTGCTGCGTCTTGCAGGGATGGAGGGCGGCGGCTTCTCCTTTGAGGGCGGCAGCTCTTCCGGCAAGACCACGGCCCTGCAGGTGGCGGCATCTGTCTGGGGCGGCCCTGGCCACGTCAAAAGCTGGCGCGTCACGGACAACGCTCTGGAAGGCGTGGCGGCGCTCCACAATGACGGTCTGCTCATCCTGGACGAAGTGGGCCAGGTCAATGCCCGGGTGCTGAGTGAGGCGGCCTACATGCTGGCCAACGGTTCCGGCAAGTCCCGCTCCGGACGCGACGGCAGTTTGCGCCGCTCCCATGTCTGGCGGCTGCTCTTTCTGTCATCCGGCGAGCTGGGCCTTGCGGACAAGCTGGCTGAAAACGGCATGAAGTCCCGAGGCGGGCAGGAAGTGCGCTTCGTGGGCCTGCCTGTGGACAAGGCCATGCTGACGGATCTTCACGGCCTCCCCTCTGCCGGTGCAGTAGTGAACCGCCTCAAGGAATTGTCGGAACAGCACTACGGCCATGCCGGAAGGGCCTTCCTGCACTACCTGATCCGGGAGATGCCCACGCTGATGGAACAGCTCCGCCCCTCGCTTGATTCCCTGGTGGGTCGCTTTTGCCCTGCCGATGCCGACGGGCAGGTGCGGCGTGTGGCCCAGCGCTTCGCCCTCTGCGCCGTGGCAGGAGAGGTGGCACGGCAGGCTGCTGTCCTGCCCGACTGTTTCCAGGCTGTGACCTGCGCCGAACATTGCTTCACGGACTGGCTGGCCGCCCGCGGCGGGGCCGGCGCTTCGGAAGATGCGGCCATCCTTGCCGCGGTGCGCCTGTTCATCGAGCAGCACGGGGCAAGCCGCTTCCAGGACATGGACACCAACGCCACCACCTGCATAGGCCGGGTGGGCTTTAGGCAAAAGGGAATGGACGGGAGGACGAAATACCTGATCCTGCCGGAATCCTTCGGGGCCGAGGTGGTCAAAGGATACTCCGTGCGCAGGGCAGCGCGTGTGCTGGCGGATGCCGGATGGCTGGTCATCGAACGTGCCAACCGCATGAAGTCCAGACGTACACTTCCTGATCTGGGGCGTATGGACTGCTATGTGCTGTTACTGCCAGAGGACTGATACCATCTTGTTCAAAAAACACTGTCCCAACCGTCCCAACTGTCCCATTGCTTACAGCCTCAAGGGTTTACGGCGGGACAGTCCCATAAAAGCAAACTGTCCCACAGGGAAAAAGTGTCCCAATTCTTGAGGCACCAATGCCCTTTGGGACAGTTGGGACAGTTTGCAAAAACAACTGTCCCACGCTCTGCCCACCTTCAAAGCCTTGCAGTTCAAGGCATTGGGACACTTGGGACAGTTGGGACAGTCAAAATATTCTACAGAGAACAAGAGACATGACTGGCATGCTTGATCTTCGTCACCTTCAACAGACTCCCACGACGGGGCATCCCCATCCGTGGCCGGTACTGCACGAGCTGAACGAAACATTCAAGGTGGGGGCCCTGCCTGCCGATGACGGGAGCGGACTGGTACTGTGGCCGGCACCGGGCCTGCTGCGATCTGAAAAGGAGGCAGCCCTGCGCTATGCCCGGGACAATCTGGAAGCCCTGCTGCATGATCTGGATCTGGAGCATCTGCCCCGGCAAGTGTGGCTGGCTGTGCCCGTCAACGCACCGTCCAAAGGAGGGCGGCCCCGCATCCTGCCGGATTGCCCGGAATGCGGCGGCAAACTGCTGGTGCAAGGTACGGCCAGGCAAGGACATTGCCTGAACCGGCAAGCGGTGTGTGCCAAGTGCGGCAGGCATAGCCGATGGGTGGAAACGCCGGACGGAAAAATCTACCAGGCCAAAAAGGGAAGGAGGGGCAGCGGTGCGCGTGATTGTGGATAGCAGGGAACAGGCTCCCTTTCCCTTCCGGGGGCCGCGCTATGAAGGCGTGACGGTGGAAGTGGGCACCCTGAGCGTGGGCGACTATTCCCTTGCCGGACTGGCGGACAAGGTGGCTGTGGAACGCAAGGAGCTGTCCGATCTGGTGGCCTGTCTGGGACGTGAGCGGGAACGCTTTGAACGTGAGCTGGCCCGCGGCGCTGCCCTGGATGCTTTCTGTGTAGTGGTAGAGGCGAGCTGGGCCGATCTGGCGGCGGGGCAGTATCGCAGCAGGCTGAACCCGCATGCGGCCTGTCAAAGCGTGCTGGCCTTCGCCGGACGGTACCGCCTGCCCTTCTTCTTTGCCGGGAGCCGGGCTGCGGCGGAGTACACGGCCTGGGGCTTCCTGCGGCAATACCTGGAAGGGGCCCGGAAACGCTGGGCCGCCATCGTGAAGGCCCATGATGCTGCGTAACAAAGTCAACGGTCAGTCAACACCGTTGCCTGCAAAAAGGAAAGATGCACGGTATGCCGGTACGACCCCCAAAAGGAGAAAAGGGCATCGCTGAGTTGTGGGCCAACATCAAACGGCTTGCGGAACGGGAAGAAGACGAGGCACAGCTGCCTCCACCTCGCACCTTGCCGGGCCAGACATGAGGTGCCAGGACAAGGGCCGGGATGCCCTGCAAGCGGAAAGACCTGTACGGCAATGGCCGGTGCCGCCTGCATGGCGGACTGTCCACAGGGCCGAGGACAGAGGAAGGCAAGCGGCGTTCCGCTGCCAACGGTAAACGGCCCAAACGGAAGCGCAAAACAGATGGAGAAAAGCAAACCCCATGAGAGGGTAAGAAATGTTGAGGTCTGACTATGGCAAACACGCCGGATAATACCATCCCTGCCGGGGGAGTGAGACAGGGGCGACCTTCGGGGCCGCCCCTCTGTTTTTTTAATCAGGATACAAGGGGGCCCCTTTGGCATGCCGGGGCGGGAAAAGCCATGCGTCCATACCGGGGAGTTATGGCGCTGGCGCAGAGACCAGGGCAAACGGCAAGAGCGTGCCACCCGCTCCCCAGGCCGAAGCTGGAGGCGGTACGCGCTGGATCTGTGCAGGATGATCTGCCTGAATCCTGTCCGTCATGCGGTGAGGAAGACGGTATCGTCAACGCTGGGTGCTGCCGGCATGGCAAGGCAGCTGGGGGAATAGAGATACGCAACAGCGTCAGGCACCGGCGAAGGATGCCTGACGCTGCCAAGGGGCCGGGGATGATTCCCCGGATGTGGCTGAAGACCGGCATCCGCAAGATCATCAACAACCAGCTTCAATGGAGCCGGAGATCGCTCCCCGGATGTGACGTGGCCACGGATGAGAGTTTTGTGGGCAGCGACGGGCTTCAATGGGGCCGGGGATCGCTCCCCGGATGTGACTTCATTGTGGACATGGCCTGCGCAGCCGTCACGGTGCTTCAATGGGGCCGGGGATGACTCCCCGGATGTAACAAGCGCCCGCTTTATCTCGTCCAGCATGTTGTCGATGCTTCAATGGGGCCGGGGATCGCTCCCCGGATGGACATGCCACCAGTATTCGTCATAGCGATTCTGGTAACCGCTTCAATGGGGCCGGAGAACACTCCCCGAATGTAACGCCGCAGGCGGCCGCGCGGTTGGTGGCCTTGATACTTCAATGGAGCCGGGGATCACTCCCCGGATGTAACCGGTTCTTGATTGACGTATAGATTTTATAGCCGATGCTTCAATGGGGCCGGGGATAGTTCCCCAGATGTGACGCCGTAGTTGCGCAGGCCCGCCACACCGTAGAAATAACTTCAATGGGGCCGGAGATCACTCCCCGGACGTAACGTTCATGTGGGCATGCCCCCACACGACGCACATATGGCTTCAATGGGGCCGGGAATCGCTCCCCAGATGTAACGCTCGAAACCGCCTTCCATCAGATCATCAACAACGAGCTTCAATGGGGCCGGGGATTACTCCCTGGATGTAACTTGTAGCGGTTCGGTGAAGGTGTGGCCGTGGCAACGCTTCAATGGAGCCGGGAATCACTCCCCGGATGTAACCGCAGGCTGCGCTCGCTGTCGGGCATGCCGGGGTGGCTTCAATGGGGCCGGGGATCACTCCCCGGATGTAACGGCTCCTCCGTTCTAGCAAGGCCCGGCGCGGCCTGTAAAGGCATGGATCGAAGACCTGTCGTCCTTTGCCCTGCAGCAGACAGCCTGCCGTGCCCGCTGCAAGAAAAAGCCCTGTTTTTTCAGTCCGGTTGCACCAGCGATGAAGGTGCGGTATTTTGAAGTATGTTTCCGGTCCTCGCGGGCAGGCCCGCCCGCGCCATCTTCCAGCAAGAGGAGTCCCGCGTGCCATCCTTGTCTGACTGGTATTCGGCAGCGCTCGGCGTTTCCCCCTATCCCTACCAGCAGCGTCTGGCGGACGAGCCCTGGCCCGACGTGCTGGAGATCCCCACCGGCCTCGGCAAGACAGCGGCCATCCTGCTGGCCTGGCTCCACAAACGGCAGCGACAGGATGCCCACACGCCCCGGCGGCTGGTCTGGTGCCTGCCCATGCGCGTGCTGGTGGAACAGACCGCGCGGCTGGCACGGCAATGGACCGCCACTCTGGCCGGTGCGGGCCTGCTCTCCCGTGCGCCCGCAGTGCATGTGCTCATGGGCGGTGACGTGGCGCGGGACTGGGACCTGCGCCCCGAAGACGACGCCATCCTCATCGGCACCCAGGACCAGCTTTTGTCCCGCGCCCTCAACCGCGGCTACGCCATG